>Ga0209777_10007101_pt1 | contig 12503 bp, 12 predicted proteins | sample FrelakmetHBP12HB_FD_187147 | JGI IMG/M metagenome (GOLD analysis project Ga0209777, IMG submission 187147) | Freshwater lake sediment microbial communities from the University of Notre Dame, USA, for methane emissions studies -HBP12 HB (SPAdes)... | ecosystem: Environmental > Aquatic >... | reverse complement strand
CCCCCTACGGCTGGGCTGGTAGAAGCTAGGGTTATTACTTCATCTGCACCAAAGACATGGGAATTGGCAGGCTCATGGACAGCATACTCTAAACCCAGCCTGCCGTTCCTGCTCATGTCCAATTGAAAGTATGGACTTTGGTAAACCCTTTCTGTCAATAGTACATTGCTCGCATAGTCCGTATTGAAATCGTTGGGGATTGTCTGCCCCCCGACTGTAACCGTAGTTGTTACTCCTGGGGTAAAACCGAAGACCTTCTTGATTTGGAGTCTGCCCTGACCAAAGGTTTGCCCACTTGCCAACGGAACTATTTTGGTCTTGAAGTTCCTATCATAAAAGGGACTTGATTCATTCATTTTGATGGCAGCGAATGCGGGAGAAACTCCGGTCTTAAGTATCTTCCCTGGCCATGTACTGTTATCTATGTCCGGAGAAGCATCTCCCGTATTGTATGCATAATGCTTTTGTATTTCTGACGAGTCATTTCCCACGGCTCCTGGGGGAGTCTGTTCGATATTGGCGGGAATTACTCCAAATGACTCCGAAAGCCTCCATTGATAGGACGCTGGTTGTCCAGTCCCCTCATTGATATCGACCCATGCGTACCTGAAGACCTGAACGATAGTAGAATCTGCTGGCCAAGGTCCAGCGAAGGACAGCAGGAGATTGTTGGAAGGCTGAATTAACCCCTGTCCTACGGCTCCGCTAGACAGGTATACTACATCCCTGAACAGAGGCTTGGAGCAGGCAACATAGCTGACGTAGCTTGCTGATCCATTCAAGATGATCGCGTTAGAACCTACATCTACGAACCTGTTGGGGGCTGTCCTGAAATTGGTCCACCATGCCGCAGGATTGGTCATTGAGTCTAGGGGCGGGTTGATCGAAGGTCTAATCTGTTGAACCATGTTGGAAGGGCTTTTTGCCCTGTATTCTCGTGCTGCCTTGGTCGCGAAAGTCTCGGTCTCCATAGGTGGCATAAACAGATTGCTGCCAGCATAGACGGGCAGGAATACATTGTCGGGGACTACCAAAGCTGTTCCGTCAAAGACCAAGTCATTAGTCGGGAGGTCTATGACATCCTTGCCCTCAAAGGCGATCAGGGAGACCATTGTTTGCGATCTTGCGAAGACCTGCCCTGCCAAGGACTGCCCCAAGCCAGCTTGGATTAGGGTTCCTATTACAGCCCCGCCTATCCCACCCAATATACCAGCCGCTCCAATTTGCCCCAATACGGCTTGGTTAGGGTTGATAAAGGTTGGGAACTCCTTGACCTCCTCGTATATCTCGTAGGACAGGGTTTTGGATGGGACCACCGAAGATGGCAGGACGCCCCGCGGATCCGAATAGGGGGGCGGCAGGTTTGGATCAGCGGAAGTAGGGGCGACATATGCAGTAGGCGCGGGAGGAATGAATACTATTTGGTACCCAGGATCAAAGTCGGGACCGTAAGTCCCGTAAACCGCCAAGTCAGTTGTAGGTGGAGCCATGATTCCGCCCGCCTAGACCGACTCCTCCCAACGCCTGCCGGTTGTCCCTGGGGCTACCATCATTTTGTTGATTACTGTAGAGACCTGCCTGTTTAGGCTGGTCATTATCTTTTGCGCGGAGTCGCCCCTGATTCCGCCGATATTGATGCTGACTCCGCCCCCGTTGCTGATGCCCCTGGCAACGGATCCTGGCATGCCAACGACTCCGCCGAGGGCGTAACTATTGCTGTTGATAGCTTCAAGAAGAGGTGCGAACCGAGATGCTGCACGCCTATTGATGACGACTTCTCCTGGGGTAAGAAGCGCGGGAACGGTATCGGAAGTTCCCGTTCCGCCTATGCGTCCGCCTCCGGCAAGACCAAACATACTAGCGATCATATTGGGCAATGTATTCATCGGGACACTGTTCGCGCCCCCATTGGCCAACTGTCCGAACGCGCTGAACGCGGTCGGCGGAGGAACATTAGTTCCCCCTTTAAGAGCATCCGAGACGGTTTGTTCTGTTTTTTCCCTTGATTTCTTTACCTCTTTTTCTGTTCCGGCAGTATTGCCCGCTATCTTTTCCAACCATTTCTGGCGCCATTCTTCGGCCGCTTCAGGTCTGCTGTTTTTTCTTTCTTTTTCAGCTATCTCAGCCCTCTTCTTGCTCCAGGCATCGGTTTGCGCTTGGCGCGCCTTGCTTATGATGCCCGCGCCCTCTACTTCCCTTGTTGTCCCTAACCCCATCCTTCTGCGTAATTCTCTATCCTGTTTTTCCGCTACGGTTCCGGGACCTTTAGTCCAGTCTGCATTTTCTGGTGCCCACCATGGTTTGGCTTCTTTTGTCCCTGTTCCAGTTGTTCCAATTCCTCTTTTTCCTATTTTCCTTTCTGTATGGAAATCCCCCGTAGGCGCGCTTGCCTTCAGCCCCATTTCTATACTCTTGAGTTCTGCCCTAGTACTCTTGAGCTTGTTTTCGGCTTCTTGTTCGTGGGCAGTCATGGCTTTGTGCCCCGCCTCGCCACGAGTACCTGCGTTTCCAGAGTCGCCATGCGCTCCAACCTCGCCCCGAACCCCCTGCGAGGTTGCTGTAGGGCTTACAGGTCCCAATGCCTTGGCAGCATCAATGTGGGCCCTGTAAGTAGCATCATAAGTTTTGTCTGCGAACATGGATATTTGTTGGTCAGGAGTCATTGCTCCCAAAGCCGACATTCTCTTGGTTTGCGGGCGCATATTCCAGAAGTCTAGCATTTGTCCTGCGCCTCGTCCACGCAGGACCCTTTCCTGTTCGCTTTGTAGGGAAAATTCCAATCCTCCGCCTCCGGATGCGAATCGCGCATAGGGTTGATTTAGTCCGATGCCGCCTGCCCGCATACCTGGAGTAGCCAATCCTTGCCGGAGCATCAGTCCGAAGGCGACCTCGCGACGGGTTATGATCTTACTCATTGTTCCCGAAACATTGGTAAAGGCACGTAGGGCGTCCAGATATCCTTCCCTTAAGTCCCTAGTTATTTCCAACTGTCTCATTGTTACATCGTTTATTTGCTTCTCTAAAGCCAATGCTTTAAGCTGGAACTCATACCCCTTTTCCTTGTCGTCTGACATGGATATCGCATAGGCATGTTGTGCCTTAAGGCTGTTCTTTATTTCTTCCATCTTGTCGACTTGGGCGCCAAGCATGTCCAATTGCGGACCCATGCCCATATACATTGTTTTAGCAATATTGTATTGTGATTCTATAACTCCCAATTGTGCTTCCAGCTTGGTCCTGCCTCGTTCCATATTTTCAAAAACCTGTGTTCCTGCCGAAATTTGCTGATTTTTATTTTGAGTTATTTGCTTCTCAAGATCAAGTACAACCTTGGATTCACTTGCAATGAGTTCTTCTTTTTGGCGCCTTTCTTCGGCGGTCCACTTGCTAGCGTCCTCAGTTTTTAATATTTCCCTAGTCCTTGCGATGTTGTCCGCCAAAATCTTTTTTCTCGCAACCAATTTTTTCTCTGCATCCTCAAGATTCTTGAGATTCTTAGTTGTAAGCGTATTCGCTAATGTCCAATCTCCAGATCCCCTGAGAACATATTGTCTTTGTACTTCGAGACTCTCATTCATTGCGTTAATACTTTCTATATTTTGCGCGAGAATCTCTGCTTGCTTTATTTGGTCAGCCAATATTCCCAAAGTAATTTCTCTTTGTTTTATTCCGGCTGCTCTTGCGGCAAGGACATCTTCTGACTCGGTTCCTACGCCAGAAAGCATATGCAATCTTTTCTGCTTTAGTTTCGATTCCTCGCTTGATCTTACATCTGCATGCGTACTGCCAAATGCTATGTCTCCCCATGAGCCTCCAGCTTTTGCCCTTCTCATGGCTCCTACTATAGTATGTTCCAAAAACCAATTATATTTTGACTCCAATACTGGCTCGACCATCCCCTTCTTTTTACCACCTTCTCCAATTGCTGAATTACGGTTGGTAGGAGAGCCTCCAAATGGGAGATTGTCTACTGCATCTTGGATTCTTTCGGCAGCTAGGCGCAATGCAAGTCCAATGGTTTCCCCAGGCTCTAATATTCCCTTGGCTATGCTTTTGGCCAAGGTATTCCTTTCAGAAAGGGATTTTTCATATGCTTTTTCATCGGCAGCCAAGGCTGAAAGAACTCCAGAGGCAGCACTGGCAGTATACGCGCCGGCCGCAATATTTAATCCTCCCCTTGACATATTGTATATAGCACCGTGCCCTTCTCCGCCGCCGCGTATGAATTCAAGACCCTTTTTTACTCCTTTTTCCGTAGATCCTGCTATTGCTTCCTTGCCCCTTTCAAAAGCCTCTGCGGCTGCTACGGGACCTGACTTAAGCCCTTCGGGCCAATGTTGTTCTTCTACCGGAGTTCCTTTGCCACGCCCGCCTCCAAGCAACCCAGTCAATCCTGACAATATCCCGCTCTTTTTTCCTGGGACAACAGATCCACTAATACCGAGAAGGGACCCAAGTCCTTGCATGCCACCGCTTGCAGCTTTGATTGCTCCCAAAGTTGTAGCGACAGTTGCCAGCCCTATCCCCCACTTGAAGGTTGTAGCAATCAATGTCGGATTCTTTTCAATCCACGACCCAAGAGTTCCAACTACATTGGATAAAATGGTATTTATTTGTATCAATACTGGGGCCAATTTGCTGCCGACTTGGATCATGAAATCCTCGCCAGCTTTTGTCATGGCTTTTTGACTTGCAGCCAATTCTACATTGCGTTTTTGCTCGGAAGAAAGGGCGTCATCGCCTTTGCGATGCATGTCGTACATAGCTGAAAGTTGTTGCGCTTGGTCGAAGCTAACTCTGCCCAAGAGCATCATCGATTGAATCCAAGATTGGAATTGCCTTGGATCCATTCTCTCCATGTTTTTGAAGGCGGTAATGTCCTTTTCCATTACCTGCGCCAACATTTGTCCTGCTTGTTGCGCGGCTTGAGCATTGCCTACAAATTGTCTGGAAAGGGTTCTTCCTAATTTTTCTTGTTCTAAAGTAGTTAACCCAGCAGTCCTTGCACTTTGCTGTAATGTCTTGATGAACTCGGCACATTCTTGCCGACTGAACAGCGTAGACTTACTGAGAGAGTCTATGCTACCTTTGAGTTTGGCATAATCTTGCCCAATGGCATTGGCAGCCTTACTAACCTCGAAGAGAGTAGTTCCGTATTTGGAAGCGGCACTGACAGAGCCTTGGAAGCTTAAATTTACTCCAGTATTGAGGGTCAATAACCCAGCAAAACTCCTACTTAATTGCGATACTCCATGATTAAGTCTCTCAATCTCGTGGCTGTTCTTCTTGAGATCAGATTCCGTATCTCTTAGGTGCTTATCTACGCTACTAACATCAACGCCAAGATTTTTCAACCCTTGGCGAAGAGTTCCTAATTCCTTGGCAAGCTTCTCGGCTTGCTTGGTCAGTTCTTCTATAGTCTCTGCCATGTAATTTGTGGTATCCGAGCGGTCGCCTTCTAAACTACGTTATGGGGGTCTTATCTATCGCCTGCAACTTGGAGAAGAGGTGCTGGATTAGCAGGGGGTCGAGTCTACCTATGTTCTCGGGCGTAACTGGCAGATTATCGCCCTTATCGTCCTTGAGGGACCATTCGGCGATCTGCGTCTTGACTTTCAGATCCATGAGTTTGAAAAGGTCAACGAGGGATTGCCCTTGGACATTCATGACCATTACGGCGGACATGATCCCCTTGTGCATCTCCCATGTCAGTCGTTTGAAGTTGAAGGTCTCCTTGAGGCATTCCTTGTCGTAGTTGTCCTCGAAGAACTCAAGCCCGTTGGCGGTCTCAGCATACTTAACGACGACATCGAGCCTGTCCGAATCTTTGTGCATCAGCGGCATGGATCTCTCCTTAAGCTTAATTCGCGCCTCAAAGGGGGCGTCCCTTGTCCTTTTATGTCTGCCCGCCCTTATGTTGGGCGTCCTTCTTGGCTTGTCTTTCAAGCATCAATTGTTCATATCTTTCTTCAGATGGCGGACCCATGTTGTCAATGTAGTCCCTAGTAACCCTTTGTTGCTCCAAGACCGTAAATATCTCCTTCATCTTCCAATAGGAGATTCGTTCAGTTTGTTCCGGTCCCCACTTGAACCTGTCCCACAGGGACATCTCGATGCAGATGTCTGGGGGCAATCCTTTTAGGTCCCCCTTGTAATACCTGTCGGCCAGGTAAGTTAGTTTTTTAGGTAATCCTCGCTTGGTACGGAATGCTTGTTGAAGGCGTCAAGCAATGCTCGCGCGATGACCGGATCTAGCTTACCCATGTTCTCTGGAGTACAAGGAACCGGCTTCCCGCCTTCTTCTATGTCCCAATGGCGCAAGAACTTCTCCATGATTAGGGACTGATAAAGTATCCAGTCAGTCTCCTTTTCTCCGTTGAACGAATTGGTTATTGTAGTTTCCCTGTGCAGGTCGTTCATTTGCCTGAAACTGGGTCTGATCCATTGGGTTTCCAGTTTCTTGACCTTGTCCCCATACTTCTTCTCTTTTTCCGGGGTATCGATGATGAAAACCCCTTCCATCCCACCCTTGAGGGGGACATCTATGTACTTAATGGCGATAGGGAACAGTTGTTCCGTTACCAGCAGGCTCATACGGTACTCCTTTCGGGTTGTTTGGGACACATTGGCATACGGGGGATAATTATACAGGGATTGAACCGGAGTTGTACGGCAATTGAACCAGGAATGGCATAATAACCTGTCCAGTCCCAGTCCTTGAGAGCCAGTCGCCTTCTAACTGGCTCAATTCAAATCCTGTAAGGCATTATCTTTACGAGAACGCCTGTCCGCCGCCGTCCGCGTGCGCGTACCAATTGGCGGTAGAGGTTATTACCCCAGGCTGCGCTTCGATTGTCTGGAGTTCGTAGGTAATATTCAAGAAGGTCTTGGAGAAGCCCCCTCCCGCTACGGCGATGATCAGGCTGCCGCCTTGGGGGTTGTCATGGTCTTTATTGGACCAAGCCGAATCTTCCGTCGGAGCGAACCCCTGGAATCCCAAGCTCCCGCTGATGTGCCTCTTGCCCGTAGAAATGTTGTTCGGGAAGTATCCAGAAGCGGGACAGAAGGTGTAGTTGCGCTGCAAGTTGTTGGCGATGGTCATCGTCAATTCTTTGACTAGGCAGCCATCCCCGACCCCCGTAACCAAGATATCCGCCCATGCCAAACACCTGACTGGTGCTCCCGAGACATGAGACTTGAGCCCGCCATCGACGGCGCTCTGGCCCCAGATCCCTATTGTCGCCTCTACGACTTCGCCAGCGGTCGCCTTCAACTCGAAGGTATTGATCTTACAACCGCTGAAGGTCCTGACTTTGGACTGCGGACCCCCGCCGTAGGCGACGACTACTGTCCCATCGTGAACCAACTCGCCCGTATCCAAGTCGCGTTGGGTTGCCAAGTCGAACAGGCTGGAGAGCGTCGCGCCACCGCCAGCCGTAACCGGCAGGCGGACATCGCCTTCGCATTCGATGCCCTTCAACTGGTACAGGGTCCAATCTACTGTTCCGTCGATGACATCCGGATGATCGATTGCTTGCTTCCTTGCCAGCGAGCAGGAGGATACCCTGACGACGCCGACATCGAAGAGCGAAACCGATCCGATGTAACCCATCGGGGCCGCTGGATATGCCATTGTTCAACCTCCCTATGCCATCCTGATCCTACTGTCCTGCGTCCCCGCACTTACTGTATGTTCTGCGGGTCTATCGTAGACCCCAATATCCCCGAGAGCGTCGCGAAGTCTGGTGTAACCTTCAACCCCCTCGTATACAGGTAGTCGTTGAATGTCTGCCCGCTCCTGTCCGTTATGTGCCTCTCCAATGCTAGCGTCGCCCCTTGGAGCAACCACGCCGTCCTTTGCGGATCGACCCTGTCCATATTCGTCGCGTATGGGTCCAACAGCGCGACTGCCGCCTCCGTGTCCGTATAGGACACGATCAACTGGAACCCCGACTGCACGACCTCCTCTACTTGGGAGAGGTAGGCGTACCCGGATCCCAGGAGCGCCTGCTGCGTTAGCAGTTCCGAAGGCGACAACATTCTCTGCCATTCCCCCTACTCCCTAGTCCTAGTTTACGGGTCCGGAATTACATGACCAGGATCAATGGTATAGCCTGACAACGCCGAGAGGGTCGAGTACGTCTGGTAGACTTGGATCGGCCCGCCTACGGCGTTGGTAAAGTATGCGTTCAGCTTGTCGGACAGCGTCCCCGTCTGGATGCTCATCAGTGCCGCATACCGGGTCGCCCCGTGATAGTTCAGGGAATTGGCGACCTCGCGCCAGTTGCTGGTTCCGGTCAGACCCTCCATCCGGGTCAATTGATCCGCGAACGGGTTGACCAAGTCGACCTCGGGCGCGTCCACCTGCAACAGGACGACATAGTGCAGGCCGGACTGTGCCAGCCCCTCGGCGACCCCGACGGTCTGGACCTGGGAGACGATGTTGTTCGCCAAGTACTCGAACTCGGTCGCCGTCAACGGAGTATTGGAAATGGACATTTTGCGCTCTCCTTAGTCCTGCCTGCCCGTTCTATAGCCCTGCCCTACTCCCTCAATGTTCCTTATTCTCCTGCCCCTTCCCTTGTTCCTTCAAGCAGGTTTCTTCCCTTCAAACCGTTTCGACCGGAATCCTTGAAGGCCCGGTCGCCTTCTCCACCGCCTCGCACAATCCCCTCTTCGTCGCTTCCCAACGCAGTCCCTTTGCGTATTCCTGGCAATTCCTCCCCATCTCCGCGACCAAGGTCGGATCCGCTCTGGAACAGTCCAGCAGGCGGGCGGCCAGGCATACCGAGCGCGGGACCTGGACGATGGCGTCCGGGGCGTAGACCTGCTCTCTGGTTTCCGCCAGCCAGCCCCTCTCGCAAGGGTCGCCAGGCAGGAGTCTGTTAATCCTGGCTCCCAAATGCTCCGGCAGGCACGAGACATCGGCGGCGATGACCGGCAGCCCGCAAGCCATGGCCTCACACAGGGGAAGCCCGAACCCCTCTGCTAATGTCGGCGTTACAAAGGCGTCCGAGGCATTGTACTCCTCGACCAACTTCTCTTCCGCTACCCCAGAAAACATCGATGGCGGTTCCTTGGGGAATTCGAACTTATCCGAGACCCCCAACTTGGAGGCGATCTTTCGCAAGAGGTAGATCGAGGCCTCCTGGGGGTCGAAGCCCTCCACGTTAGTATGGAGGTAGAACCTCATATTGTCCGCCTCCTTGCCCAGGCAGGCGACCGCCTGCATCAGGCAGGGGAGGTTCTTCCGCATGGTATTCTGCGCTACGGTTATAAACCTGAATTCCCCCTCCTTGATCCCCCGTTCCTCCCGCAGCCGCTTCCTCTCGCCTTCCCCAAGCCTCCTGAAGCAGGGATCGACGCCATAGGGGATGTAATGGACGGGGCAGTCGGCATGCTTTTCCAGGACCTTGGTCCCGAACTTGGTCGGAGCGGCAAGGATGTCGGCATATTTCAAGACGGGGGCGATACGCTCGTCAATCTCCTCCATCTCGATGGTCAGGTAGGCGAACCATTTGAAGGAGAATTCCCGCTTGACCTTCAGGGCCTGCATGTAATAGAAGTCGATGTAGTCTCCGATGGTCAGGACGATGTCCGGCTTGGACATCTCCAGGATATCGAACATCTGCCGGACCTCGTCAAAGTTCTTCCTCTTGGGGACGGGAGCCATCTGGATCCTCTTCCCAGAAGGCGTCTCGTGCCAGAGTTCCGGGGCGGGGTCTCCGAGCTTCATCCTGGTCAAGGTATTCGTGTCGAAACCGAACCAGACGCAGGGCAGGACCTCGTGCCCTTCGTCCGCCAAGCCATCGATGACATTTCTATGGACCTTAGCCAAACCCGTGCAGAGGGCTGGGCAGTCGCTGACAGTAATGATTTTCATTGACCAAAAATCCTCCTTGGGCTATGATAACGATGCTGGGACCTACGGAAGTCCAGGAGAAGGCGACTTTGCAATTGAAAGGCAGGCAACATGGCGAGATGGTTCCTGGTCCTTAGCTTGTCCCTAATAGTTTTCCTGACCTGGCTCAGGATTTCCGTTTGGGCTGGCTTGATTGCTGGGGGGCTGGTTTTGGTTGCCTTGTTGGTCCTTACGGAGGACTCCTGGGCATAAAAGTCGCCTTCTTTGGGGACCTAGGAAGGCGATAAGGAATTGAAAGGGGATTTGGCATGGACAGGAAGGATTTCCTGAAGTCGATTGCGTTGGCATCCGTAGGGGCATTGGTCATCAGGAATGCGCATACCTCCCCGCCCATTGAGATCTCATGCGAAAAGGGCGTAGATGTTTTGATAATGGACCCTCGCAAGCCATCCATCTTCAAGGTCGGATCAGAAGACAGACCAGCAAGTCCGGCGGACATTACCGATATAGCGGAACACATCCGTTTCATCCGCGAAGACATGGACGAAAGGGGGATTGCCCTCGCCCCCTTCGAACTTCGCTGCGATAATAGCTTCTTGCCAAACTGGGGGGAGCAGAGACCAAAGAAGGCAATGATTCCTGTAATCCAAGACAGAATAATTATCGTAAGGTTGGGTACTGAAGAGGTTCCGGCAATAGCAGAAGACATATTCGGTGCCCAAAAGTTCTTGGAGAATCAGGACGGCAATTTAACATGTTTGATAACCCATCATAATTTGAGGTTGGAGCAATAAGATAGTCGCCTTCCTTGGAGAGTTTGTACGAATTGATGGTTTCCATATTTCGCCCCTCTATTCTCCCAAACCAAATGGTTCAGGTTCTGCTTTTTGATTATATGCTAATCTAAAGTTGATGTCTGGGGGAAGGCTGTATAATTACCTTGGTTGGTTTGGGCTAGAGGAGAATACCATGGACAGGAAGGGATTTATTAAGACCGTTGGGTTGGGGCTAATAGGCATGACTGTCCTGAGCAAGAAGACATTGGGAGCCTTACCGTCCCAAGCAAGGTTCTGGGGTCAGGAAGAGGTCGAATTGTTCGGTCGGAAGGCGACGCTGTTCCATTGGCCAAAGAACCGGAGCATCTTCCTGCATAGGGATTCTGTAGTGTCCGTATGCCTTGGTCGCAAAGCTGAATGGATTCCTATTGAAGAAGGGGACTTCGTTATCCTCCCCCCCTTCGATGTCGACCGGTTCCCGCTGACCAAGGAGATCATAACCAACGCTCCTAAGAACCTTGGGATCTTCAGGGTCGAGGACCATCCCAACTTGGTAGCCTTGGCGGCGTCAGACGACCTGTTGAGGCCCGCCCAAGAGGATGCCAGAGTTGGCAGGGCACCGTTGTATGGGGCAAATCCCCAAGGAGACAGTTTCAAGATTTATCCATTGAAATCAAAGGTTTCCAGGACATAATCTTGATTGCCTTGGCAGTCGCCTTCCCCTGGACTCCCAAAGAAGGCGATAATTTACAAAATTAAGATAAATAGTTGCCTCGCCGGCAGATCTGTTCTTTACACCACCAACTTGTCTCGGCAGCCAGAAGCAAAGAAGCATTGTCTTGGACATACCCGTAATTTATTGACTCTGGTCTGCTGTCGTACAGCAGCCTCGTGACCCTGATCGCCTCCGCCCCTCGTGAGACCTTGTACTCGTACTCCGCGACCTGGTCCAGTTCGATCTCCGTCGAGGACAGGACCGTCTTGACATAGTTCTCCTGTTCGCTAGGGTGCGGCATGTTGTCCCGCAGGAAGACCGTCGATCCCCCCATCGTGACCATGTCCGACGCGAACGCCGTCGTCGACGAGACCTTGATGACCTTGCCCCCGACCGGCAGATCCTCCAGCAGGGCGTAATGGTCCCCCGTGATGATCGGTCTGATGTGCTCGGTCAGGACCTCCCGTATGTACTCGGCATAGCGGATGACGGTCTTGTTGGCGTTCTCGAAGTTGTCGACCAGGACGTAGGTCCGGATGGCGACCTTGTACTCGTCCGTCGTGCTCCCCAGCGTCATCCAGTCGTTCGAGTCCCCAGTCGGGACCAAGCATATCGTCGGGAAGCTGGGGATCTGTCTCAAGTCCCCTAAGTGAATGCGCTTCAGGGGGGCATAAGCCAGGACCTTTTGGATGTAGGCGAGGTCGTTGACCCGCCAATGCCCCACGACCGGGGTATTCAGCAGCAGGACCTTGTCGTCAACTATTTCCTTGACCGAGTTGGCTTCCAGCTTGCTCCCGGACGACATCATCCAAACTTCGTCGCCTTCTCTAAACCTACTCGTATTCGGGATATTGACAAAGGACCCCCCGACGGGCGTATCGGAGGTCAGCGACTGCGCCGTTGCCAAATGGTCCATCAGCAGGGACCGGAGGGTTTCGAGGATCTGTTGCATCTATCTCCTATTCTACTTGAAAGCCCCCACTGAAAGTCCTTACTGAAAGTCCTTACCTGAAAGGAGTCTATTTGAACGCTTCCTGGACCCTTTTCGCCGCCGCCGTCTCGATGATCCTCAGGTTGGAGAGGATCCCCGTCGCCCTTTCCCTCTCGGCCCCAGCAGGCGTCTTGGCCAAGGGGATGGGCCCCCTGATGC
>Ga0209777_10007100_pt1 | contig 12503 bp, 10 predicted proteins | sample FrelakmetHBP12HB_FD_187147 | JGI IMG/M metagenome (GOLD analysis project Ga0209777, IMG submission 187147) | Freshwater lake sediment microbial communities from the University of Notre Dame, USA, for methane emissions studies -HBP12 HB (SPAdes)... | ecosystem: Environmental > Aquatic >... | reverse complement strand
ACTTATCGCTATGGAAATGCCGCAAATAAATAATAACAAGAGCTTGATTCTTCCATTTATTACTAGTGTAGTCATATTGGCGATTATAGGAATAATGGGATATTATGGCATTCCTTATATCTCCTCAGATTTAACTTTCCAAAAATCGCTTATTGCGGAATCACAAAATAATGGATCATTAACCTATCAATTGCAAGCGCAGGCAATTCAAAATTTCCCCTACAGAGACGGTTTTTATCGGGTGTTTTCTCAAACAAATCTTGCTCTGGCCAACGCCCTTGCCTCTCAACAGCCAGCAGGCGCTAAGCCGAATCAAACAGTTCAGCAAAATATAACCACGCTTATCCAGCAATCTATCAATGCTGCCCGGCAAGCTGTAACAGTAGCTCCTCAAACAAATCTCAATTGGCAGAATTTGTCCTCTATATATAGGGAGCTCATCGGATTTGGTCAAAATGCAGAAAGCTTTGCAATTTCAACTGCTCAACAAGGGGTAAGTCTTGATCCTAATAATCCGCAAGGATACATAGCTTTGGGAGGCATTTATTATCAACTGCAGCAATGGGACAATGCCCAAAGTCAATTCTTAACTGCAGTAAATCTTAAGCCGGATTATGCAAATTCACACTACAATTTAGGTCATGTACTTGAGCAAAAGGGAGATTTACAAAATGCGCTTGCACAATATCAAACAGTTAGGAATATAGTTGCCAATGATAAAACCAGCTTAGGAAAAATTGATAAGGAAATCGCTGTTCTTCAAGGGAAAGCGCAAGCAGGAAATGAAAACACTGCCAATTCAGCCAACGCAAACCAAATTCTTAATGTAAATAAACCTGAAACACAACTTCCTCCAACAAATCCGCCGGTGAAGATTCCCGCACCGAATATAGCCACTCCATCCTCTAAATAGTTTCTTCGTATTTTAAAAAAGAATGAGAAAATTAAATAAAGTGCGTTAAACATTTTCGAGCAAGCTATCAGGGGAATCCCCCAGGGAGCAAAGCGAGATTGAGGATGGGACGAAATTACCCAACTAGGGAACGAGAAGATATAGCACAGCTTTACCAATCATCGAGTTTTGTTACTTTTGCGGTCAAAAATAGAATAACTAGAGATACCAAAAGTATCACAAAAGATAAAATATCTGCGTGATACTTTCGATACATTTACCCCGCCACAGTCTCGCCAAAGGCAGACATAGACGGGACAAATTATAATCTTATGCAGATTGTCTTTGTTTTCTAAAACAATCCTTGCAAAGGACTGGTCTATTTCCTTTCGGTTCAAAAGGTACTGTATCACTCTTACCACAGCTTGCACAAGTTATCGGAAAGGATTGTCCTGAGGACATTCCCCCGCGATTTCCATCCATACGGGCTTTCTTTAACGCTCGGCATGCCGGGCATCTAACCGGTGCGTTTTGAAAACCTTTTGATTGATAAAATTCTTGTTCTGAAGCTGTCCAGATAAAGGGCTTACCGCAATCGCGGCAAGTTAAATTTTGATCTTGAAAATTTGCCATTTACTATTCACCCCCTTCCAAAGCCGCGTTAAGCACGGCTAAAGTAATGTGATTTTCCACGAAAAAATAATTAGGAAATGTTTGATGTGGGATTTGTTGTATCATTTAATATCTCTAAACTCCCGCCTGCCATTTTCTAGGAATCTAGAGAAAGGAGGATGGATTAATATAATACAATTATACCTGACTTGTAAACAAAATAGCAATAGGCAAATTGGAATCGCTGTGATAGAATAATTGAATAACCTTGGGCCTGTAGCACAGTTGGTAATGCGCTGCATTCGCATTGCAGAGATCAGCGGTTCGACTCCGCTCAGGTCCACAAATATTGACTATTGTACATTGAGAAATTCAGGGGTACAATAATTTTAATGGCTTATTCCGCAAACCTGATACAAAAAGTTTTAGGGCTAAGAAACCAAGGTAAAACATATGGAGAAATTAGACTTCTTCTAAAACAAAGTATTCCCAAAAGCACTCTTTCTGACTGGTGCAAAAAAGCTACTCTTCCTAAAAACTATACCGATAGAATATCTAAACTGAATTTAAATAATCTGAACAAGGCTCGTCTTATTGCTCATGAAATAAACAAGATTAAGCGTGAAGATCTATTAGAGGAAATACAAAATACTAATCTTCCTATAGCAGCGCTTATTCAAAATCAAAAAATTGCAAAGATTGCCCTTGCCATGCTTTGTCTAGGAGAAGCTTCAAGGACAAGAGGGACATTCAATCTAGGAAGCTCTGATTCAAGAATAATAACTCTTTTTATAGAATTACTTAACAAATGTTTTGCTTTTGATCTGAAAAAAGTTAGGTGTACAGTTCAATGCCGAGCTGACCAAGACACAAAAATGCTAGAAACGTATTGGCAAAATGTAACAAAAGTTCCTAAAAGATTGTTCTACAAGACGAGGATTGATCCTAGAACAAAAGGAAAGCCAACAAAAAATAAAAATTATATGGGCGTTTTGCGCGTTGACTACCTTAACACAAAGGCGCAAATTGATCTGGAAACATTAGCTCAGTTGCTATATAATCAATTTGTTAAAATAGGGCCCGTAGCGTAATGGCTATCGCGCTTTCATGGCATGAAAGAGATTAGGAGTTCAATTCTCCTCGGGTCCACAAAATAACTACAAAACATAGGCATTATTTGTCCTAGAATTATAAGGATGTCGGCAGCCGGTTTAACCTCATCTTTAGGCAAAGTCTCCATTTTCCCATTCAAAACCGAAACAAAAAGCTCTAGGTATCAAACTCCGCAAAAGATACTATTTATATGTCTACGACCCTTATTCAAAATTTTTTACTGCAGATACGAAAGCGGATTAACCAGAGCTCCTCCCTTGCGAAGTTCAAAATGAACGTGAGGACCCGTAGTTCGTCCAGTCATACCGATCCACCCCAAAACTGTTGATCCTGCAGTAACTGTCTGCCCAGCTGAAACATTTACTCCGGACATGTGGGCATAATGGGTTTCGACATCTCCATTTTTAATATAAACATTTGTTCCATAACCATAATCCCATGTACCCACACTAACACTCTCTACTACTCCATTTTGGGCTGCAACAATTGGTGTACCGTAAGCTGTTGCAATATCCAATGCCATGTGATACCAGGAGGCAAATTGGGTAATGATTCCGTGAACCGGCCAGGTAAAACCCAAACCGGATATAGAAACTGGTCCTTGCACGATATATATTTGTCGTTTAAAGGTTGGCTGCTCTTGAGGCTTGACTCCATCCGGTACGATTAATATCTGGCCTTCAACCAGTGAAAATGTTTCCGCATTTGCAAAATCATTAAAAGGAAAATCAACTATTTTTTGCGGATCGGTATCTAATTTCTTGGCAATTGAATAAACAGAATCCCCCTTGGCAACTTTGTAAGCAATTCCCGTAACAGGCAAAATTTTTAGGCTATCTCCAACTACTATGTCATCTCCTGATAAGTCATTTGCCCAACGTATAGTTTCTGTTGATATACCAAATTTTTCAGCAATTGTCGATAAAGTGTCTCCCCTTTCGACAGTATAATCAATAATTTTATCCCGAGGCCTGATAGACTGAACTGTTTGAAAAACATCATTACTTACGACTATTGATTCTTTGGAATTTGGAGAACTAATCTGAAGGTTATTTTGTTGTCCTTCAAAAATAGGATAGGTATCTGCTAAAAATGGCGAAATAATCACTCCTACTCCTAAAACTCCCATTGCCACTATATGCATAAAAGGCCTATTGTAACGACCTCTTTTCATTATAAACAATTTTACAAGATTATTTTTATATGTCTCGAAAATAACCGACATTACAATAATTTTTTTCTTTAAATAGGAGAAGAAAAACTGACAAAATTTAGAGAATTCCGAGAAACCTGTGACAAAAAAACTGAAGGAAAATTTAATCATGACTGAGAAGAAATGGTATCAAAATTGAGTACTAGAGTCAAATATCGCTATGTGGGCTGGAATAAGCTCAGGATAACATTAAGAAGAATTTATCCTTTTCCGAGAGCCTCAAGAAAATCTTCATTGGCATCTGTTTTAGCCAGTCTTTCTACGAATATGCTTGTCCGCTCTTCCGGTCCAAGCATATCAATCATTCGACGCATTGTAGAAACTTTCTTAAGATCTTTTTCCGATAATAATAACTCTTCCTGTCTTGTTCCGGAATGAGCAATGTCAATCGCAGGAAAAATTCTTCGATCAGCTAATTTTCTATCTAAATGCAATTCCAGGTTGCCAGTACCCTTAAATTCTTCATAAATCAGATCATCCATTCTGCTCCCTGTATCAACCAGTGCAGTTCCAATAATCGTTAGGGATCCACCTTCTTGGCAATTTCTAGCTGCTCCGAAAAATCTTTTTGCCGGCCAGAGAGCAGCAGGATCAAAACCTCCAGACAAAGTGCGGCCGGACGGTGCAACAGATAGATTATATGCGCGAGCCAAACGGGTAATTGAGTCAAGAAGAATAATTACATCCACTCCCATCTCCACCAATCTTTTCGCGCGTTCCAGGGTTATTTCCGCAACTCTGGTTTGATTATCCGGCGGTTCGTCAAAATGTGAAGCAACCACATCTCCTTTTACTGATTGGGAAATGTCAGTTACTTCCTCAGGCCGCTCCCCTATTAAAGCTGCCATTAAATGAGCTTTGGGATAATTTTGAGCGATTCCGGCTGCAATTTCCTTGAGAATTGTAGTCTTCCCAGCTTTGGGCGGAGAAACAATCATTCCTCTTTGCCCAAATCCAATCGGCGAAACTAGGTCAATCATGCGAGTTGATAAAGGAAGCTTTGCAGTTGAGAGAATAATTTGTTTTTTTGGATAAATAGGAGTTAAGTCATCAAAATAGGGCCGTTTTAAAGAATCATCTGCCGGAATATCATTAACCATTTCTACTTTTAACAATCCAAAATAGCGTTCTGTGTCTTTTGGAGGACGCCCAACACCTTTAATTAGATCTCCAGGACGAAGCATAAATCTCCTTATCTGGGATTGAGAAATGTAAACATCACGTGATGATGGTATGAATTTTGGCCTCAAAAACCCATGCCCTTCGGGCTGAATATCTAAAATTCCCGAAACATCTACAGTAACTGCAGGTTCTGGCCGATAGGCAAAATTATTTGCAGATTGAGGTTGAAATGGCGAAGGCGCAGGCGCCACAGGAACAGAATTTACAATGGAAGCTGAAACAGAAGGCTTGTTTTCCATAGCTTTAACGGAGACGGGAGAACCGATTATTTCATCTATTGATTGTTCTTTTGCCGATTTTAAACCGGCTTTTGTCGAAATTTTTGTTATTGCGGTATCGCCAGAAACATCTTTCTGTAACGCATTTTTTTTGTACGGCATATAGATTATTTTTAAAGTAAGAATTTATTCAATCAACAACATGTTGTGGAACTTTTCTCCGAAGGCGACTAAATCCACTCGTATTACATCATATATTATTTTAATTGTCAAGGAGTAAATTACAAAATAGTTTACGACGAAAACTTCCTCGAAAAGAAAAATCATCTAAAATCAGAGGTTAAAATACCTGTTGACAACATCCTATAATATGTGATACACTGCCAACTCACAATCAAACAGGATATGAAATTATTTTTAAAGTCATTACTAATTTTATCGGTTATCGCTTTTGCTTTTCCGCTTAAGTCTTATGCGGATACATCATGTCAACCAATTTACGGAGGCGGACAAAGCTGCACTACTTCCAATAATATAGTCATAGATAAAACTGTACTTAATCCTCAAACAAATCAATTCGTTAACAACTTAAGCATTAACGATCCCAAGTATCAACCGAGATTTATAGCAACATTTCAGATAGCTATAACAAATACCGGAAATAATAATATTTCAAGAATAGACGTTAAAGACATCTTTCCTCAATATGTAATTTTTGGCGCGGGAGCTGGAACATTTGATATTAATACCAATACTCTTTCTTTTAGCCTCACTGATCTTGCGCCAAATGAAACACGCAAGTACAGTATTGTCGGTAGAGTTTTTAACGCGGAAAATATACCGGGTACTGTAGGATCTGTAGTTTGCGTTGTAAATCAGGCAATCGCAATGATCAATAATAACAATGTCAGTCAGGACAACTCTCAATTTTGTATTGAAAAAACTGCAGTTGCCTCAGTAGTTACTACAAAAGGAGGATTTCCTGTCCTTTCTTCTGTGCCAACTACTTCTACTCCAAGTACCGGACCTGAAGCTTTAGTTCTTTTCGGACTCATCCCAACCGGGATCACAGGATTGATGTTGAGAAAATATGCAAACAAAAAGGAAGTTGTACGTTAATTAAAGCTTGACATAGCTTGACAAGTGTGATATAATGCGCAACTATAAGTTACTTTGTAACTTTAATTTTTAACAAAATAAAATATGGCAGGAAAAGAAGCACAACCAAATAACAAACCTAATCCTATAAAAGAAGCTGCGGTAAACGCTTTCAAGAGTGTTCCGGATTGGGAAGAAAGAGTTAGGATAACTGCGAAAGGTATTTCAGAAACTCCCAAAAGTGGAACTCAAGAAGAAAATTACTTCAAAGCTTTAGATATTGAAACAGAAAAATATCTATTGGAACAAGCAGATGGAAGCAAAACAAGAGTTACCATAGCTGGATCAGCAAAAACCAATGAACAGCCTATTGAACCCGCTAAACCTGTTAAAGCTGAAAAAGATAAGAAAAATAACGGCTTGTTAATCACTGGCGGTATTTTAGGGGCTGGCATTATGATCGGAGGAGCTATCTTGGGAACAGCAAATTGTGAAGCAAACAAAAATAAACCATATGCAGTTAACAGACCAACAACTTCAAGTTCCGCACAGGGACCAGTACAACCAGAGTATTCAATTACTGAAAAAAGTCCGTCCGGTCCAACGCCCATTTCTATAAATGAAGTAGAGGGTGCAAACGTATCAGGCTTTACTGTTATTCAGGGAGATATAATTGTTAACGGAATAAGATTATATGATAGTGAGCAAAATACATCCTTAACAACCTTAGTAATTGGCGAAGGAGACATAGTTGCGCCTTACAAAGCAAGCGGAAATACAAACTACAGAAGTGAAGAAGATGCCAGATCTGCGCTTGTTGCCGGCGGAAATGCAAAGCGCCTCGAGGGATATAGGCCGTATCTTGCAATAATAAATGGCACTAATTATGACATTCAGCCTTTTGATCAATGCGCTGAAGCCTGGCAAAGATCAACTCCAGAGCAAAGAAATTATTCTTCAGCTCCCGAAGAAAAATCATTTTATCCGACTCATCCCACTACGCCGGAACATCGATATGTCAACGAACAAGAAGGTTATTTTACTTCAAGACAATTAGGAGCTTGGGATGAATGCGAAGTGGGTCCCCACACAATTATAGTTGGAGATGTCAATGCTGTTGATCAAAATGGAAACATGAAAGTCAGTCACGACAGCGATGACTCAACAGGACAAATTATTGATAACGAAGAAGCTGGCATAACAATCAGGGGAGATGGTAATGGGGGAACAATAATTACGCTAACAGAACAGGGAATCAGAAATAATGCAGCTTCAGAAATTATAGAAAAAGAAAAACAAAAAATGATAGCTGCAGGCAGACAGCCACAGATATTTAATATTACTGAATCTTCAAGGTATAACTCAGAAAATTGGCACTGGCAAAGATAAAATAGACTTGTAATCAATACCATACCCTATCATACTAAGTATGCTGGGGTAATTTTTTATTCTGAATATGTTAGAAAAAATCAGAAATAATCTATTTCTTATTTTAATCATAACGGTAGCATTACTTCTGTCTATAACAAATTACGCTCCAGGCACTTTTCTTTCCGGTTGGGACACTCTGCATCCGGAATTTAATTTTGGTCTCAGTATCTCACGGGAGATTAACGGAGTTTTCAGAACAGAACAAGGACTTGGGGCAGTTGCTGCTCACTCACATATGGCAGATCTCCCCCACGTTTTTATCCTATACCTCCTACACTTTATTTTACCGCTCTCGGATCTTCGCTATTTTTACATATTTTTAAATTTGATTTTGGGCCCCATTGGCATGTATTTTTTTCTTAATAAATACATTGTCAAGAACAAAATTTGGTCATTTTTAGGCTCGCTATTTTACTTATTAAACTTGGGAACAATGCAAATATTTGTTGTTCCCTTTGAGATGTTTACAACTCAATACGCCGCTCTCCCTTGGCTTTTTCTGTTTGCAACCGATTATCTTCTTATAAAAGAAAAGCCGACAAAAAATTTACTTCTTTTTCTAATAGCAACCTTTTTTACAGCTCCCTCTGCTTACGCAGCGACACTTTGGTATGTATATTTTTTTGTTCTTATCCTTTATATTTTCTCCTTAAGTTTTCTTGAACGCTCATTACTAACTCTTAAAAAATCATTGCTCATTATAGCTTTGACTTTACTTATAAATGCTTTTTGGATTTTTCCAAACATTTATTATGTGTTCACTCATGCAAATCAGGTTCCTAACGCGCTCATAAATCAACTTTTCTCCCCACAGGCTTTCCTGTACAATAAGGAATTTGGAAATATCAGGGACATTGCTTTATTAAAAAATTTTCTATTTGACTGGAATGCATATTCCGGCAATGGCACTTTTTCCCCACTTCTTTCATCTTGGATTATTAATCTAAACCAAAAGTCCATCCTATTAATTGGTTCCATTTTTGTCTTAGTCTCTCTAGGGGGCGTATTTTATGGAACTTTCAAAAAGAATAAAATTTTGGCATCCCTAATTCCCCCTCTCTTACTTTGCATTTTCTTTTTGATAAACGATAATCCCCCGACGTCTTTCTTGTACAATTTTTTTCAAAACAAAATACCCTTTTTTAAAGAAGCTTTCAGGTTTCCGGACGATAAAGTTTTGGGAATTTTTACATTTTTATTCGCTATATATTTCGCAAAAGGTCAAGAATTTATTCAAAAATTAAGAAACAAGATCTTAAATTACAAATTAAGAAAAGCTAAAGATGCCATGCAAGCGCTAATTTTTTTCTTATTAATTATGGTATATATGTTACCTGCATTTAAAGGATATTTTATCAGTCCCTATATGAGAATCAATATCCCAAAGTCATATTTTGAAATGTTTAACTGGTTCAAAAATCAAGATACAACCGCAAGAGTAGCCAATTTTCCTATTCAGTCTGTTTGGGGATGGGAATACTATAACTGGTACCCTTCGACAGGCTCAGGGCAAGCTAGTTTTCAGGGTGCGGATTTTTTGCAATTTGGTATTCCACAGCCGTTATTAAATAGAGATTTTGACAGATGGAATCCGGCAAATGAACAATATTACCGTGAAATGTCTGAAGCTATTTATAGTCAAGATTCTACAAAACTAATAAACGTTTTGAAGAAATATGATATTAGCTATGTTCTTCTGGATAAAAGTATTATTGCCCCTGAACAAGGAATGAATCCTCAAATTCTTTTTCTTAAAGAAACAGAAAATCTATTGAAAAATACTATAGATATTCAACAGGTTTTTAATTCAGGCAATCTTTTTATTTATCAAGTAAGCATTCACAACCAAAAGGTTCGGATTATCAAAAACCCTGTTTCTGTAGGACCGGCTTTTTCTGCTGCTTATGATGATTTTGTTTATACAAAATACAATGATTATGTTACTTATTCTAATCTTAATAAAAATACTGTGCTTTATCCTTTCAGAAACATTATAAATAATGAGAATTTAGTTTCTCCCAGTCTTAGTTTTCCCTTTTTTCCAACTATTGAAAAACAATATGCTGTTGTTTTGTCAGATAATCCTTACAATGATTGTTCTCTCTCAAATCCTGCAAACTCGGAGTCAAAAATGAAGCTGTTAGAGAACAATTCAGGAAAATTCCTTAGATACTCTTCAACTTCCAGCCCCCTATGCAATCATTACTCTTTTCCAGATGCTCGAAGAGAGCAAGGATATTTAATTTCTATTGTCTCGAGAAATATAACAGGCTTACCTCTTAAGCTTTGTGTTCAAAATTATATTTCAAAACGTTGTGATCTGTTTACCCAGTTGTCTGCTTCTCCAAACTTTACAGAAGAAACTTTTCTTCTTCCTCCGATGGAAAAAGGAGTTGGATTTGACATCAATTTTAATAATTTCACGATCAATAAAAGTCCAGCTATCAATGATCTTAGCTCTGTGAAAATTATTCCTTTCCCGTATGCAGAAATTTTGCAAACCGAGCAATACAGACCTAATAATTTTAAAAATGTAAGTTTTATTTCCTATTCTCAGTCTTTTGATTCCGGTTGGAAAGCATACGAAATAAAACTCGAAGCTCAAAATTCAAAACTCAAAACTTTTTTAGTAAATATGTTCCCTTTTCTCTTCGGAAAAGAGTTAAAAAACCATGTTTTGGTAAATAATTGGACTAATGGATGGGAACTAAATAATTCAGATAGTAAAAGTTCAAAAATTGTAATTATTTTCTGGCCGCAATACTTGGAATATTTGGGCTTCGGAATATTGCTAGCTACTTTCGTTTGGGTAATTTTATTTACTAAAAAGAATTAGCCTCTTCTTTTCTTCTTTGAACTTTTGCCTTTTCCCAAACCTCTTCTTTTGTTTGCTCCGAAGTTAGCAAGCTATTGTTGAGTTTTTCGCCAATTTTTGTCATCTCTTCCCTTTTTTCATCAGATGCTCTCGGAAGAGGAGGATTTTTTTGAAAACAATGGACTACCATTAACATCAACTAATCCTGAAGATCCTATTTTTGCTCCCTGCAATTTCTGCGTCGCTTCATCAGCTGTTTTGGGTAAATTTTCCAGAGCTGTAACGGCAGCTTCTGCAGATTTACCGGTTAATTTTTCTCCTAACTTTTTCTTCAGAAAATCACTTATTAAAACTTCTGTTTTTTCCACAAAAAATGAGTGGAATTTCAAAGGTTTCCCTTTTTCATCGATAAAAACCTTACCTGTCTCATCTAAGATTTCTGCGTTTTCAATTAACAAACCACTTCGTTTAATCGAATAACCCAATTCCTTAAGGTAAAAATCGCGGGTGACTCTGATTATACCACTGGAGGTCAACGGCTTACCATCAGCTCCTGGTTTTTTTAGTTCTTCTACTAATCTTGCTTGGACTTCCTCAAAAGCTGTTTTCGGAGAGACAGGAGTTTCAACCAATGGGGATACAGCTTTTGTTTCTTCTATTGGAGGTGTCTCTGGATTTACAGGTAATTCCGGACTTACAGATAATTCTGCTGTAGGCTCTATATCGCTTTTAACCTCTGCTACTTGTTCAGCTTCTGTTCCTGCTGACGACTTTTGCTCTGTCAACTCTTTCTCCGCTTGAGTAATAATATCCTCCTTTGTTTCTGCCGGCACCTCAGTTAGAGCTGCAGGCATTGGAGTAGCTTCAGGAGATACCCCTTCCGTGCTATTTAATGATTCCTGAAGTTTTGCTAATTCTGCTGGCATTTCTTCTTCAGTTTTTGCCGATGTTTCAGCTGAAACTGGCGTTGACCCTATTACTTTGTCTTCTTCTACGGCAGGCACTGTTGCTTGTTGTTCAAGACCCCTTTCGATTCCTTCATTCTGTGATCCTGAAAAAACGGAAGCACTCTCTTTTCCACCGAACTGATCTGTAAATGATTTTTCTTGATCTGTTAGTGATTTTTGTTCTCCACCTTGAGATTCAACTGGAATTTCGTCTACCATATTTCCTCCTTGTAATAATTAAGCCAGATATGAGTAACTTTGTCAATACTTTGTATGCGTTGCTGACATTTTAGACATTACTCCTTTCAAGACTAGATAATCCATTGGACTTTTTAAGTTACCATGGGCACTGTGTGCTCTTTGCGTATTGTACGATAACAAAAATAACAAATAATCAATTAGTTTTCTAGTAAAGTGGGACTGCGGATAATATCCAGATTGTTGTCAATAAACTCCTCCTGAATAGTTCTGTTAAATCTCTACATAACCCCATTGATTCTGCGGTATCTTGGATAAATAAATGTTTGGGGAATACGTTCTTTTACCAAGTAATCACCTAAAAAATCTACCCATTTGCCTGTTTAATAATGGCTATTGCGTAAGAATATATCCTCACAAGTTTCTTAAAGAAATCTATTGTATTTTGATTGTTTAAGTGTTCGCACATTAAGGAGAAAGCAAGCTTCCCACGTACATCAACTACATAGTAAAAGTCGTATTTAATTCCATCAACAAATCTTAAAATAGTGTCCATTTCCAGCGCACAGCAAAAATAATTCATGCATTAATTTCTTGACAACCTTACCCGCAAAATCCATACTAATTATAGATGTGTTCTGGGGTTTTCTATGGCAAGATTTGGAATTTTCTCATTTACCAGATGCAATTCCCGTCCTAAGCATAATGTAATAAGATAATTGAAATGGCGATGGATTTAAATGAACAAAATAAAAACCGTTATTTCTAAATTTAGCCATTTTAC
>Ga0209777_10007099_pt1 | contig 12503 bp, 11 predicted proteins | sample FrelakmetHBP12HB_FD_187147 | JGI IMG/M metagenome (GOLD analysis project Ga0209777, IMG submission 187147) | Freshwater lake sediment microbial communities from the University of Notre Dame, USA, for methane emissions studies -HBP12 HB (SPAdes)... | ecosystem: Environmental > Aquatic >... | reverse complement strand
CCAAGGGAGCCATTTTGAAACTGCTGGACTGCGGTGTGGAGGCATTTTCCATCACATCTATTTTTTCGCCATTGAGAGATGAGCAGGAAAAAGCGGTTCAAGCGCTTGTGGAAGAGCTTGCGGGCAAAAATTTTCCTGTGACGATTTCGTCGCAAATTGGTGGCATAGGCCTGCTTGAGCGAGAAAATGGAGCTATTTTAAATTCGGCGCTCAAAAAAGTGGTTCAAGAGGGTTTTAAAGAGCTTGAAACAGAAGTTTGTCGCATGGGAATTGGGGCGCCCCTTTTCATGGTCCAAAATGATGGCACCATCATGGGCATGAAAAAAGCAGTCGCTTTTCCCCTTCTCACAATAGCGAGCGGGCAGACAAACTCCTTTCGGGGAGCACAATCTCTTGTTGGAGGAGAAAATCTCATCGTGATCGATGTGGGAGGAACTTCGTGCGATATTGGAGTCATTAAAAATGGGGAGCCTCTCAGAACATTGGGGAGGGCAACACTGGGAGGGGTAACTCTTTTTCTTCCCATGACTGACACTTTCAGCTTGTCACTTGGTGGCGGCACAGTGATTCGAGGAGACTTAATTGGCCCTGACAGCGTTGGCAGAGCTCTTTTTCAAGAAGCGCGCTGCTTTGGAGGTGATACTCTCACCCTCACTGATATCGGTGTGCTTCTGGGCCATCTTGAAATCGCCACGGCGCAAAAAGAAAAAGTTGGCATTTGTTGCTCTGCGGCAAAAAATCTTCTCGCCCAAGTTGAAACCAAAGTGAGAGATGCAGTTTTTAAAGTTCAGGGAAAAGGAGAACAAATGCCACTTGTCATCGTTGGAGGAGGGGCGCCACTTTTGAAAAATCTCGCAGGCCAGATTCCAGAATATGCTTATTGTGCCAACGGCTATGGTGCCTGTCTTGCCCAAATATCGGCCAAAAAAGAAAAGCTTATAGCCTTCGAAGGAAGACAGGCTCTTTTGGAGCAGCTCAAAGAAGAAGCGCTCAAAGAAGCTGTTCAAGAGGGGGCAGACTCCAAAACGACAAAAATAGTCAACGTCGAGGAGGTTCCTTGTGCCTATTCAAAGGAGGGACTGTGTCGGTTTATTGTTACGGCGTCCGGTCCTAAGCGGAGTTTACAGTTAGGAGTTGGCAGATGATTTTTAGATTTTGGCCTACAATGAGTTATCAACATTGACGCTATTATCCAACGGATAAGGCATCAATGTTGATAACTCATTGTAGGTCAAAAGATTATGTCAGATGTCTGCTCATAACTTGTAAACGCCGCTTAAATCATCTGCGCAACTTCCTTTGCGGCATAGGTGATGATGAATGAGGCGCCGGCCCGTTTGATGCAAAGCAATGTTTCATAGAGGGCCTTTTTTTCATCGATCCAGCCATTTTGGGCCGCTGCCATGATTGAGGAGTACTCGCCGCTAACTTGATAAGCGCCAACAGGAAGGAAGGAGGCGGCTGAGATTTTAGAAATGATATCTAAATTGGTTAGGGCTGGTTTGACAAGCAGAAGATCTGCCCCCTCTTCTTCATCGAGGGCTGCCTCTAAAAGCGCCTCTTTAAGGTTTCCCACATTCATCTGGTAGCTTTTTTTATCCCCAAATGAGGGTGTTGATGAGAGCGCTTCACGAAAAGGACCATAAAAGCTCGAGGCATATTTGGCCGAGTAGGAGAGGATGCCAACATGGGAAAATGTGGCTTTGTCGAGGCTTTTTCGAATGAAGCCGACTCTTCCATCCATCATGTCAGAGGGGGCGACAATATCGACGCCAGCTTCGGCGCACAAAAGGCTCATTTTGGCCAGTTTCTCCACGGTCGGGTCATTTAAAATTTTACCCTTCTCGACAAGGCCGTCATGGCCATGTGAGGTGAAAGGGTCTAAAGCAATATCGGCCATCACAAGAAGGTCTGGATATTCTTTTTTGATGGCAGAGATGGCTCGCTGGAGAAGATTTCCCCGTCGAGTTGCTTCACTGCCAAGAGGATCTTTTTTTTCCTTGTCTATACAGCAGAAGAGCAAAATGGATGAGATGTTGAGTGAAATATAGCTTTCAAGTTCTTTAAGAAGGCAGTCGATCGAGTAGCGAAACACTCCAGGCATGGCTTCAATTTTTTCTTTTTTCTTTTTCCCGTCGACGACGAAAAATGGCGCGACAAAGTGATGTGGACAAAGATCTGTTTCTTGGACAAGGGAGCGCCAGACCTTCGATGATCGATTGCGGCGCGGCCGTTTTGTGAAATTGAGATAGCCTTCCTTCATAACTTTGTACCTTTTCATTGCAGACAAGAGCTATTTAATGTACCTAAGGAATTAAAAAGAAGAAATTAGGATTTTCTATGCCAGAAGAAGAAGAGCTTCAAGAGGCAATGGCAAAATTAAAACAGGTTCGCGAGCAAGTTGGCACTGTCATTGTCGGCCAAACAAAATTAATCGATGACCTTTTAATCATACTTTTAGCCGATGGCCATGCGATTTTAGAAGGGGTACCTGGTATTGCCAAAACACTCGCAGCCAATACTTTTTCTCAGGTGCTGCAGCTTGATTTTAAAAGAATTCAATTTACGCCGGACCTTTTGCCTTCTGACCTCATTGGCACTCAGGTCTACAATGCTCAAGAGAGCAATTTTTATATCCAAAAGGGACCTATTTTTACGAATGTTGTGCTGGCAGATGAGATCAACCGTGCTCCTCCGAAAGTGCAGTCAGCTCTTTTAGAGATCATGCAGGAAAAGCAGGTGACCATTGGTGGGCAGACCTTAAAAGTTCAAAGTCCTTTTTTAGTGTTGGCTACTGAAAACCCAATCGAGCAAGAAGGGACATATCCTCTTCCAGAAGCCCAGACAGACCGCTTCATGATGAAAATTAACATTGGCTACCCTACCCAAGACGCAGAAATTGAAATTGTCAAAAGAATGGCCCGAAAATCAGAAGACAAGCCAGCGATTGTGAAGCCAGTTTTAACTCCTGAGGAGCTTGTGGGGCTGAAAAATTTGCTCCATTCTGTCTATATCGACGACAAGCTTCTCCGTTATATCACCGATATTATCTTTGCCACACGCTTTCCGAAAGAAAAGGGAGTCGATATCGAAGGACTGCTTGATTATGGAGCCTCTCCACGCGCCTCTATTTACCTCACCCTCTGTTCAAAAGCCCATGCACTCTTAGAAGGAAGAGGGTATGTAACACCCTTTGACATCCGCGAAGTGGCCTTTTCAGTGTTGCGACACCGATTAATTCTTTCCTATGAAGCTCAAGCCCAAGAGCTAACTCCAGATGCCATCATTGCACGCGTTTTTGAAAAAATTACGGTTCCATGAACAAGACATACAGAAAAAAATTGCGCCAACTTGAGATGAGCGCAAAAAAAAGCGTTTTGGATGTGTTCTGGGGAGCCTACCACTCTGCGTATAAAGGCAAAGGCCTTGAATTTGATGACCTGCGCGAATATGTCCCTGGCGATGATGCAAGAGCCATCTGCTGGACTAAAACGGCACAGATGAGACGGCCATTTGTGAAGACATTCAAAGAAGAGCGCGACCTGATTGTGATGCTCTTGGTCGATATCTCGCGATCCACTCTCTTTCAAAGCGACTCCGATGCCAAAAGAGAGTATATGGCAAAAATTGCCGCTCTTCTTGCGTTTTCGGCCATTTATAATCACGATAGAGTTGGCCTTGTGCTCTTTTCCTCACGTGTTGAAAAATATGTGCCTCCACGGCGCGGTGTCAAGCATGGAACAAGACTCATTCAGGAACTTTTAAATTTCCAAGGCAAGGAAATGGGTACGGATGTCTCTGTGCCTCTTGCTTTTTTGCTGAAGGCTGTTCCAAGGCGATCAATATGCTTTTTATTTTCCGATTTTTTTGCTCCCTCTTTTGATCGAGCTCTATCGCTGGCTGCTAAAAAAAACGACCTTGTGCTTGCCTGTGTGCGCTCCTCACAGGAGAATAAGATTGCTCCATTCGGCCTTATGAACTTTCTCGATATAGAGAAAGAGGAATCTCTGCTCATCGATATTGATAAATCGGTTGCAGAATTTTATTCGAAAAGTCAAAAAGAGGCCTGGAATCTATTTTTGAAGGGGTGTAAGAAAAGGGGAGCCACCGCAGTTAGCTTCGCTACAGATGAGCCCTTTGAAAAAAAGCTGATCTCCTTTTTTAAAGAGAAAAAGAGGAGACAATCTCGCATATGAGATTACTTTTTTTATCTCTTTTCATTGCCGCCTCTTTTCCACTCATGGCTAAAATCGAGACGAAAACTGAGATCTCACATCGTAAGATTTTTTTCGATGAAACACTCGCTGTCAAATTAGAAATCAGCTCCACGGAGCCATTTGAAGCAAAATTCCTTGATTTTTTTACAAAACTGTCTGAGGAAAAAAGTAGCGGCTCTTTTGCAGCTTCTTCTTTTTCCACTTCTATAAGCGGGCAAAAAGCCATATGCACCTTTCAGCTGAAGCCTCTTGCCACCGGCACTCTTTATTTTGTGCCTCCGCCTCTTTTTGTCTGGCTGCCTCAAGAAGATACGCTCACAACAGTTCATTTTGAGCCCTCTAAGATAGAGTGTAGAGCCCGATTTGCTCCTCTGCCCATTGCCTCTCCTTTAGAAGTAGATCCAGAAAATGCCATTAAGCTCGATGAAGTAAACAGAAAAAAAGTTGGCGAAGATGCCATGAAAGGCCAAAAACAATTTAATGAAGAAATCAGCAAGGGACGCAAGCGGGGTGTTTTTACTTTTGTACTGCTCTTTGCAGCCCACTCTGTCATCTTGGCAAGCTTTTTTGTGTTTAAAGAGTACAGAGGCAGGCGGCCAAAAAAAGAGGAGCAGAAAAAGCCATTTGACTTACAGGAGGCCCTCTTGCATCTTTTGAGTCACAAAGAGCCCTCAAAAGAGGCCCTCGAACAGTTTTCGTTTTTGTTGCGCGCCATTTTGTCAGAAATGGAGAAAAGAGAGCTTTTTAGCAAAACAGCACAAGAGCTTATGGAGATCATCGAAGGAAGTATTCACCTCTTGCCTGATGAAAAGATGAGGCTGAAGCAATTTTTAGCCAAGCTCGACCAACTTGAATTTTCTCCGATTGCACCTGAAATAACCTATTGGGAAGAAGCAAAAAGAGCAATTGCCGCCTTACCAGTTGGGGGGCTCCGTTCCTGATACACCAAAATCAACCAAGTTCACTGGGATTCCAGAAAGGCTGTCTTGAAAACTCTTCTTAAAAGAGGCCCCAAGATCTGCTTTTGGGGCATAATTTTCATCCTTTAACTGCTTTAAGATATCCAGTCGCCGCTGAACAATGTTATCGACAACATTTTGGTTGTTAAAAAGCACCATGAGAAGATCTCGGGGAGCCAGCCAGACGCAGATGAGAGGATCTTGGTCAGAGGCTTTGTTTGACTGGAAGGAAAGATACTTCAAGAGAGATGGATAGTGGGTAGCATCAAGGGAGGCCGTTTGGTTTTTTGCCTCATTGCCCTTCAACATGCGGTAGATGGTATCTCTGATGTTGTCATTTTGAATCTCGATGTTGGCAAGATTGCCCTCTTTTTTGAGGCAGTTTTTGTCGAGAAGGACTTGAGAATTCTTTATCAGCTGATCGATGCACTCATTTTCAAGATCGGGATAATTTTTTTTCGCCTCCTGAAAAAAGCTTTTGTCTTGATAGAGGTGAGTTATCAGGCTTTTCAAGATGTGGCGCGCCGTATGAGAGCGCTCAACTGTTGTTGAGGGATTATTCGCGTTTTGAAAAAGCTGAGCGACATCGAGATTTTTAAACAGGCGGCGCGATAGTGTCGGATTATTTCCATCTTTTTTTGGGGGACATAATTGGGTGAATTTCCTTCTTGCCTCGTCTCTCAGGTCTGTTTTTTCCTGAGCATCTACTCGCTCTATTTCTTGCATGATACAGGAGTTAATGAGCGTCTCATGGCTTGCTTTTTGAAGCTGAGAAGTGGAAAAAACAAAGCAGATGGTCAGAAAAAGAAAGGTAAATGAGAGAAAATACATGTCTTACACCTCAACGTATGTGATTGAGTCACTCACTGGAAAGCAAAAGGTGTACTCTTGAGCTTTTCCAGCTCCTTTCCAGGTGAGGATGATTTTTACAAGAAGAGGGAGGGTGTCATTTTTAGGCCAGTTTGTATCCCAGTCTATTTGATTTTGCTTGCTTTTGTCGTCTGGGTCGAAATGTGAAAACAAAAATTGGCATTGAGCAATGTCTTTGAGGAGAATTTCTTTTCTCAAGATAGTGTTTTGTGGCACGCCCATTGCTGGATTGGGCCAGATAGTGAGCGCAAGCTCATTATTATCGAAAGAGAGCCTGCCAAGGACGTCTGCAGATAATTTTGGCTCTTTATCGACACCATTTTTAAAGGTGAAGACCAAAGAGGATGAAGATCCTTGGGAGTTAGGTTCTGTGAAAAAATAATAGTGGCTTTTTCCAGATTTCGATGCATTTTTAGGCATGTTAGTAGCAAAAAAGAGCTGCTTGAGCCGGGCGTGAGCTATCAAAAGCTCTTGCTCTTTTTTTGTTGCATCACTCATCGCAAATTCGGAGACTTGAGAAATTTTTAAAAACCCGAAAAAAGTAGCCGAGATCAGCGCGAAAAGGCAAAGGGCTACAAGCAGTTCTGTGAGGGAAAAGCTCCTTTTTTGATATTTTTGCTTCATAAAATTAGCCCTTCTTCTTCACACAAAAACGATAATTTTTTTTGTCATTCACCTTGTCGAGAATGCTTTTAAAACGGCACGTTGCATTATCGATCTTTAACTCAGCCTCAACCAGAAGGAGCGTGGGCGCATTTTCATCGTCTACATCTATTCTGGAAAAGGTGCACAAGGCTTGCCAACCATTTGGCATTCCAGAAATTTGATAGTCCTTCGTGGGCGTATCCTTCGAGTATGGTAGGGCGGCCCAGCCTATTCTATGGAAGTGCAAATCTTCTAAAAGCTGGCTTGAGGCAAGCATGTAGGCCCGTTCTGCTTCGCCTACGAATTTTGTTTCGAGGAGTTGGTATGAACGGGATTTTGCTCCACCGAATAGGAGAGCGATGCAGAGGATTAACAGGGCAAGGGAGACGAGCACTTCCACTAAAGCAAAAGGTCTACGGGATTTTCGCATAGTCCTCCTACAGTTGTGGGTATTGTTCGTTGGTTTTTGAAGGCTGCTCTAGCGAGATCTGTTCTGGTTTTGCTTGTTGGCTCTGTGGAATGATTTCAAGAGCTGTTATCGTTTTGGTTTCGCCTTTTTGTCCCCAGCTCCCATCAGGGTTGCATTCGAGGGTCAAAGGAAATTGAGCCAGGGAATCATCGAGCTTGATTTCTTTGATAGTCTTCAGTTCTTTCTTTTTGTTTAAAAAGCTCTCAAGAGACTTTGTGGCAATAGATTCTCCGTTGAGCCAAAGAAAAAGAGTAGCACCCTTATTTTCTATCAAAAGGAAAACTGAGCCGCGAGATACTTTTGCAATCTTTTGAGCAAACTGAGTGGTGCTTTTTATGATTTCGACCTCTTTTTGAAAATAGATGCGGTTTAGGGAACGAGCGAGGCCGGTATAGGAGACTGCCCCGATCATAACTATGATCGAGAACCAGATGAGTACTTCAACAAGTGTAAAGGCTCTTTTTTTAGGCTTTTTGAAAGAGACTAGCATAGTGTGCCAGTGGCGGTTTTGAGCCATTTTGGATTATTTGACGATGACCTCGTCGTTGTCGCATGAGACTGCAAATTCGGAGCCATCAGCTTTTTTTATATCGTCGGTGGGCCCTGCCCATAAATTAGATTTTTTGAGTATGTCCTTCCAGCCAGAGGCAACATCTGCTTTTTTTGCATGGTCTTGCGCAATTTCAATAGAAAGAATCGTGCTGATCTTATCTTTTATCTGTCTTTCCTTGAAGGCTTTGCCTGTGGTGAGGGCGCCGCGATAGTTGTAGGCGAGGGCCCCGGTAATAATGGCGATCAGGGCCATTACGACCAGCATCTCAATCAGAGTGACGGCGCGACGGATAACTTTTTTTGCGCATTCTTTTTTCATTATAATCTCCAGATCAAAAGCAGATCATAGCAGGAAGAGAGAAAAAAATATACACTCCGAACAATAATCAAACTTTAAAATTGAAGTGTTGAGCTGAAGCTGCTGAGAGGCAGTAGGATAGATAAAATTACAGTCCCGATAACAATGCCCATTAAAACTAAAAGTGCTGGTTGAATGAGCGAGATAAAGCGCGAAAGCGTGCGTTCAGTATCGTCTTCATAAATTGTGGCGACCTGGTTCAACATGGCCGATAATTTACCCGTTTCTTCACCAATTTTTACCATTCGAATAAACAGTGTCGGTATTTCTTTATAGCCACTTAAGCCCGAGCTGATAGTTTTTCCTTCAATAACAAGCTCAGACATCCTCTTAATGATCTCTTCTAAGCGCATGTTATGGAGCGCCTCCTGGGCAAAGGCAAGGGCGTTGGGCAGGGGCAGCCCTCCATCGAGGAGTGTCGCCAGCGTTTTGGCAAAGCGGGCAAGGCTTGAATGGAGAATATAGCGATTTAAGATCGGCACTTTGAGAAAAAGGCGCTGCATGTTGGCTCGGGCCTCTTTATTGCGAAATTGGCGGAAAAAAACAAAAGCGGCAACGACAATGGCGATAAGAAGAACGGGCCAGAATGTCCTCAAAAAATGGGCGGTACCGAAGACGCAGGCGGTAAAGGCGGGAAGCGGCCTTCCTTCAAAAAGAGGCTCAATCGAGGGGATGACAAAGCCCACTAAAACTCCCAAAACGATGCTCATCAAGCCGATCAGCAGCAAAGGATAGGTGAGAGCACCCATGAGCTGTCTGCCCATTTTATGCTGATAGGTGAGCAGGGTGCTGAGCCGGCCTAAAGCAAGCTCCAGGTTTCCAACAGCTTCTCCAGCCTGGACAAGGGCGATATAAAGAGGAGAAAAGCAATCTGGGAAATCTTGGAGAGCCCTCGAAAGACTTGCCCCTTTTTTAATCCTCTCTGCGACACCTAAAATCAAGCCGTGGAAATGCTCTCCACGCGCTTGCTCTTCAAGGGCCAAAAGCCCTTCATAAAGGGGGATTTTTGCGGCAATGAGTTGAGATAGCTGCGAGGTGAAGACCACAAGATTATCTTGGGTCAAAGAAGAGATCCGAGTCTCTTTTTTTTGAACTTCAGTGATTTCGACGATGATGAGGTTGAGCTGGCGCAGCTTTTCTTTGGCCTCGTGAAGAGAAAAAGCTTCAATCGTTCCTTTACTCTTTTTTCCTTCTTGAGTGAGTGCTTTCCATGAAAAAAGGGCCATCCTAGATTACCTCAGCGCACAGAAATAGTATCGTCTTGACCTTTTGTGGCACGCCATACTTCGCCAAGAGTTGTGATGCCTTCTGCCACGAGTGTCTTGCCATGATCACGCAGTGTTCGCATGCCGCGCTCTTGTGCCAGGTGTGCCAGTTGACTCGATTCAGGAGACAGGAGAATTTGCTTGCGAATGGGGCCCGACATGGGCATCAGCTCATAGATGCCGTGGCGGCCTTTCCAGCCCGATCCGTGACAGTCACTACAGCCTTTGCCACGATAGAGTTTTTGCGATGGAAGGTTGAGAAGTTGTGCCTCTTGGAGCGATGCATCATAGCTTTCTATACATGAGGGGCAGATCTTCCGCACGAGCCGCTGGGCGAGTACGCCGATGACACAGGAGGAGATCAAATAGGGCTCTATTCCCATATCGACAAGGCGCACAACAGCAGAAGGAGCATCGTTTGTGTGGAGTGTGCTCAAAACAAGGTGGCCTGTGAGTGCCGCGTGGATGGCAATTTCTGCCGTTTCCTTATCACGAATTTCACCCACCATGATGATATCAGGGTCTTGACGTAAGATGTGGCGCAAGCCTGCAGCAAAGGAGAGGCCTATTTTTGGATGGACCCCAATTTGAGCGACCCCTTTTAAGCGGTACTCTACAGGATCTTCAATGGTCATGATGTTGGTGTCGCTACTCTTGAGTTCAGAGCAGGCACTATAGAGAGTTGTGGTCTTACCGCTACCTGTAGGTCCTGTTACTAAGATAATGCCTTCAGGAAAATCGATCATGTTCCGAAACTGGGCTATGATGTCCTGGGGCATGCCGATTTTATCAAGACCTAAGACAACATTTCCTTTATCGAGAATACGAAGGGTAATTCTTTCTCCCGTCACCGTTGGAATGGTGCTGACACGAAAGTCAATGGTCTTTCCACCAAATCTCATCTTGATGCGGCCATCTTGAGGAAGTCTTCTCTCGGCGATGTCGAGTTTGGCCATCACTTTAAGGCGGGTGAGGAGCTGAGATTGAACCTCTTGGGGAGGTGAAAGCCTTTCTTGCAGGGCACCATCGATTCTGTAGCGAATCAGAAGGCCGTTTTCTTGTGGCTCGAAGTGAATGTCAGATGCGCCTTGTTGAAACGCTTCAGCAATCGAGAAGTTGATGAGGCGGACTGCTGGAGGAAGCTCTTCGGATGAATCGAGTAAGTCGTAGATTTCAATCCCTGCTTCTTGGAATTCCTCTTCTCCACTTCCTTTCAGATTCGCCATGTGTGGCGCTTCTTCATCCTGGCTATAAAATTCATGCATAGCCGCCAAGATGGCCTGACGGGCGACATAGACAGTCTCGATATCTTTGCCGACTATAATTCGCAACTCCTCGATGCAATCCAAATTAAAAGGGTCTGCCGTGGCAATGCAAAATTTTAGCTCATCTTCTTTTAGCGGGAGGATGAGATACTTTTTTACAAAAGAATAGGGAACCTTTTTTGTGAGGGATTTATCAATTGCAAAGGAGGCAAGATCTTGGAGTGATGCAATGCCGAACCCGGCTACTTTTTCTCGAATTTGCTCATCGGCGAGTGGAACTTTAGCTACCTTTGAAGTTGGAGTATCTGGCGACTGCTTTTCTGATGACGAAAAAAAATTTGTCCAAAAAAAGGGAAGTTTTTCTTTCAAAACTTTCATCATTGGCCAGCTACCTTACGAGAGGAGTGTGTAATGTCTGTTTTGCCAAAGAACATGCGCAGCGTTTTAGAAAAGAGCATCTCATGTTCTGCCTGTTTGGCAATTTCAACTTCTTCCAAAAACTCCGGAATGTCACCAGGGCGCTTAAGCAGTTCTGCTTTGCGCTCTGCATGAAACTCATCTTCTGGATTTGGAATGATATGGGGCGTGATGAAGATAAACATTTCCGTGCTGGTATCGGTGAGGGCTGTTGTGCTGAAGAATTTTCCAATGCCGGGCAGCTCTCCAAGGAATGGAATGGCGTTTTGATCTGAGGAGGAGCCTTTTCTTCTCAAACCAGCTAAAATGATCGTTTCGCCGTCGGCAATGCGCACTTCATTTTTGACGTTTCTTCTGATCACATCAGGCCGATCATCTTTGCTTCGGCCAGGTGTGTCGAACATCACGTCGGTGACAAGCGTAATAAAACTCTTTTCTTCATTTTCGTCAAAACTTGTGCCCTCAGCATGGATTGTCGGGGTGATGTTCAGGGTGATGCCATATTGAGCACGAACATAGGAATTTTTAAATCGTGTGTCGTTGTCCGCTGCTTCGGCATAGGTGCCTGTGTTGATCGAAATTTCGTCCATGATGGCAACCTTGGCAGGTGTTTGGTTGACCGTGGTGACAGTGGGGTTGGCATTGATCTGAACATCTTGTTGAGAGAGGAGGAAGTTAAAGGCAAGGTCGTAAGCAGGCAGTAGCCCAGAGGTGTTTCTTGAAAGAGCAAAGTCCAAAATCCCGCCCACTCCGTCTTTGCCAGAATTGTTCCAGGAGAGTTTTGTGCGATGGTGGCCTTTTGCAGCGTCGCCAAGCCGAAGAAGGTTCATGCCGAAATTGTTGTTATCAGTGATTTTCTTTTCAAAGAGCAGTACGTCGATCTGAACCATCTTTTTCGGGATGTCGATAACCCGCAGAAGATCTTTGATTTTGTCTAAAAGAAAGGCCTCAACAACCATGATGATCGAATTTGTCTTTTGATCGACGATGAAGTTTTCTGCCACTTCTCCACTCTGCTTGTGAGAGGGGCCCTCTGATCCAATCCACTCGGGGCCAACGATTGGAGGGGTTAAGAATCCATCTTCGGTTAAAATGTCGTCGCGGCTGCCTTGAGAAGGCTCATTTTCTGGCTGATGTTTTCTTTTCTGTGGGCCACTGTCATGGCCTTTTCTGCCAGACATGCCCTTATCAAAGGCCCCTGGCATGGTCGTCATCTTGTTGTAGACTTGACTCACCACTTTGGCTAGATCTGTGGCGTCGGAGTGCTTACAGGCATACAAAAAGACGGTCTTTTCTTGAGCTTGCCCTATTTTGTCTTCGATATCCCGGATGATCTCACAGGCTTTGTCGATCACGTCATGTTTGCCGATTAAAAAGAGTGACTGGGCAGGGTGTTTGAGTGACATCACCCGAAATGCGGAGCCACTTTCTCCTTCGAAGAAAGCCATCCGTTTGTCAGAGGAGATATCAGAAAAATGGCCACTAG
>Ga0209777_10007097_pt1 | contig 12505 bp, 11 predicted proteins | sample FrelakmetHBP12HB_FD_187147 | JGI IMG/M metagenome (GOLD analysis project Ga0209777, IMG submission 187147) | Freshwater lake sediment microbial communities from the University of Notre Dame, USA, for methane emissions studies -HBP12 HB (SPAdes)... | ecosystem: Environmental > Aquatic >... | reverse complement strand
AACTTGGCTCTTACCTCATCAAATTCCCAGATATCCATATATAAAGGAAGTCTTGAGTCAGGAATATTTTTGAGAATGTTATGTTCTATTTTCAGGCGTTCTTCATCAGAGCCATAGCCGGAGCCATCGCCGGAGCCGGAGCCAATGCCGGAGCCATAGCCGGAGCCAGAGCCGGAGCCATAGCCGGAGCCATAGCCGGAGCCATAGCCAGAGCCATCGCAGCACTTACCATCGCCATAGCCAGTTTCATAGGGCATTTTAATCTTCTCTTATATAGACATGTTTATCTACATAGTTTCTATCTTTAGAAAATATAGGAATATTTAAATCAACTTCGCCATTAACAATACAAAAGCCTCTTTTTCTTACTATGGGATAGTCATTAAAATTTATCTTATATTTCTGAAAAAGCATTTCTTGTATTTCATTACAATTTTTCTGAAACAGCTCTTTGTGAGAAAAATGCTCTCTTCCAGCCATCTGAATAGCATTTCTAGTAGCATCGATTTGTCTCCACAAGAATAAATTAGTCACATCATCCTGAGGAACTGAAAGCACTCTACTATCGAAGCAAACATTTTTCCCATGCAGCCTGGAAAAGACAGCACTAGCCAAGGATGCCGTTATTGAAATCATTTTTGAAGCATTATAGTCAAACCAGGCATTGGTAGATATTGTTTTATAATCTGTAATTAAAAAACTTATTTCATCCGATTGGGAATAACAAAAATTACACCCCTGAATGTCTTTAGACACTACTTTAGCTGTTTCAATCATTTGTTCAATAAACTCCATAGACCAATTTTTTCCAAAGCGCTTTCTAGTAATAGTATGAAATGCCCGGCCATCTATGCGACAAATTACTGGTACTCGTCTAGGCAACGTCCAATTAAAAACTGCTTCATATCTTTTCATGCGGTCGCCTATATCTAGCCCGTCTTGTTTTGACATAATCAGATCCTTTTAAAAACAGTTTTAATTTAAGCCTTATTGCTGGCGTTGTATGCGCGGAGCCTCGTTACACCCATTACTATTGCAAGTACCACCAACATGAAAAGGGCAAGACCATCCTGGTTTGTGATAAGCGCATATTGCGACCCTAGAGCTGTTGGTTGATGTGGAAGTAGCGCCTACCTTAGTACCACAGTGTCCTGTTTTTGCGGCCTCTATGATACAAGTACCCGTGTTCTCAAGATCACAGAACTTACAAATACACCGACCACCTAATTTAGACATAGCAAAAACCTTTCGATAAATTTAAGAAGACCATTGTGCACAACGTCCGCTAAACGGCTGATAGTTGCCGCAATTTAGTTAGTAAAAGAGACACGGCTTCATTGCTCAAATTCCTGTCGTAAAGCTCACAAAATTCCGCAACAAGTGCGGCAATTTCAGCCTTTAGCTGTTGTGCGCTGACTAACTGAACCTCCACGCTCTTCTGTGTGGCTCTTACCAGTTTGCACATATCCTCATGTAAATTACCGAGAAGAAAGTCGTCCCGCTCGTTATAGTACCTACGGTTGGCATGATGAAGATGATTGGTGATAGCTTTGCTGACCATTTCACCGACCGGATCAACTGTTCCTTGACTCATAGCCGCTCCTTTCAAATTAAAAGTTCAGTTAGCTTGCGTCACAACAAGTGTGAAGTTGCGCTTCGCAATTTAGCCCTGCGCCACACTTTGTTTGTTGGCAGATGTAAACCGACACACCTTAATACTCTTTCGGCTGTCGGGGATATACGATGACCACCAACCAGTTAAAGGCACAACAGGGAACAAGAAGCCCCAATGTTCGACCATCCACCGCCCTCGTCGCCAACCGCCACGACTGCATCTGTGTCAAAATCGTTCAGTCTGCGAATAAGCTGCTTGACATCCACTTAGCGCCGCCTTTCTGTATAGCCGCCCCGCAAATGTGCAAAGCGAAGAACTATAATAAAATTATTCCTTAACCCTCTTTTTTCGTTTTGCACTTTGCGTGTTGGAGGATGTATGAAAAACCTCCTTCAGTTTGGGCAAAAGAATACTATCAATAAACATCGCCTGTGAATAAGGGTATATACGCAAATCTTTATCATGAGTTGTACCGATAGGTACTGGGCAACTTCGTAATTCCTTGCTTAAATCTTTTGCCCATTTTATGATATCAGAGTTTTTCATATTTTCTCCAACGCATGACAAAGTGTGAAGTTTGCGCTTCGCAAATTTAGCCTTACGTCGCACTTTGTTTGTTGTTTTTAGTTTGCCGCATTTCCTTAATTTCCTGTGTGGCGGCTCTGAATAATGCCACTGAACAAGACATCGCCACGACAAATAGACTGTTGTTGCTAAACTCGTGGACGGCTACAAGAATACAGCATATACCACACATGCCATAAATTAACGTAGAAAGCATTTTCGCTCCTTCCGCCACACCTATAGGCATGGCGTAATGTCTGTGTTGGTGAATGCGGAGGGAGCGGATTCCTTAGCTTTATCAGCGCAAATCCATAAACTCTCCATATTAGGAACAAACCTGAAAGGCAGGGAGTCGTAAATGACCACGTTTGCCATGGAATAGCCCGGGTCGTAATTCGGGCCGACAAATTCTCCGGTTCTGCCCTGATACGCGGTAAGGCCTGTCCAGGACCATTTCTGTATAAGGGGGTCGGTTACGGAATCGCATACAAACTTGGGCGTCTGGTCAGACCCGTTCTGCCCGCTTACGCGATACCATTCGCCAAGATGACATGCGCACGGAGTGGCCGAGGGATCAGCCGGGCAGGCAACACTTGGAACAGGCACAGGTTTCCGCTGCGCATCAAGCGCGCTTGTAACCATTCCCATTGTGCCATCTCCGCCGCACCGTTCAAAGTCCGCAAGGCCGCTGGTATGATAATCATAATAAATTACTTTGACCCAGAGCTTTTCGGGATATGACGCAGGATTTTGCGCGTTTATCTCCGTGAATATCTGCAACGACAGGAAAATCAGAGCGGCGGCAACGACTATGTTTTTTCTAAGCATCGGCTGTCTCCTCCTCGCGGCTGTTTATGAATATGAAGGTGTTTTTAAATATATAATATAATCCTTGTTCATCGCAAAATGTTTTGAATTTGCAGGGACGAGCGACTCGTCCGCCCGGTTTTCTCTTTCTCCCCCTTTGTTAAGGGGGAGAAAAAGAAAGAGGGGGTCACATTCCGATTCCAACCTTTTTGATAAGGCGAATGTTCCCCAGGCGCATGACCGGCGGATATTGGACATACAGGACAACGCGGTAAACTCCCGGCGCCACGATCATGCCGTTCTGGTTGGAACCGTTCCAGTAAATGTCGACATTCACGCCCGACGCTGCCATCTCCGCACTGCCTGTATTTCTTTCAAGCAGGTCTTTCGTCGACTGGTAATTGACGAGATTGCCGACAACATCGTATATCTTCATGTAAGCCGAGACCCCCCCGGCTCCCGCGGGCGGCCGCCTTACGTTCGTAACGCTTATTACCACGCCGGCATTTTCAGCCTGCACCCACGACTTGGCGCCTGGCTCGTTATAGAGATGGATCACGCCCGGACCGTAGTCGTTGTGCCTGTAGGTACCTCTTGACGGATTGGGATAGATCTCCGCATTGATGTAGTCGCCTATTAAAACAACCTGCTTCTGCCGGTTCACAGAGGACGGGAAATTGCCGCTTTGGTCGCGGAACAGACGCGGGTCCGGATTAATAGTAAAATAATCCGACGGACTCAAATCGTGCCCGTTGGTCATGACGAAATAGAGAACGCTGTCCCTTTCGATTCTGGTGAATGAGGCGATGTCGGTGAGCATGCTGTCGATCTTGACATAATTGCCGCTTGCATCTTTGCTCCAGACATAAAACGTCACCGGCGGCTGGTTGGTGATGCTAAAGGCGCCGCCGTCAGGGTTTTTAATACTCTCGCTGATATATACTCGTACTGTGTCTGTCTTGTGATTATCGCTGTGGATGTATTTCTCGACCCGCCAGACCACCGGCGGAGCGCCGTCAATGGTCTGTTTTCCCGAGCCCGGAGGTGTGTTCTGTATGTTCGGCAAGCCCGATATAATCACATAAGGCCGCCAGGCGGTCTGTGGAATTGGACTGCTCGTGCCGTCGGTGGTATAGGTCTGCTGTTCATGAATGCATACCGCCCATGCCGTGCTGTCTCCGGCCGTGGTTGACATTCTGACGATACTGTCAACGGTAAAGGTGCAGGCGGGCGAGAGGTTTTTGATGACGAAAGCGCTCGCCATGGCCGGCGTTATGGTGACGTTTTTATCGAAAGACAGGTCGATGCGGTCTAAAAGCCCGTTGCCGTTAATGTCCCGCGTGACGGCGGCGTTGAGCTTCGCGGGTGAGGCAATGATCCGGATCGGCACGCAGTCTTTGACCGTTTTCGCCGCGCTGTCGGCAATGGTCAGCGTCGCGCACATCGTTCCGTTTTCGCCGTATATGACCTTCTGCGCGGAATAGAAAATACCCGGCCCTGTGATATAGTCCGGTTTGTGAAGGGTGCCGTCGACGCTCCAGTTTACCTGCTGCAGCACGTCTCCCTCTTTTATGGTGTTGTCGATCCGGTTGCCGAAAGCGTCGTACCCTATGGCGAAAAGATTGGTTGAGCCGTTGGGATACGTCAAGGTGATCGTCTGGTCCTCATGCTGCTGGTTGATGTCCTCGAGCTGCAGCGAGTCGATGGGTCCGGGGCGCAGACGGAATGGAATGGTCTTGGCCGACAGGTTGAGAGCGCCCTGATTGAGAAGCAGCGAAATCTGATGCAGGCTGTCCGGGTCGACGGGCGCATAGTAGAGCATCAGGGAAATGGTGTCGTTGCCGTTGGTGAACCGTTCCGCGGCCTGCCGGTCAAAAAGGTCATGGGTGGAGCGGTTGTTGATGATTATCCAGGGCGCAAGCGAGCGCTTGCTGTTGTCAAGAAGATCGTGGTATAAACTGGCGCCGTCCCATATTCCGGGAACCGGGCCGTCGCTGTTTTCGATATGCGCGGCTATTTTTATAATGCGGCCGGCGAAACAGGAGTCCGGGTTCGTGATAAGCGCAAGCGTCAATTTTGAAGGAGGCGCGGGCGTGATAATCATGACCGAAGTGACATGCGCATCGCCGGAAGTGACCGTAAGCGTCGCCTGACCCGGATTGATCGGATTGTACAGCCACGATCCGCTTTCGTTGGTCGGCAGCGGGGGATTCGAGCGCAGCGTGTCCGGGTTCATCGCCCAACTGCCGGTGATATCGACCCAGTGAAGCGGATCGGTCGACCATTTGGCCATAACCTTGATGCATAGGGATTGGTCGGTGTTCATGCTAATCGTATCAAGTTTTTTACTGGTGTCGTCGCAGGCCACAAGTTCGACGTCCGTTACCCTGTCGAAGTGCAATTCGATTTTCGCGGAGTCGGGAGCGAATGAATCCTGAGAAACGACGACCCATGTCGAGCCTTTCCTCGCTCCGAATGCCCGGTCAACCGCGCCTTCAAAAAGCTTGCCCGATGTGCCGGCCACCTTTGCGGTGTCCGTGTCGCGGGACGCCCAGACGGCGGAAGAGTCGGCAAGCCTGACAAAGTTGCCGAACTTGTCTCGAAGCACGGCATAAGCATATTTGCGCGTAAGGGTCGAATCGAAATATATAGTGATCGGCGAAACCGAATGGTTCGTATCGATTCCCAGCGAGACCTGATCGCTTCGGAGTGAAGTTGCACTCTGTTTTATAATATCCAACTGGCTTGGCCAGCAGGCCTGGATATTGATCCAGGCGGTGTCCGTCAGATAATGGTAAGTTCCAATGACGCCGACCCTCCGGTAAGCGGCGGTGCCGGTGAATCTGATCGTATCGTTTGGCGAACCGAGAATGGTGTCCCCGGACCTGAAATTGGCCTGATACTCCTTCCAGACGATCGAATCGGAAAGAAAGGTGACGATGGAACTGTCACTGCGTTTGAGAATGCCGGAGATTCTGACGGTATCACCGGCGCAGATCGCGGCGTTAGGAAAAACGTGAATATGCGCAGGCGGAGATTCGGAAATGACGACCGGCACAGTCACGCTCACCTTCTTGCCCCCGGATGTATCCGGAGTGGCGACGGTGAGCGTTGACTTTCCGGAATTGATCGGGTCGTACAGCCACGATCCGGCCTCGGCGGTGGGTATTGGCACCTTTGACAGCATGGTGTCCGGTTTCATGGACCAGAGGCCGGTGACGTCCACCCATACGCCCGGTTGCGTGGACCAGATGCCCTGGACCCTGATGTTCATGCTGTCGACGTTCGACATTTTTACCGTGTCAAGAGCGATGTTCGGCTGCGCCGCATTGACCAATCTGAGGGCGATGATTTTGTCGGAATGAAGGACTACACGGGCGGTATCGGGTGTAAACGCACCCTGCGAAACGATGATCTGCGTCGTCCCGTTCCGCGCTCCGGCGGTGCGGTCAACCTCGCCTTCAAAAAGTTTGCCCGCGGTGCCGGTTGCCGTTGCCGTGTCGTTGTTAAGGCTCTTCCATGAAGCGGAAGAGTCGGCAAGTCTTACGAAGTTGCCGAACCTGTCGCGCAATATCGCATAGGCATACATGCGCGTAAGGGTCGAATCGAAATATATCGTTATCGGCGAAACCGTATGGTTCGTATCGATGCCTGCCGTAACCTGACTGGCCGAAAGGGAAGAAGCGCTCTGCTTGATGATGTCGACCTGACTTGGAATGTTGGGCTTGATATAAATCCACGTAGTGTCCCTGATCCATTTCGAATTGAACAGGTAAGAGCCGATGATGCCGGCGCGGCGCCAGGCAACGGTGCCGGTGAACCTGGTGGAATCGCCTATGGAAGCGATGATTTTATCGCCGGGTTTAGTGAATGCGGGATCCATGGACCACCTGATGGAATCGCTCAGTCCCGGGATCGTTTTTCCGCTTTCGTCAATAACATTCCCGATGATCATGACCGTATCTCCGGCCTTGATCGTGTCGCTGGGGATTACTTTGATGCCGACCTTCTTCGGTTCGGCGGTAATGATGTTCGTGGTGATGCGGATGGTCGATCCCCAACTGTGGCGCTCGGCGCCGAACAGATCGAAACTGTAGGTTTGCCCTTCGACAAGCGCGGGGGTGAATGTGACAGCGTCAAGATTAAAAGATCCGTTCCGTTTATAATGGAGACCGCCGAGGTCCAGAACCGGTTTGCCATTGACGAAAACCCATAGATCGTCATCTCCGGTGAAGTCGAACGTGAGACCGTGTTTGTATTGAAATTTCCTGTGCAGTTCCGTGGTGAAGCTCCAGTTATGCACCATGCCCATTTGGTCGCCGGTTGGAGTGTGCTCATTGCCGAAACCGCGGTTGTCTATCGGCAAAAACGAATCCGATAAAAATTGATAAACACCTGTGGTATCGTTGGCTTTATGAATAAAAGGCAGGGAATCAGGAATAACCACGTTTGCCATGAAATAGGCGTCGTCGTGATTGGGGCCTACGAATTCTCCGGATCTGCCCATATACCGGGTAAGACCGGTCCAGTTCCACCGTGGATTATTAATGTTGGAAGAATCGCAGACAAAATTGCATGACATATCCGACCCATTCTGCCCGCTGACACGATACCATTCGCTCAGATGACATGCGCAGGGGCATGTGCAGGGGGTGGTTGCGGAACCTGGTCCTGGGCAGGCAACATTGTTGACAGGCACCATTTTTCGCTGCGCATCAAGTGTATTGATGACCATTCCCGTGATAAGCTGCTCGCCGCAATGCGATTCAAAGTCCTCCCGGCCATCGCGAACGGAAGTCAGGCCATCCCAGCCATAAGAATGAAAATCATAAAAAATCACAGGGACCCAGAGCGTATCCGGAAAGACTTTCGGTGCCTGCGCCGCGGCTTCACGGCATAACATTGAACCTATAATGCAGAGTGAAAGTGCGATAAAAGAAGAGTTACGAAACATGATTGGGGCAATCCTTTCATAAAATATTTATCAGCGTGACGACAAAATTCAATATAATAGAAACGAAAAGAAAAGTCAACCGCCGCCGGTTTAGTCTTCCGGTCTTTCCCTCTCACATGCCATTTTTACAATTTTCGGATCGAACCGCGCGATTGTTTCTACCAGGTCATTCTGCGCCTTCATCACCTCATGGATGTCTTTATACGCCTGTGGCGCTTCGTCAAGACCTGCCGACAGGAGCGTGATTCCCGCGGCATCCAGAAACCTGCGTGTTTCGTGCCAGTTCAGTTTTTGTTTCGCGGCTTTTCTGCTCATTTTCCGGCCGGCGCCGTGGGCCGCGCTATTAAGCGAATCTTCGTTGCCCCTGCCCCGAACGATAAATCCGGGAGATCCCATGGAACCGGGAATGATTCCCATAACGCCTTTTCCCGCTGGAATAGCGCCTTTGCGATGGACAATCACGCTTTGCCCGTCATGAACCTCTTCCCAGGCGAAATTGTAGTGGTTTTCCAGGTCGAACAACACCTGTGCGCCAAGATGCGATGCTATCTGCCTGTGAATTATTTCATGGTTGGCGGCCGCATATTCGCCCATGAGCTCCATTGCCGCCCAGTATTCTCTTCCTTCGTGCGATGAGAGATCGAGCCAGGCAAGATGGCTGAATTCACGGGAAAGATCCCGGTGTTTCCCGCGCGCGATTGCGCTGTAATATCCGGCAACTTTGGAACCGATGCCGCGGCTTCCGCTGTGGCTCGCATATAAAAAAGGCGTTATTTTTACGCATGTTATAACAAGGTCATGATCCTTTATATCCTTCACTATTTTTGATCTTTTCATATTATTTAAAATCTTGAATGGTAATATTCGTTCCATAATTCTTTAATTCTTTCATCATTTATTTTTTTGCATTCAGGACATAAAGTTACAAAATTACTTTCTTCATCTGAATAAAATGTGCCTTGATGATATCGAATAGCATTATTATTGCTGCAAGGGCCATCAGCACCTTGACAGGGCAACCCATGAAATTTTTTTCCCAAAGCTATGGAATACCGATCCATTTTATTTTTCAATTATAAACTTTTCGAATATATTCTAAAGCTTGCTCCTTATCAACAAGAACTCCTTCTAAGTGCTTATCTTCAACATCAATAAGAATAGTTTTAAACAGGGGCCCTTGTTTAAAGCCCATTTCTAATAAGTCATATCCAGTTATAATTCTAGGAGGAAGCACTAACTGAACAGGCTTAACTTCTTCCGGAACAAAATCTTTTAATTTTTCTTGAATAAATTCATAGTTGTCTAATTTCTCATGAGATGATAAACAGTCAGCCCTATGCAGTGCCATGTGCTCATCAAATTTAGGCATAGACATGAATCTTTTCAACCTAGAAAGTCTCATTTTTTTTACATTAACAAATTTCATGTGGTTTTCTACAAGACTCACAACTTGATCAGTAAAGTCATTGGAAAATTTCAACCTTTGAAGAATATCCCGAGTTATATCCTTTCCCTTTAATTCATGCCTGTTAAATCTAATCCTATCTTCAAAAGTTTGAGTTGCAGGCTTTCCCACATCATGAAGCAGAGCCCCTATACGCAAAGTATCTGAGGCATCATCAGGAAGACATTCAAGAGCTTTTAAAGTATGCAATAATACGTCACCCTCAGGATGATAATCAGGGGGCTGCTCGATACCTTTCATAGCTTTAATTTCAGGTAAAATATATTCTATTAAGTTAGTTTTAAATAATAGATTAAAGGACGTTTTGTAATTACCCGCCCTGAAAATCTTCAGAAGCTCATCAGCCACCCTTTCAGCTGAGACCCCAACAATCTCAGCCGCATGGCATTTAATAGCCTCTAAGGTCTCAGGAACCACCTTAAAATTGAATCTGGAAGCAAACCTAATACACCTCATCAAACGAAGCTTGTCCTCCATTAAACGAGCATTTGGGTCACCTATAAGCCTTATAAGACCGTCCTTAAGGTCCTGCTGACCTCCAACATAATCAATTATTTGGCCTTTAATAGGGTCCTGAAACATGCCGTTAATTGTAATATCCCGCCTTTTAGCATCTTCTTCCATAGAACAAAAAGTAACAGAGTCAGGACGCCGACCGTCACTATAATCACTGTCAGACCTGAAAGTGGCTACTTCTATCTCATAACCATCCAGAACCACGACAATGACTCCGAATGCCTTACCCACAGCTATAGTCTTATCAAATAGGGATTCAATAACATCAGGGATGGCGGACGTTGCAACATCATAGTCAGCAGGAATAAGGCCTAAAAGAAGGTCCCGAACGCAACCACCACAGAATAAGGCTTCATAACCATTTTGTTGTAATTTTTTAATGATCTCTAAAGCCTGCAATTTCATAGCTTTACCTTAAATTGTAGAAATACAAGAGTAGCGCCCAGCCAGAAGGCAAACATTGGGGTGCCTGTTTAAGTTCTTTCCCGTATTTTACAGCCATTTCTAGGAATATTTTAGCATGAAAAAAGGCCTCTACCATAGGTCGTGTATGTTTAGTCCACTCTCTATTATGTTCCATCTTAAAGGTCTTATTAGTGCCTTCTTTATATATTTCTTCAAAAATGTCATTAAAAGTCACACCTTTAGGAGCTAACTTTTTTAAAGCTATTACAATCTCTTTAGTGTATTCCTGAATATAATAAACTTTATAAGAACCATGATATAAGCGGTATATACAATCTTCCTTTTCCCAATGGCCTTCAACTTTTTCCAGCAGCTTTTCCAACTCTGGGAGATTCTTTTTGATATTCATCAAGAGCTTTTCATTTAATTTTTGAAGTATTGTCTCATACTTATTGATATGCTTAATTATCATTTTAGCTGATGCCATAAAAAAGTCCTTTTTTTAAGTGGTTTGTTATTTATATTATACATTCTAATTTATTAAAATTAAACAAAAAGTTTAATTTCTATTGCTTATAATCTATAATATTTATAATTTATAGGCTCTAAACAAGGCGTACCAAAATGGGCTGTAAAAAAGAATTTATAAAAACATCTAAAAAAATTCATGAAAATAAATATGATTATTCTAAAGTAATATATAAAAATGGTACCTCAAAAGTAATTATTATATGTCCTGCCCATGGAAAATTTTTGCAGTCTCCAAATAGCCATAAAAAAGGACATGGCTGTCCAGAATGCTCAAATTGTAAAAAATTAACAACTAAAAAATTTATAGAAAAATCTAAAAAAATTCATGGAAATAAATATGACTATTCTAAAACTATTTATAGAGGTGCACATATAAAAGTTAAAATTATATGTCCTATTCATGGAGAATTTTTTCAAACAGCGTCTAATCATATTAATACAAAATGTGCCTGTCCTAACTGTGCTAATATAAAAAGATCTTTAGCTCATTCACGAAGCATTTTAGAATATATAAATTTAGCTAAAAAAGTTCATAGAAATAAATATGATTATTCCAAAGTCTTATATAAATCAGCACATAAAAAAATTATCATAATATGTCCTATTCATGGAAAATTTTTACAGTCTCCAAATAATCACCTAAAAGGATGTGGCTGCCAGAAATGTCGAAATATACTTTTATCAAAAAGACAAACATCTACTACTGATGCCTTTATAAGAAAAGCTAATTTAATTCACAATCATTATTACGATTATTCATTGGTGAAATATAAAACAGCCATAAAAAAAGTAAAAATAATTTGTCCTGAACATGGCGTATTTTTACAGACCCCTAATGCCCACTTAAACGGGTCCGGATGTCCTAGACATCACCTATCAAAAGGAGAACTAAAAATAATAAATTGGCTAACTAAAAACAATATTAAATTCATATCACAAAAATCTTTTAATGATTTAATAGGAAAAAATAGAAAATTATATTTTGACTTTTATTTACCGCGTTATGGACTATTAATTGAATATGATGGTCAGCAACATTTTAAATCAAACAATAGATTTACTAAGAACCAAGTAAATAAAATCAAAAAATATGATAAATTAAAAAATAATTATTGTATAAAAAATAAGATTCTCTTATTTCGTATTCCTTATACAAAATTTAATAAAATAGAAGAGATACTTAAAAATATAATTTTTAAACATTCAGAGGATTTTTTAATAAGAGGACTAAGTGGGACAGGTGAGATTTGAACTCACATTTTCAACATACCATTACGAATATCCTGCTTATAAGACAGGCTCGGTACTGTCCCAAATGGTGCTCATGCGGAGAATCGAACTCCGGTTCTCAGAATGAAACTCTGGATGCCTACCATCTTCCTTTGCCCAATGACCTTCAACTTTTTTCAGCAGACAAAAACATAGAAAAATATTATATAAAAAATTTATAAACCTTAATAATCTATTAATAAATATAGCTAATATATGAATACAATTAAGCTTCCTTATTCTTGTTCTCGTCATTAATCGTCGTTATTTCACTCTATGTGCTTTGTTCTCTGGTCCTGCTGGCATTTGGAGCACAATGTTACATTCTCACCTATCTGTTTCTACGCAAGAGACGGAAGCGCATCGCCGTGCAGCGGAC
>Ga0209777_10007096_pt1 | contig 12506 bp, 14 predicted proteins | sample FrelakmetHBP12HB_FD_187147 | JGI IMG/M metagenome (GOLD analysis project Ga0209777, IMG submission 187147) | Freshwater lake sediment microbial communities from the University of Notre Dame, USA, for methane emissions studies -HBP12 HB (SPAdes)... | ecosystem: Environmental > Aquatic >... | reverse complement strand
CCCATACATCCGCAGATCGGCGCGATCGGTTCCCTGCTGGGGCTGCTTTCAGGATCCTTCTTTCCGCTCACCACAGCCAAGGGGGGCTCCCATGCTGTGACCCATGCCCTCATCCAGGCTAACGTGGACAACGGCGTAAAGATCATGACCTGCTGCCCGGTGAAGAAGATCATCATGAAAAACGGGGAAGCGCAGGGGGTGATACTCCACGAAGACTCCATTTATCCCAACCAGGAGATCACGACAAAGAAGATCGTCAGCAATATAACCGTTGTGCCAACATTCATCAACCTTATCGGTGAGGACCATATTCCCGACAAGGATCTGGTTAAAAGAATAAAGAACTTCAATTACCATGAGCAGACAATATTCACTGTCCACTATGCTTTGGACGGTCCACCCCAATGGAGAACGGCCGATTATGATGAAGGCATCATGCGTTCATGGATGGGATATTTCGGCGGCGAAACCACCAATGAGATGAAAAAGTACTCACAGGCGATCATCGACCAGGAGATCTACCCGGAAATATACGCGAACTGGTACCTTCCCACTCTCGCTGATCCTACCCAGGCCCCGAAAGGGGGCCATGTAACCCAGGCGTGGATTGATATGCCGGGGGAACCCCTGAAATGGAAGCATGGGAAGATCGGAGGCAAGAATTCGTTCCAAGACATCAAAAACGTTCTGGCCGACCAGATTACTGATGCCTACGACCACTACGCCCCAGGATTTAAAAAACTGATACTGAACCGCTACATCTATTCGCCCCTTGAACAGGAACGCAACAATCCGTCGGCAATCCAGGGATGCTGGGCGGGCGGCAGCGTTATCCCGGAACAGTTCTACGACAAGCGTCCTGTTGCCGGCGTGTGCGTCGGCGGCGGGTCCAGAACATTCATGAAGAACCTGTACCTGTCCAATTCAATTCATCCCTTCGGAATTACGCCGCTGGGTTCAGGATACATCGCCGCCTGCGAGGTTGCCGAGGACATGGGCGTGCGTGAGCAGGAGTGGTGGACCAGCAAGGCGACCCACTGGTATCTTGAGAACGCTGCCAATATTCCTCTCGATCTCGGTGTAAGGAGGGAATTATGAAAAGCAATGAATATGATGTAATAATAATAGGAGCTGGCCCCAACGGCCTCATCTGTGGCGCCTATCTGGCGCGGGCCGGCATCAAAGTGGCAGTTATGGAGCGGAGACATGAAACAGGGGGCGGCCTTGACACGCTGGAGCTTGCCGGGTTTAAATACAATCCGCACGCCATCTATCACATGATGGGAGAATACATGCCTCCATACCGCGACTTCAACCTCGGGGAGCGCGGGGTAAAGTATATCACCCCTGAGGTCCAGGCCTCATTTATCGGCAAGAACCACAAGCCTGTCGTGTTATATCTCGACCCGAAAAAAACAGCGCAGTATCTTTCAGCGAACTTCAGCAAAGAAGACGGCCAGCGGTATGAGAGAATGTATAGCGAGTTCAAGGAACTTTCTGAGAGAATAATAATGCCCCTGACGTATATACCGGCAATGCCGGCAATGGAGCAGGTGCCGTCTTTCGCTATTGAGTACGGCGAGTTGGGAGAGAGATTCAACGAAATATCCGAAATGACACCGCTGGAAATACTGGAAGAACGTTACGGCTTTTCAGATCCGATAAAGGCGGCCCTGTACAACCTCTTTGCCATGTGGGGCCATTCGAACTATGACGGACTGGGATTTATCTTTCCGCTTATGGTATACCGCATGCTCAACTCCGCGCTGGTAAGTGGCGGATCCCACCGGCTTTCATCGGCACTGTACAAGGTGATATTAGAGGCAGGGGGTGATGTATGCGATTTGTCCGAGGTTACAAAAGTCCTCCTTACGGGGGGCAAGGTATCGGGTGTGCGCCTCGCCGACGGAACTGAAGTTAAGTCGAAGATTGTTGCATCCACCGTTGACCCGAAGCAGAATTTCCTCGAGTTTTTTGAAGGGAGTCAGCTTCCTGCTGACCTCGTGCAGAGCGCCAAGCGGTGGGAGTGGGAAAAGGTGTCCTATTTTGGCATGCATCTTTCCCTCCGGTCGGCCCCCCGATATATCGGCACCGAAGGAATTGACGACGCGAACAGGGCACTGATGACCCACCTGGGGGTCAGCGATACCGAGGAAATACTGAAAGATTTCCGTGATATGGGAGGAGGAAAGCTCCCCAACAATCCCCACGGTCATACCACGGTAGCATCACTATTTGACCCGATACAGGGATACGGAACATACCATACCGCCCGGTGGGAATCTTTGGCTCCCTTTGACCAGGACTGGGACTTGATCAAAGGCGACTACGCGAAACAATGTATGGATGTATGGAAACAGTACGCCCCGAACCTTGATCCGCTGGATCCGATGAACACGCTCATCTATCCCCCCACCTATATAGAAAAGAAATTCAAAAACATGGTGCGGGGTTCCATCAAGCAAGGATCGTACACGGTCCTCCAGATGGGATATAACCGGCCCAATGATGCATGTTCACGCGGCTATACTCCAATCGAAGGTTTTTATGTGTGCGGGGCCAGCACGTATCCCGGCGGCATGGTCATCGGCGGCCCTGGGTATCTTGGCGCAAATATTATCGTCGAGGACATGGGAGTGAAGAAGACATGGAAGTAAAACGGGCAAATGAAATGAGGTATCTTCCGGCATGAAAATATTCATAACGTAACGATGTGATTGGAGGTACAATATGGCAAATCGGTTTTTATCAGATACATGGTTTGATGAAGCTAATAAGATTTCCGAATCAATGGGATCAATAGATCTCCCTGAAAAACTAGTAGGATTTATCCTTAATCTGAACGTGACAGGAGGCCCTGAAGGTGACAAGGAAATACATTTCACCGAGGGAAGATTTGTGAAGGGGTACCATAACGCCGCTGCAACTACGCTGACCCTTCCCTATGACCTATGCTACAAGGCGCTGTTGCAGAATGACACCAAGGTGGCCATGAAGGGATTTCTCACCAGGAAGATCAGGGTCAAAGGCGATATGACTAAAATGCTCACTCTGGCAAGCATAAAGTCCGAGGGGAACCTTGAGTCTCTTAGGTTAAAGACGCTGGAAATGACAGAACCCATAGCCTGAAAATGTCCAGGAACAGAAATATGGAACGAGCAATGCAGTTAAAGGGAGATGACGCAAACAGAACACTGCGCGTGTTCAGGCGTCTCTCCCGTTTTCCCTTCGGCAAGCTGATATACAGCAGATTGGTAAATTTTTACGCACCCTATACAGGGACGCTCAGGGCGGTCGTGACCGACCTGAGCCCCGGCCTGTGCACAACAGAGATGAAAGACCGGCGCAGCATCCAGAACCATCTTCACACCGTGCACGCTATTGCGCTGTGCAATCTGTGCGAGATGACCATGGGACTCATGGTGGACGCGACGATTCCCCCTCATCTGCGGTGGATACCTAAAGAAATGAACGTGCAGTATTTAAAAAAAGCGCGCGGCATGCTTTCGGGCAGAAGTTGGATCGACCCGGATGCATTTGCGCCAGGGGACCAGTCCATACCTGTGGAAATACAGGATATGTCGAGTGATATCGTTGTCAGGGCCGATATTACTCTTTCCGTAACACACCGCCCTGAATGATATGAGCATATTTTAGTAATTGTGAAAAGGGTTATATAGATGAAAACAAGAATCACAGATCTGTTCGGAATACGATATCCTATCATATTGCCCGGGATGAGCTGGATCAGCGTTCCGGACCTTGTAGCAGCAGTGTCGAACGCGGGTGGCCTGGGCGTACTCGCCACAGGCCCGCTTTCCGTTGAAGAAACAAGGTCATCTATACAGAAGATCAGGAAGCAGACGGACAAACCCTTCGGCGCGGGCGTCACCATCCTGATGCCGGGGGCTCGCGAAAACGCCGAGATCGTCATTGAAGAGAAAATTCCTGTGGTCATATTTTCCCTCGGGAAAGATAAAAAACTTTTCCAGAGAATTCATGACTATGGCGGAAAGATCGTATGCACGGTTACTACTGCCAAACACGCCCACGCCGCAATCGAGTCTGGCGCCGACGCCCTGAGTGTTATCGGATATGAAGCTGCCGGCCACGGGAGCCTCGTCTCCACTTTGGTGTTGACGCCTTCCATTGTTGACGAGGTAAATGTCCCGGTCATAGCCGGCGGCGGTATCGGCGACGGCAGGGGACTGATAGCGGCCCTTGCCCTGGGAGCTGACGCTGTATACATGGGCACTCGTCTATCGATGACGAAAGAAAGTCCTGTTCATGTCAATTCCAAGAACCTCACCCTGCAGCACGGAATGGAAGATACCCTTTATTCCGATCGTTTTGACGGATTATACTGCCGCGTGCTCAAAACGCCGCAGGCGGAAAAATCTATCAGGCGTGGCATGAGCTTCCCCCGCGCCTTCCTGGCTTCTTTGAAGATCTCGCGAAAGCTGAAGATGCCGTGGATAAAGGTCTTCATCGGTTCATTGCTGCAGGGAGGCCCCGGGCTCCTCATGAAACTTGCCCATTTTGTCATTGCTGTTGAAGCGATAGAAAACATGACCATTGGCGGCGACACTAAAAAGGGGGTTCAACTGACGGGCCAGGTCCAGGGCATAATTCATGATGTTCCAACGGTTTCGGAGCTTATCGAAAGAATTGTGAAGGAAGCCGATGAAATATGCAGGACCATGCCGGAGAAGTTTTCTTGTCCACAAGCTCGGGCTCCTAGAATGCTCCAATCAAAAAATGACTGAACTCTAACTTAATCTATGATACAATCATTCATACAATTTCTAAATCAAAGATGATATTGAGGCGGCTAGTCTTATTATACACGTGTGACCCAATGTGACCTTTGGGTTATTCAGGTTATAAGTTGAGGAAGCCGACAACGACGCCAACAAAAGTAGCGCTTTGATTTAGAATTGGTATAAGGCAGGTCAGAGTGTATGAACTATATTGATTTAGGCAAAACAGGTTTAAAAGTTTCAGCCGTTGGTTTTGGCGGAATTCCGATAATCCGTCTGAAAACCGATGAAGCCGTGAAAGTATTGCGCCATGCGTTTGATCAGGGAATAACTTTTTACGATACCGCCAATATGTACCGGGACAGCGAAGCTAAAATAGGTCAGGCATTATCCCATGTACGCGATAAAATAATAATCGCAACAAAAACCACTCAGCGTAATGCAGCAGAGTTTCGGCAGAATCTTGAAGGCAGCCTCGAAGCAATGAAGACTGATTATATTGATCTGTATCAATTTCATCAGGTGGCCAATGATGACGAGTGGGAGAAGATTACAAAAGACGGCGGAGCCTGGGGTGAATCTGAAAAAGCGAGGCAGGAAGGAAAAATTAGATTTCTAGGTGTCACCTCACACAACTTGCAGATGGCCATTAAACTGGCAAAGACCGGGCTGTTCAGTTCGGTTCAGTTTCCTTTCAATTTTATCGAACAGGAAGCTAAAGAAGAGTTGCATATATATTGCCGGGAAAAGGGAATCGGAACCATTGTCATGAAACCATTTGCCGGCGGAGTGATTGATAATGCCGCTATAGCTTTTAAATATCTCCGGCAGTTTCCCGATATTATTCCTATTCCCGGTTTTGATTCGGTAAAGGCGGTAGATGAAATAATCTCCATATACGAACATCAGAATGATATCACCAGCCATGATTTAGAAATCATGGAGAAATACAGGCAGGAGTTGGGCAAGGTATTCTGCCGCCGTTGCGAATATTGCCAACCTTGTCCAAATGGCGTTCTTATTACATCGGCGATGGGCTATCCGATTGTCGCCAGCCGCATGTCGCCCCAGGTCTCAGTTGAGTTTTTGAAAGTTCCTATGGAATCAACGCAATTATGTGATGAATGCGGGGCATGTATTGAAAAATGTCCTTATGGTTTACACATACCGGATTTGCTTAAAAAGAATTACGATTTATTCGAAACCCATCGTTCTCAGGCAGAATCAAGATAAAGTATATCACCCTCTTCCCGGGTAATTTTTAATAATACCTCTTAACGAAAAGGAGAACTGATATGAAAGTCATCGGTTTCAACGGCAGTCCAAGGAAAGACGGCAACACCACCACGTTGATGGGCTATCTCTTGCGAGAGATCGAGAAAGAAGGCATTGAAACGGAACTCGTACAGCTCTCGGCAAAAAAAATTCACGGATGCATTGCCTGCTACAAGTGTTTCGAGAATAAAGACCGACGATGCGCCGTTAAGAAAGATGCGGCAAACGAATATATCGAAAAGATGACGCAGGTTCAGGGTATCGTTTTGGGATCTCCTTCCTATTTTCAGGACGTCACAGCGGAGATGAAAGCATTGATCGACCGGGCAGGATTTGTCGGATTGGCAAACGGGAAGATGTACAAAAACAAAGTCGGAGCTTCCCTTTCCTGTTTTCGTCGCACTGGAGGGATGCATACCATAGAAACCATGAATCATTTCTTCTTCAGCAACGAAATTATCATAGCCGGCCGGGCAATTAGCGTCGCCAGAGACAAGGGCGAGGTGGAAAAAGATGAGGAAGGCGTCCAGAGCGCACAGACTCTGGGGCAAAAGATCGCCTGGCTGGTGAAGAAGCTATATGGCTGAAACCGGCAGCATAACCGGAATGTGCGTTCCCACTGTGTTTCAACTCACTACAAAGAGAGGTGCTAGATGAAAAAAAGAAATGGAATCATTGTATATGAAAGCCTCAGAGAGATCGTTGATCCGCAGCACTCCTGCCTTGTTGTTTGGGATGTACAGAATGGGTTGGTCGACCGGATATTTAACAGGGAAGAATTCTTGACCAATCTGAAAACCTTCATAGAAAAATTACGTGGCACGATGCCTGTAGTCTATACATTGATTACTCCTATGCACAGAGATTTTACCTCTTCATGGAGTTACTTTTCGATGATGAGGCGTTTCAATGTGGATGATATAAATAAGTTGCCGTCTTTTATGGCGGCTGGTTCGAAAGAACGAGAGATACCGGAAATGGTTCAGCCCAAGCAAACCGATATAGTTCTTGAAAAATCTACAGCAAGTATTTTTATAGGGACAAATTTTGAACATATGATGAGAAATCAAAATGTAACCACCCTTATATTTACCGGTATTGCTACCGAGATGGGCATTGAATCAAGCGCACGGGATGCCTCCAACAGGGGCTTTTATCCGGTGGTGGTATCTGATTGTGTTTCTTCCTTAGATAAGGATGCGCATGAGCGGTCTTTAAAAACAATGGCCAAGCTTTTTATCGTAGAGACCGCAGGCAGCATTCTAAAAAATTTTGAAACGAGAAATAGCACATCTGCGTGAAGCACTTATACTCATCAGCACTATTATCGTGCTGACTGATTTGCAATGCTTTTAAAAAACATTTCTATTTTATGTTATTAAAATGAGGTCAATGATGAAGAATTACATAAAAATATCTATCGTCCCACTCTGTGCACTTTTTCTCGCGGGTTGTGGCGCTTCCTATGGTAAGGTCATTAAGAACGAGCCAGTGTCAAAAGTGCTTTGACACACAAAATTCTTATTGATATACTCTCAACGTGAAAAGACAATACTTCATCACAGCGCAACAGGCGCAATCTAAGGAAGGCAATAAATGGCAAAACAAAAAATGACCGCTAAACCCGGGAAACGTAAAATTTCAGAAAAGGATCGCAAACTGGCAAAGTTCTGTGTTAGCTGCCCGATCTGTAGCCATGCCCGTAAAAAACAAAAAGGAGCCGCGTTCTGGTTTGTCAAAAAGATTGAAGGCAACCTCTGCCCTTTCTGCAAAGCCTATGAACGTGTTTATGGCCGGAAAGCCCACCAGCCGCTTCGTTGATCAGATAAAAACGGAAATGAATATTTCAAAATGGTTAGATAAAAAGGAAGCCGAAGGCGTTGACGTTTCTCACATCGAATTACCTGAAGACTTGACCAATGACGAAACGCCGGCCGAAACGATATTTTTTAAAGAAATACGACCTTGCAGTATTCTCTGCACCGGCAGCCACCCTTTTGCTACCGTCGAGCGATTCGGCCATTGGTTTTATTGCCGGGGCCGTGACAAAGAAAATGGCCTGCACACCACACAGCCGCAATGGTGGATGTTTACCAAAGATATAGAACTCGCACTTAAAACGGCTAGAGCACGTATAGAAAAAATCTGAAGGCAACAAAGGAGGTATTGCCATGAATTTAAACAACCCGGAAGCAACCCAACAAGCATTGAACATTTTAAGGAGCGGCGACATGTTCCAGTGGTATGTCATCCCTATCCTTGTGATCGTCCTTTACATCTATGCCAACGAGTACGAAAAGGGCAATTATCGCGCTATCGCCGGTGGGCTGGCCCTTTACATGGTCCACTGGTTTGTGGAAATCATCAACGCGCTCATACAGCACTTTTCCGGTCATGCCCTGTGGACGGTGCCTGCTGGAACTGCTTTCGAAATAATGGTGGGCGTTGGAATCGAAATTAATTTAATGTTCGCTATCGCCGGAGTCGTTGTTTGCAAGCTGATGCCGAAAGACCCCGCGTTGAAAATTCTGGGCATCAATAACCGTTGGGCCTATACAGTTGCCAATGCCGGTTTTGCCTCCATTCTGGAAATATTTTTGGTGAAGACGCCGACTTTTGTGTGGGTCTATGAATGGTGGGGCGCTTTCCCGGTTTTTGTGACGGTTTATATCCCCTTCTTCGCCGCCGCCTGTTACGTGCATGACTGGCAGCCTCGGGCACAAAAGCTTTTCATCGGTTCTCTCTTCGCTATTAACGCCATTGCTCTAATCGTGTTTGCGGGAATCCTCAAGTGGATCTGACGTAATTCCCACGCATAAAATTGTCATTGCGAGCCCCGACTTATTCGTGCGTGGCAATCTTAAACTTCCTTTTCATTCCCCGGCTCGCAGACCGTGTCGTAATAGCAAAAAGTGCTATCAATACCGTCATGCCGGTGAAAACCGGCATCCAGAACTTGCTGAAACTACTGGATTCCGTGTCGCGCTACGCTTGCACGGAATGACAAAATATTAATTACGACACAGTCTCTTGACCGGGAAATCCAGTTCTTGTTTTTCCCCTCTTTCCTCATGTGCCCTTTAGGGTAAAAGAGGGATGAGGGGAGATTCAATGACATTCGCTGAAAATGAGTGAAACGAAATAATGAGACTCAAATATTATAAACGTAGTGTAGTAATATTTGTTAGTCGAATTATCCCAGGAGTGTAGCGACAAGGGATTTGAACCTCTTTAAAGCGCAAATGGAATTGTCCCTTCCGCCTCGGCGGATAGGGATATCCCAAGAGCAAACCATAGCGAGACATCTTGTCCCTTTCCTGTCTTCCATCTTCTTTAATGAAAATCAGGATAAAATCTTTAATCTTGACATTTAATCATCAATAAATAAAAGAATAATGGGAATGGTTTTATTTTAACAGAACAGTTATATAAATAATTGTTCCCTTTTATTTGTGAGCCTCAAATTTTAAAAGTGAAACGCATTAAAATTTGTAAGTCGAATTATCCCGCCAAAGGCGGAGGGTTGAATACCCGTGATTTTTAGCGAAAAACAACGAAAGGAGAATACAATGGATTATCGGCAAATGACTGCTCCTTGCGGGATAGACTGTTTCAACTGTCCAATGTATGCAGCGAAAGAGAATGACAAGCTAAGAAGCATGATCGCCAAAAACATGAATCTTACCTTTGAAGACGCGGTCTGCAACGGTTGCCGAAATCAGAAAGGCATGTGTTCGGCACATTCTCTTGAAGAGCCCTGCAGCGTGTACAAATGTATTACAAAGAAGGGTTTAAATTTTTGTTTTGAATGCACCGATTTCCCTTGCGACTTCCTGCACCCTTACGCCGATCAAGCGTCATTGCGGCCGCACAACACAAAAGTCTTCAATCTTTGTTTGATGAAGAAAATGGGCGTTGATTCATGGGCGGAAACGAAGGCAAAAAAAGTCCGCGACACATACTTTAAAGAAAAATTCAAACTGTGAGTTGATCTTGATTTACCATATATTTTATGAAATCATAGCCAAAAGCCTTTTAAGAAAGACATCTATAACAATCGGAGAATAGAGAAATGTTGATCGTCATGCATCGCAATGCCACTCAAAAGCAAATCGGCGCCGTTACGGCAGCGGTTGAGAAAATGGGTTTGACGGCGTCACCCATTCCCGGAAGCGAAAGAACCGCCATCGGCGTCCTGGGCAACAAAGGATATGTGGATGACCTTTCTATCCGCGATCTTCCCGGCGTGAAGGATGTGATACATGTCTCCAAGCCCTACAAAATGGTGTCCCGGGATTTTCACCCCCGGCCAACAATAATCAAGATCGGCAGTGTGGAAATCGGCGAAGGGAGAAGCCCCATAGTCATTGCCGGGCCATGTGCAGTGGAGAGTGAAGACCAGATTATCCGCACAGCAAAGGCTGTTAAGGCCGCCGGCGCCGAATTACTGCGGGGCGGCGCCTTTAAACCCAGGACAGGCCCCTATACGTTTCAGGGATTGAAGGAGGAAGGGCTGAAACTTTTAGCTCTGGCAAAACGAGAGACCGGTCTCCCGATAGTTTCGGAGGTGATGACCGCGGAAAATGTGGAACTGGTGGCGAGCTATGTGGATGTTCTTCAAGTAGGCGCCAGGAATATGCAGAATTTCGATCTCCTGCGGGAAGTGGGCCGCATCCGGAAACCGGTTTTCCTCAAGCGGGGCCTCAGCGCCACCATTGAAGAATTTCTGGCGGCGGCCGAATATATCCTGGCCGAAGGGAATTCCCAGGTAATTCTCTGTGAACGAGGCATCCGAACCTTTGAAACGGCCACCCGCAACAGCCTCGACTTGTCCGTCGTTCCCATCATCAAGGAGCTGTCCCATCTTCCCATTGTCGTAGATCCGTCGCACGCCACCGGCAAGCGCAGCCTGGTGCCGCCGATGGCGAAAGCGGCTCTGGTGGCGGGAGCCCACGGCATTATGATCGAGGTTCACCCCGAACCGGAAAAGGCACTTTCCGATGGCCCTCAATCCTTAACGATTCCCGGCTTTGAAAAACTCATGGGAGAGATCAAACAGATTAAGGTCTTTCTCGGCCATTGAATAATTCCATTTTGTTAATATTGGGGACGGCTCTATTCAATGAAACTGCTTATCCGTGGTGGAAGTATTGCTGCCGGTCATGGTGTGATTAAAAGTTATGTAGATATTCTCACAGAATCTCTTCTTAAGAAAGGATTCGAGGTGATTAACCGATCAAAATACAGAGAGACCTCTTTTGATGGCATCGGCACATTCAACGAGGACATTGCTAACTTTGCGCCTGATATTCTTCTTATCAACTTCGGTGTTGATGATGCTTTCGGGTATATCTACAGCTCTGAATTTCAGGAAAATCTCGTACAAATGATCAGGCTGGCGCGCCTTAGCTTCAATCCGGTCATCTACCTGGCTACTTCCCACACCTTCGATAATCCCAACGATATGGATGCCGTTAATATCTTTTACAGGTCTTTGAGGATTGTGGCTTCAGACTTGGGCTGTGAATTGATTCCAGTACACAACTACTGGGCTGGTTATCTTGAAGAAAATAATCTATGCAGTAAGGATTTGGTCCTGTCAGATTCCAGGTATCCCAATGAGAGAGGACATCAGGTAATAGCAGAGGCAATACTAATTTGGCTTAGCAAAATCTTTGACAATAGCCAAAATAATTAGGGGCAGCAGTGCCTCGTTTCTCAAAAAAGGAGTTACGCATGAAGGATTACGGTATCAGTCTTAAGCGGCAAGGACATATAGCAGTAATTACCCTCGACCGGCCGGAAAAACAGAATGCCCTCGACCAGCACATGTGGGACTGTATGGATAAGGTGGTGGCCGAACTCAAGTGCAGCCTTCCGCGGGTTATCGTCCTCACCGGTGCCGACGACAAGGCTTTCTGTGCAGGATTCGACGTGAACCCGGAGAATCCTTTACTTAAGCCATTATTAGCCGCAATGGAGGGACACGACAAAGGCCCGGCGTATGACCTCATCCGCCGCGTCAGAACAAGCACCGACAGTCTTGTCTCGTTGCCGGTCCCTATCATCGCCGCCATTAACGGACTGGCTTACGGCGGTGGAGCTGAGATAGCCTCCCGCTGTGACCTGCGGGTCATGGATCCCAGAGCAGTGATTTGTTTCTCCGAAGTGCGGCTTGGCCTCATGCCGGACCATGGCGGAGTCGTGGGGCTCACCCGCCTCGTGGGTGCTTCTAGGGCTTCTGACCTCATCCTCACTGCCCGGAAGGTGGGTGCAGAAGAAGCCTTCCAACTCGGTTTGACCAACCGCATCAGTGCACCGGGCAAGGCTCTTGAGGAAGCATTGTCCCTTGCTCTTTCCATCGCGCAAAACGGCCCTCGTGCCGTCCGCCATGCCCTATCCGTGATCAGAAAAACCGGCGATCTGACAACCCAAGAGGCCCTGGAGCTGGAGACGGAAGAAGCAGTCACC
>Ga0209777_10007094_pt1 | contig 12507 bp, 10 predicted proteins | sample FrelakmetHBP12HB_FD_187147 | JGI IMG/M metagenome (GOLD analysis project Ga0209777, IMG submission 187147) | Freshwater lake sediment microbial communities from the University of Notre Dame, USA, for methane emissions studies -HBP12 HB (SPAdes)... | ecosystem: Environmental > Aquatic >... | reverse complement strand
AGACTGGCAGGCAGCTCAATTTCATGCAACGGCTTTCATGAGGTGGGACATGTAATCGACGGTTTGTTGCCCGGCCGTGTCGGGATCAGGCTTGCACAGCAGTTCAGCCGAAAGCCAGCCAGTGTAGCCGGATTCCTTCAGCGCGGACAGGATGGCTTTGAAATCGATCAGGCCCTGCCCGGGAGGCAGACGATTGTTGTCACCCAGGTGAACGTGGAAGAGTTTCCCGGCCCGGATGGCCTGGCGGAAGGGCTCGGTCCAGGAGGCTTCTTCGATGTTAACGTGGAAGGTGTCCACCAGCAGGCCAACCGCTGGCTGGTTTACTCCTTCCAGGAAGGCCAATCCCTGAGCGACATTGTTGAGCAGATCGCCTTCAAAGCGGTTGAGCGGCTCAAGGGCGATGCGTACCCCGGCTTCGGCGGCGCGTTCACCGGCCCGGCGCAGGACTTGTGCCAGCTCGGCAAGCGAGCGGTCCTTGTCCATGACGGCGCGGCCGCGGAAGCTGCCCACGGTGACAACCGGGGCGTGCAGGGCAGCTGCCAGGTCGATCAACTCATCCAGGCGCTGGCGGGCGAGGGCTGCGGCTAATGAATCTGTATTCAACAAGGTCAGCTTAGCGGCAAAGGCCATGCCTCCGCTGGCAATCGCTGCGGCCTGCAGGTCATTCCGATTCAGCTGGTCCTGCAGAGCAGCCACGTTCAAGCCGGATGGCTCGGTGGTAATAAGCTCAACCCCGGCGGCGCCCATCCGGGCGGCCTTCTCAAGTTTCTCTGCCAGGGTTCCGGAAAGCAGTGCCACCGGCACGAAAGCCGGGACTTCCGGAGTCTGGATGGTCAAGGCAAGTTTCATCATGTTATGGTTACTTCACACCGAGAGTGGTTTCCACCTCGGTAAATGAATCATCCAGAATGCCTAAAATCTCGTCAATTTCAGCGGCATTGATCACCAGCGGCGGTGCCATCAAGACCATGTCACCTGCCATGCCATCGATCGACCCGGTGCATGGGTAGGTAACCAGGCCGCGCTTCAGTGCGGCGCGTTCCAACATCACCGATGCATGTTTGGATGGCTCAAATGATTCCTTTGTTTCACGTGATTTGACCAACTCGAAGCCATCCAGCAGGCCCTTTCCTCGCACATCACCCAGGCTGGGGTGACGATTCAGCATGTGTATCAGGCCAGACCGGAACTGCTCGCCGCGTGCTTTCGAGTTCTCCGCCAGCTTGTGATCCAGGAGGTAATTGATTACGACCAGCCCGGCAGCGCAGGATACCGCGTTGGCGTTCAATGTGTGCCCGGCCTTGAAGGGTGAGTGGTTTGTTTCCAGCGCGGACCAGATCCGGTCACGCGCGATGATGGCAGCCAGCGGTGTGTAACCTGCCGTCATACCCTTGGCCGTTGCAATGATATCGGGTGTGACTCCCCATTGTTCGATTGCCCATTGGCTGCCGGTTCTGCCCCAGCCGGTCTGGACCTCATCATCGATGAACAGGACGTTGTATCTGTCGCATATTTCGCGGATCAACTGGAAGTAACCGTCCGGCGGCGGGACACAGGCCAGCGCTGCACCCACTACTGGTTCAGCAATGAATGCCGCAACATTATCCGGATTTTGCTGGCGGATGGCGGTCTCGAGGGCGCGTGCACACAGTAGGTTGCATGTTGGATAGGTCTGTTCAAATGGACACCGGTAGCAGAAGGCCGGGGGGATGTGTGGTGAGTCGATATACATGGGCTGGAAAATGCTGCGCCGGCCGGTGATACCTGAAAAGCCCGCCACCGAAATGGTGTTACCATGGAAAGCTTGCCAACGCGAGATAATCTGATATTTGGAAGGCTTGCCACTCTCAACCCAATACTGGCGCGCCAGACGCACCGCGTCATCCGTGGCATCCGTGCCCGTGCAACTGACCCAGACACGACTGTTGTCTTTCAACTCCCCGGGAGCCAGGCTGACGACCAGGTCAGACAGATCCAGAAATTGTTGGTTTGAGAATGCATGGGCTGGGTAAAAGGAGAACTTTTTCGCCTGCTCTGCCATAGCTTCAGAGACTTCCAGTACGCCATGGCCAATGTTAGTAACCGACGAAGAACCTCCGGAACCATCGATGTAGCGTCGGCCTTGGCTGTCAAATAAGTATATCCCTTCGGTTCTCTCAATGATTGGAAACTCGCGGTCCCAGTCGCGGTGAACCGCGTGCACGTTAGGTCTGGTCATAGGAACCTCCATTAAGAAGAAGAAGCTACAATATGAGAACGTTTACAGATTAAAAGATACCATATTTATATAGGTGCGTCAATACATTCGTTTTTTGGATGATTTCCATATAGGATTTGATATCGAAGAAATGATTAAAGAGGTTACGGAATAATGGAAAGGACAACATCCTTGTTCAACGGGTGGGAAAATCTGAGCAGGAATAAAAAGAGTGTTTGAGAAATATGGGGTGGGAAAAGGTTCGAGCACTATCATCCTACACCAAGCCTATCCGGGGAGCCAGAGAATTATATTTGTAATGCATCCTGGATTGTGAGTCCTCGCAGGATCCTCGAATAACAAGACGATATTGAGGATCAAATGATACACGCCTTATTCCAATAGGAGTGTTGACTTTCGACTATCATGGCTGTATAATATTTATAAATATGTGGAAACGTTTTCACATATTTAACCCAAAAAATTGGAATGCGACAACTGGTAAGTTTTTAGTTGCCAGGAATTATGAGGAAACAGAAAGGATATCATGCCTAAGATTTCTAATTCCTTTAATCGATTCCTGACTGCTATTCACCGCCAAGAACCGGATCGGGTTCCATTCGGTGAATTGGGTATCGACCCTGAAGTAAAACAGGCATTCATGGGTCATCCTATCCTAACACTACAAGACGATGTCGAATTTTACATAACCGCAGGTTATGACTATGTCCTCGTTGACACCGATCTATATGCAACCCCTCAAATCCAAGGCCTCATTATCAAGCCCCATTCGGATACTGCCAATGCTTATGACCAGCGGCGCCAGGAGCGCAATTGGGTTGATTCAAAAGCGAAAGCCATCCAAACCTGGGAGGATGTAGAGAAATTTCCTTGGCCAACTGCCGAGCAAGTTGATTTCTCCGCCTATTCCCAAATTAATCCGGTTTTACCACCGGAGATGAAGCTCTTGGTGACATTCGGTCACATTTACACGATGGCAATGCAGCTTATGGGTTTTGAGTCTTTCTGCGTAAAGTTGATTGAAGATCCACCGCTGGTTAAGGACATAATTGATCGTTTGGGGAATGAATCCATGCGCTTGCTTGAGAAGATTCTATCATTCGCTGAAGTTGGAGCTGTCTGTATCCAGGATGATATCGCATACACCAGCGGACTGATGATTTCTCCCCGTAGCTTACGCAAAATATTCTTCCCATGGCTTACCCGCGCTGCTGAAATAAGTCACAGCCACGGACGCCCGCTGATTTACCACTCCGATGGTAAAGTGGATGAGGTCCTGCCTGATATTATCGCTGCCGGGGTAGATGCGCTGCATCCCATTGAACCAAAGTGCATGAACATTGAGGAAGTAAAGAAATCTTTTGGTCACCAGATCGCTCTGATCGGCAATGTGGACCTGGGATATGTATTAACGCGTGGTACGCCACAAGAAGTCCGCCAAGCAGTCAGAACTTTAATTCAACATTTAGGTCCAGGCGGAGGATATTTGATGAGTTCAGCCAACTCGGTGACAAATTATGTGCCATTGGCAAACTATAAGGCGATGTTAGATGCCACCTTTGAATACGGTACCTATCCAATCTCATTGTAAAACTGCTTGAAAGGCATTTATGGTAAAGCGATTTGAATCAACCGGCATTCTTCGACCTCGTATTGGTGTTGTGGTATCTACCTGGACCCACGAAGAGGGTGCTGATTATGCAAAGCAGCTGGTAAATGTATTCCCCGCCACCGCACCCCTGGAAAAGGTTGAGTTGCTCATCAGCCCCCTTTTATTAGAATCTGAAAAAGATATCCCACCTATATCTCAATTCTTTTCTGATAAAAGCCTTGACACACTCTTAATCATTCCGGGTAATTTTACACTGGACCATATATTGCCTCTCCTGGCAAAAGAAATGGAGCTGCCCACGATATTGTGGGGGATGACCACCCAGGAGGCTTGGGGTGCTTTTGTTGGGGTTCAACAGACGCAGTACCCTTTCAAAGAATTAGGTCTGGATTATATTTTTGTGGTGGGAGACCTGGGCAGTGATCGAATTTGGCAAAGAGTTATACAATACTCCCGAGGAGCAGCTGTACAGAATAGATTGAAAGGGCTGCGAGTAGGTTTGATGGGCTGGCGAGCGGAAGGCATGTCAGACGTTTCATTCGACGAGTTGGCATTGCGGGAGACTTTTGGGGTTCAAGTGGTGAATGTTGGTCTCACCCGTTACTCCCGTATGGTTGATTCGATTCCTTCTTCTGAGGTTGAAAAAACCTGGAATGAGATCAGGTCTGGTTTCGATACCTCTATCATAAAAGATGATGTAGTGAACTTTGGTGTACGCTCTTACCTGGCAATGCAAAAGATTGCCACTGACGAGAACTTACAGGCTGCCACAGTGGAGTGCTTTCATGACCACCTAGGCAGCCCATGCTTGGGTTGTAGTCTGTTTAATGACCAGGGCATTGCTGCCTCCTGTGAAAGTGATGTCCCTGGTGCAATTATCATGGCAGTAGGTCAAATTCTTTCTGGACAACCCACGTTCCATGTTGACATCATTAAGGCTTACCTTGATGAAAACAGTTCCATTTGGCACCACTGCGGCAATATGCCTACCCGTTTGGCTGCTGGCCGAGGCCCTTTGAAACTCAGACCCATCCCCGAGCATATCGGCCCAGGGGCGTTTGGGCCGACCATCCAGGCTACGATGCGCCCCGGGCTGATAACTGCTGCAAATCTGGTTGGTAGGCATGGCTCGATGCGGGTATGTGCAATGGAAGGTGAGGCAGTGCCATATGAATTGGAATTTCCAGGATCGGCTGCCAAGGTTGTATTTCCATTTCCTCTGGCGGAATCTCTAGAAAAATTAGGTGAGGCTGGCTATGGCCATCACTTTGCATTGATTCAAGGTCATGTTGGGCATGAGTTGGGTGAGTGGTGTCGGCTTTCAAAAGTTCAGTTTATGCAGATTTAATTTGTAAGTTCGTCACCAGAGGTTCAGTTGCCTGTTCCCGGAATTACCTCTTGAAGATATGTGTTGATTTGATATATCCTGTTTCCATGCTGAAATTTGAACTGTCTCCAAAGTCAAGGCAATGAGGATTGGATTGGCGAATCAAAAAATGAAGAAAAACAGCTGATTTCTTGATCGGTGATGGTTACGATTCACGAAGACCGGAAAGAAATTCAAATTAAAGGAGAATGAAAAAGATATGGAACCTATTTTGCAAACCATTCAAGAAAAAGTCATTGAAGGCGAAACGACCGAGGTTGTTACATGTGTAAAAGAAGCGTTGCAAAAGGGGTTGCCTGCAGATCGTATTTTGAACGAAAGTTTGATAACTGCCATGAACGAGGTAGGTCAGCGATTTGAAAAAGGTGAATTTTATATTCCAGAGATGCTAATTGCAGCTCGCACGATGCAAGCTGCTCTTGCCATTCTTAAACCTTCTCTTACCCAAAGCGGAATGCGCGCAAAGGGTAGAGTTGTGATTGGGACAGTAATGGGTGATCTTCATGAAATAGGTAAGAATTTGGTGGCAACCATGCTGGAAGGAGCGGGTTTTGAAATCATTGATCTCGGCACTGACGTTCCTCCCGAGAAGTTTGTGGCTGCAGTTAGAGATCAGCAAGTGGACATCGTTGGTATTTCGGCTCTATTGACCACTACGATGAATGCCATGCGAAGAACAATCGAAGCCTTGGAAAAAGCTGGTCTTCGTCAGAAAGTCAAGATCATGATCGGTGGCGCCCCAGTGACCGAAGCATTTGCCAAGGAAATTGGCGCGGATGGATATTCCCCCGATGCGAGTCGAGCCGTAACTCTTGCGAGAACTTTAATGAATATCTAACCTTTCCCATTGAATCCTGTTAATCGATAGTATTCCAGTATCCAACATATCAACAAGATCGCTGGAATAAAGCTATCAGCGGAAAATGTTAATAATAAAGGAGCGGCAGAACTATGAAAACAGGTGCCAAAGCCGGTGACCTCAAGATCCTATCGGAAGAAGAAATACAGCGTATCTACCATTCATCCCTGGAGATTCTTGAGGACCCCGGCATATTTAGTGGGTCAGACCTATTCTTGAATATCTTTGAGAAAGGGGGGGCAAAGGTAGATCGGGAAGCGCGAACAATCCAGCTCCCGGCTGGCATGGTCGAGGCTGCTCTCCAATCTGCCCCAAGCTCATTTATACTCTACGGTCGCAATGACTCGGCGATGGATTTGCTGCTCGAGACGGGCCATGTTTATTACGGTATGGGCGGCACTTCGGAACCGCAGTTTTGGGATTATAAGCAGTGGAAGCCGCGCTCGCCTACAAAAGCTGATATGGTGAGCAGTACAAGAGTCGGGCACGCCCTTCAGAATATCGACTTTGTGCAGACAATATGCATGTCGGGTGACATGCCAACTAACCAGGTCTTCTTCCATGATTTTGACGCTATCTTTCGGAATACCACCAAACCTACTGTTATAAATATTCTCGAACGCCCTTTTACCCAGAATCTACTTGCGATAAGCGCGGCAGCCTCTGGAGGCGAAGACATCCTACGAAAGAAACCCAGTGTAATGGGGATAGTCACCCCGATCACACCATTAAAAGTTGCGGTCATGAATGAGGGTATTATCGATGCAGTAGAGGCAGGTGTGCCAATCCTGTACTCGCCCGGCCTGTTGATGGGGGCGACCAGTCCGGCCACAGTGGCTGGGAGTCTTGTGCTCGCCAATGCTGAAGTCCTCTTTGGCTTGGTTCTCACCCAATTGATCAAACCTGGCGCTCCGATTGTATTAAAACCCGATACCGATGTGTTTGATATGAAAACCACCCAATGCACGTACGGAAGTCCCGAGCAAGACTTGGGCAAGATCGGCATGATCCAGCTGGCGCGCTTTTACAATCTGCCGATCTACGGTCTGGGCGGTGGAGTAGAAGGGAAAGTACCAGACGCCGAAGCAGGCTCCGAAGCGATGATGGGAATGCTGCTGAACGGGCTGGCTGGGATGACCTTGTCCCAAAGCTTGGGAACCCTGGCGTGGGGGTTGTATGGTTCACAAGAAATGGTGGTCATCTGTGACGAAATTGTTCATATGATTAAACGCATCCTGGCGGGAATTTCCGTTACCGAAGAAACCATGGCAGTGGACTTGATCCGAAAGGTGGGTGCAGGTGGTGATTATTTGCAACAAGAACATACTTTCCAGTTCTTCAGGAAGGAATTATTCTTCCCAAAGCTGTTCCGCCGCCAAACCGTCGAACAATGGAAGGACAGCGGCGGTGATATGATCCAACAGGTTGCCCACGAGCGTGTAAAGGAGATTCTTTCCCATGCCCAGCCGGTAGACTTGCCACCTGGAGTAGATTCAGAATTGGAGCGCGCTTTGCGTAATGCTATCCAGGAAGCCGATAAAAGAGACCCTCGCACCACTTGATGTCTTTTGAACAGGATTAATTCGATGAAATCTGCCGAACGTGTTTTTACAGCTCTGCGTGGGCAAATCCCTGACAAGGTACCCATCCTGGAGTGGTTTGTTCATCCCAAGATCATCGAGGCACTTTATCCAGGAGCTAGCTGGTCCGATTTTGTCGAAAAAATCGGATTGGACGCCATATGCGCCTTGTTCTTGTATGAAGGAACATTTAAAGAGGAATCGATTGGTCCCAGGAAGTTAAGGAATGAATGGGGCGTTACCCTGGGAATCACGGACGAACATAAGGCTCCCATCGATGGTCCAATCAAGACCCTTGAGGATGCTTTGCATTATGTAGCTCCAGATCCTCAAGCAAGCTATCGATTAGGCAATTTACCGGCCTATGTGGAGCGTTTCAAGGGAGAGAAAGCCGTTATCTGGTGCCAGCGGGCTGAGTTCATGTGGGCGGCTGACTTGATGCGCATTGACAATTTGCTTATCAGTTTTATTGAGAATAAACGCCTTGCTCACGAGGTGCTTGAGATCGTCACCGAATTTGCGATTGCCCTGGCCCGTCGGGCTGTAAGGGCCGGTGCAGATATCGTCATGCTTGGCGACGATTATGCCTACAACTCAGGCCCCATGATGTCCCCGAAGATATTTAAAGAGTTCATTCAGCCCAGGCTGGCGCGGGTCGTCCAGGCAGTTAAGGAAGAGGGTGCTTTCTGTGTCAAACACAGCGATGGCAACTTGTGGCCGATCCTGGATATGATCGTGGAAACCGGTGTGGATGCAATAAACCCGCTTGAGCCGGTCGCCGGAATGGACATCGGGGAAGCGAAAAAGAAATATGGGCAGCGTGTCTGCCTGATCGGCAACATTGACTGCGGCGACTTGCTTTCCAACGGTACGCAGGAGGATGTCACCAGATCGGTTAAAGACACCCTCCTTAAAGGGGCCCCCGGGGGAGGCTATATCATGTCTTCCAGCAATACCATTCATTCATCGGTCAATCCTGAAAATTATTGTGTAATGATCCATGCGACGCATGCGTTCGGCGCTTACCCTTTAGCCATAGAATTGTAAATAACCTCAATTTCATTTTGGAATATACATGAGGTCCCATGGAAGAGAAACCTTCTGGTTCAGGTAAACAAGAGCAATTCCGTGTGCTGACTGCCGAGAAGTTGCAGGCGATCCATTCTGCCAGCCTGGATGTGCTGCGAACTACAGGTTATCATTCTCCGGTACCGGAAGCCCGGCGATTAATCCTGGATGGCGGAGGGAAAGTTTCCGGAGAACGAATTTACATTAATTCAGAGATGGTAGAACGGGCATTAAAAACCTATCACCCCGTACATATCTTTGATCGGACAGGAAAGCCTTCCCGAGTCCTCTCTCGTGGCGAGGTGAGCTTCAGCACCATTGCCGATACTTTTTATGTCCTCGACCCATATTCCAAGCAGGTCCGTCCATTCTTGAAAGAGGACCAGCGCTGGTTGGCATCTGTAATTGATTCCCTGCCCGGAATTGATTACGTCCAATGCGTGGGACAGGCGCATGATGTGCCAGATACGTTGCAAACCCAAGTTGCTGTTGCCGAAACGGTAAGGCAAACTTCCAAACCGCTATTAATTTATCCTTATGACCGGAATGGCTTGTTGGATTCCCTGGAGGTGATCTTTATTGCGTCCGGCGGGGAACAAAACTTCCTCCAACAGCCCTCCCTGATGTGCGCAGCTGTGCCTGCCGCGCCCCTTTCTGGAACGGACTACAGCCTGGAATTGCTTTTGACATGTGCTGAACGGCAGGTGCCGGTGGTTAGCTATTGTTGCCCCGCGATGGGCGGTAACAGCCCGGCGGACATTTCTGCGACCATGGTATTGGCGAATGCGGATTGGTTGGCCAGCCTGGTAATCCACCAATTAAAACGCCCCGGCGCACCGTTTTGCACGGCGGGTTGTACCATGCAATTAATGGACATGCATACATCGCTCTGGTCATACTGCGCGCCCGAAACTCAATTGGCCTATTCGGCGGTCACCGAGCTGGCGCATTGGTACGGCATGCCAGCCTTTGGCCTGGAGATGACTTGTGATGTTCCCCGGCTGGACGCCCAGGCCGGCACGGAAATGATGTCCCAGTGCCAGCGGGCTTTTCTAAGCGGCGTGGAAATGGTGCATAACGCAGGCATATACGGCGCAGGCAAGATGTGCGGCGCAGAAGCGGTTATTCTTGCTGATGAAATCATCTCTTATACCCGAAATGCAATGAAACCATTGCAAGTGACTGAGGCCAAGCTGGCAGAAGCTGTTTCCATGATCAATGAAGCCGGACCTTTAGGCGAATATGTGTCAAAGGATTATACTTTGGAGCATTTCCGCGATTTTTGGTATCCACAAATCTTTAATCGCGGCATGTTCGACCCGCTCAGCGCAGAGCCAGGAATCGATCTCAATATGAAATTGAATGAGCGCGCCCGTTCAATAATTGAAAACCACCGGCCTGCCCTTTCGGAGGCGACCATTGTTGAGATCAATGCCCTGGAAGCGGGCTGGTATAACCGGTAAGTCTCAGGGTAGATAACTCTAATATTTGACCCACCAAATTTCCAAAGACCTAGAGAGGAGATCAATTTAGATGAATCAGACGAGTCTGGAACGTTTGTTGGTTTTTCTAAAAAAGGAGCACCTATCGGCGGTCTTGTTGTCAAACATGAACAGCCTGACATGGCTAACTGGATATGCCCCACCGATCGAAACAGGCCCCAGCCCTTTCGAAGGCGGCCCGGCGTTGGCCTGGTACTGTGAAGGAGAAGTGACTCTGCTCATGTCTGATATGGAGGCGGGATCCGCCAAGGCACATCAAGTGGAAGTGCTGGATTATACCGGATACACCATAGAAGCTCCGTTGGCCGGGTACAGTAACCAAGCAGTTGGATTGACTCGATTGCTGAACAAGTCCAGTAGCCTGCACGGGAAAGTGGGAGTGGAGATGGATACCCTACCGGCCTCGTTATTTCCGGTGGTGCAGAAAGCACTTCCCAATGTAATGCTGGTACCCCTCGACGGAAAAATCGAGTCTCTGAGGGCGGTTAAATCGGCCGGCGAGATTGACCATATCCTTAACGCACTGAAACTCTGCGACTTGGCCCAGGTTGAGACGGAGCGCCAGATCCGGCCTGGCGTTACGGAGCTCGAAGTCTGGGGAGCTCTCAAAGCTCGTTTGGAATTGGAGGCTGGAGGGCGAGTACCCGTACTTGCAGACCTGGTGGCCGGGAAGCGGACAGCCGAAATCGGCGGGCTACCCGGAGGGTATATTCTTCAGGAGGGGGATCCTGTCCTGGCTGATATTGTCCCGCGTTCGGGCGGCTATTGGGGAGACAATTCAGGCATCCATTTCACCGGAGAGGCATCCACCGAGCTAAAAAAAGTCTATTCCGTGGTACTCGAAACATTGCGCGTAGGTATAAAGGCGGTCAAGCCGGGTCTGAAGGCGTGTGACCTGGATAATCTGTTGCGGTCCTTTATACGAGAGCGGGGTTATCCAGTCTACCCACACCACTCCGGCCACGGAATCGGTACAAGCTACCATGAAGAGCCGCGTATCGTGCCTTATAACCCAATCCAATTGCAGCCCGGGATGGTCATCGCACTCGAACCTGGTATTTACCTGCCAGATATTGGCGGAGTCCGCTTGGAGAATGTCGTCCTCGTAACTGAATCAGGCTGCAAATTATTGACCCACCACTTAGACAACCAATTGTGAAAATATTCAAAGAATCAGAAAAGGAGAGAACCATGACCACAAGAAAAAAAGTAGTTATCACCGGAGCTTCCTCTGGCATTGGGGAGGCCACAGCGCTTCGCTTTGCGCAAGAGGGTTGGGATGTATGCGTGACAGCCCGCCGCGAAAAGGAGCTTCGGGACCTGGTGAAGAAATTCCCAGAAGGCGAACACATGGTTTGTCCGGGTGATTACAGCAATCTGGAAACCGCCAATACGATTGATCGGATGATCCGGGAAAAATGGGGACGCGTGGATGCCCTGGCCAATGTTGCCGGAATTTTCTGGGAAGTCAATGCAATTGAGACACCCCTGGAAGAATGGCGCAAGCAGTTCGATATTATGGTAAATGGGGCGGTCTACATGACGCGCATGGTCGTGCCGTGGATGAAGGAGGGGGGACGGATCATTCACTGTACTTCGATCCATGGAGAGCGGGCCTATGCAGGCGCAAGCAGTTACAGCATGGCCAAGGCGGCCATTAACCAATACTGTCGCTCCCTGGCATGTGAACTGGGATCAAAGAACATCCTTGTCAATGCGATCGCACCTGGATTTGTCCGGACACCCATGAGCGTTGTTAACGGCGAGAACGAACTGGACGGTGAATGGTTCAAACAGAATTATGTGGTCGGCAACCATCTTGCTCTGCGCCGAGGCGGGATGCCCGAAGAACTGGCTGGCGTATTTCTCTTTCTGGCCGGCCCGGATGCCACATACATTACCGGACAGGTGATTACCGTGGACGGAGGGCTGATAATTAATTTCTAATTCCAAATGGACCTGTTCCCCGGGAGAGAATGCCTGGCGTGAGGACGAGATGTTGATAACAGGTGTTGAACGAGGAAATCCAGCTCTTTGGTTGGAGAACGAACAACTGCGTGTGGGAGTCTTGCCGCAGAAGGGCGCGGACATCTTTGAATTTACTTATCGTCCGGCCGGGGTGCAGTTACTTATGCAAACGCCCAGCGGGCTCAAAGCTCCTGGTAAAGAACCGCCAGCTGAATTCCTGGACAATTACGAAGGCGGTTGGCAGGAACTCTTCCCCAATCACGGGGATGCCTGCGAGTTCCGCGGTCAGGCCATGCCAATGCACGGGGAAGCA
>Ga0209777_10007093_pt1 | contig 12509 bp, 12 predicted proteins | sample FrelakmetHBP12HB_FD_187147 | JGI IMG/M metagenome (GOLD analysis project Ga0209777, IMG submission 187147) | Freshwater lake sediment microbial communities from the University of Notre Dame, USA, for methane emissions studies -HBP12 HB (SPAdes)... | ecosystem: Environmental > Aquatic >... | reverse complement strand
CGAGGGCAAACCATGAGAACCGTGGTAACCGGCGGCAACGGCTTCATCGGCAGCCATCTGGTGAAGATGCTCGTAGACGAAGACAGGAAGGTTATCGTTGCCAGCAGCTTCTCACCCGGCGAAGACCACCTTGCGCAGATGGGCGTGAAGGTGGAGCGCCGCGACGTTGACTTGAGGGATTATCGCGACGCTCAGGTGGCGGTAAAGGGGACGGACAGCGTCTTCCACCTCGCCGCGCGAATCGGCAACCTGATGTATCTGCACGGCACCCAGACCGCGGAGCTGACCAGCCTGCAGACGAACCTGGCTATCGATGCCAACGTCTTTCGCGCCTGTTTCGAGGCCGGCGTGAAAAAGATTGTCTACGCCTCCAGTTGCGCCGTTTACCCCATGGATAAACAGACGGCCGCAGGCGCGGTCTTCAAGGAGAGCGACCTCCCGCTCAGCCCGGCCTTCGATCCCGCCACACTGAAACCCGGAATGATAAATCCGGACGGCGGCTACGGCTGGGCCAAGCTGATGGGCGAGATACAGCTCTGGTGGTCAAGAAATACAGACATCGGCATCGCCCGTATCTTCAGCGCCTATGGCGAAAATGAACCACTGGGGAAGAAGGCTCACGCCATGGGCGACCTGATACAGCGGGCGATACTGAATCAGGGCGGTGATTTCAGGGTCTACGGCGACGGCAAGCAAACGCGGGATTTCCTCTACGTTACGGACTGCGCCAGGGCCCTAATAAAGCTGGAAGAAAAAGCAAGCAACCCCCCTATCACGGCCAACATCGGCTCGGGGCAGGCGGTGAGCATCGATGCCCTGGCTAAAAAAATAGTGAAGATATCAGGGAAAAAGTTCAATATAGTCTTTGATCTAACCAAGCCTGTGGGGCCGGTGTCACGAACAGCAGATATGAGCAGAGCCAAGTCCATGCTGGGCTGGCAACCCCAGGTAAGTCTCGATGATGGACTGAGACGCACTTACAACTGGGTTGAAGGAAAGCTTGTATGACAGAAGGAATAATCTCTGTCGGGATACTTGGCGCCGGATACATTTCCACAGTTGCTCATTTGCCATCATTAGCCCGAGTCAAGCAAGCACAAGTAGCTGCAATTTGCGATAAGAACGAGAGCATAGCCAGAGAAGTAGCCGGACGTTTTCGGATCCCAAAAGTATATTCTAAATTAGAAGACATGCTGGCTAACGAACAACTCGGGCTTGTAGATGTGTGCCTGCCGCCACATTTACATACTACAGCAGTTAAAACGATAATAAATCAGGGCTGTAACGTGCTGGTTGAAAAACCGCTAACGGTCTCAACGGCTGATTCAGATACATTAATACAAATGGCGAAGGACAAGAAGGTTAGACTCTTTGTCATTCATAATTACTCGGCCGTACCTGCGCTTATCCGTGCTAAGGAACTGGTTGCCAAAGGTTTGATAGGCGATGTGATTGGTATAAATATCAACCACTTTGTGACACCGGTGGAACGGTATCTGGATCCGAATCATTGGAACCACAATCTACCGGGAGAGTACTTCAGCGAGATGCTGCCTCACTTGACGATGCTATTGGTAGAATTTTTAGGCCCGGCAAGACAAGTACAGGCGACGGCAGCCAAAATATCAAATATGCCTATCAAGTACGATGAAATGCGCATCATAGCTCAGACCGATAAGGGGGTTGGCAGTATAAATATCTCATTGAATTGTCCTGTATTTATTCTTACTGTCGACATCATCGGCACACAAGGAGCAATAAGCATGAGCGGTGATTATCAGGCAGTAGTACTGCGCCGTCTGATACCTGCCGAAGCAGGCGCACTAACGAGAGGCATAATCGGTGTAAAGGATATTTTATCCAGGAGCAGCGCCTTGGCCAGCACCTCATTGGGAGTGCTACTGGGTAAATACGCTCCTTATATTCAGGGACATCGCCATCTGATTCAACAATGCATTGCAGACTTACAAGGGAAAGGGACTTATCCCATTGACACATCCCTGGTACGAGAATCAGTACGCTTGATGGAAATGGCTTTTAACCAGATAAGCCGCTCTTGATAACAATGAAAATAGCTTACCTCGCCAAAGATTACCCTCCATACGGTCAAAGCTTCGCTACTGCGCTGTATTATCCCAGTCTGGCATCAGCGCTGAGCCGGCTCGGCCACGAGGTACACATTATCAGCCAGGCACCTCAATCCAAAGGCGAACGCACAAAGGAAGGTATCAATATTCACTGGGTGGGTCCGGCACCGAAATCAGGCAGCGGCTTGACCCGCATGAGATACAACTTATCGGCCTGGCTTAAGCTAAAGGAATTGCATAAAAGAAATTCCATTGAAATCGCCGAAACCCAGATTTTTTTCGGGGATGCTTTTCTACCCAGCCTGTGGAGCCCGGTGCCGCTGGTTGTTCAAACGTTTGCCTTAACCGATATGTTTTTGAAGACAAAATCCTACAGCGGTATCGGGGAGCACCTGAATTTTAAGCTTTCCGCCTTGCTTGAGAACACCAGCCTCATGCGAGCTGATAGGATTATCGCCAACTCTCCTCAGACATACCGCTACCTGATTGATGAAAAGAAACTGCCGACAAGCAAGATCAACCTGGTCTGGGAATCCAGGATTGACCTTGAGAAATTCAAATATACCCCTTCCGATATCAAGACCAGACTGGGCATAGCAGACGTATCTCCCCTGATCTTATATGTTGGCTGGCTTCAGGCGCGCAAAGGTGTCCATATCCTCTGTGAAGCTATCCCGGATATCGTTCGGCAATTCCCGCAAGCAACGGTTGTTTTTCTGGGGAGAGATACTAACAGCGCCCCCGGCGGCGGTTCTTTCAAGGAATACATTTTAAAACAAGCCGGGAAAAACAACTGCGGCCCAAATATAAAACTCATCGACACGTATATCCCCAATGATGAGATGGCTGAATTATATTCCGCCTGTGACTTGTTTGTTCTGCCTTCACTCTCAGAGACCTTTGGCTGGCCGGTGATAGAAGCTATGGCCTGTCAGCGACCGGTGGTGGCCACTGCTACCGGTATAGCCACTGAGTTTGGCGACCGGAGCCAAGCGCTTGCTTTAGTACCCATTGGTGATAAGAAAGCCCTGGCCCGAGCAATAATAAAAATACTGTCTATGCCAAAAGAGGAAAGGGAAACAATATCAGCCGCACACCGACGGATCGTTGAGGAGAACTTTTCCTTTCATAAAATGACAGACTGTTTGATCAAAGTCTACGAAGAAACGATAGAGAAGCATCGCAAGAGCTAGTCTCTCTCCACTTGCTATTTTATTTCTCGCACAAAAGATTCACGTAACCGCCTCCCGCCATTTGAACGAGATGCGGAATATCCTGTGGTATATTCAGGGGCTCCAAACTACTCCGAATGGCAAAGAACTTTGTAAACCCTATCTCAGTAAGTATGCTAAAAAGCTCGTCAGGACTGACACCAGCACCAACTTGTGTCCCCGGACTAAACTCCATAATAAGCTTCAAGGACAGGTTCCTTGCCACCAGTTGCCTCATTCCTTCCAGTGCTGCTTTTTCCGCGCCCTCAATATCCATTTTTATGACCTTGACGCTAGGCCATCCTTCACCCTCAAAGAAATTATCCAAAGAAGTGGTTTCAACACTTATGCTTTGGGCACTTACCCATGGCACCCTGTACATGCTGCTTTCGCTCTTGTCCCTTTCTCCCATAAACAAGGAAACATGGCCTGAGCGGTCAGCAACCGCCTTTCTTACCGGCTTGATGACTCTTACATAGCCGTTAGCTTCAATGTTTTTAAGTAGTAGAGTATAGTTAGCCTGAACTGGTTCGAAAGCGTAGACTTTTCCTCCTCCACCCACCAGACTGGCGGATAAAAGTGAGTAGAAGCCGATATGAGCACCAAGGTCAACAACTGTCCATCCAGGATGGATAAGGCTCTTAAATAAGGAGACGGTATCTGGCTCATAGCTCTCTGTCGCATACTCCATAGGATAGAAGTATGACGCAGTGTCCCAGTAAATGATGTGCCCATAAGCTGACATCGGATTGCGCATTGTAACACAGAAGAATCTTTTAGCGAATCCGCTTAATCGGTGTCTAAGTGTTTTTCCTTTCACCGGCAATCCAATGAATGGTACTACAGAGATAACACGACCCAAGAAATTACAGCTGCGCCATGCTAACTTTCTCCACATGATTATAATGATCCTTAATCTATCATCTGGTTATGCTATTTCTCGCACAAAATATTCACGCGCCCATCCCTCGCCATTTGAACGAGATGTGGAATATCATGAGTTATATTTAAAGGCTTCAAAGTACTCTGGATTTCCCAGAATTTTACAAAGCCTACTTCAATCAGTGTATAAATAAGCTCCTCAGGACTAACACCAGCAGCCGCCTGAACTTTGGGCCAGAACTCCATAACTAACTTCAACTGCGGGTTTCTTTGTACTAATTGCCTCATTCCTTCCAGTGCTGCTTTTTCTGCTCCCTCGACATCCATTTTAATCACATGTATGGGAGGCCATCCTTCACTCTCAAAAAATTCATCCAGCGTTATAGCCTCCACCTTTATGCGTTGTTCGCTTGTATTTGGCCGTCTCCTGGTATAAAGACTAGCCTCGCCATCTCCTGCCTCGGTGAAATGCAATTCGACCTCCCCTGATTTGTTTGATACTGCTTTCTGGACAACCACAATGTTATCATAGCCATTAGTACAGGCACTCTTACGAAGCACATCACAATTCCAGGGTTGTGGTTCAAAGGCATACACCCGTCCGTTCTTCCCTACAGTCTTAGCAAAAAGCAGCGTATAGTAACCTATACTCGCTCCGATATCTACCGTTACCATACCAGCACATACCAATTTTTGAAAAAGTTGACAAGTGTCTGACTCATACTTACCTAAAGAATATTCCACAGCATCTCCATATGAAGATGGATGCCAATATAACTGGGATCCATTAGCAAGTACCGGATTAGGGATTATAGACGGAGCCAGTCGCCATATTATCTTGCGTAATTGGTGAATTACGCCATTACTTAGTGGTAGTCTTAAAAGAACATGATATGCCTTACCGTTCAAGAACTGGTAAGTTCGCCAAGTAAATACTCGTAGATTCATATGCTCCTTCTACTTTAAATGTTGTCGCCATTCCCTAAAGTGGAAGGTGTCACTGGTTATTAATGGCCAGCCGCGCATATTTGTTGGATAATAGCCTCCCATCTCTCGGTCTGCTTCACCATATCCCATTGCTCTCTTGCTGTTTGTAGGCTTCTGATTCCCATATCCTCTCTCAATTCCCGGTCAATAATCAGCTTCTCTAAGGCCTCTGCGAGAGGCCTTTCCTGACCCGGCTCTACAAGAAACGCGTCTTGACCATCCTGAACAATATACTTAAACCAACTAGCGGTTGTCGTGACTACGGGCTTTCCCATAATCATTGCCTGCTTTATGGTATGGGGCGTCAAATCAGACAGAGTAGGGAGAACGTAGATATCAGACGCTGCATAGAAGTCACGCACTACCTCAGACGGCTGCCAGCCTAGTATCAATTTGACCACATCGCTCAGATTGAAATAGCGGATGAGATTTGAAAGCTCTTCAACAAAAGCTCTCTCGCTTTCCGATGGCGTGGTCCCTTCCGTATTCGGTCCAACTATAAGGAAGATAAGGTTATCCATGTTTTTCTCGTTGATCAATATATTAGCGGCTCTGATTAAAAAATCCACACCTTTTCTTCGGGTTACGCGGGCGTGGAAGAGAATGACGGTCCTTTGATTTAACTGGTATTGTTCGATCAGATTATTTGAAGAAACAGATGTAGCAGATGCCCAGAAGGAAATATCCACGCCTGGTTCGATAATATACACTTTATTTTTAGAAACGCCAGCCTCACTTACTATTCTGTCCTGTGCCTGCTCAGCCTCTACCACAAGCCAGCCAACTCGACGAGCAACCATATTCTCGATAAACATCGACAGGCGAGAAACGAAAGATCGCTGCCCCTTTTCCTGCGGATACAACATAGAATGATAAACTAACTTTCGCCGTAGTCTGGGAACTATATTGACCAGTACCAAGCTGATAAATGTAGAATTGCAGTATACGGCATCAAATTGTCTCCTCCTGAGATATTTCAATACTGACAAAGTGTAAAACACCCTCTCCAGCATCCATGATGAAGAGATACGGAATGCTTTTACCCTTCCCAATTGGTAGACTCGATTCTGGGTTAGCCCAAAGAGTGTCAGTCGTACAATAGTCATACCTGCAATTTGTTCAACTGCTGAATCGCCGGTGTGTCTATAATCTATAACAGTAACTGCATGCCCCTTACTTGCCATATATCTGGCAAGGTAGGCGATGTGCTGAAAAGAATACGGATCAAATCTGGTTCCACCTGACGTTATCATAGCTATCTTCACTAACCCGCTCCACTTGTAAATTACACTAATTCTCGTTTTAAACATGGCTAAGCATTTACTGAAACTAGACGTAGGAAATTCCAGCCGGGAATCCGCCTCGAACGAAATAGCGCTAACTTAAGGCCAATTTTACGTCTATAGCTTTTCCCCCAGGCCAGATCCTGCTTCTCTTGCGAATTTGATAACATCAATTCTCCTTATTCGCGTATTCTAAGGAATTGACACATTCTTAGCTATACCTTCCACATAGAACACTTCAAACCCACTATTGCCATATATCAGGCTCAGCGATGAATCATTATGCAGTTGATTTAATTCCTCCGTGGTCCAGCGCCAGATTGATGGATGGTCAGGTATCCTCTCTGTATACTGTACGTAAGCCATTGCCGGCAGTGTCAAATAGTGATCTTCACTATACGCTTCCCCGTACCTCACGTATTTGTCATAGCCAAGATGAGGAGCTATTTCATATCCAAAGGTATCGTGAATATTTTGCGGCATCTGGGCATAGCCGGTCACAGAGCCCGTTACCCTGTCCATACCTAAACCTATGCAATCTATCGGGGAAACCCGGTCTTGATACATACTAAACCAGCTTACTCCGGAAGTGATAGTATGGGTTATTTGCGCATTATTGCCTTCAACCCATGGCGATGGATAGATGTTGAAAGTCCCGACCACAATCCCAACGATGATAAGAGCGGAAGCACCGCTGACTGCAAGCCATTTAAACTTTACAGATCTGACAGTGATAAAGAACCAAGCCGCCAATATCATGGCAGGCAATAAAGCATAAGGAAGAACACGCCAGTACTCAATCCGTATGGGGGATACAAAGGCAAGAATTGTGAGGACGCTGAAGAGAATCACCAAAACTGCCATGAGAAAAACAAGCCCCGATTCAATTGGCAACCTTGATTTATATTTCCTGGCCAGATAAACAACGGCCATAAAAGCTAGCGCCAGGTATAGAAAATTATGGGCATGCTGTTTTAGGAAAATTGCAGATATATCAGCCATTGTAAGCTGAGCCTTCCCAGCCCAGTCCTGAATCACTGCCGATTGAGATCCTAACCAACTAGAAACGCTGATGAGATTACTTACAAAAGTATGAAGGAATTGAAACTGCGAAAGCCATGCATACCACATTACTGTGATAACTATTATCATTATACTGAAATGCATTATCGATATATAAGGAATGACATCCCTTACTAATCCCATTTTCAAACTCATCCGGTGATATATACGTACAGCAATATATAAAATAATGAGAATAAAAATGATGAGCAGTCCTCCATTTATCGGGTGTAGGATGATTTGGAATGACACTACAAGAAACAACAATATAGTATAAGGCGACCTTATCACTTTCCATGACATCAAAACCAGGCAGAGAAATAAAGGAAAAAAAGTAAAAGCTAAGACCCGTGGGAGAGCTAATACCTGCTCGCCAAAAAATGGGGGGGCAGCAAATGCAATGGATAGAAGACAAGCTTTATGGTTTAACCCCAGAGATTTGGCCAAGAGAAAAACACTCGGGATAAAAAGAATACTGAACAAGACCGGCAAAATGAGCATAATTATATTCAGCGGTATGCCGCTTATCCCTGACAAAGTGACTGCTAAAATATGCAGGGCAGGATAAAAGTCTCCAGCCCATGAATGCCCGCTCAATTCTATATCCCTACTGTATGTCAGCACTCCAGCAGTATCAGTGGGATCATAACCATAATATCCTCGTAAATAAGACAACAATAAAATGATCGAAATACTTAAAAGCACGATAGCCAGTCCTGCCAGCCACCACTTCGATTCATTTGACGAGAACGCATGAATCACAAGAATCAGAATACCTATAGTAAAAGCTGCGATGAGAAAGAACCAGAAATATACAGGATAAGCGGCATAAATGGATATCTCATAACCGGTAGCCGCCTCTGTTTTTGCAATGACCACCAGGGCACAGGTCAAGAATATAAACGCAAGAGCTGTTAGAAGTCTCTCAACTTTCACGTTTTACCCCGCGCTCTGGCTATTTTCCCGGCAATGTAGCCGTAGAGATGACCCAGTTCTGAAATAGGCAAAACCAGCAAATGGCGGGGGTTGCGAAAACGGGCTGACAGGAAGACCCCCAGACCGGCGGCTCCAGCAACTCTCAGCAGTAAAAAAGGCGTCTTCCTCCATCTGCCATCCGGCCTGAAGGCCCCATCCAGGCCCCATGCATAACGCTGACGCCATAGCTCCTTGAGATTCTGAACAGTCATATGATAGACCGGTGACTCCGTCCACCAGTGAGAGTCCCAGCCTTTCTCCATAATGTGCAGGCACAGGCCAACATCTCCCAGGATATCATGCCCGCCGATTGCCTGTACGCATGTTCGACGAGCAATATAACAAGGCCCACTGGTAAGCACATATTTAGCACCAAACCAAGCTACCCTCTGATACAAATTCTCGAAGATATTGGGCGATGAGCTCTGCAAAGCCGCGATCCTCCTACTGTGGAACTGCCACATCTCGCCGATAGTCCTCCAAAAGGCACCGGTGGGCCATGCCCTGGATGAGCAGCCCAGTATACCCAGCTTATCATTCTTAAAGAAATCCCACGCTTGCGGGAAAAAGTTGTCTCCAAGATATGCATCACTATCTAAAAACATGACTAACTCGGCTGTCGCCTTTCGCCAGCCCATATCCAGAGCATGGTACTTGCTGTAGTGGCTGCGGATAATACTTTTTTCGTAGACTTCAGTTCCTTCCTCATAGAAGAACTGTACCGGAAAAGAATGAATGATTTCAACAGTCTTATCACTACTGTGCCCATCCACTACAAGGACCTCTTTGATGTAGCCATTATTTACATAGGGCATCAAAGATTCCAGACACCGTCTTATGGTCTGGGCACTGTTCCAAGTAGTAATCACTACGGAGCATGATAGCATATGTACTGCCTCATACTATTCACTAGTCTTTGTACAATCAAGTATTCCTATTAAATCAAAAGCCAACTGCGGGGAATAATAGGTTACCAGTCTAGCAGGATAAGAACAGTAACGGCTGAGATAAAAAGCAAATCCGTTCGAGGTGTATCCGGGCATTTTTTTGATACCTATGCCGTAAACCCGAAAATCCAGCTTTTTTAATGCGTCATATGAGTAAATGGATAAATGCTTTTGGAAGATATTCTCATCTTGTATATGTCCTGGAGTGTCACCATTAGGGACGGAAATTATCACCTTTTTCCTAGCCCAGGTTCTCATCTTGGCAATAAGATTAGAAGCATCCTCCTTTGCAAGGTGTTCCAGACAATCCAAAGCTACCACAACATCAAAGGAACCAGGAGCAAACTGTAGTTCCATACAGTTTGATAGGATGAATTCATCATGGGTTTTTGCTTCTTTTGCTGCTTCGATATATCTAGGGAAAATATCCACGCCCGTAGAATGCGAGACCTTATAGTGACGCACCGGTGAATTTGGCCCGCAGCCAATATCGAGTACGGTATCATTTTGCCTCAAGTTTTTTCTAAGCACGTTGTGAACTGTAAATGGCAGCAACTCAAAGAGCCCATCTAAATGATGGTGAAAAGAGCCTTGTCCGTACATTCTAACCCTCCACTTTCTTAACGCAAACCATATTACCAGCAAGAGGCGGGCTAAAATAAGTTACCAAACCTGCCGATATCCAGATGATGTCTATCAACGGACGAAAGGCCTTCGGTACTGATGATCGTACCCCTGAACGTCCCCCAAGGTTCCGCAGACCATGCCCCCTGACCATATAACCAAGCTGTACAAGCTCACCGGGCTGCCATATATGTCTATGCTTCTGATATGGATTATCATCGAGTATCTCTTGAGCATGCTCCTCAACAGGGCTAGTAATAATCACCTGACGCCTAGCAATCCGCTCCAGTGATTTCAAAAGAGCCGCTCCTTCCTCCTCATCCAAATGCTCCAATACTTCCATCGCCAGGACAACATCAAAGTTTTTGAGATTGAACGGCAGGAAACGAATATCACCACGAACATGGTCAGCACGGGGAGATCGGCTGTTTGCTTCATTGATATAAGGCAAGAAAACATCTATCCCTATGGCAGATAATTTCCGTTTCTTACGCAAAAAGCGCACTGGATCCCCTTTCCCACAGCCAACATCAAGCAAACTTGAAGCCTTTTTATCCAGCAGACGACAGATGGTATTCATTGTCGTAAAAGGAATACAATGGCGAACAGATTGCTCTAATAGATAAACTCTTTCCGACATAAATAGAATCCTATCTTATAATACTTAGTATATCCTAATCAATCCGGGGAATAAAAAGAAAACAAGGAACCCGACTCAAGACATGTCCTGTTTCTTAACCGCTCCGTCTCTTCCTCAACCATCCGGCAAGAACCACAAGAGTAATGCAGCTTTGAGTTGCCAGCCCGGCGATGCCCACACCGGCGATGCCCGCGTATGGCAGGAGTATGTAGGACAGTGCCAGGGTGGACGCGCCGATAAAAGCCGACAACCCCACTATAACCTTCGTCTTCTTTTCAACCCTCTTGATACTGAAATATAGAGCGTTTACCGCCCCGGGGATTGAAGTCACAGCTATTAAACGCAGCAGGTTGGTGCCATTCTGGGAATACTCCCCACCAAAGAGCAGGAGGAGCTTGTCGGCAAGGGCTAAAACCATGATGACGAGCGGTATCAACAGAAGGAAGGTCATCTTAAGGCTGCGCAGTACGTTATGGTCCAGCTTTTCCTCTTTGTGCGAGCCCTCGGCAAACAGCGAGGTTGAGATGGCGCCGGGTATCATGCTGATCATGCCTCCAACGGCACAGGCGATATAGTAGTAAGCATTGCTCTCGGCGCCCAGGACGTTCAATACTACGATGGGCATAAGATAACCGGAGATAGCTGCTAACTGATCGCCGAGGTAGTTCATGAAAGAAAAATGTAAGATGCCGGTCAATAATTTTCGATCGAAGCCGAGCGAAGGACGATATCCGTGTTGGGAGCGGGGCAGGAACAGGAGGATGCCGACTAATAGCGACACGCCTGTCGACATGCCCCAGGAGGCAAAGATGCCGAACGAGTGCAGGAATGTCGCGAGACCAGCGAGGAAAGCAAGCCTGGCTACGTTGAAGACAAGGTTTCTGGCAAAGACATAGCCGGCCTTGCGCCCGGCTATGAATATCGTGTCTGTTAATCCCGATATAGTCACGACGGGGATAATCAGCACGAAGGCAGCAAAGTAGATGGCGTTCTCCCTGATGAAAATGAGCTTGGGGGACCAGAAGCCGAGCCCCAGGATAAATATAAGCGCTGCTATGACCGAAATTACTCCAACAGTGGTGAAGCTGGAGTTGATCAAGGTCTTGGGGTTAGTGCTGGACTTGAGGAATCGTATCATCCCATAGCCAAAACCGATGCCGGATAGTCCGGACAGCAGAGAGGCCGCGGATAGGGCCGCCGTAGCAAGTCCTACATCGCCGGTGGAATAGAACCTGGCGGCAACGATCCAGAACACAAACCCGAACAGTGCATTAGCTATGCTGACCAGCATCAGGTAAATGGCATTGGAATAAAGGGGATCATGCAGAAGGGCTTTCAGCCTGTCCTTCGATGAACAGATTGTAATTACGTCCCTCACCATCTTCTTAAGGTGGTGTATAAGTTCTTTCACTTGCAGTTACTCTCGATCATGTTTTCTAACATAAAACCAGCGGTTTATCGTCATTCCGGCCCCGTATCGGCGTACGGGGTAAACTCCGACCGGAATCCAATTCCATGCAACCATCGGCGATAAGATATATTAACGTAGTGTATACACCTGCTGTATTACTTGTCAATTGTGAACCGCTCCAGGCCGTGGGCTGTGAGCAGTGGGCCTAGAGCCCAAAATTCAAAACCCAAAGCCCAGAGCCCAGCCTCTCCCTTCAAAGGAGAGTTAGCTTTAAAAGAGGTGCAGGAGGTTTCTCCTGCCGGGGTTTTAGGGGTGTCCCCCATGATTGGGGGATGCAGGGGGTTGATGTCAAACGAGATTCTTCACTCCATTCAGAATGACAGACCCTGACTTCTGGATT
>Ga0209777_10007092_pt1 | contig 12511 bp, 9 predicted proteins | sample FrelakmetHBP12HB_FD_187147 | JGI IMG/M metagenome (GOLD analysis project Ga0209777, IMG submission 187147) | Freshwater lake sediment microbial communities from the University of Notre Dame, USA, for methane emissions studies -HBP12 HB (SPAdes)... | ecosystem: Environmental > Aquatic >... | reverse complement strand
TTGGTTTGGAAAAGCCTTATCGCAGTTTGATCTTACACAAAAATTTCTTTTCTCCTGCATAGCCTTGGAGGCATTACTATCCCCAAACGACAAGGAAAGAATAGTGGCTTCGATAGCAGAATCCGCAGCATTTATATTGTATAACGGCGTAGACTCGCGTCTCAAATTAATAAAGGACATTAAGAATATATATGATCAACGCTCTGCTATTGTTCATCAAGGTTCAAATGTGGCATCTAAAATAGATGTCGATTCTACCATTGAAATAACGCGCTTACTAATCGTGGACTTGCTAGAATCGGATTATGCTAAATCGACTTATGCAGAACTTATGGCCCAAATTGAGCGTCTAAAGTTTTCCTATTTTATAAAGGAAGGGGAATTGTAGAGCTGGTCTGTAGAGTCTTTAGGGACGTTGTTACTTACGTTGCGATGTGGTTCAGCTCTCTATTTTTTTTTAATCGCGGGGGCGTAATGCTTGATGTGACCCCTATCTCACTGCCTATTTTCTTAAGCAATGGCAGCTTCAGCTTTTTCAACAGGAAGATTTTCTATTGTAATATTTACGATATCTTTTAAAGATAAATTTTTGCTCGCATCAAGGATTTCAATACCGACAATATGCCTTTTTTCATCTACGTCAATCGAAACGCCTTCCTCTATATCTATATTGTCATCAACATAAGCTTCCCTTAACTGTATATACAGCGCATCGGTGGTTTTATCATATTCAATTTTCATATAAAATCACCTCCTCCATCCTTTCCTTTTTTTTACAGCAGTTATGACAATTTTAGCAGGTCTGTGGATAACATTGCAATGTAAATACTAAAATGTTATTTCTATACCATAAACTTATGGGGAGCGAACTCCATGTAATTATACCATATTGAGAAGGCAGGTTGATGATGACATACAACAGGATAACACCGGCAGTATTACAGGACATAAAAAATATCGTTCAGGGTGAAGTTTTTACCCAGACTGAGGATCTCATCTGTTTTTCCTACGATGCGTTAAATCAGAAATTCCTTCCCGAGGCAGTCGCTTTTGCCACGTCTGCCGGTCAGGTTTCCGAACTGCTCAGGCTGGCAAACCAACATCTCTTTCCGATCATACCGCGCGGGTCCGGGTCCGGGTTCACCGGCGGATCGGTGCCGGTCAAAGGAGGGCTGGTACTCTCCCTCACGCGGATGAACAGCATTATAGCCATTGATACGGATAACCTGGTTGCAGAGGTAGAGCCCGGTGTTATCACCGCTGAGCTGCAAAACGCCGTTGAAAAACTCGGTCTGTTTTACCCGCCGGATCCGGCAAGCCTCAAGTTCTCTACCCTTGGAGGCAATGTCGCTGAATGCGCTGGAGGCCCGCGCTGCGTAAAATACGGTGTTACCAAAGACTATGTTCTGGGGCTCGAAGTGGTCCTGCCAAATGGTGATATCGTTAAGACCGGCGCTAAAACCATGAAGAGTGTTGCTGGCTATGACCTTACCAGTTTTCTGGTAGGATCTGAGGGGACGCTGGGCGTTATAACCAGAATTTATCTGAAACTGCTTCCGCTGCCTGAGGCACGAAGAACCATGCAGGCAATTTTTCTCTCTATGGATGCGGCGGCAAAAACGGTTTCTGCGATTATCAAGGCAAAAATCATCCCTTCAACCCTTGAATTTGTTGACCAGGCCGCAATCCGCTGTGTTGAAGATTATTTGCAGGCAGGGCTTCCCGTACATGCAGAAGCACTGCTTATCATCGAGGTTGATGGCGACAGCGAAGTAGTGGACAAGTATGCACAAAAAATTGAAGCCATCTGTATGCAGGGCGGTGCTGAAACAGTCAAAATCGCACAGACAGCTCAAGAGGCGGATGAGCTGTGGAAGGTCAGGCGTTCCATTTCGGCATCGCTTCTCAAGCTGAATCCCCATAAAATTAACGAGGACATTACGGTGCCCCGCAGCCGGGTACCGGACATAATCAGAACCATCAGGGAGATCGCCAATAACTATAAGCTGATAAATGTGAATTTCGGTCATGCCGGAGATGGTAACATCCACACCAATTTCATGATCAACCGCGCTGATCATGACGAGCTGGAACGTGCCGAGCAGGCAGTGTCTGAGATATTCCGTGCAACCGTTGCCTATGGCGGAACCATATCAGGAGAGCATGGCATAGGCATTGCCAAGGCCCCGTATCTCCAACTTGAAGTTGGAGCCGCGGGCATTGAGGTTATTAAAAGAATCAAGAAAGCCTTTGACCCTAACAATATTTTGAATCCCAATAAGATTGTCCTGGAATGAATACATGAATGAACTGCAGGAACTGAAGGATGAGGCAGCGCGCTGCGCTAAATGCGGCACGTGCCTTTTAAACTGCCCGCTGTATCCGGAAACTTTTTTAGAACAGAACTCTTCGAGAGGAAAGCTTGCCCTTATTGAGTCACTTGCTGATGGCGACATCAGCGTATCCAAACGACTCTCCCAGATTCTTTCCCAGTGTCTAATATGCAATACCTGCGGCGAAGGATGCCCGAATCAGGTTAAGACTGAAAAGATTTTTCTTAAGGCGCGAAAAGAGCTCTGCGCGCAACAAGGGCTGCCGCTGCCGAAAAAACTTATCTTTCGCTATGTTTTAAGCAGTGTGCGTTTCCTGCCCGCTTTGTTGAAGGCTGGCTCGCTGGTGCAGGGCTTTTTATTTAATAAAATTCCAAAATATAGCGGTCTCAGGCTCAGATTTCCCTTTCCTTTTTTAGATAAAAAAAGGTTCATCCCTGTCCTGCCAAAAAAAAATTTCATGGAACTGTATCCTCCGGTGGTACCTGCAGCAGAGGAAACTATGCGTGCGGCTTATTTTGTCGGCTGTGCGACAAAATATATTTTTCCTCGCGTAGGCTCTGCAGCAGCCCATATCTTAAACAAACATGGCGTTACCCTAACCGTCCCCCGTCAGCAGGTCTGCTGCGGTCTCATGGCCTTTGGATCGGGGGACTGGGAATCTGCGCGGAAAATGGCTTTGCTGAATATAGAAGCATTCTCCGGAGAAAATGTTGACCACATTGTCACTACCTGCGCCTCCTGCGGTGCTTCTTTGAAGAAATACTATCCCATGCTGTTTGAAAATGCGGGTAAGGATATTCATGATAAGGTTGCAGCTTTCAGCAGTAAAATCATAGATATTTCTGATTTCCTTATAAACAGGCTCAAAGTATTGGAGCAGCCCGGTTCAGAAACTTTTGTCCCTGATGATAAAAGAATACTGGTTACCTATCATGATCCCTGCCATCTGCACAGGAGTCAGGGGATTTCAAAACCGCCCCGTGAGCTTTTACGGTCCCTGCCCGCGTTTGAGTTTGTAGAGATGGAGAATGCCGGCACCTGCTGCGGCATGGGCGGCAGTTTCAATATTGCTCACTATGACCTGTCCCTGAAAATTCTTGAAAAAAAATTAACGTCATTGGAAAATTCACAGGCAAAAATACTGGTGACCGGCTGCATGGGGTGTATGCTGCAGTTTATGGACGGGGTTTATCAAAAAGGAAAAGATACGCAAGTGATGCATCTTGTCGAGATGTTAGATCAACAGGACATTCCCCAAAATTAAGTTATAGAAAACCGGCAAACGGCATGACCGTAGTGAAAGAGCAGTGGAGCACGAGCGCAGGGGGTTTTTAACGCCACAACAATATTCTTAGTGGCTTTCGTCACGACCCCGGTGGCGTGCGTATTATGCACGGGGCAGGCAGATTCCAGAGGCTTCGACGCAGGGGAATGCAATGGGGTCTGGCAGGAGAGAATTCGCAAGGCACCTGCCGTGCCACAAGATCAAGCGGTTGTGTTGTGGCTAAAAAATCCCCGTGCGCTCTCGTAATGACAGCAATAGAAATTTTGGGGAAAGTCCTGGTTAGATCAACACCTGAAATAAAGGTATCATTTTCCGTGCAATGCTTCTTCTTTCTTTAAGCAGCCTGATTGCTTCCCCCCGCATTATCTTTAATATTCCATATATAACACCATATATAGTGCCCCTATATATATAAATATACCTGTTATAGTATTTTTCCCTTTACATGAAAACTTTTCTTTGATAGATTTTACCAATGCAAACAATCAACTCTAACTACTATGAAAAATTATCCAGAGGGGTGAGGGAAACCAATGCAAGTTAAAGCACTTGAGATAGCAGGTTTCAAAACTTTTGTAGATAGAGTGAAGCTGAGCTTTCAACCGGGGATAACTGCCCTGGTAGGCCCCAATGGCTGTGGTAAAAGCAATATCATAGATGCCTTCAGATGGATTATGGGTGAGCAGAATGCACGCAACCTGAGGGGCAAACTCATGGAGGATCTGATTTTCAATGGCAGTGAATCCAGGAAGCCTATGGGCATGGCTGAAGTTTCACTCGTAATGAGCAATGAAAATGGCCATTCTGCAGAGGTTCACGTGCAGGAAATCATGGTCACCAGGAGGCTCTATAGATCAGGAGAAAGTGAATACTTAATAAATAGAATACCCTGCAGGCTTAAAGATATCGTTGAACTTTTTTTAGACGCCGGTGTCGGTTTAAAATCATACTCTATAATGGAGCAGGGAAGAGTTGACCATATTTTAAGCCTTAAGCCCCCCGAGCGAAGGGTTCTCATAGAAGAAGTTGCAGGCATTGCCAAGTACCGGGCGCGCAAGAAAGAAGCTGTTTCAAAAATGGAGTCAACCAAACAAAACCTGCTGCGCATCCGTGATATCCTGAGCGAAATCCAGAGCCAGCTTACGGTACTGGAAAAGCAGGTTAAGCGGCTTCACCGCTACAGAAAAATTAAGGGTGAAATAAAGCAGATTGACCTGCTCCTCACCGCCTCCAAACTGCAAACACTGACTGCATCTGAGAAGCTTAAGCTGCGGGAATTATCCGCATTAAAGGATGAAGAAATACGCATTGCAGCACAAAAGGAGGCCGGTGAAGCTGCTCTTGAAGAACAGCGCTTATCACTCATAGAGTCTACCCGCAAGATCAGTGAGCTGCAAAATGACCTTTACCAGATAAAACATACCATCAGCGGAGAAGAAAGCAAGCTGGAGTATAACAAAAAGGAAGTAGTCAATAACGTTGAGCTTATTGACAAATATGCCGTACGGCTTGAGGAGTTTTATAGTGAACGCGCAACGCTTGACGTGGACATAGCTGCGCGACAGCATGAGGTCGAAACCTTCAATTCTGAAATTCAGGGTTTGCAGCAGGAGTATTCCCAGAGCACCTTTTCTGTTTCACAATTAAATGAAACTCTTTCTGAACTTCGGGGAACCATAGAAAAAGAGAAGGCGGAACTGATTGCCATTGTAACGGCACGTTCCCAGATAAAGAATGCCATGCAGTTAAACCTGAATCTGCAGCGGGAGACCATTCAAAGATTAAATAGAATAACAGCGGAAAAGGATGCCTGTGACAATAAGCTGCAGGAAGCTGAAACTACCACGCAGCTCCTGACCGTACAGATTCAGGACATGACCGTCAGCCGGCAGGAAAAAGAAACAGCAATTGACGAGCATAAAAACCGGGTTAATGAGCTCACCGCAGCGTTGACCTTAAAAGATGCTGCTCTGCATGAGCTTAAGGAGCGCGCCGGAATGGTCCGCTCCCGACTCGTGTCACTCCAGGAATTGCAGCGGAATTTAGAAGGATTTGATGAAGGTGTCCGGACCATAATGAGCAGCCGCGATCATGAGTCAGCGGGCGATCACGGCATTATCGGCCTCCTGGCTGACATTATCGAGACGTCACCCCGCTACGAGACAGCCGTTGAATCATTTCTTGGCAGGAGGCTGCAGTCGGTGATTGTTACTACCCATCAGGACTGTTTTTCCTCCATCGATTACCTGAAACAGCACGATGGCGGGCGGGTTTCCTTTATGCCCCGCGAGCTGCGGGACACCCGGCTAGCGGAAACCGCCTCTGCGTCAGATCCTGCTCCGTTAGTATCACTGGCCTCGGTCATCAAAACCGCGCTCCCCTATCAGCAGCTGGTTACTATATTATTTCATAATGTGTTTATTGTTGAAAACATGACACAGGCCTTTTCCGTCTGGGAATGCACGTCAGACCCCTGCACCCTGGTAACCCTTGATGGCGATATTTTGGAAGCGGAAGGGGTCCTGACCGGCGGCAGCAAAAACACGGCAACGTCAGGCATCCTGCAGCGGAACCGGGAGATCAGGCAGCTTGATGAAGAGCGCGGGCATCTTGAGGCAGAGCTCACGTCACGGGTAATTGAGCGCGAGCAGATTGCCGCTGAGCTGAGCACCGTTATTGAAGTCCTGGAGCAGCTGAAACATTCCAAGCACGAGCTTGATCTCCAGCTCATGCAGCAGGAAACGGAAAACAGGAAGCTCTCGGAAGAGGCGCGTCAGTGCCAGGAAAAAATAGAGCTTATAGGCATGGAGCAGGAAGAGTATGAACAGGATCTTTTCAAGCACCAGCAGGAACTGAAAAACCTCGTTGTTAAGGAAGGCTCTTTCAAATACAGCGATGATGAGCTGCAGCAGGCTTTGAAAAAGTTCCAGCATAATGAAAGCACGCTGCAGGAAGAAGTAAAGCAGGCTGAATCAATAGCAGTTGAGTCACGGGTGAAGCTTGAAGTGATTCAGCAGCGGCAGGAAAGCGCCGCCGCGGTGCTCAACGCCCTTCTGAGTGCCAGGGCCGCTGTCCAGGCCAAGACAGATTCGCTGGTCAGGGAACTTGATGAGCTGAAAAAGCGCCAGGAATCCCTCGCCGCAGAGATTTCCCAAGGGCAGGAAAGCCTCGCGCAGCTGCTGGTCCGCCATAGTGCCATCGATGCCGGGCTCACTGCAGAAAAAGAGCTGGAGCAGGACATTGCCCAGGCCGTCAGCACGGGCGAAGAATCCCTGAAAAAGCTGCGGGCGCTGAGAGACGAAATTGAACCTCAAATCCATGCCCTTGATCTTGATCTCAGGGAGGTATCGCTCAGGTGTGAACACATAAAAGATGAAATTGCTGAAAAATACCATTGCACACTCCAGGAGCTGCCGCCTCCGCCGGATGCTGAAGAATTTATGCAGGAGGAGCAGCAGGAAAAATTAGATAAAATGAAGCAGCGTCTGGAAAATATGGGCGAAGTCAACCTCGGTGCTGAAACTGAATATGATGAGCATAAAAATCGTTTTGACTTCCTGCAGTCGCAGGAGCAGGATCTCACACAATCGCTTGATTCCCTGCAGAGGGTAATTGCCAAGATTAACCGCACCACCAGGGAAAAATTTCAAGATGCTTTTAATCAGGTCAATACTCATTTCCAGGAGGTGTTCCCCCTGCTCTTCCAGGGCGGCAAAGCCTATCTCTTCCTGACCGATGAGACCGACCTGCTTGAAACCGGGATTGAGATTTTTGCCCAGCCCCCGGGTAAAAAACTGCAGAGCCTTGATCTGCTTTCCGGCGGTGAGCGTTCATTGACGGTAGTGGCACTGCTCTTTGCCATATTCCTTACCAAGCCCAGCCCGTTCTGCCTGCTTGACGAAATCGACGCTGCCCTTGATGACACCAATATAGACCGGTTCAACGTTCATCTGCAGAAGATGAGCGATTATTCCCAGTTCATAATGGTGACGCACAGCAAACAATCGATGCAGGCAGCCAATACCCTCTATGGCATCACCATGCAAGAGCAGGGTGTCTCTAAAATAGTTTCAGTAGACCTCCACTGACATATTCATGGAACAAAAAAAAGAACGACGAGGATTTTTTCAGCGGCTTAAAGCAGGGCTGAGCAAAACCCATACAGCCATCGTTCGCCGCATAGAAGAAATAACGGCCGGCAAGCGTGAGATCAGCGAAGACCTTCTGGACCAGCTTGAAGAGGCCCTCATCGGAGCTGATATCGGGATAGCAACCATTAATACCCTCATGGATTCGATTCGCTGGAAGGTGCAGCGCAAGGAGCTTGAAGAAGCAGAGAAGCTGAAAGATGCTCTTAAAACAGAGATCCTGTCCATGCTTGCCCACGGCGAGAAGGCGCTGCTGGTTGATCCTGCCCGGCGCCCGTTTGTGATTCTCACCGTCGGCGTAAACGGAACGGGAAAGACCACTACCATCGCCAAGATGGCGCATTTGTTTAAAACCCAGGGGCATACCGTGCTTCTTGCAGCCGCAGACACCTTCAGGGCCGCTGCCATTGAACAGCTCGAAATATGGGGGCACCGTGCCGGCTGTGAGGTAATAAAACATGCGAGCGGAGCAGACCCTTCTGCCGTTGTTTTTGATGCGCTCAAGGCAGCTCAGGCGCGGGGCACTGACGTGCTTATCATCGATACCGCCGGCAGGCTGCATACCAAAATTACGCTCATGGAGGAAATTAAAAAAGTGCATCGGGTAATCAGCAAAGAGATTGCCGGCGCACCGCACGAGACGCTGCTCGTGCTCGATGCCACGACCGGACAGAACGCCATTGCCCAGGCAAAAATCTTTAAAGAGGCACTTAACATTTCCGGTATTGCGCTCACTAAACTCGACGGTACGGCCAAAGGCGGGGTCATCGTTGCCATCTGTGAAGAACTGAGACTGCCCGTTCGCTTTATAGGGGTAGGCGAAAAGATAGATGATGTGCGGGAATTTAATGCCCGGGATTTTGTTGATGCACTTTTTGAAGATTAGGGGTATACTATGCAGCATCAAGCAACTACTCAGGGTGTACACCAATGAACAATGCTTCCGTCACCCCTACCGATGTTGCCGCTGCAGCGGTCTCAAACAGCCATCCCCATGGCAGCACCGCACCCGCATCACCCTCTTTCCAGCACCCGGGCACGGTCATTAACCGTTCATCCACCCATCAGTGCAGAATAATGCATAAACTATCCTTATGGATGTAAGCCATGGACAAAAAGAAAAAAACCGGCATTGATCTGGGCCTCTCAAAAGATGATAAAGCAACCCTCTACGCCATAGCCCGCACTGCTATTGAAAATTCTCTGGCCGGCAAAAACCCGCCTTTCGGTGAAGTAACGTCAGACATACTGCGGGAAAAAAGAGGGGCTTTTGTTTCCCTCCATCTGCATGGAAACCTGCGGGGCTGCATAGGGTATATACATCCCACCAAACCGCTGTATAAAACAGTCCGGGATATGGCCATCGCAGCAGCGCTTCAGGATCCCCGCTTTGATCCGGTAACACAGCAAGAGCTTGAAGAGCTGGAAATTGAAATCTCTGTTCTTACGCCGATGATAAAAATTGAACACATACAGGAAATCGAAATAGGCAAGCATGGCCTTTATATAGTTAATGGTCCGTATCACGGCCTGCTTCTGCCGCAGGTTGCAACCAGTTACGCCTGGAATAAAAAAACCTTTCTGGAGCATACCTGCGAAAAAGCCGGGTTGCCCAAAAGTGCCTGGATGGATCAGGACACCGAGATCTATATTTTTTCTGCAGACATTTTCTGACAGCGTGCCTCAGACGTAGAAACGGCACGGCCAACTTTTACCATCTCCCGGTAATCTTAATCACAGCACCATGAAACACGCATACGCGAGAGCTCAAGCTATATTCCCAATAGTGTTTGCATGTCTGCTGCTGCTTATGCCGGGTATTACTGCTTTCGCCGGCGCTGCCGGTCAGGTGGCTGAGGTCAGCGCTGACCCTGCGCATGGTGACGCATTTATCGACAGCTCCATTGGCGATGCCAGCACCCTCATTCCCATCCTGGCCTCTGACAGCGCCTCTCACAGCGTCGCCGGGCTCATTTATAACGGTTTGGTAAAATATGATAAGGACCTGAACCTCATTGGCGACCTTGCAGAGTCATGGGAAATACTGGATAAGGGCCTGACCATCCGCTTTCACCTCAGGAAAAACGTTTTGTGGCACGACGGGAAGCCGTTTACCTCACGGGATGTTCTTTTTACCTACCGCACCATGTGTGACCCGAAGACACCGACCGCCTATGCTGACCCGTTTCTCCAGGTTAAAGATGCCCGGGCACCGGATGATTTTACCTTCCAGGTGCACTACGCAAAACCCTTTGCTCCCGCGCTTGAAAGCTGGGGCCTGTCCGTGCTCCCCGAGCATCTGCTGAAGGGAAAAGACATTGTCAAAAGTGAACTTTCCCGGCATCCGGTCGGCACCGGGCCCTATATATTCCAGAACTGGGAGTCAGGCGCAAAAATTACCCTGCAGGCTAACCCCCGCTACTTTGAAGGCAGACCTTGCATTGACCGGTATGTTTACCGGGTAATTCCTGACAGTGCCACGATGTTTCTTGAACTCAAATCCGGAACCATAGACCGCATGGGCCTCACCCCGATGCAGTATACCCGCCAGACCGATACACCCTATTTCAGACAATATTTTAAAAAGTATTGCTACCTCTCCTTCTCCTATACCTATCTGGGATATAATTTAAAAAACCCGCTCTTTAAAGACAGCCGGGTGCGCCAGGCAATAAGCTGTGCAATTGATAAGCAGGAACTGATAGATGTGGTGCATATGGGCCTGGGGCAGATTGCAACCGGCCCCTATAAACCCGGCACGTGGGTATATAACCCGCAGGTCAACAGGTATCCCTTCAATCAGCACCAGGCACGGGAGCTTCTCAGAAAGGCAGGCTGGGCGGACCATGACGGAGACGGGGTGATCGACCGGGACGGCACGCCTTTTCAGTTTACCATACTGACCAACATCGGCAATAACGAGCGTGCCAAATGCGCAGAAATTATCCAGTACCGCCTGGCCCAGGTCGGCATCAGGGTAAAAATTCGCATCATAGAATGGGCCTCATTTATTAATCAGTTTATAAACCAGCGCCGCTTTGAAGCGGTCATTCTGGGGTGGACTATTCCCCAGGACCCGGATCTGTATGACATCTGGTATTCGGGTAAAACCAAGCCAGAAGAGCTTAACTTTATTTCCTACAGCAACGCCGAGGTTGACGGGCTGCTCATAAAAGCGCGCAACACCTTTGATCAGAACGAGCGCAGGAAGTACTATTTCAGGATTCAGGAAATACTGGCGGAAGAGCAGCCCTGCACCTTTCTCTACGTTCCTGATGCGCTGCCCGTTATCAGCAGCCGGTTTCACGGCATAGAGCCGGCTCCGATAGGGATAGACTATAACTTTATAAAATGGTATGTACCAAAACGTGAGCAGAAATATGTACCGTAACAAAAGGGACCCAGGATTCAAGGGTTCAAGTGATTTTAATACCGGTATCTAATTTGACCCCTTGCTCCCTTGAAACCTGGATAAGCTTCCTGTTATGCTTCATTACCTTTTCAAACGCATCATGGCGATGATTCCCATGCTCATCGGGATAACCATGATCTCGTTTGCCATTATTCATATTGCACCAGGATCTCCGGCGGACCTCCTGATACAGATGAATCCCAAGGCATCGCCAGATGCTAAAGCCCGGCTTCGCGCTTATTACGGCCTGGATAAACCTCTTCCATTACAATATTATTACTGGCTTAAACGAATAGCGGTCCTTGATTTCGGCTTTTCATTCTCTCCTGACGGCCGAAAAGTTGCTGATAAAATATTTGAGCGCATGCCGGTGACGGTCACGCTCAATGTTCTTTCGCTTCTGCTCATTATGACGGTAGCGCTGCCTCTTGGAATCCTTTCATCGATGTATCAGCACTCCTTTCTGGATAAATGCGCTACCGTGTTTGTCTTTCTCGGCTTTGCCTGGCCGTCTTTCTGGCTGGCGCTTCTGCTCATGATGCTGTTTGGCGTAAAACTAGGATGGCTTCCTATCTCAGGACTGACATCTATCAACCATGATACGCTGTCGTCGCTGGGGATGGCAGCTGATTACGCCCGGCATCTTCTGCTGCCGGTGCTGGTCAGCGCGTTCGGCGGGCTGGCAGGCATGTCCCGCTATGTGCGCTCCAGTATGCTGGAAGTGATCCGGCAGGATTACATCATAACAGCCCGGGCCAAAGGTCTTGAAGAGCGCAGCATCATATATCGTCATGCCCTGCGCAATGCCCTGCTGCCGATCATTACGCTGCTTGGCCTTTCAGTTCCGGGCCTCATCGGTGGCAGTGTTATTTTCGAGACCATATTTTCCATCCCCGGTATGGGCCAGCTGTTCTGGGCAAGCGCCATGTCCCGTGATTACCCGTTAATCATGGGCATGCTGGTCATAGGCTCCGGTCTGACCCTTATGGGTAATCTCATTGCAGACCTGTCATATGCACTGGCAGATCCACGCATCAGAGTAAAATAATTCCATGAGTGATCCCCTTTACGCACAACAATCTGATTTCTGGTACCGGTTTGCACAGGATAAACTTGCCGTGTCCGGTGGGCTGATTGTCATCAGCCTTTTCATGCTGTCGTTTCTGGCGCCGTATATTTCCCCCTGCGACCCAACGGCGATAGATGCCCGGCATGTTCTGACAGCGCCCAGCACAAAACATTTGTTTGGAACAGATGATCTGGGCAGGGATGTATTGAGCCGGGTATTGATGGGAGCCGGTATCTCCCTCAAAGTGGGTTTTTTTGCCGTTGG
>Ga0209777_10007091_pt1 | contig 12514 bp, 13 predicted proteins | sample FrelakmetHBP12HB_FD_187147 | JGI IMG/M metagenome (GOLD analysis project Ga0209777, IMG submission 187147) | Freshwater lake sediment microbial communities from the University of Notre Dame, USA, for methane emissions studies -HBP12 HB (SPAdes)... | ecosystem: Environmental > Aquatic >... | reverse complement strand
AAAGTCGGAGAAATCGCCGAAGAAGATTTGATTCCGGCCGAAGAAACAATTGTTACTTTAACGCAGGGGGGTTATATCAAAAGGATAAACCCCGATGATTATAAGCTTCAAAAAAGAGGCGGGAGAGGAATTGTCGGAATGAAAACAATAGGAGAAGATATTATTGAACATTTTCTTTCGGCCAATACCCATGACGAACTTCTGTTCTTTACTGATTCCGGGAAAGTTTTTAAAGCGCTAGTTTATGAAATTCCTGAAGGAACAAGGGTGGCAAAGGGCAGGGGACTTTTGAATTTTATTGAAATTACTCCCCAAGATAAAATTTTATCCCTTTTTGCCTTAAGAAAGGAAGACCAAAAATCCGGCGTTAAATATCTGGTAATGGTAACCAAGGATGGTATAATTAAAAAAACAGCTTTAGATGAATTTGATAATGTCAGAAAATCCGGGTTAATCGCAATTACTCTTAAAAAAGGCGATATTCTGAGAGGGGTTCAAAAAACAAGCGGTGAAGATGAAATAATTTTAACGACAAAAAAGGGACAAGGCATAAGATTCAAAGAAAAACAAATCAGGGTCATGGGGAGAGGAGCATCCGGCGTAAAAGCCATGAGGATTAAAAAGGGAGACGAGATTATCGGAATGAATATAATTTCTAATTCCCAAACCCAAACCAAAAATCAAAACTCTAAAAAAGACGAAAAAATAAAACAATACTTGTTGATTGTGGCCGAGAATGGTTTTGGCAAAAGAACCGATTTAAAAGAGTATAGGATCCAGGGCAGGGGAGGGTCAGGGATAAAGAGCATGAATGTTACCCCTAAAACCGGAGAGGTGGTTGCCTCAAGGGTTTTATACGATGAAGAAGAATTAATTGTAATTTCAAAGAGAGGGCAAGTAATTAAAACAACGATTCCGACTATTTCAATTTTGAGCCGTTCCACCCAAGGAGTAAGAATAATGAAACTGGAAACGGGCGACAAGGTAGCATCAGTCACCTGCATTTAAATCTTAGAGCTTGAAACTCGCAGTTTATAACCTTAAAATAATTAAAAACGAATTGAGTTATAAGTTTTAAATTATATGAATGAAGGTTTTTTAAACCCAGAAGAAGTTTTAAAGAATTTAAAGCTAAGGAAAAATATGTCGGCTGCGGATTTAGGTTCGGGTAGCGGCGGTTGGGCAATTCCCTTAGCTAAACAATTGGAAGATGGCATAGTCTACGCAGTAGACATTTTGGAAGAGCCCCTTTCTGTTTTAAAAAGCAAAGCTCTCTCTGAAAAAATATTTAATATAAGGACTATTTTAGCAGATGCTGAAGAAAATATAGATTTGCCGCAAGGAAGTATAGATATTATTTTAATGACTAATCTTTTATTCCAAGTTGAAGACAAAAAAAAGGTTTTAGAATTGGGGAAGAGATTTTTAAGACAAGGGGGAAAAATCCTGGTTGTTGATTGGGAGCAAAATTCTCCTTTGGGCCCGAAAGAAGGCAGGATAACCACAGAACTTGTAAAAGATTTGGCGTCAGAAATTGGTTTAAAGCTTGAAAAAGAATTTTCTGCGGGTAGCCAGCATTACGGATTGATATTCACAAAACCCTAGCTATTGTGCTAGGATTTTTTCTTTATTATAATAGATTAATCTTTAATAATTAATAAAAGATGAAAAAACCATATTTTCTATTATTTTTAGCAATTTTTATATCTATCGGGATTTTTGTTTTTTCGGACTCAGTTAAGGCCCAAACCGCTACTTTATATGATTCAGTGTCAAGTGGAGGTGTCCGCTTAATTATTACAGGAACCTCTACTTATTTGGGTATGGGAGATGCTTCTTCGGTAATGATTGGTAATTCAAGTTGCTCATTAAGATTGTGGCATGCCGAGAATACATCAACGGCCGATGAAACAAATTCAATACTTATTGGCTACTCAGGTTATAGTTCTGGTCATTCTACTACTCTTCACGGGTCTGCTGTAGCTGATTATGCCAGAGTTGAGTGCAACTCGTCGGTTACCGTATACGATGCTACCAATCACAGTGGTAATCAAACCACTTTGCCAGCTGGTTGCACTAATTTAAGTAATATTAGTTGGGGCAACAGGATCCGGTCTGCGAACGTGCCATCTGGTTGTCTTCTAACTTTGTATGACAGCACTTCGGCTTGTGATGATAGTGATAGCGCCCTCCATCTTACACTCGGAGCAGGATATTCTAACGATCTTAACATGGAGGATGCTAAGACTGGTAATCTTTCGGGGTGCACTGCCATCTTATATCAGAACCAATATTTTGGTGGTTACTATCTGACTTTGGGAGCAGGCATTTCTTCCTCCCTTAATTTTGAAAATAGAACCGAATCGGTTGCGGTAAGTTCTGGCTATAGAGCAAGTTTATGCGACAGCTATAGTAATAGTCCTCCCTGCGAGTTATATTGCGGTTCTCAGGATACAGTTTCAGGCGAGAGAAATACTTATTCTTCAGGAACAGTTTCGGCTGGTAGTTGTGCCACGCCTACGCCTACACCTACACCTACACCAACACCAACCCCTACACCTACCCCTACCCCTACACCAACACCTGCGCCAGGTGCTACTTGTACTCAACTATTTACCGTGACCGATCGTGATACCACCGGGGCTATAAGTAGCGCAACAATAACATGCGTGCCAACTAGTGGTGGCACCAATGTTACATGCGCCACTAACTCAAGCGGTCAATGTACTGTTACGCTTAACAGAGCGACATACTATAATTGTAGCGCCACAGCATCAGGATACTACAACTCTTCTTATGTGGGATGGGCAACTGCTAATGCTGCCGTTTGTGGTGCTCCTACTGGTTCAATAACATTAACGCATACTTGTAGTTCTCCTATGTGCGATTATTCTACTAGGAGATATTGTGATGGTACTAGCTGGAGCGCTGTAGATGCGACCGCATATTGTAATAACTGTGAGCACTGTTCTGATGGAACTCGAAATTGTACCGAGACAGGCATAGATTGTGGTGGTGGATGTAGCTCTTGTGCTACCCCCACGCCCACGCCCACACCCACGCCCACACCAGTACCGGCTTGCACTTATAACAGTTGTGATTGGGCGAATAGTAATTACTGTAGATGTGGAACGGGTTATTTTGCTTCCTCTGCTATTCCTTTTTGTTGTGCGGCAACTAATGGTGGGCAGGGTTATATTGCTAGTAGCCAAGACACTTGCTTTTCAAATTCAGGAGGTGCATGTGTAGCTTCAGTTTGTAGTTATGCTACCTGTAATGGGGCAAATACTACATATTGTAGATGCGGAAGCAGTAGTTATTCTAGTTATAGCAATTCTTACTGTTGCGCGGCAGATAATAGTGGTGGCGGAGCGACTTATACTAGTGGAGGCGAGTGCAATACCTACTCGACCCACTGTTCTTCGGCTACCTCTTGTCTCGGTGTTTCTCCTTGTGCCACAGTGACCTCATGCGCTTCTTGTTCTTGTAATGTTACCTTCACCGATACTACCTCTGGTACCCATAATTATTGGGAGATAATTTATGGGGACAATACGAATTCTGGCTGGTTACCTGTCGGAACTTCTACGGTAAATCATACTTATACCTATCCTCCATTAACATATAGTCCCTCAGTGACAGCCTGCTGTTGCGCCAACATTAGTGATTGTTCTTCTGCTACGCCGGGATGTGTTACTACTACCTATTCAATTTCTTCTATAATAAATATTCCTAGCAGTTGCGCCTCGCCTACCCCCACCCCTACTAGTTCGGGAACTCCTACTCCGACTAGTAGCGGCACACCAACACCCACTGGTAGTGCCACTCCTACGCCGCACGCCCCGAGTTTTATTGAGTTTCCAAATTTTCTTAAGTTTGATAATATACAAGACCTTATAAATAAAATTATTGATTTTATTTTAACTTTGGCTATAGCTATTGCTCCAATTATCTTTATTTACGGCGGATTCTTATTCATAAGTGCCGCCGGAAGTCCGGAAAAAATAAATAACGCTAAAAGAGTAATGCTTTATGCTGGGCTTGGATTAGCCGTTGCGCTCTTTGCATGGGGCTTAATTTCTGTTATAAAGGATTTAATAGGGGTAAAATAATGGAATAATAATAAAAATGAAAAAGGTCGAACCGCGTTTAACGCGGCTTAAAAATAGATAAAACAAAATTAAAATTAAAAATAAAAAAACAAAAATGAAAAAGATTTTAAGCATTTCAGTTGTCGTACTCGCATTAATGGCAATAGCAGTTCCTATGGTTTTAGCTCAAGAGACTGCTCCGACCGAGATTACTCAATGTACTCTGCGCCACAACCTTTCAGGAGCCGATTGGATAGCTTTAGGTATTCATTGTCCTGCCAGCGGTGCTTGTTTGTTTTCTGATCCTAATAACCCTACGCGTACCTGCGGAGCCTGCTGCTTAATGGATACGATATATACCGTTACTAACTGGATATTTCTTATCATAATCATTATTGCCGGCATCTTTATTTTATTGGGTGCCTTCAATATTATTACAGCTGGCGGTTCACCGGAAAAGGTAACCTCAGGAAGAAGTTATATCATTTATGCGGTAGCGGGTGTTATAGTAGCTTTATTGGCTAAAGCTATTCCTTTGGTTGCAAGAAACATCTTGGGAATGTAATTGCTGCATTGTAAGAAAGGAAAATAAAGCTTGATAAAATCTTCCCTCATCACAATTTGTGGTGGGGGATTGATTTTTATATCATAGGAAGATAGGATGATTAAAAAAGATATTTTTCGCCGAGGTGGTGAAATTGGTAAACACGTAGGATTTAGGATCCTATTGCGAAAGCTTTGTGGGTTCGAGTCCCACCCTCGGCATAACAATATTGTGGTTGCAGGTTTGTCTTGTATAAACTTGCTAAGCAATTTTGTGCGGAGATGAATTAGCGCAACGATTTGACACCGCGACATGGCAAACGATATAATGAAATTGATGAAAAAGAAAAACATTACAATCGAAGATTTGGCAAAGATGGTTCAGAAAGGTTTTTTAGAAACTGCAAAGAAAGTCGAGGTTGATAAACGCTTTGATAAAATAGAAAATAATTTAGAGAGGATAGAAAAACTTCTTATTGCTGAGCATCGTCGAAGAATAGAAAAACTAGAATTGGACGTAAGAGAATTAAAAGAATTACTTGCCGTGAAATAGGTTTTTGATATTTCATCAAGATTTATTTTTCAAGCCATTATGGCTTGATTTTTTATATTTTGTCGAGACTATTTTAGCCAAATGCTTCCCGCTCTTAGATTTTTGGAGTAAATTAAAAAAGCCGCGCCCATGGGCGCGGCTTTTTTTGAACAATTTTAAACTTTATTTTTTTATAACAATTTTTCTCTTTTTCTGCCTTTCGATCCTTGGTATCGTTATGGTTAAAATTCCTTCTTCCATTTTTGCTTCAACTCGCGAAGGGTCAACTTCTTCGGGGAGAATAATTTGCCTGGAAAAAGCTCCCCAATAACATTCCTGATAAAAATAATCTCTTTTTTCTACCTCTGTTTTTTTCTCGCGAATTCCCCTTATTGTCAGCAAATCATTTTCAATGGAAATATCCAGATTCTCAGGATTTATTCCGGCAACTGCCGATTGCACGACCAAATACCCATCTGTTTTATAAACATCAACGGTTAATTGCCCCTCTTTTCCGAACCATTTGCCCCCTTTTTCTTTTATAGAGCCTTCTTTTTCCGAATTATCTTCGGCTTCAACCGGCTTTACTTCAATCTCGATTTTTTTTGATTCTGGATTTTTTTTGGTTTTGGGTTTTTCTTTTTGAGTTTTTTCTGGCCTTTCTTCTTTCTCAGTTTTTTTTATTTCTTCGTTCTTTTCATCTTTTTCACCTTCCTCAAGCTCTTTTAAATTTTCGGGATTTTCAATGGCCCCCATCCCCTTTTTTAATTTTTCAAAAAATGAATCTTCCATAAATTTATTTTTTATATTAAGTGAACTTTAGAGACGCTTTTTAATCTTTTTAATTTTCGAAAGCCCATGGTTACAAAAATAGTAAGACCAACTAGTATAGATGCCAAGATAAGAAAAAAAGTTAAAAACTGGTTTTGGTTTGCAATAACCAATTGGTTATTTATTGTTTCCAGACTTTCTTCAATCTTTATTATAGAAAAATTGAAGAGGCCATGCAAGAAAATAGCTGCGGAAAAACCTAAAATCATTAATCTTATTTTTTGCTTGCGGTCAAAAAGAGCTTTTGCCAAAAAATAACCTATTGTTCCGGAACACAATGTGTGTAAAAAAGTTGGCAGAATAAAACGATAGACCGTCAATAAAGAAACTTGCGTTATCAAAAAAGGCTTTCCAAGGGAAAAAAGCACTAAAATATTTTCAACTGCCGCAAAGCCCAGAGCTGCAATTATCATATAAATCATGGCGTCAGTCGGTTCGTCAAAGGCGGGATCGCGAAGCGCCTTAAATCTGACAATCAGATATTTGAAAATTTCTTCAGCTCCTCCAACTATTAAAATCATATATAAAAAAGTTCCCAAAGACTCTGAAAAGAAAACGGAAAAAACAGAGCGCAGGGGGCAAGTCAAGCCCGCATCTTGGCTGTATCCGGCCGGAAAACATTCTATTAAAGCCACGATAGGGGCAATTAAGGCTCCGAGTAGGAAGATTTTAATCACCATTCTTTTGGGTTCGGGATGGACGTCTTTTCTTAAATAATAAATCAGCCAAATGATGCTTGGCGCTAATCCAAAAAGGGCATAAATTAAATAATTTATATTGGCCATTCTTTAGTCATCAAAAACTCTTTTTTATTTTTAAATTTATTTTTTATCGGCAGTTTTTGATAAATTTCCTCCGTAATAAAAGGCATAAAAGGATGTAAGAGCCTGATATTGGTTTCTAAAACTTTTAATAAAATATATTGGCTTGAGCGACGCTCTGATTTTCCTCTGCTTTTTAATTTTGTTTTTTGGGCCTCGATTATTTTATCTGCAAAATTATGCCAGAAATAATGATAGAGTTTTTCCGCCGCTCTGTAAAATTTAAAAGAGTCCATCAATCCCGTAATTTCTCTTGTTAATTTCCCAAGGTCTTTTAAGATTTTTTTATCCGCGCTATTTAACTGAGGTTTTTTAACAGGTTTGTAATCTTCCAAATTCATCAGAACAAAACGGGAAGCGTTCCAAATTTTGTTCGCGAAATTCCGATATCCGCGGATTTTTTCTTCGCAAATTATGGGATCGTTGCCTGGCGTATTGCCCACAATCAAAGCCATCCTTAAGGCGTCCGCGCCATAGACATCAATTACTCCCAGGGGATCGATTGCATTGCCTTTTGATTTCGACATTTTCTGGCGGTCTTTATCGCGAACCAATCCGTGCAAATAAACATATTGGAAAGGTATTTTATCTGTAACATATAATCCTAAAATAATCATTCTTGCTACCCAGAAAAATAAAATATCCCAGGCTGTTTCCATAACGCTGGTTGGATAGAATTTTTTGAAATCGCCGTTTTTCGTTGTCATCAATGTGGCGAAAGGCCATTGTCCGGAAGAAAACCAGGTGTCAAAAACGTCATTTGTATCTTTTCCAGGAATTTTAATGCCCCATGGAATTTGCCGGGAGATATTCCAGTCCCGGAGATTTTTCATCCAGTTGAAAAATATTTTTTCAAATCGTTGAGGAATAAATTTAATTTGTTTTTCTTTTACGGCTTTTACTGCAGCGTCTCTTAGGGATAAATTTTTGGTTTTTGGTTTTTCTGTCATTTTAACAAACCATTGGTTGTCCAAGATCATAGGCTCTATAATTGAACCGCACTTGTAGCAGACGGCAACATCGTGCTTATAGCTGTTATCGGTTTTTAAAGGATCTAAAAGTCCCTTTTGAGCCATATCTTCTGCGATTTTTAATCTGGCTTCCCTTATTTTTAATCCTTGATAAAGACCCGCACCTTCATTTAATCTTCCGAATTTATCAATAACTTGTTTCGGTTCGGGGATTTCCGTTTTATGCCTTTGCCAAATTTCAAAATCATCGGGATCGTGATAGGGGGTAACTTTTACAGCTCCCGTTCCAAACTCCATATCGACAAAATCATCGGCGATAACTTTTAGTTTCGCAGGTCCTAATAATGTTTCAATTTCGATTTCTTTCCCGATATATTGTTGATATCTTTTATCTTTTGGATTTACCGCGACTGCAGTATCTCCAAACTTTGTTTCCAATCTTACCGTTGCTAATTCTATCGGGCCGTATTTTATAAAGTAAAGAGGATCTTGTTTTTCTTCGTGTTTGATTTCCAGATCGGACAGGGAGGTTTGGTGTTTTACGCACCAATTTACAATTCTTTTTCCTTTATACAAAAGACCGTCATTCTTCATCTTTTCAAAAGTCTTATATACAATTTCAATAATTTTAGGATCTAAGGTGAATTTTTCTCTTGACCAATCGCAAGAAGCCCCCAGTTTCTTGAGCTGTTCTTCCATTATTTTTTTATTATTCAAAGTGAATTCCATCATCTCCTGGTAGAGCTGGTCTTTTGGAATTTGAAACCTTGATCTTCCTTCTTTCTCCAGTTTTTTATCAAAAACAACTTGGGTTTCAAACCCAGCATGGTCGGCTCCCGGCAACCAAAGAGCTTTTTTTCCTTTCATTCTGTGGTAGCGAACCATAATATCCTGCAGGGTGACAAAAACAGCATGTCCAATATGCAAGGAACCGTTAGCATTCGGCGGAGGCATAATAATCGTAAAAGTTTTTTTTCTTTCTTTTGCCTGTTTTTTAGTGGGCAAGGGAAGATTGTCCGGATTAAAAAAACCGCTCTTTTCCCAGAGTTGATAGATTTTATTTTCAACTAGCTTTGGGTCATAAGTACTTGGGAGTTCCATATTTTAATATTCTAACTTTTTTCTTGATTTTTTTCAATTCGCTCGATATACTCATAATTGTTTTAAACTTGTCGAAAGGTAGTTTTTCAGATAAAATCAATTTACTTAGGGCCCTGTCGTCTAATGGCCAGGACGCCACGCTTTCAATGTGGCAACACGGGTTCGATTCCCGTCAGGGCCGCACATAATAAATTTAACTGGAGAGGTGGCTGAGTGGTTGAAAGCGACGGTTTTGAAAACCGTTAGGGTAGCAATATCCTCGTGAGTTCGAATCTCACCCTCTCCGTAATGTACAGAACGTAAATTTCTAACGGGGCAAGTAGAATACAAGTTGCTTGGCCCGTTAATGTCCCCGTAGTTCAATGGATAGAGCGTTGGGTTGCGGACCCAAAGGTTGGAAGTTCGAATCTTCCCGGGGACACAAATAATATTTTAAGGGTCGGGCCTACGAAGACCAGAGGTTCGAATCCTTCCGGGGGCCTCACCTTGCAAAAGGGACGGTTTTTTGATTGCAACGAGCCAGTCGAAGTGGCATAATAAAATAATATGGAAAATCCACAGCAAAAATACAAGGTTTGGTGGGATGAGAAAGAAAAGATTGGAAGAATTAATGTTGCAGGAGAAACGAATACAGAAATTACAGAAAAAATAATTGAAGAAGGATTTAAACTTGCAGAGCAATATGGAAACAAAATTGGTTGGTTAGTTGATGCCACGGGGGTTACGAAGCCAATCCTTACTATCCAAGCAAGAAAGGCGATGTCTGAGGCAATTAAACTTATAGGACAAGGCAAACTTGCGATAGCTGGAGAATCAACATTGGTTAGGGTAATAACTAATTTTGTTCTTACGGCAGTCGGAAAGAAAAATGTAAAATTTTTTTTAACCGAAGAAGAAGCCCTAAAATGGCTTAAAGAAGAATAAAACAGGTTCTAGTATCCCTCCTCCGTCTTTCGGACTACGGACGGGCAATACGTCCGCCAGATGACCATGACAAAATCCGCCTCGCACAAGGGGCGGTTTTTTGATAAAATGGAAAAATAAGAAACTAATATGCTAGAAATAATAACTTTTGCGATTATAAACGGCTCGTCCGTTATATTGGGAGCGGTTATTGGTGTTTTCAGAAATCTAAAACAAAAAACAATAGCAGCGCTTATGGCCTTTGGCTCCGGGGTATTAATTTGCGCTCTTACTTTCGGTTTAATGGAGGGAGCATTTGGCCACGGCGGCTTCGATGCCGTAATCATTGGTTTTCTTTGCGGAGGATTATTATTTATAGGTGGCGACTATTTGATTCATATATTTGGGGGAAGAATAAATAGACATAACCGATTTAATAATAACCAAAGTAACCAAAATGGTTTGATGATTGCTTTAGGCTCCGCTCTGGATGGTATCCCAGAGTCTGTCGCCCTTGGCATTTCACTATTTGGTAATAGAGCGATAGGTCTCATGTTGATAGCTGCTATCTTTATCTCCAACTTTCCGGAAGGAATTTCTTCGGCTGGTGGACTTAAAAAAGAAGGTTTTAGTAAAAGTAAAATTCTTACTATATGGATTTCAGTAGGAATGGGAATGATGTTGGCAACATTCCTAAGTTTTATTTTCCTTCACAATTTAGACACAAATAGTATCGGCATTCTTGAAGCATTAGCAGCTGGTGCAATCTTAGCTATGTTAACTGATAGTATGATGCCAGAGGCCTACGAAGAAGGAGGATATGCAGTGATTGGCTTATTAACTATTCTGGGGTTTTTAGTGACATTTATTATATCTCATTTATAGTTTATTTATTTTTCTGCTAAACAGGTTCTAACGTCGTCCGCCAGACGACCCTAGCGTCAAGTAAAATAGTTAATACAGAAAATCGCCAATCAGGCGGGTTTTTGGTAGAATGAGATAAGGTCTATAAAAATTAAAAATAAATAATCTTATGCAGATCTTCAAAACATGGACATTCCGTTGGTGGGAGATAAGTTTAATTAAGGTATGTCTCCTTTCCCTCGGTATTATCTTAGCTTTCTATTTCTACAATTATCTCGTCGGTTTATTATGGCTTTGGTGGATACTTTTTGTTGTGACCACAATATATTTTATCGTCAGACTAATAAAGGAGAAGTAGAATAATCTTAGACAGGAGACCATTTTTCAAGCGAGACGGTTTTTTGGTAGGATAGAATAAATCTATGGAATACAAAACAGCAGTCACTATCTTAATGAATCTGTTAGATAAGCACTCACTTAACGCCGAAGAAAAAGAAGCAGTTTTGACTGGCATCGGCGTTCTCGATTGGGCTTCCATAGCTAAAAACAGAATAAAAAGCAAAATAAAAGCACAAAAAGCCAAACGAGATAAGGATACCGAATGGTAATAAGATAAAGAAACGGGTAGCTATATCAATATGTAAAATCGCCAAAGGGGCGGTTTTTTGGTAGAATGAAAGAATATGCTTTCCGACGAAGAACTAAAAAAAGATTTCAAAATATTTGTTGATGAAAACGATATAATAAATTTAATTTCTTCGGGTATCAAAAGAGGAATAGAGGATATAATTCGTTCGACAGAAATAGTAGGAGAAATTCTTTTAAAAATTTTTAAAGATAACCCTCAGAAAAAATACAAAATGCTTATTGATCTTTCGTTGATGGGAAAGAATAGAACTGGTTTTTCAAGTAAAGCCAGAAAAATTGCTGTTCAGATTGCATTTAGCAAACAATTGGAAAAGTTCGCCATTATTTCACCAAGTATGTTTTTTAAAGTGGTAATTAATTTTATTGTAAGCGCCAGCAGGAGAAGAAAACATATGGGGTGGTTTTCTAGCAGAGAGGAAGCTCTAAAATGGCTTAAAGAAGAATAAAACAAGCTTGGACAGTTCGTTAGGGCACCATTAAAAAAATAAAAATTAAGTCGAATTTTTACTATCGGGTATGTTTGATAAACTAAAACAATTAAAAGAGTTTAAAGATTTACAGGATGAATTAAGCCGGGAAAAAGTTGAGGTTGAAAAACAGGGAACAAAATTGATAATGAACGGGAAATTGGAAGTGGAAGAAATTATGTTGAACTCAGCACTAAGCAAAGAGGAGCAGGGGAAAATTATAAAAGAATGTTTCAATGATGGCGTAAAGAAAATCCAGATGTCGGCTGCACAAAAAATGTTTCAGATGTAATTAATATATAATTTAAAGAACACAAAAACGGGGCCTACGCCCCGTTTTTGAATAATTTTTTTACCAGCTGTTTCTTTGTCTTCCGAAATCTCTTCTGTCTCCACCGCGAAAATCTCTCCTGGGAGGACGAGCCTCCATCGGGCGAGCTTCTGCGACAGTCAAAGAGCGTCCTTCCATGTCTTTGCCATTAAGCAATTCAATGGCTTTTGCAGCTTCTTCTTCGGTAGACATTTCTACGAATCCGAAACCTTTTGAACGTCCGGACATTTTATCGGTGATAATCATCGCTGATCCAACGGTTCCTGCCTGAGCGAACATTTCTTTCAATTGATCATCTGTAGCGCTGTAAGGCAAACCGCCAACGTATAACTTCTTAACCATATTTTTCTGTTTTCTTAATATGAATTATAATTGTAAGTCGACTTCTTTCTCGTTTTGATTTCGCAACTT
>Ga0209777_10007090_pt1 | contig 12514 bp, 8 predicted proteins | sample FrelakmetHBP12HB_FD_187147 | JGI IMG/M metagenome (GOLD analysis project Ga0209777, IMG submission 187147) | Freshwater lake sediment microbial communities from the University of Notre Dame, USA, for methane emissions studies -HBP12 HB (SPAdes)... | ecosystem: Environmental > Aquatic >... | reverse complement strand
CAAGTCCGATTGATGCCAGCGACATTCCATGGTGAGTGGAACTATACGGTCACTCCACATGGGTAAGAATCGTTTACTTTATTTATGCGCGACTCCTTACGCGGCGGGTCAGGAGACCCGCCGCGCACATCACAATCTAGCGTTGTAGTACTAATGTTGAGATGAAGTCTCGCGGGGCCTGGGAGGTTGGGCGGCGAAGACGGCGAGGTTGCTGCCGACCGGCCGCTCGGCGGCGGGCTTGTTGTCTGTGCCGCAGGGGACGTTGACGACGTGCGGCCCGGGGTCGGCCATGCAGAGGGTGGTCGATCCGCCGCCGTCGAGGCTGATCGCGTCGGTCACGCCGTAGTCGCGCCGCAGGAGGTCGGCGACCTCCGTGGCGGTCATGCCTTCGCTCACGCCCGGCTGCCGCCCATCGACGGTGAAGAGAATCAGCGTGCGCCCGGGCGCCAGGCCGATTGCCGTGTGCGGATTCAGCGTGTTGTGCCACTTGTCCGTGCCGGCGGTGTTGGCGCCGCCGGTGACGGTCTGCTCGTTGCCCGAGACGGCGTTGTAGAGCGTGACGGGCTCGGCGACCGTGCGGCCGGTCGGGTCGGACATGCTGCGGTGGACGATGCTCGCATGGTTGGCGGCATCTATGTTCAGGGCGGGGGCGTTGGGGCGGATGGCGTACGGCTTGGGCGGACTTGCATCGAACGGCGAGTACACGTTGCCGTTGGAGACGGCCAGCCCGACGAGGTCGGCCGCCCCGGGATCGGGGTTGGGCGCCGGCCAGGGCTCGAAGTAGTGGGCGTTGACGGCGACCTGGGCGCGCTCTTGGGCGAGGAATTGCCGCGTGGTCTGCTTGACGGTGTCCAGCGGTCCGCCCTGCGGCGTGACGAGAAAGCGTATGCCCGGTGCCGACAAGTCGATCTTGATGACGTGGATGCGCAAGGGGCGGGGCGAGGCTTCCGTCCGGTCGATGTGCGTGATGCCGACGAAGGGTTGCGAGATTTTCTCGGCCGCGCCCAGGCCGGGTGCAGCCAAGGAAATCAGCGCGACCGCCGCGACCAGCGCGAGGGCGAGGCGAGGAGTTCGCATGCGCCGCTCCTCCTCTCACTTTGCGGCGGGAGTTTCCGGCAGACCGGCCTCGGCGCCGGCGGCCTCTGGCGCGTGCTTCGGCGGTTCCGGCATCAGGAACATCACCAGTATGGCCGGGATGAACAGCATCCCGTCATAGAGCAGGGCCTCGCGGAAGTCGCCCACCTGGGAGAACAGGCCGAAGAAGATCGTGCCGAAGGCGGCCACGACCCGGCCGATGTTGTAGCAGAACCCCGCGCCGGTGGTCCTCAGGAGCGTCGGGAACAGCGGCGGCAGGTACATCGTGAACAGGCCGAAGACGCCCGAGAAGAACCCCACGCCGCAAACCCACGGCAACAGGGACCAGTAGGTCCGGGGCACGCCGTACGCGCCGACAAAGCACACGATGAACCCGAGGAACATCAGCGCAATCCCCCGCCGGTAGCCCCATTGCCGGGCCAGGTAGCCTCCGAAGAAGTTCCCGGCCATTGAGACGCCGATCACCAGGAAGGAAATGAGGGCGACCAGGAACTCGACGTCGGCCTTGGGCGCCCCGACGAACTCGGGCAGATTGCGGGCGTGCTGGGGGTTCCAGAACAGGAAGGCCCACCAGGCCGTCAGCGACAGCGCGCAGGTCAGCATCGCCAGGAGCGTGGTCCGCCGCACGGCGCCGCGGAAAAGGTCGCGCACGCCGGGCTCGTGATGTTGTGCCCGCTTCTTGGCGGCCCGCCACTCGTCGGGCTCGGGCACCGCGCGGCGGATCCAGAAGACCAGCAGCGCCGGCAGGATTCCGACGAGGAACAGGTACCGGGGGCTGCTGCCCCGCAACGCGGCATACACGACGTAGGCGAGCATGGTGCCGATGTTGACGCCCGTCTGGAGCACGGCCGCGATCCACGGACGCCAGCCGCGCGGCCAGGTCTCCGACAGGAGCGACGAGCCCACGGCCCACTCGCCGCCGATCCCCAGGGCCGCGAGGAACCGGAACGCGAGCAGTTGCCACCAGGTCTGGGCGAAGGCCGAGAGCCCCGTGAAGATGGCGTACGTCAGGATCGTCAGGCTCAAGGCCCGGCTGCGGCCGAGGCGGTCGCCGATGCGGCCGAAGAACCCGCCCCCGAGGGCCCAGCCAACCAGGAAGGCCGCCTGGATCCACGAACTACGGCTCTTGACGAGCGGGTCGGTCGTGTCCGTGAGGTTCAGCAGTTGCGCAACGAAGATTGCCGCCACGAGCGTATACAGGTGCATTTCGAGGCCGTCGAAGAGCCAGCCCAGCCATGCGGCAATGCCGGTCTTCCATTGCGTGGGGGTGAGATCGCGAAGGCTTCGGGCTTCTTGTGCCGGCATGGGCAGAGATATTAGCTTGCGGAGGGGCGTTGGCAAAGGCAATTTACGGTTTGAACCTCTCGGCGTAACTCCTCGAACGCCCTAAACATCTCGCCGCCGCTTCGCCGATAAACTCAGGGAGCGAGGGAGGTCCCTGCCATGAACAAAACGATCGTGGCCCTGTGCCTTGCGCTCGGGGTATGCGCGGGGTGTGGCGACAGGCTCGGCCTGCACGGCCGCAACCCCGACGACTACGTCAAGCCCACCATTGCCGTCATGAAGTTCGAGAACCGCGCGGGCTTCCCGCTGAACTGGAGCCTGGGCGACGGTATGCAGGAAATCCTCGTCGACCGCCTGCTGGCCACCGGCCGCTACCACGTCGTCGAGCGGCAGGAGCTCGGCGCGATCATGGATGAACTCAAATTCCAGCAGGGCGGGGCCACCCGGCCGCAGGGCAAGGTCGCCACCGGCCGCATCCGCAATTGCCGGTACCTCATCAAGGGGGCGGTGACCGACTTCGGCCACGTCTCGGCCAGCACCGGCGCCCTGAGCGTGTGGAACTGGGACTTCCTGGGCGGCTCAAACCGCGCCGTGATGGGCATCGTCCTGTACGTGGTCGACGTGGAGTCTGGCGAGATCATCGCGTCCGAGAACATCGAGGAGTCCGTATCGGCCAAGGACGTTTCCGTGAAGGCCGCCTACGAGGGGCTCTCGTTCGGCGGGTCGGTGTTTTACCAGACGCCGCTGGGGCGCGCCACCAAGAAGGTCGTCGAGCGGGCGATCAGCCGCATCACGACGGCCATCGCCAGCCAGCCGTGGGAGCCGCAGATCGCCCTCGTGCAGGAAGACGGGAGCGTGGTCATCAACGGCGGCCGCGACCGCGGCGTCAAGAGCGGCGCCGAGTTCGAGGTCCTCGATGCGGGTAAGCCCATTCTCGACCCGGCCACCGGCGACGCCATCGGCCAGTCGGCGGGCCGGTCGGTCGGCCGCCTTATCGTTCACGACGTGAAGGACCGGTACTCCACGGCCACGATCGTCGTCGGGCGGGCCGCCGATTTCAAGCCCGGCCAGGCCTGCCGGGCCAGCGGGTGAAACAACGCGAACCACTTTTCAGCACAACTGATTTTTTGTTGACGAAAAGGCTTGTGTATGGCTACGGTAAGGCCCAACTTTCGCGTCTGGTGTTGCCTGACGGAGCGGGGATGATCCGGTTCTCGCCGTGGATACTGATCGGGATGGTGGCATCGTTGGCCTGCCCGGCCTTCGCCGCCGCGCCGCCCGGCGCTCCGCCCCAACCCGAGGACATGTTCCAGCGGAGCCTGTTCTACGAGCAGGACGTCCGCGCTCGCCTGGAATCCGCAATGCCGGCCGAGCAGAAGGTCCTCGTGGAGTACGGCGGCTTCTATATTCCGTCCTACGTCCATTTCACGGACCTCGGCGACAATAACGGCGACCTGACGGTCCAGGACCTCCGCCTGTGGACGCAAATCCGGTTCGACGAAGTCCACCGCGTTTTCGCCCGCATGCGTCTCAACTACATCGACTTCGCCCCGGGCGACGGCCAGGGCCTGCGGCAGCACGACCTCGTGGGGCCGAACCTCGAAATCGGCTACTACGAGCTGAACGTCAGCCAGGCGGCCATGAAGTACGGCGGCCAGAAGTGGCCGTTCACCATGTACATACGCGGCGGGCGGCAGTACATCGAGGTGGGCCGCGGCATCGCCCTCGGCAAGGTTCTCGACGCCGGCCAGTTTGAACTCCAGACGAAGGACTGGGCGTTCATGGGCTTCGCCGGCCATTCCCCGCGAGGCCAGGACGACGTAGAGCGCGCCGGGCCCTGCTTCGACAAGATGCGCCGCGCGTTTTTCGGCGGCCAGTTGACCTATCGCGGCATCGACGGCCACGAGCCCTACGCCCTCTTCGTGATCCAGAAGCACATGACCGACGTGGACCTGCCGGAGCAGGATTTCGACTATGATTCCAGCTACTACGGCGTCGGCAGCAAGGGCGCTATTACGAAGAACCTGCACTATGCCGTCGAAAGCCTCTGGGAGTTTGGCCGCGGGGCCGCCAACGCCCAGGTCTCAGGCACCGAGCCGATCCGGGCGTACGCCTTCGACTCCGAATTGGACTACTACGTTCAGCAGCCCTTGAAGCCCGTCCTGACGGCGGAATACGGGTACGCCAGCGGCGACCAGGATCGCGGCACGGCCGTCTCGGCCCTGGGCGGCAACCGCATCAACACGACGGACAACCAGTTCCAGGGCTTCGGCTACGTCAACTCCGGCCTGGCGCTCGGGTCGAAGTTCACGAATCTCCAGTTTGCGCGCATGGCCGGCAGGATGACGCCTTACGAGAAGAAGACCGGCGCCGGCCGCATCGACGTCGGCCTCGACTACTACTTCCTCTTCAAGGCGAACACCGACGGCCCCACCAGCGACTTCCGCGCGACCCGCGATGCCCGCAGCGTGGGCAACGAAGTCGACGTCTTCCTGGAATGGCGCATCTTCAGCGACCTCTCGTGGACGATCCGCTACGGCCGGTTCTTCCCCGGCGCGGCCTACGCCGACCACCATCCGCGCGACTTTTTCTACACGGGCCTGAACTTCAGTTTCTGACCTGCCGCGGCAACGGCCGACATGCCATGTTGACGCCCGCGCGGTCGGTCCGTATCATACCCTTGGAATGTTTCACGAATGTGAACATTCGCTGTCGGGAAACCGACGGGGGAGCCTGCCTTAGTACGACAGCGCCAGATTGTGATTTGCGCGGCGGCTCGACGCGGTGATCAGAGTATTGGGAGTGTATCCATGAATCATCAGAGATGGGAACGTTGTATTGCGGCAGTCCTGTTCGTCGCCCTTTTCTTGCCGGGTTGCGACCGCCGGCAGGAATCTCCGCCGGCGCCTCCTGTCCCGGAAGTAGCCACAGTGACGGTTCAGCCTCAGCAGGTCGTGCTGACCACGGAGTTGCCGGGTCGCACCAGCAGTTACCTCGTCTCGGAAGTCAGGCCCCAGGTCAACGGCCTCATCCAGAAACGGCTCTTTACGGAAGGGTCCGATGTTAAGGCCGGCCAGGTGCTCTATCAGATCGACCCCGCTCCCTTTCAAGCGGCGCTCGAGCAAGCGGCAGCGAACCTTGCTTCCATGCGGAAGGCCGCCGACCGGGCGCGGGCCGTGCTGGGCGCGAGCAGCGCCGGCGTCGCCCGGCAGCAGGCTACCCTGACACTTGCCCGGACGAACCGACAGCGGTTCGAAAACCTGTTCACGGACAAAGCCGTCTCTGCCATCGAGCGCGACCAGGCTGTGACCGATGCCGACGTGGCCGAGGCCACACTTCGGGCCGTCGAGGCCCAGGTGGAGAGCGACCGGCAAGCGGTGTCTGTGGCCGAGGCGGGTATTAAGCAGGCGGAAGCGGCGCTCGAGACGACCCGGATCAATCTGGCCTATACGCAGATCACCGCCCCGATTTCCGGTCGCATCGGAAGGTCCACCGTGACGGATGGTGCCCTTGTGACGGCGTATCAGCCCGCGGCCCTGGCAACGATTCAGCAACTGGATCCTATTTACGTGGATGTCCCCCAATCCACCATCGAACTGATGCGGTTGAAAAGTCGGCTCCAAGACGGCCGCCTCAATCAGGACGGAGCGAACCAGAACCAGGTCCAGCTCATCATGGAAGACGGCACGGCCTATCCGTTGAAGGGGACGCTTCAATTCCGCGACGTTTCGGTGGATCCAACCACCGGGTCCGTGATCCTGCGGATGCTCTTCCCCAACACGAATGGGATTCTCCTGCCGGGCATGTTCGTCCGGGCCGTCGTGCAAGAAGGCGTTCACGGGCAGGCCATTCTGCTTCCTCAGCAGGCGGTGTCGCGCGACGCGAAGGGAAATCCCGTGGCCCTGATCGTGGACGCCGCAGGCACGGTCGGGCTGCGGAGGCTCAGCCTCGACCGGGCCATCGGCGACCAATGGCTCGTCTCCTCGGGCCTGGCGGCCGGCGACCGGGTGATTGTCGAGGGAATGCAGAAAGTGCGGCCGGGCGCTTCCGTGAAAGAGGTGCCCTTTGATGCCGGTCGGAAACAGGACGCCCAATCGGGGAATGCGACCCCGTCGGCCCCAAAACCGAATTGACGGAGGCGTGTGATGTTATCGAGATTCTTTTTGGACCGTCCGGTATTCGCCTGGGTCATCGCCGTCATCCTGATGGTGGCGGGCGGCTTGGCGATCTACAACCTGCCGATTTCGCAGTATCCACCCATCGCTCCTCCCTCCATCGCCATTGACGCCTTTTATCCGGGGGCGTCGGCGGAGACGGTGGAAAACAGCGTGACGCAAATCATCGAGCAGAAGATGACCGGCTTCGACAAGATGCTGTATCTGTCGGCGAGCAGCGATTCGTCCGGTTCTTCCCGCGTTGAGCTGACCTTTACCCCGGGGACCGATCCTGACCTGGCCTGGGCCCAGGTGCAGAACAAGCTCCAACTCGCCATGGCGAGCCTGCCGCAGGTGGTGCAGCGAGCAGGCGTCATGGTGTCCAAATCCACCCGGAACTATCTGTTGATCGTGGGCCTGATCTCGGAAGACGGGAGCATGGATGGGAATGACTTGCGGGACTATGCCCAATCCAACCTGGAGAAGGTGCTTTCGCGGGTGCCGGGGGTGGGCGAGGTGGGGGTTTTCGGCAGCCAGTATGCCATGCGAATCTGGCTGAACCCCGACAAGCTGACCGAGTACCAGATGACGGTTGAAGATGTGACCGCCGCACTACGGGCCTACAACGTGGAAGTGTCCGCAGGCCAGTTCGGCGGGGCGCCGGCGACGGAAGGCCAGCGCCTGAACGCCGCCATCGTCGTCCAGAGCATGCTCAAGACCCCTGAGGAGTTTGCCGGAATCCCCCTCCGCACCAATCCGGACGGCTCCGTCGTGCGGATCAAGGATGTGGGGCGGACGGAACTGGGAACCGAATCCTACGATGTCGAAGTCTATCACAACGGCAAGCCCTCCGCGGCCCTGGCCATCCGGCAGGCGGCCGGCGCCAATGCGTTGGATACGGCCGACGCGGTCAAGGCCAAGCTGAAAGAGATGGGCCAGTTTTTCCCCGCCGGCATGAAGGTCGTTTATCCCTACGACACCACCCCGTTCGTCAAGGTCGCCATCACGGAGGTGGTCAAGACCCTTTTCGAGGCGATCCTCCTGGTGTTCCTGGTGATGTATCTGTTCATGGGGAACATGCGGGCCACGCTGATCCCGACCATCGCCGTGCCGGTGGTGATCCTGGGGACGTTCGCGGTGCTGGGGCTTTTCGGGTTCTCCATCAACATGCTGACCATGTTCGCCATGGTGCTGGCCATCGGCCTCCTGGTGGACGACGCCATCGTGGTGGTGGAGAACGTGGAACGGATCATGAGCGAGGAAGGCCTTTCTCCCAAAGAGGCCACCCGCAAGTCCATGGACCAGATCACCAGCGCCTTGATCGGCATCGGGCTGGTGCTCTCGGCGGTCTTCGGCCCGATGGCGTTTTTCGCCGGGTCCACCGGAGTCATCTACCGGCAGTTTTCGGTGACCATCATTGCCTCCATGCTTCTATCGGTGCTGGTGGCCCTGGTCCTGACGCCGGTCCTGTGCGCCTCATTCTTGAAGCCGGTGCCCAAGGGGCATGAGGCGGCGGAGGGGGGGATCTGGTTCCTGCGGCCGTTCTTCCGGTGGTTTGACCGCATCTTTTTTGGGGCCAGAGACCGGTATCTGCGACTGGTGGGCTGGTCCCTCTCCAGGAAGCTCCGCTGCGTGGTCATATTCCTTCTGATCGTGGGGGCCATGGGGTACCTCTTCAGGCGGATGCCCACGGCCTATCTCCCGGATGAAGATCAAGGAATCCTCATGGTGCAGGCATTGCTTCCGGCGAACTCGACCCTGGAACAGACCCAGAAGGTCATGGAGGGGGTCAAGAACCACTTTCTGGAGAACGAGAAAGAAGCCGTGGAGTCCTGTATGACGGTTTCCGGCTCCAACTTCTCCGGACGCGGACAGAACGCGGGCATGGCATTCGCCAAACTCAAGGACTGGGACCTCCGCGACCGGCCGGACCTGAAGGTCGTTGCCGTGGCCGGAAGGGCCATGATGGCCTTTTCCCAGATCCGCAACGCCATGGTCTTCGCCTTTCCGCCGCCGGCGGTCGTTGAACTGGGCATGGCCAAGGGGTTTGATTTTCAGTTGCTGGACCGCGGCGGCCTGGGCCACGCCGACCTGATGGCCGCCCGCAACCAACTCCTCGGCATGGCGGCACAGGACCCGGTGTTGACCAAGGTCCGGCCCAACGGCCTGGAAGACGTGCCCGAATACCGGGTGGACGTGGATTGGGAGAAGGCCGGCGTGCTGGGCGTGCCCATCACCTCGATCCACAACACGATCTCGGCGGCCTTCGGCAGCGCGTATGTCAACGACTTCATTCAAGGCGGACGCGTGAAGCGGGTGTATGCCCAGGCCGACGCTCCCTATCGCATGCTGCCCCAGGACCTGGAAAAACTCTATGTGCGCAACGACACGGGCAAGATGGTTCCCTTTTCTTCCTTTGCGTCCGGGCACTGGACGACCGGTTCCCCGAAGCTCGAACGCTACAATGGCTTTCCGTCCCTGAACATCCAGGGCGAGGCGGCCCCGGGGAGGAGTTCCGGCGAGGCCATGCAGGCCATGGAAGGGTTCGTGAAGAGGCTGCCGCAGGGCATCGGCTTTGACTGGACCGGGCTTTCCTATCAGGAGCGGCAAGCGGGTTCCCAGACAGGCCTGCTCTACGCCTTTTCGATTCTGGTGATTTTCCTCTGCCTGGCGGCCCTCTACGAGAGCTGGCCCATCCCCATTTCGATCCTGCTGGCCCTGCCCCTGGGGGTCATCGGCGGCGTGATCGGCTCGACGCTGCGGAATTTGCCCAACGACGTCTATTTCCAGATCGGGTTGCTGACCACCCTCGGCCTGACCACCAAGAACGCCATCCTGATCGTCCAGTTCGCCAAGGCCCGGGTGGAAGAAGGGATGGGGCTGATCGAGGCGACTCTGGAAGGGGCGAAACTGAGGCTGCGTCCCATCCTCATGACCTCGCTGGCCTTCGGATTCGGGATTCTGCCGCTCGTGTTTGCAAGCGGCGCCGGCGCAGGCGCCCAAAAGGCCATCGGCACCGCCGTGCTGGGCGGCGTGGCGACCTCGACTTTCCTGGTGACCCTATTTGCACCGCTCTTCTATGTGTTGATCCAAAAGACCTTTGGCAAACGCAACCAGCAACCAGCGGCCAAGAGCGCTGAGACAAATCCCTCTGGAAATCAATAAAATGAACAAGAACGTTTCTCTTCTACTGGTTGGAATCGCCATGGTCCAAGCCGGCTGCACCCTGGCCCCAACGGAAGGCGCCAAGGATGGATGAGCGGACCGCGAGCGACGAAGACCTGATGCTCCGGCTCCAGCGCCGTCACGATGAAGATGCTTTCACCGCCCTGTTTGCCCGCTACCGTGTTCCGATCACGAGTTACCTGTATCGCCTCGTGGGCAACCGCACGGAGGCGGAGTCGCTCGCCCAGGAGACCTTCCTCAGGATCCTCGAGAAGGCCCACCAGTACGAGCACCCCAAGCGGTTCAGCACCTGGTTCTACACCATCGCGCGGAACCTGGCCACCGACTTCCTGAAGAAGAAGCGCGCGATCGTTCCCGACGATTTTCACGGCCTGACGGAATCGCTCCAGGCCCCTTTCGATCCGGAGCCCGGGGAAACGGCTTCCTGGCAGGAAGAACTCCGGCAGCTTACGACGGCCCTTTACGAACTGCCGCTGCCGTACCGCGAGGTCGTCGTCCTGCGGGCACTCCAGGAACTCTCGTATCGCGAGATCGCGCAGATTGTCGGCTGCCCGGAATCCACCGCGCGCAGCCGCATGGACTACGGCCTGGACTTCCTGCGGAAACGGCACCGCAGGGCTGACAAGGGAAAATCTTGGACCGGGGCCGACGAAACGCCGACTTAGTCGTATAACCTGTGGAGCCCGTCGGATAGGGCCCGGCCGCTTGCAGGCGCACGTCGGCGTGCGGCCGCGGGACGGGTTCCAAGGGGCACGTCGTATGCGTCTGGCTGGATCCTGGTCCGAAGCCACGCACAAAATGGGGGTGGCTTTGGGGGGAGTAGAATGACTATGCTGTGCCCTCGGACATACGACTGGTACGAACTGGAGCGCGGGGACCTCTCACGCGAGCAGGCCGAGTGTCTGCGCCGGCATATCGCGGAGTGCCCCTCCTGCCGCATGCGGGCCGAAGATACCCGGAGCGTTGCCGCAGCTCTCGAAAATCTCGCCGGTCGCACCCGCGATGAACTCTCCGAGGAAGCCGGCGAGGCGGTCCTGAGGCGCGGCCGCGTACACGGTCTGGTGGGCCGGGGGTATCGTCGGTCGTTCACGGTGCGGCTGATGCGGTCCCGCTGGGTTCGCCGCGGCGTACCTCTGGTGGCGTCCGCCGCCGGCCTTGTGCTCATCATTGTCGGCCTGCGACTGACCAACACCAGTGTTGACCTGACGCCGCGCGGCGCCTTGGAGCGCCTCGTCCAGGGGTCCTCCGAAGTCACGAAGGCGTCCGACCTGCGGCCGCTCGCGCCGCTGGTGCGGGCCGCCGTCACCGAGGAAATGGCCCGGCCGAAGCCTTCGGCGGAACAGGTGGCGGACCTGCTGCTGGCGGCCTACATCGGCCGACGGCCGCACGAGGATCACCAGGTCAACGACTTCCGGTTCCTGGTGGCCAGTGTCTGGGCCCGCCGCCACGAGCAGCCGTCCACGGCGTCGGCCCTGCGGCCGGCATGGCCGATGCTGGCCTCGATGGTTCTGACACCGGCGGTTCTGCCTGGGGTCGCGAGTGCGGCCGACCCGCTGGCGGTCACAAAAGGCCGCTTGCTTGCGGGCGATTATGCCGGGGCACTGAAGGCGTTGCCTGCGACGGAAGAAGCCCCCGTTCTAAGGGCGTGGTGTCTGGAATCGCTCGGCCGGCCGGCCGAGGCGGCCGGGGTGCTGGCCGCCGCCCAGGGGTCCCTGACGATGGTCCTGCGGGCCGACCTGGCGCTCTCGGGCCAGGACGTCGCCGAGTCGCTCCGGCAGTATGAGATACTGGCCGCCGGCGACGACCGTTATTGGTTTGCCGCCGGATACCTGTGCCGCTACGAACTGGCCGATGCCCGCGAGGCGGGCCTGCGGTTCCAGCGCATCCGCGACCCGAACCTGCGTGACTACGCGTCTCGCACGTTCCAGGGCGAACTGGCGGCCGCCGTTAGCCGCGGGCCGGAGCGATTGTTCGCGGCGGACTTCGACAACTGGGACCTCGGGGCGCCGACGGAGATGATGCTGGTCCGCGTGCACGGCGGCGAGTTCCGCGTGGTGGACACGGGTCGCGGCAGGGCGCTGGAGCAGAATGAGATCGACTACCGCGGGGCCGAGTTCCTCGTCGGCGAGGACGACTGGTCCGACTACACCCTCCAGTTCGATGTCCGCGTGCTGGAGTGCCAGGGCAATTACGCCCTTGGCGCCGCCGCCTATCGCCGCGCCGACCAGACGGGCTACGTCCTGGAGCTCTCGCCGGGCCGGTTGCGGCTCGTCAAGCAACTTGTCGCCCTGGAAGCCGCAAAGAAGAAGGGCTCCGGGTTGCCCGAGCGGATGCGCCTGGAACCCGTGCAGGCGGAGATCTCGCTGGACGAGCCGCTGGCGCGCGGGTGGTTGTATACGATGAAGATCCGCGTGCAGCACGTTCCTGGCGGCGTGAGCATCGCCGGCAAGTTCTGGCGCAGCGACACCGAGGAACCGCCTACGCCGCAGGTCGTCTGGACCGACAGCGGCGGGGCAGGGGCGGGGCCGCTGCTGGGCGGTATCGCGGGCGTCCAGGTGAGCGGCGCGCGCGCCCAGGTCTATAACTTTGTCATTACGCGGAACGAGTCCATCGGCGACCTGCTCGGACGATGAGGCGGGTGTTCTCGCAAGTATTGGTCGTTTTGGTGACCGCCAGCCAGGGGGGATCCCAGCTGGCGGTTTTCTTGTCGGGACCTGGCAGTCCGCCGCAATTGAATCTGCGGGTGCCACGGCTGCGCCTTGTGCAGCCGTGGTCGTGGACAGGGAAGCAAGATC
>Ga0209777_10007089_pt1 | contig 12516 bp, 14 predicted proteins | sample FrelakmetHBP12HB_FD_187147 | JGI IMG/M metagenome (GOLD analysis project Ga0209777, IMG submission 187147) | Freshwater lake sediment microbial communities from the University of Notre Dame, USA, for methane emissions studies -HBP12 HB (SPAdes)... | ecosystem: Environmental > Aquatic >... | reverse complement strand
CAAGTCGCGCCCACTATGCCATTCGAAGGATCAACGAAGTCGACGGAGTTAAGGCACCTCACTTCAAAGCCTACCATTTCAAGGAGTTCACCGTCCAATACGAGAGGAAGAGGGCAACAGAGGTCAACAAGACTCTCCTAGTCCACGGGTACCAAGGAGGCAAGCCCCTGAAGGGTGAGTTTCCCGAACTTGGTGAATCCGCACTTTTCTGCGTAACGGAGATGCACACCAAGAAGGACATAGATGGTCTCGTGACAGCTCTTAAGGAGGCGACCCAGTGATGACGGTACGCAAGTTTAAACAGGCAGACTGGGAGGAGCCTCTCATCTTCGAACTCAGCCATGAAGGAAGATACGGCTTCCATCCGCCGGAGGTGGAGGAGGAGATTCGCGACGAGGTCAACATCGAGTGGCTTGTTCCTCAGGGCATCGCTAGGGAGATCCCTGGAGGCCTCCCCGAGGTAAGCGAAATCGAGGTCCTCCGCCACTACATCCACCTCAGCCAGATGAACTATGGTGTCAACTCAGGTCTCATTTACCCCCTCGGCAGTTGTACCATGAAGTACAACCCCATCATCAACGAGGTCCTCGCCGGTCACCCTAGCCTCGCCGAGGCTCATCCTGACCAGACCCCATCCTCGGTTCAAGGTGTCCTTGAGTTCCTTTATAGGATGAAGCAGGGCTATCTCTCAGTCACGGGGATGGACGACGCGACGCTCCAGCCCGCCGCTGGAGCCCATGGGGAGTGGACGGGTATAATGCTCATCCGCGCCTACCACCTCGACCGCGGTGAGCTTTCTCAGCGCACCGAGATAATTATACCTGACAGCGCACACGGTACCAACCCAGCCTCCGCTGCTATGGGTGGTTTCAAGATCGTCGAGGTTCCCAGCGGCCCGGATGGCTGCGTAAACATCGAGGCATTGAAGGCAGTGGTCGGCCCACAGACCGCGGGCCTCATGCTCACAAACCCCAACACCCTCGGCATATTCGACCACCAGATCGCCGACATAGCCGACATTGTCCACAAAGCGGGTGGTCTCATGTACTATGATGGTGCTAACCTCAACGCCATCATGGGTAAATGCCGCCCAGGCGACATGGGATTCGACGTCGTTCACGTCAACCTTCACAAGACTTTCAGCACACCCCATGGTGGGGGTGGACCAGGCAGTGGTCCAGTTGGCTGCAAAGCTATCCTAGCCAAGTACCTCCCAGTCCCCGACATCGTCTACAAGGATGGAAAATACGACCTCAGCTATGAAAAGCCGAAAAGCATTGGCAAAGTCCACGGTTATTACGGTAATGTCAACGTCATCCTAAAAGCCTACGCGTACATGCTCACGATGGGTCCCGAGGGCCTTAAGGAGGCCTCCGAACTTAGCGTCCTAAACGCTAATTATATTGCTAGGAAGCTTAAGGAGGTAAAGGGTCTCAGCCTTCCCTTCGCGTCGGAGAAGCCGAGGATGCATGAGGTGGTTCTAAGCGCTGCGAGGATGAGTGAAGAGACTACAGTTCGTGCCCTAAACGTCGCCAAGAACCTCCTCGACCACGGTCTCCACGCCCCCACTATCTACTTCCCGCAAATCGTCCCCGAAGCGCTTATGGTTGAGCCTACGGAGACCGAGCCCGTGGAGGCACTCGATGACTTCATCGAGGTTGTCAAGAAGACCTGTGAGGTCGCGTACACGAATCCGCAGGAGGCTCTAAAGGCGCCGGTGAACACTGCCGTTGGTAAGCTTGACGAGGCGAAGGCGGCCCACCCGAAGACTATTTGCCTCAGCTGGCGGAAACTTTGCCAGCTTAATGCTGAATAAGGAACCTTTTTTATCTCCATCATGCAAATAGGCGGGTAAGGATCCCGTATGTTTCCCATTATAGTCGCCCTTGAACTCGACTTCCTCAAGACGCCGCCCATGGCGACTTATGCGATCCTCGTCATCGCTGTTGGCCTCGGCCTCCTAACAAGTTTTGTCAACGTCAAGATGATGGATCTCAAAGCCTATAGGAAGATGATGGTAGACAGCGCGAGGGCTCAGCATCAGATGATGGAAGCGGCGAAGAGCGGGAATCAGAGGGCTATTGACAAGGCGCAGAAGAAGCAACAGGAGGTCATGGGGCAGCAGAGTAAGATGAGTATGGACCGTATGAAAATCAGTCTCTTTTTCATGATCCCGTTCCTACTTATCTGGCAGCTCCTAGGCAGCTTCTTCGGCAGCGTCATCATTGCCTACTTTCCCTTCGACTTTCCCTTCATCCCGAGTCAGTTGAGCGTCGCCAACTGGTATCTTATCTGCAGCTTCTGCTCCAGTATTGTTATAAGTCGTGTTCTTGGCCTCACCTTCGAGATCGACCCGGAGGAGAGGATAATCAAAAATGCGTAAGCGGGGTCTTGTAGTAACTGTTGCTGGGCTTCATGGCTCGGGGCGTACAACACAGGCCATGAAACTTGCTAAAGCATTTGGGCTCAGATATGTCTCCACGGGCACCATCTTCAGAGAGAGGGCAGCTGAACTTAACGTCTCTCTGGAGGAGATGACTCGGATCGCTGCGGCGGATGACTCCTTTGACAGGTTCCTTGACGACCGAGCTAAGAAGGAGACATTGGGAGGAGGGGTCGTCCTAGATGCCACCCTATCGGGCTGGATGGCGGAGAAACCAGATATTAGGATCTATCTCACGGCGCCTCTCGATGTGAGGGTTCGACGCATAATCGAAAGGGAGAAGCGAAGCTTTGAGGAAGTTGAGCGAGAGACGGGGCTTCGCGAGGAGGCGGAGAGGGAGAGGTTCCTCCGTTACTATGGTGTCGACCTCGAAGACTTGACCATTTACGACCTCGTTTTGAACACTGCAATCTTCGACGCTGATGCTGTCGCGAATATCCTTAAAAACGTCGTCGAAGCATACATTAGAGGAAGTTGAACCTATGCCCGCATTCGAAGTTGGGAGAATCTGCGTTAAGACCGCTGGCAGGGACGCCGGCAAGCGCTGCGTCATAGTCGACATCGTGGATAAGAACTTCGCCCTCGTAACGGGCCCTAAGGAAACTACAGGTGTCCGCCGCCGCAGGGTGAATCTGAATCACATAAAGCCTCTCGATGAAAAGGTAGTGATCGAGAAGGGCGCAGCAGATGAACAAATCTCCGCCCTCCTCAAGTAGATACGGAGAAAAGATTTTTTTAGTCTATCTTTGCATATTTGATCTTTATCAGCTGGAGCTTAGGTTGGTTAACCTCCTCGTGGGCGAGAGTGTGAGTGTTGTGCAATAAAATCAGTTACGAAGACCTGGATATTGTCTCAATATACATAGTAATGTTAAATCTAAACTAGACTATTGATAATAAAAATATTAGATTTAAAAAGGGAAAACGTCTACTTCTTTTCCAAGTAGGCTATATTATTTACAACAGAGATCTCAATCTTTTTATTTAGGTCGCGGGCGTTGATTCTCTTCTTCAGTTGTGTTCTTAAGTAATTGGCTTCCTTGCCTGTAACCTCAACTTTAACTAGGCTGGACTTACCACCGAGAAACTTCTCGATTATTGGGTCATATTTGCTGCCTTTTCTGTACTTCCTAGAAGGCTTCTTCTCGACATCTACGAATTTGAATGTTACTTCATTCATTTTTTTAACCATATAAAAATTGGTCATATCAATTAATTAAATCTATTGTATAGATATTTTTCGATTCATCGTCAAGCTGAAAGAACCAATTTATGTATAAATTGTGGATGGGTTTGACTCAGTCAGATCGTCTAACGTAGGCACACTTGCCTAATTGACTCTTTGTAGGTTTTTAGTCCGAGGTCAAGTTGTTTTAACGATATATATTCATCAGGAGTATGGGCTTGATCAATGTTTCCGGGTCCACAGATCACAGTCGGTATACCGGCTTTTGTGTAGTTTACCGCTTCAGTATAATATGGCGCCCCAATTGGTTGTTTATTCAGGATCTTGCCAAGTAGCTTGACGACTTCGCTATCTTCAGGGACATCAAGGGGTGGACTTGTTGAGGAGTTAAGCAGTTTAGCCTTGAACTGGGGATATCTTTCTTCACATGTCTTGATGATGATTCTGAGCCACTTCTTCGTCGTTGCTGGTTTATCGTGGCCGGGTATCAATCGCATATTTAGTGTTAGTGTGCACTGGTCGGGTATAATGTTAGACTTGAAGCCACCATTGATCAAGGTGCACTCGATGGTGCTTGGCCCAAGGAGTGGGTGTGGCTTCTTGTTGAGGGTCTTTTGGAATTTTATGAGTTCTTGGAGTAAGTCCGAGGCTTTTGATATGGCGTTGATCCCTAACTCGGGACGGCTGCTATGTGCTGCCTTGCCTTGAACCATGATCCTTGCACTTCCCGAGCCTTTGTGGGAGCGGACTATCTTCATCATGCTTGGCTCTGGGATGATGCCCAGCCTCGCATCGCATTTTGTGATCTTCCCCTCTTCGATGACTTTGGTGACATACCATCCGCCTGTATCTTCGCCTGCTGTGAAACTAAGCGTGAGTTGGCGTTTGTACTTCTCCTTTGCGAGTGTCTTGGCGGCTTCGAGGAGAGTGGCGTCGGGACCTTTCATGTCGCAGGCTCCTCGCCCGTAGAGTTTACCATTCTTGACGGTAGCCTCGAAGGGGTGTGTGATCTTCCAGAGGTTTGGGTCCCCAGAGGGGACGACGTCGATGTGGCCGCTTAGGAGGAGTCCGGGACCTTTTCCCTCGCCGATCTTTCCGATTACATTGGCGCGGTCTTTGTCGACAGTCTGGAGCTCTACTTTGGCGCCGATGTCCTCGAGATAGTCCTTTATCCACTTGGCCAAGGGGAGCTCCCTCGTGGGAGGTCCCGAGGTGTCGTATGAGATTAGTGTCTTTGCTGTCTCGACGGTAGACATTTCGTCTACTCATCGGGTTTGGGTGTATTAGAAACTGGTGGGTTGAGGGGGAGCGCACAACAATCTCGTGTGCGAGACGGGATGAAGACAGCTTCTTGGGGATCATAATCTTATTGGATAGATCCCGTACTTTCTCCCGGTCTCTACGAGGGTGAGGCAGTTCTCGAGCTTTGCCCCCGCTGCCCAGGAGTTGCTTGAGGAAAGTATGTGGCCTCCGCCTGGAGATGCGATCTTTATGCAATTCCTCACTTCATCTCGGATATCACTCCTTCCCTTAACAGCCAGGTTGTCCACTGAGATGTTGCCGATGAGGACAAGTCTGTCACCGTACTCTTTCTTGATCTTCCCTATGTCCACGCTCGCAGATGGATCCAAAGAGTGCAATCCGTCAACGATACCTGCCAGGTCCACTAAGAGTTGGTTGATGTTTCCATCGGTGTGTTTTATGAATTTGACGTCAGCCCTGCGAGCGGCCTCCTCCTGCTTTTTTAGGTTTGGGAAGATGACTTCCCTGAAGAAGGCTGTCGGCACCATAGGCCCTTTAGCGTCGCAGTAGTCTCCGCCGCTTATGACGAGGTCCACCCCGACTTCGGTTACTTGCTTGATGATCGCGATGTTGAAATCGGTGATGTCTTCGATTACCCTCCTGATGAATCCTGGTTCGCGATGCATCCAGAGCACGAACTTCATTGGAGTGAATATCTCCCAGGCGTGGGCGAAGGGGTCCCTTATGAAGCTCGCCAACGCGCATTCCCCGGCTATCTCTTTCTTGGCGTGTTCGAGTGCGAACGTCCATCCTGGTGCCTCGGGGTCAGGCATCTCGAATCCATCGTAGTCCTCTGGCTCGGTGAAGACCGTGGAGTATGGGACCCACGCCTTCGTTGTCTTATCCAGCTTCATGACCCTGCCCCACAGGTCGATCATGTTTTCCTCCGGATCTGAACGTGGTTTCCAGCCATCAGGTGTTGAGAGATCTATGGGGAACAGGTCGAAGCCGATCTTCCTGTAGCACTTCAGCTTGAGGTCGACACGCTTCCTTTCGAGGCTCCTGTCGGTGATTATGGGGGTCTGCAATGAAACTGCGTATGGGAAGCTGTCACCCGTGATGGCCTCCATTAGTGGCACGTCCACGTCCAGCTCCGTGATTGGGACTCTATCGGGCTCCTCGAACTGGAGGGTTTTAAGCACCCTTTCCTTGCTATTCATGGAACTCTCCTCCGCTTTGACGTCACCTCTCTGACTACCCTGATTGCGGCTACCGAGTCCTCCGCATATCCGTCAGCGCCAATCTCCTTCGAGATCTTCCTCGTGACTGGTCTTCCACCGACTATAACCTTGACTTTTTCCCTTAGACCATTTTTTTCGAGAGCTTCTATTACTGTCTTCATCTCATTCATTGTGGAGGTTAGAAGAGCCGAGAGGCCTAGCACGTTGGGCTTCTCCTCCTTGACAGCCTTGACGAATTTCTCGGCGGGGACATCTACTCCAAGATCCAATACATCCCATCCGTCGGCTTGAAGCATCATTATAACGGTGTTTTTACCTATGTCGTGGATGTCGCCGCCTACGGTGCCGATCACGATTTTTCCTCTCTTTCCGGTTCGCTTCTTGGCTATGTGTGGTTTTAGTTGTTTAGCTACCTCGCTGGCCTGGTAGCCTATCATCATCAAGTCGGAAAGGAACAGTTCGCCCTTCTCGTATCTTTCACCGACCTCCATCAATGTTCGGCTTAGGGCGTCCACTATCATCTGCGGATCTTTTTTGTTTTTCAGCTCATTTTCGATCCAGTGTCTTATCTCATCGGCATCCGATTGCCCCATGATTAATTCAAGTAACTCGTTTGACATTCAAGAACCAGCTTAATTCCCGAACAAACTTAAATCGTGATGTTTCAATAAAAAAAATTTTCTGTCTAACAAAGAAAATTACGATGAGTGGAAAAAAGATAGCTGAACTGAAAATGAATTATTGTGAGCGATATTCGTGTGCGATTTGACAGTTGAAGAACCTGTCTTTCAAATTTATTCGCGCACGCTCATGTTTCTCGTGCACACGTACGAAAGGTGGTTGTTTAATATCAAATTTCATAACAATCAAGTGTGTTGGTAACGATCGATTGCTTCTCTAGATAGCCTAGCTTGTAACGAGTTAAAAGCAAGAAAACGGTTATCGAACGCGTGAAAGAATACGACGTGATCGTCATCGGCGGGGGCATCGCAGGATCGATCACCGCAAAATATGCCGCTCAAGGCGGATTGAACACACTGCTCATAGAAAAAGAAAAAACACCGCGAGAAAAACCATGCTCAGGAATACAATTCCCATATTTTGAGAGAATACTCGGAGAAAAGATCCCAAGAGACCGATTATGCAACGTAGAACTAAACAAAGTTAAGATGTATCTACCTAACGGCAAATCGTACAGCTCCACGTTCAAGATGCTTAGCTTCATGAGAAAACCATTCGATAGCTGGCTAAACCAGGTTGCCACTCAACACGGCGCCGAGTTCATAGACGAATGCACTCTGAGAGACATAAACCCAGAAAACGATCACGTACAAGTGGATCTTAAGATGAAGGAGGGCGAAACTCAGCGATATGAAGCGAAGCACGTGGTGGATGCCTCGGGTTTACGCAGCAACATCCGGATGAAGCTGCACCCGGGGGACTTCCAAAGAAAATCGATGGGGGCGACATTGAATTACTACATCGATGGAGCCTCTGAACTGGACGCGAACACCCTGCACCAGTTCTGGAACTTGGATTGGTGTGATAGCATGTTCGCCTGGGTTTACAAGAAGACGTTAGACGATGACAAGGATTACTGGGTGGTTGGCACTGGGTGCAGCTCGGGTAGGGTGTTGGATCGGCATACCCTGTTCTACGAATACATTACTAAAAAGTTCCACCTGGATGGAGCGATCGTCAAGAAGGAGGGTTACTCGCATTCAGTCGATTTGAGTTCGAAGAACCGTGTGTGGCTAGGGGTGGGGCGAGTTCTAGCGGTGGGGGATGCTGCGGGGCTTATTGATCAGACTCGGGGCGTCGGCATGGATTCAGCTGCTCTGTCCGGGCGTCTAGCTGCCCAGGCACTCGTTGCGGAAGGTAATGCCGGGATCTCTGCTTATGGGGAATACGTTCGTTTAATGGGATCTCTTGTTGATCAGATTAAAAGGAATCAGGGTCGGGAGATCACTATGTTTAAATCAAATGAGGAATTGCAGAGGCATCTCGAATCGACTCTCTTGAAGACTGGTGTCGGAATGATGATTCATTCAGCTGCGAATCGTCTTCGTCCACTGAGTAAGATAGTCATGCTACCGCCATGAGGTGAGCGACTGTTTGATGCTAAGGCACACCTGACGCTCAGGTTTTAAAGGAATGCAAAGCGTTAGGTGCGGACCTGGAACGCGCGCGCGGTTATACCAATGCACAGATACCCGCGTGGGTTGCCGCTGCTGCTCCCCCTGCTACCCACCCTGGCCCTGCTACCTGACCCTGATGCAGACGCTGGTCCCCTGCCCACCCCTGCACCCGCTGGTAACGCTGCTCCTATAGCTGTGCGGGCCAGCGAAAATGCACCAGCACAGGTCAGCCCTGCCCAGGGCAGCTAGAATCTTTTACAGAATGCCTTTGATGCAGCAAACAAAGTTCTCGAACCCGGCGGCCAGCCCAGCCGCGCGCGCGACAACCAGTTAAGTAACCCCATAAGCAACCAGACAACCCCACCTACAAGTACCCCTCCCCCTGGACCCGTGGAGGGACCAGGTGGACAGCTATCTGTTTCCCATTGGGCAGACAGGGATGCTAGAATGAGGAGGGAGAAGATCAAAAAGTCAGTGATAGAGTCGAGAATTTTCACGATATCGTGAAAAAGACGGAATTTAACCCAACCTAAAAATATCTAGGTAGACACCTAAACCTATGAGACTACGACCCCTTCCCTTACGGGTAAAAAGAGCGGTTATAACTACTTCTCATTTAACTCTACGCGATCCATCGGGTAGACAAATGCTAAATCCGGGTGGAATACGACGTTCTCAAACACCCTATTGACGCAATCTGTACAGGAAAGCATCCAGACACTCCTCCTCTCAAGGGGAATGACGTCAGGCTCTGAGAACTCCTCCTGGCCGTAGTAGTAGCCTCCGGGTGCGAGGACGGCCCACTCGATGTCGTTTGGACAGACATATGGAGGGGTCTTCTCCTTGGCGGGAATCGTCGACGAGTACTGGCACCTATAGGGGCCGGGGTTGCCGATATACCTCCCAATTCCCTCATGGTAGACTTCGAGGAGTCGCCTGTTATTTGGTGTGAAGTCGAACCTGAGCGCATCAAAGCGCCTATCGGGGGTGATCCTCAGATCGTTTGCCCTCAAGGTCTTCTTAAGTGCAGACCTCTCCTCCTCGATCCTCTTAACACTCCAGCGTTCAGCGACGGCCCGCTGAATGTACATCGAACGGCTTGTGGCTGGAAACTTCTCAAGCGCGACGGCTGCGCTCAGGCTAAGTTCACCGCGGCCCACAATATCCCGAACATCCGTAGGCATGTCACCCAGCTGAAGGAGTTCATAGATATAGTTCGTGCCGCGTCCATACAGCTTCGCGATCTCCGGGACGGGGAGACCCCTTTCCGTTCTAAGGAATTGTACCTGAGCCGCCTGCTCTATGAGACTCAGATCGATGCGGTTGGCATTGTCGATTATGTTGATCTCCGTCGCATTTCCTTCGTCTATCCCATTGTAGACAATCGCCGGGATAACTTTCCAACCCAAAACCTTGGCGGCATTGATACGACGCCAACCCCCCAAAACGACTATTCGATCATCCAGCGTCCAGAGCTTAACAGGATTATGCAGGCCGTTCGCCTTCATACTCTCCGCCAGGTCCTTAACCTCATCCTGCGCGTCGTTTCTGGCTCGGAACCTCGTGTAGGAGAGATCAATCTCATCTATTGCTACGTCTCTGATTCTAAACATTTTGATTATAAATAACCACCCTTACTTATATGGATGATCTTTCGCCCCCATGTAGTAACCAGTCAGAATAAATTATATAAAATAATTTACCTGGTACTCAGTGGGTCTAATTATTTTTTTCTTCCCTTAGTAATTTGTATACGACATTAGTGGATGGTACTCAGATTATTAGGTACTCAGTAGGTATATAGATACTTTACTCCATACATAATGTGCAGACGACAAGGCTTATTTCCAATACGTAACCACCTTATAAGAGCTTCACGACTGATTCTTTTGATTCCTGACTACTAGAAACATGTATGATTTTTTAAGATAAGGGCGTGAGCTACCCAGCCCTAAAGGGCTGGGCTTCCTGATTCAACGACCCAACTTGCCACCCGGAGAATCCGAGTGGTAGAGGCTGAGTCTCCACAGGCTTAGATTCGGTATGCTCCATACCTATCTCAAGTCCCCGCTTGAGTATGTTCCTCGATGCGTTCACATCCCTATCCAGCATAAGACCACAGACAGGACACCTGTGGACTCTCTCAGACAGGTCTCTAGGCACAAGCGAACCGCATCCTGAGCACAGTTGACTGGTGCTCCTCGGATCGACGAGTACCATCACACCCTCTGACCATTCAGCCATGTAGGTCAAGGCACTCCTTAACAACCCCCATCCAGCGTCACCGATGCTCTTGCTGAGGCGTCTGCTACGCCTCATATTATCCATTCTCAGGTCTTCGACTATGATCATCTCATATCTGTTCACGATACTCCTTGCGATCTTATTCGATAAATCCCTGCGCCTATCCTTAGCCTTCTCCTCAACCCTCGCCAACCTAACCCTCGCCTTACCCCTATTCTTGGAACCCTTCACCTTCCGGCTGAGGCTACGGTGCGCCCTGCGGCTCTGAGCCTCGATGTGGCGGTATGTCCTCGGAGCCTCGAAGGTGGTTCCGTCACTCAGGGCAACGAGATGGATAAGCCCAAAGTCGATTCCTACAGCCTTCTCCCTGTTAGGGATAGGCTTAGGCTCAACCTCACATGAGAATGTGGCATACCATTTCCCAGTTGGTGTCCTCTTGATTGTCAGGGTCTTGACTTTACCTTCGATTGGTCGGTGCCGTATCAGCTTCAGTGTCCCGATCTTGGATAGCTTCAGCCAACCATCTCTGAGGCTGAATCCTGACTGTGGGTAGGTTAGGCTCCGGTAGTGGTGTCTGTCCTTGAAGTGGGGTACACTCGCCTTCAAGCCGTGGTTGAGTCTCGCCCAGTAGTTCTCGAAGCCTCTTCTGATGCGTTTGCAGATGTTCTGTAGGATTTGGCTGAATACGGTGCTTAACTCAGGTGTCCTCGCCTTCATGGTGGGTAGAAGGTAGGTCAGGGACTCATGGGTCGGCGTTCCTTTTCCCGCCTTCCGTTGATCTATACAGTAGTCAAGCAGAGTGTTGTATGTCCACCGGCATATTCGCAACTGTTCCTCAAGCACCTCTACCTGAGCCTGTGTTGGCTGTAGACGGTACTTGAAGGATATGTTCATCTACTGTCCCTTCTGATCCTCGATGTATCGTTTAACGGTGTCCTCTGAAATGTGACCGCATGACTCGGCATAGTAGCTTCTCGTCCACAGGGTAGGCATCCATTTTAGCTGTGGGTACTCCTGCCTCATCACTCGGCTTGTGTAGCCCTTTAACTGCTGGACAACCCAATGTGGACTCGCAGTTGGCGGTGTCTTGACGAAGAGGTGCAGGTGGTCAGGCATCACCTCAAGGGACTCGATTGTGACGTTGATTGTTTCAGCCTTCTCGTAGAGGAGTTCTCTTAGGCGGTGTTCCACCTCGTCAACCAGCACCTTTCTACGGTACTTCGGACGCCATATCAGGTGGTATCCGAGGTTGTAGACTGTGGTTCGGCTGTGTATCCACCGCTTAGACATTGATAGAATAATATATTTGTCAGATACATAAACAACCCAGATTCGGCACTTTCACACACCTCATTCATCCCATGGCTAAAGCCATGGGCTTTCTGGGGATTTTTCGTAAACGCCAATCTTAAAATTCCGTACGCACGCGCAAAACGAAATGTAAGTTCTGCTTTAAAAAGGGTTCCCCAGGCGCACTTACTGGTGAAACAATAACGCAAACACCGAGAAGAATTAGGGAGGCGGAGAACCTCCCCATCTTGCTGGAGCTTACACGCTTCAGCGACCCAGACAGGATTCCGACAGCAAAAATCGCCAAGCAGTTCGGGACCACCCAAGGACGGATCGCGGGCCTCATCCGGGGCCTCCGAAACGGCACAAACTCGTGGGCGAGGCTCTCGGCAGCATATCACCTATCCGAGAGCCAGCGACCGCCCTGGATAGGGGCTGGGACCGCCTCGCCGACTCCACCGCCCAGGCCCCACAACACATTAGATGCAGGCTCTATTAGTAGGGGGCTGCCCAGCGGACGCACGCTCGCACGCATGCTCGCACGCAAGCTCGCAGGTTGCTCAGCCAGGTCAGGTGATGCCAGCACAGGGCTACATACTACCACCCCAAGCGAAACCGGAGCCTACCAAGAGAATCATAACCTTCAGCTCTATCACAGGAGACGAGCACTACGTTCAGCTGGAGTGGCCTGACGGACACCAGGAGATACAAAGGCCCGAGGGCGAAGACCTC
>Ga0209777_10007088_pt1 | contig 12516 bp, 21 predicted proteins | sample FrelakmetHBP12HB_FD_187147 | JGI IMG/M metagenome (GOLD analysis project Ga0209777, IMG submission 187147) | Freshwater lake sediment microbial communities from the University of Notre Dame, USA, for methane emissions studies -HBP12 HB (SPAdes)... | ecosystem: Environmental > Aquatic >... | reverse complement strand
GAAGAGTTTCAGACTTTATCATTCCTTTTTTATGGTAGAGCCATAAGGATTGTCTGGAGATTCTGAGTGCTTTTAAGACTTCACAGGCTTTCATATCAATAGATTTATATATTAAAAGATTATTAAATTTAAGTGATTCTTTATTAATAGCTCATTTTAAAGTATAATATTAATGTGGGTTAATAAAAAGTTGGACTATATCTTCAGACTGAAGCAGTCCCCTTATCTTAAACTTTAAAAAACAATTTTAAAAATGTATAATATAAATGTTTCTTCACTGGAGATCAACCATGAATATTTTTGATGCCCCTTTAAATGCTATTGAAGATAGGGCTATTAAAGGCCTAGAAGACCTAAAAGGTAAAACTATTATAGACATAGGTTTCATTCAAGAATTTCCGCCATCAATAGAAAGTAATCTTACTATAGACTACAAAGATGGCGACACCATTAAAAGAATCGTTCTAAGATATAGAGGCGATGAAAGCCTGAGCATAATGGCTACGATATGGGTTGCGTGGCAAGGCGTAAAAGGTAAGGCTAACCCAGAAGACCCCTTGAAAAACAAAATTAAAGAAATATGTGAAAACGGAAAACATTCAAAGACCTTAATGCCACCGTTTGAGTTCAACAAATTGTGCATAGAACATGATTCCCAGCAAAAGCATTATAAATTTATGAATGGTTCAGAAGAAATCTTTATTTTAACTGAAACTGAAATTGAGCTGATAGAACCGACAGCCATAGCAATCATTTGTAGCTTATACGGCTGGGCCTTACATTAAAATCTTATGATTGATATTAGAGCCATAAAAAATGGTTATTGGTGGGATGCCCAGGGTAAATTTGACGCCCTTATGGCGGATAAGGTTGCCCTCAGGGAATTGACTGTTCAAATTACAGATAAATGCAATAGAAATTGTGTAAAATGTAATAAGACTAATTTTTCATTTAATGACATGGAATATCATACCGTAGCAAGAATTATCAAGCAGGCTTGTGTTTTAGGTTTGACCCACATACATTTTACTGGTGGCGAACCTACTCTATACTCAGAGTTTGTTCGTGTAATTAAACTGTGCAGAAATTTAGCCTTACGGATAGACATGTCTACTAATGGATATTTTACTCTGGAATATATTAAGGAATTAATTAAAGCGGGAATGAATTCCATTAATATTTCATGGGATTTTATAGCTGAAAAACCTGATTGTATGGTAAGTGCTTTTTTATTAAAAATTAAAAACGAATACCCTTCTATTGTTGATATTCAACTCATGCCTCCAAGAGGAACTGCAGAAAAATTTAATATTGCTCAAATACAGGATTTTAATTCTAATGTTGTTCCTCAATCTTACGAAATCAGTAAAAGCAGATTTCCTATGGTAGAGGCTAAAATAAAAGAAATGCTTGATGATAATGCTGTTAAAGGCATATATCATATTCCCATTAAATTTCCATGTCATAGGTCTAAATCCGAGTTAAGAGTAGGCACTAAAGGTTTCACTACGTGCACTTATCTTTATCGTGACGGCCACATAACATGTGATTTAAAGTCAAGTGTTAAGGATGCCTGGAAAGCTTGTAAAAAAGAATGCATGTCTATTCCTCCTGTACCTTCTATGTGTGGGACTAGCTGTAGCCCAGAAGTGACAAATTTTAATTTTTTTGTAGAAATTGCAAAAATTACAAAATTTCTTTCGAACAAAGCAAACAGCCCTCTTTTAAAACTAGTAGAAATAGCCCTAGATGCTTTTAAAGACAGTGAAATGGTTAGAAATTGGTTTACAACCCCACAAGTCATGTTTGAAGAAAGAACGCCTCTTGACTACTCAGGTACGGCATCCGGGCGAGAAGAAATCGAACAAGTACTAAAAAGAATAAAAAACGGGATTTTTTTATAATCAAAAAAGGAGTGACTTACATGTATAATATCACTGTAAATGCTGTTGTGGATTCTGAAGATGTTTTAGATGGACTATCTAATGACGAAATTATAGCTTATCTTCAAAATAATAAGGCTCTTCCTGAAACAGCTATCATAGCCAATTCAGACGATTATTGGCATGGGGATTTTAATTTAAAGGCTTTCTTGAAAGAGCTCGGGAATAAAGAAGTTAAGAAAGTAATAGCTGAACTTACAGATGAGGGCTTCTTTCTTCAAGATGTTCCTGTTTTTCAAGGTAAAGAAATGAAAGTTTAAGGATATCCAAACACGCCCAGATTGAATTTACTCGCAAATTATTTAAATTCAACCACCATGAGGCATAAGTTATGAACTACCACCCCGTAAACGGGATGGATTCCCGAATCAGCGACCGTTGCCTGTACACGACAGCGCCTCGCAAGCGAGGTCTTGAGCATGCATAGGTCTTACACAGTCTCCTCGGGCGTTAATAGGTCTTGCCTTACGGCAGGACCCGGTTTCCGTAGTCCCTACGGTACCATATCTCTCTTTAAAAATCCTGACTCCTTCAACTTCAACATTAATAGCCGCATTTATGTCCCTGTCATGAACTGTACCACAAACTGGGCAGACCCAAGTCCTTTCGGACAGGGTAAGCCCTTTATATCTATAAGCGCAAGCATGGCACAGTTGACTAGAAGGAAAATACTTAGGTATTTCAATTATGTATTTTCCTTTCCACAGAGACTTATATTCCAGCATTCTAATAAACATGCCCCAGCCAAGATCGTTGACGCTTTTCCCAAGATTCAACGACTGAGCCATGGCATGCATGTTCAAGGACTCTATACAAATAAGATCATACTCGTTGGTTATCTGAGTAGACAACTTTTGCATAAAGTCATTTCTGGAGTCAGAAATTTTTGCCTGTATTTTTGCTACTTTTATTCTTTGTTTTTGATATTTGTGACTAGACTTTTGAGTCTTAGAACCCTTTTGTTTTCTGGAAAGTTTTCTTTGCTCCCAAGCAAGTTTCTCTTCATATTTTCTGAAATATTTAGGATGTTCAAGTTTTGTGCCTTTAGAATTTACAAGAACATTTTTCATGGACATGTCCATACCTATAACTTTTTTAAGGGCTTTTTTAGGAGCTACTTTTACTCGAGGAACTACTTTGTCAATGAGAATAGATACATAGAATCTATTGGAAGGGTCTTTAGAAACGGTTGCGCTTCTTATTTGAGCATTGAAAACTCTATTGTCTCTAAATTTGACCCATCCCAATATGGGAAGTTTAATATGTCGAGTTTCAAAGTTTATTCTAATGCTGTTATTAACATTATTTGTCTTATAAGATTGATGACCATTTCTTTTAGATTTAAATTTAGGCTGGCCCATTTTGGGGCCTTTTCTCTGACCCTTTATGGACTTGAAAAAATTGTCGAAAGCATTAACTAAATTTACGCGGGACTGTTGGAGAGCTATGGAATCAACTTCTTTCATGAACGAGAACTGTTCTTTAAGTTCATGCTCAGTAGGACAGGGCTGTCTATTTCGCTTAAGGTCCAAAAAAGTATTAAATAACTTTCGGCAACAGCCGAAAGTCTTATATAACAAAATAGTCTGTTCTTTGTCAGGGTATATTCGGATTTTAATGGCTTTTTTAGGGCCTGTATTTTTAGGTCTCTTCATATTGGCTTCTTATATAGATAAGACTATTAAAAGATTATTAATTGGATTTGGACTTCATCCCGCCCGCCCCTAAAGGGGCGGGTTTTCGAAGAAAGGATAAAAGCAAAAGCTCTGAATAGCTTAAAACTAAATTGGGCGATGTCTTATTCCTTATGAAAATGGCTTGGGCTCTGGAGATGGGATCCGGCTGGGGCTATGACTCCGGTTCTGGCTCCGGCTTTGGTTATGGCTCCGGCGATGGCTCCGATGATGGCGATGGCTTTGGTTGTGACTCTGATAAAGAACGTCTGGAAATAGAGTATAACTCAAGACTCCCACTTTACATGGACATCTGGGAATTTGACGAAGTAAGAGCCAAGTTCAATGAAAGATTAAAAGGAGAATAATTTTATGCCCTATGAATGTGGCTCCGGTTCCGGCTATGGCTCCGGTGATGGCTCCGACGATGACGTAGATGACTATTTCGATAGCTCAGGCTCCGGCGTTGGCTATGGGGCAATGGCTCCGGCGATGGCTCCGGCTATGGCGATGGCTCCGGCTATGGCTCCGCTACGGTTCTAAAGAAGAACGTCTGAAAATAGAACATAACATTCTCAAAAACATCCCTGACTCAAAACTCCCTCTTTACATGGATATCTGGGAATTCAATGAAGTAAGAGCCAAGTTCAATGAAAGACTAAAAGGAAAAAGCCATGCCCTATGAAACTGGCAATAACATTGGTGATAACTATGGCTTCGACCACGGCATTGGATATTTCGGTTATGGCTCCGGTAATAACTCTGGCTCTGGCGAGGGCTGTGGCTTTGATAATGGCTCCGGCTATGGTTCTGGTCTTGAATGAAAGATTAAAAGGAGAAAGTCATGCCCTATGAAAATGGCTCCGGCTATGGCAATGGCTCCGGCGATGGCTCCGGCTATGGCTCCGGCTCTGGCTCCGGCTTTGGCTCCGGCTATGGCTCCGGCATTGGCTCCGGCAATGGCTCCGGCTATGGCGATGGCTCCGGCTATGGCGATGGCTCCGAAGATGGCGGGGGCTCCGGCTATGGTTCTAAAAAAGAACGTCTGAAAATAGAGTATAATATTCTTAAAAACATCCCTGACTCAAGACTCCCACTTTACATGGACATCTGGGAATTTGACGAAGTAAGAGCCAAGTTCAATGAAAGATTAAAAGGAGAAAGTCATGCCTTATGAGACTGGCGATGGCTCCGGCGACGGCTCCGGCTATGGCTATGACAATGGCTCCGGCTATGACAATGGCTCCGGCGATGGCTTTGGTTCCGGCTCCGGCTATGGCTCCGGCGATGGCTTTGGCGACGGCTCTGGCCATGGCTCCGGCTCCGGCGACGGCTCTGGCCATGGCTTTGGCTCCGGCAATGGCTCCGGCTATGGCTCCGGCAATGGCTATGGCGATGGCTGGGGCTATGGCTCCGGCTATGGCATTGGCTCTGATGAAGAACGCCTGAAAATAGAACATAATATTCTTAAAAACATCCCTGACTCTAAACTCCCTCTTTATATGGATATCTGGGAATTTGATGAGGTAAGAGCCAAGTTTAATAAAAGACTAAAAGGTGAATAATTATGCCTTATGAGACTGGTGAGCCTGGTGAGACTGGTGAGTCCGGCTCCGGCAATGTCTCCGGCAATGGCTGGGGCTGGGGCTGGGGCTCCGGCTCTGGTTGGGGCTCTGGCAAGGGCTCTAATGAAGAACGCTTGAAAATAGAATATAACATTCTCAAAAATATCCCTGACTCAAAACTCCCCCTCTACATGGATATCTGGGAATTTGACGAGGTAAGAGCCAAGTTCAATGAAAGACTAAAAGGAGAAAGTCATGCCCTATGAAAAGGGTAGCTATGGCAGGCGCTTCGATCACGGCGGCTCCGGCGTTGGCTCCGGCTATGGCAATGGCTCCGGCAATGGCTCCGGCTATGGCAGTGGCTCCGGCTATGGCTCCGGCTCCGGCATTGGCTCCGGCGATGGCTCCGGCTCGGGCTCCGGCTCCGGCAATGTCTCCGGCTCGGGCTCCGGCTCCGGCGATGGCTCCGGCTCCGGCATTGGCTCCGGCTCTGGCATTGGCTCCGGCTCTGGCATTGGCTCCGGCTCTGGCTCCGGCTTTGGCTCCGGCCATGGCTCTGGCGATGGCTGCGGCTCTGATGAAGAACGCCTGAAAATAGAATATAACATCCTCAAAAATATTCCTGACTCAAGACTCCCTCTCTATATGGATATCTGGGAATTTAATGAGGTAAGAGCCAAGTTCAATGAAAGATTGAAAGGGATTTAAAATGTGCAGTTTACTAGGCAATTCAAAATTAGACTTTCTTTTAAAAGAATTATCTGAGACTAAAGACATCTCAGGTGATTTAGCTGAAGTAGGCGTCTACAAAGGCGGCACAGCCTTAAAAATGGCTCAGGACATGCCTGATAAGGCTATCCACCTTTTTGATACCTTTAAGGGCATTGTAGGAGCTGTAGAAGGCCTTGACGTCCATGGCAATGGCGACTTTGGCGATTGTTCTTTAGATATCGTAAAAAATCTTATGAGTAGTTCAAAGGCTATCTTTCATGTAGGCATGTTTCCTGAGACCTTCAAAGGATCAGAAAATTTAAAATTCAGCTTTGTGCATAGTGATACTGATACTTATTTAGGTGCTACCGAGACCCTAAAAATTTTTGTGCCTAGAGTAGCTCCTGGTGGGAAGATTCTATTTGATGATTGGAAATGGCGAGGTTGTCCTGGCGTGGAAAAAGCTGTCACGGAATTTATTGCTCGAAACATGAGAAAAATAAGTTGTGGGGCTATTAGAATTAAGGAACAAGGCAATCAAATAGTTCTCACTTTTATGTAGTGGGATCATCTATGGAACAAGGAATAGCCTTGCCAATAGTTATTTTAATAGTGGGCACTGTTATTGCTCATGCCGGATTAGTCTTTTTAGTGCTTAAAAACGACTGGAAATGACTCAAATTAATAATCTTTTAATATCCTTTGATATATAACGGGGACTCTTTATATCTTATGGAACCAGAACGAATAAAAATTTCAGTAGCTGCCAGGATCTTAGACGTTACGCCTTTAACTTTAAGGCGGGGCATTTATGCAGGCCGCATACCCTTCATTAAGACTGATACTAAAAGACTTTTCATTCCCATGTCCTGGATTCGACAACAGATAGGTAATGCAGTTCCAGAAATAGAAATTATAACTAAATCAGTTACAGATTATTGCATTAAAAAATACGGGCAAAAAAAGGGCCAAAAATTGGCTAGTAAAATCTTAAAGGTTTTGGAATAATTATGCCTCTCATCTCAGTCATAACTCCTGCATCCCGTGGAGTGAAGTATTTATCCAATCTCTTTCGGGATCTAAAAAACCAAACCTTTCGTAATTTCGAGCACGTTTGCGTTTTTGATGGCAAAGTACCTGATGATGTAAAAGTTTTGGTAGATCAGCATAAAAAATTATATCCTTTAAAATTTCATTCAATATCTAAGGATTTAGGAGATATGCAGAGGGCCCCGGGGACAAAGGCCAGGAATTATGGGACATCTATAGCAGAAGGAGAATACGCGTGCTATGTAGATGATGATTTACGTCTACGGGATGATTATCTTGAAGTGCATATTAATGGCATGGGGGATAAAATACTTTCCGTGATTCAGGCGGCATGTGCTGAGTCACGAGTTTATAAAGATGGAAAAAAAGATCAATTTATTGTAATACCAGAAATAGGACTATCTACATTCCCTGTAATATGTCATATAGATACTGTAAGCTGTTTGTTTCCACGAAAATGGATTTTAGAAGATCCATGGAGATATGAACCAGAGCATGATTTTAAATTAATAAAAAGAATCGTCGAGAAGCATCATCCTCAAGTGCACATAAAAAATGGTATAAAAGCGGATTTGGATGGACTTTTTACTCATGGAATTCGTGACTGGGTTTCAATGCCCCCTTTTTATCGACCATAGTGGAATTAATTATGCTTGCAGAAAAAATTCAAGGTGAAGTAGATCATTGCCAGCACAGGCTCATGAAATATTGTCGTGGGCAAGGTCTGGATTTAGGATGTGGCAAGTCTAAAATAAGGGCTGATGCTATTGGGATAGACCTTCATTATCCAACTGCAGACATGAATATGGATGCTCGTAAATTAGAATATTATCCTTCAGAGCATTTTGATTATATCTTTTCGAGTCATTTTCTTGAGGAAATTGACAATACTGATGTGACACTTCGTGAATGGCTTAGAGTATTAAAAAATGGCGGGTATGTTGTTTTATATCAAGCAGATAAAAATCTTTATCATCCATTAGGAGATCCCCGATGCAACCCTGCTCACAGGCACCATTTTTCCTGGCAGGATCTATGGGATATATTCAATAAAATTGGTAATGTGAGACTTATACATCATGGAGAAAATTTTAAGGATGAGTGGAGTTTTGAGTTAGTAGTTCAGAAAGCTATAAACTTAAAAGAGCCTGCTATTTCTGAAGAGGGCATTAGTATTTTAGTTCCCACATACAAGAGACCTCAAAGCATGCAAGAATTTACTCTATCTGTTGAAAATACTACAAAAAGTCCTGATAAAGTAGAGGTTCTTTTTGGGATAAATGAGGATGATGAAGAGAGTAAAAAAAAGTATGCCGAATTAAAAAGTTATTGTAAGATAGCTGTTAATTATGTGATCGTACAGAATCATCCTAGTGGGAAGGTCAATTTATCTTATTTATGGAACCAGATGTATAAGAAGGCTGCTAATCCTATATATGGGTTTTTTGGGGATGATGTTATCTTTTGGACACCGGGATGGGATGAAGAGGTTAGGAAAGAATTTTCTGAGGAACATATAAGGCTTATTTCCTGCAATGATGTTCATATTCAAAAAGGTCGGAAAGCCATTTTATTTTTTACGCATAAGGATATTCATGATTTGGTTGGATTTTACATGAATGATAGGTTTTATAGATGGTTTATGGATTCCTGGTGGGACGTGATTTTTCAGAAGTTAGGCAAATTGAAATATCGGGAGGATTTGATTTGTGAGCATAAATTACCTATTAATTTTAAGGAACGGAATGATGCCACTTATCAAAGGATGGAAGGCCTTCAGGAGCAGGATAAAGTAGTCTGGGACAGCCTGGAGACTCTTAACAGTATAAAAGCTGCGATAGAAAAGATTGATAAGACTAAAATGCCTACGGATACTGAACTAGGACAAATCATCAGGAATTTGAAGAATTCATAGAATATGGAAAATACTGGAGTAATTGTTTATCTATCCTGCATAAGGGATATAGAAAAATTAAAAGAAAGTCTAAAACGACTAGATCTTTTTTTCAATGATCAATTTTCTAAACCGGTCATAATTTTCCATGAAGATTTTAGTATAGAAATACAAAAAGAAATATTAAATGCAACAAAATCTCGCATTCATTTTCAAAATATAATTTTTACAATCCCTGACTTTTTGGATAAATCACTAATTCCAGAAACAATTTATTATAAAAAATGGGGTTTTAATATTGGGTATCGCAATATGTGCCGATTCTTTGCTGGTGAAATATTCCAGCATACTTCACTTCAAAAATATAAATATATTTGGCGATTAGATTCGGATTCATATCTTCTTGCACCAATTAAATATGATGTATTCAATAAAATGGCTGAAGAAAAATATGTTTATGGTTATCAACATATTGAAAAGGATGTTCCTGAAGTCTCTAAAGATTTATGGACTATAACAAAAAAGTATATTTCTGATCATCAAATAAACCCTACTTATTTAAGCAAATTTTTGAATAATGGAGAATGGGATCGTAGTTATTATTATACGAATTTTGAGATTATAGATATTGACTATTTTAAATCCAATGTAATAAAAAATTTCTATCAATATTTAGATAAATCCGGAGGTATTTATTACTATCGATGGGGAGACGCTATTATACGACTATTAACTCTAGCAATATTCTCTGATGAATCAAAAGTACATCAGTTCTCTGACATAGCCTATCAACATCAATATTTCATTAACCGTGGAGCTTAAAAATGGATTTTATCAGAGAAGGTAGTACAGATGGTCAAATGACAGGTTTTATAGATGGTTTATGGATTCCTGGTGGGACGTGGTTTTTCAGAAGTTAGGTAAATTGAAATATCGAGAAGACATAGTTTGTGAACATAAATTGCCTATTAATTTTAAGGAACGAAATGATGCCACTTATCAGAGAATGGAAGGCCTTCAGAGGCAGGATAAAGTAGTCTGGGATAGCTTGGGGACTCTTAACAGTATAAAAGCTGCAATAGAGAAGATTGATAAAACTAAAATGCCTACGGATACTGAACTAGAACAAGTCATCAAAAATTTTAAAAATTCATAAAGGAAAAAGAAAGAATGAGTGAAGGAATCAGTATATTAGTTCCAACTTTAAATAGACCACACAATATGACGCAGTTTGCAGAATCTGTTAATAGTACAACCTCAGACTACAGTAATATTGAAATTTTATTTGGGATTCATGAAGATGATAGCCATAGTCTAAATAAGGCAAATGAATTAAAAAATAAATGCAAAATTCAGATTAGGGATGAGATTATTCAGCGATATTCTGATGGTAAGATTCATCTTTCTTTTTTATGGAATCAGCTTTATAAAAAAGCAAAATATCCTATTTTGGGCTTTTTTGGGGATGACGTGATATTTCAAACTAAAGGCTGGGATCAAGAAGTCCGGAAGGAATTCTTAAAGGATTCTATTATACTTTTGTATGGAAATGACGTTTATTGTCAGAAAGGGGCTTTGGCTACTTTATTTTTTACCCATAAAAAGGTTCATGATGCTGTGGGGTATTATTTAAATGAAAACTTTAGAAGATGGTACATGGATACCTGGTGGGACAATGTTTTCAGAAGTGCTAAAAAATTAAAATATAGACCGGATCTTTTATGGGCTCATTTGCATCCTGATGCTTTTCCGGATAAAATAGATGATACCTATAGGAAAATGGAAACTGAAAAAAATAAAATTCCTGATGGGAAATATATAAGTTCTCCAGAAAGTGCCCTGGAAATGAAAAGAATTGTTAATATTATTAAGGAACTAAGATCATGAAATATTTTTGTACTTTATCAGATTATAATTATTTAGCAAAAGGACTTGCCCTATATAAGTCACTAAAGAAAAATTCTTCTGAGTCTTTCTTACTATATTATTTATATCTTGATGAAAGAACAAAAAATGCACTAGAAAAACTTAATTTTCCTGAATTAAAAATTATAGGCTTATCCGAAATAGAAAATAAAGAATTAAAAATTGCAAGAACAGATAGAAGCTATACAGAATTTTGTTATACATTAGCTTCATATTTTTTATATTATCTTATAAATACATTAAATATCGATCATATGACATATATAGATTCTGATATTTTTTTCTATAAAGATCCTGATATTATTTATAAAGAAATTAAAGAAAAAAGTGTAGGTATTATTGCTCACAGACATAATAGTGTAGGAAGTGATCAAGATGGGACTTATAATGTAGGAGTAGTTTATTTTAAAAATAACGAAATGGGGAAAAAAGTTCTTTTTTGGTGGATGGATGCTGTCTTAAATAAATTATATCCTGAATATTATGGCTGCGGGGATCAAAGATATTTAGAAGGCTTTATTCCAAGATTTGGGGAAGAAAATATTTGTATAGCAGACAGAACTTTTGGCCATGGTGCCCCTTGGAATTATAGATTATATTCCTTTGATAAAATAAATGAAGGACTAATAATTTGGAATTCTATAGAGCAACCCTTTGTTTTTAATCACTTTTCAAGATTAACTTATGATTTAGGAACTAATTGGATTAATTATACTTCTGGAATGTATGTAGATCATACATTAAATTATGCTGTTTTTAATAATTCAATTATTCAAGATCTATATAAAAATTATTGTGCTGTCTTAAGGGATATATATTTTACATGGCTAGTCAACACCTAAAAATTTCTTATGGTATGATTGTTTTTGAAGGAGACTATGTCCTTAAACAATGTTTAGACTCAATTTATCCTTTTGCTCATCAAATTTTAATAGCGGAAGGACCTGTCAAATATTGGCAAAATCAGGGACGTACTACTTCTACTGATAAAACTAATGGAATTTTAAATTCCTATCCAGATCCTCATAATAAAATCAAAATTATTCATGGACAATTTAATGAAAAAGATGACCAGTGTAAAGCATATATGCCTTATCTCGATCCTGAAGCTGACTATATTTGGAATATAGACTCAGACGAAATTTTTAAACAAGAGGACATAGAAGAACTCATTAAATTATTAACAGATCATAAATACACTTCTGTTGGAATTAAAAGTTGTTCTTTTTATGGGGGATTTGAAAGGCACATTGGGGGTTTTGAAGAGGCTCGGGATCAGTTTTTAAGAATCTTTAAGGTATATCCAGGTTCTACTTGGCTTACTCATCGACCACCAACTATAATTCATCGACAGACAAATATTTTAGAACCCAAGCATCTTGACAGCGATACACTTTATAATGATCATGGTATTCGAATGTATCATTACTCATATGTTTTTCCGCGGCAGGTAAAAAATAAAATTCAATATTATAAGGACGCATTAACTTTATCTAGGTGTATAGATAATTACTATGAAAATGTTTATCTTCCTTGGGTAAAAGGGTCAGATCAACAAAAAATGGAAATTGAAATAAAATATAACGGAGTTCATGAATGGAAACCGGAATATAGGACTCACACATTTACTAAGCCTTTCCAGGGGGAGCATCCTGATTTAATAAATAAAAATATAAATATATTAAAGGAACAATTAAATGATTTTATTTAATGATATAGCATCTCAATGGAAAGAGATTGAAAAAATAACTCTT
>Ga0209777_10007087_pt1 | contig 12516 bp, 10 predicted proteins | sample FrelakmetHBP12HB_FD_187147 | JGI IMG/M metagenome (GOLD analysis project Ga0209777, IMG submission 187147) | Freshwater lake sediment microbial communities from the University of Notre Dame, USA, for methane emissions studies -HBP12 HB (SPAdes)... | ecosystem: Environmental > Aquatic >... | reverse complement strand
CAACGGCAGCAGGAAACAAAACTTACTGCCAGCTCCCGACTCGCTTTCCACCCAGATCTTGCCCCCATGCAATTGAATGAGTCGCCGCGAAATGGCCAAGCCTAACCCCGCCCCTTGCTTCTGATTCTCGGTCCCAGGGACCCGGTAAAAATCCTCGAACACCTCTTGATGAAATTCCGGGGCTATCCCAACCCCGGAATCCGCAACAGTGACCCGGACCATATTTGCTCCCGTCGAACCTTCTTTGCGCTTCTCCACGCGGGGCCCCGGGGTCTGGTGGCTCCGCCGTTCCCACATGTGGGACTCTAAGGTGATCCAGACGGTTCCACCCTGCGGAGTGAATTTGAGGGAATTCTCCAGCAGATTCGACACAACCTGCTGGACTTTATAATAATCAAATTCGAAAGGCTTCAGCTCGGGGCTGGCCATGAAGTACAGCGCTACCCCCTTGGCTGAAAACCTGCTCAGCCAGTACCCGCAGACCTCGGAAAGGCAGGCATTAAGGTCCCCCGCGACGAAATTGGCATGGGAGGCCGCGCTTCCCGCCTCCAGAGCGCCGTACGACAGAAAATCCTGGGTGAGTTTTTGGAGCCGCCCACAGTTTGCTAGCGCGTCTTGCAGGATCTTTCGCTGGCGTTCGGTGAGTTGGCCAGCCTTTTCGGTTAGCAAGAGTTCAACGTAGCCCATGATGATTGCCAGGGGGTTTTTCGCTTCGTGGGCCAGCGTTGCCAGCGCGAGCGTGCGCCGGTACACTTCCTCCTCTAAGCGGCCACGAGACTGAAGCAGATCACGGTAAAGTGGGGGAAGGATCTCCGGCGCCTCGCCAGCCTCGCCTTGAGTTCCAGAACTTGGTTCGCGGTCTTCACGCGTGCCGGTGGGCGCATTTGCCTCTTCTTGCGCCCCTTCTGGCTTGCCTTCAAACATGCCAACCCTCTCGGCGCGAGACAAGAAACCCAGCATCTTCTACCGGACGGCCCCCCCTCAGGGTACCAAGAACCCGAATTGAGGTATTCCACTAGGGTATATCTTATGATACGCACTGTCCCCTGTCAACCCCAGAAGGCAAAAAAAGGTGTACTCTGTGAAAAGTATTGCACCTTGAATGACTTCGATATAGGTCGGCAACCCATGGCTGATCGACGCTCGGCGCAAACTATTGACAAATAAGTGACTTACATCGTGAGGCGGCTCGCTACGGGGCGAGGGTCTTTGGCCACAGGGTTGCTATCTACCAAGGCAGTTAGAATCGCTTGGCTGGGGAGGTGTGTGATCGGCTCCGAACGTCGTCGTTTCCAGCGAATTCCTATAGCCATTCCGCTCTTCCTGCGGGGGACTGATCAGGCGGGCAAGGCGTTCTTGGATTTCACGCTCGCTGTGAACCTCAGCGGCGGGGGAGCACTTGTTGCGACTCGGAGAGTGATCCCTCGCGCATCCAAGCTCACTCTGGAAATACCGACAGCGCCCGTGCCCGCGTTCCTTCTTGCCATGCAATCGAACCGTGCTCTGCAGGCTCGCGTGGTGAGGAGCATCGACAAGAGCTCCTTCAATCTTTGTGCCGTCCGCTTTGCCCATCCTTTGATCTAGCCCGGTTCCGAAGCTTTACTGCATCTCTTGATGTCCGAACCCAATAAACCAGATCTCAGAGTTGTCGCCCGATTGCGTGACGGACGCCTTGTGAGAGGCTATCTAGAGCGCTCCAAGGCCGGCAACTTTGAGAGTCTTGTCTCGGAGAACGCACCCCCGCTGGCAGGCCTCCTAAGATTTCACTCTGTTGACTCCGATCAGACCATATCCGTGCTTGGCGATTCGCTCAAGGCCTGGTCCTCTGTAAAGAGTTTCGAGAGAAGGAAGGAATACAACGACGTCGAGTTTTTTGACAAACAACCTCTGATCGGGGCCTGTGGTTGCGCGTTCAGTTCCCTGACCAGGAATCTCCGGAAGGCGTCACTCAGAATTCCTTCCACTTCCTGGTTGATGAGGGATTCTTCATAAAGCCCGCCGACCCTCAGAGCAACAATGAAATCCTCTATGTCATCGAGAGTCCCCTGGCGACTTTCGTATTCTCGAAGTCAAACCGCAATACTAATTTACCGTCAACCCCAGTTGGATGGTGTGCTGCAAGGTCCCGGTCCCGCTGGGCGTGTACGCGCCCGTCACGCTGAACGCGTAATTGCCCGCGAGCGTGCCCGTAATCTTCTGGTTGCCGACAGCACACGCACCCCACAAAAGAGCGAAGAGCAATAATCCTGCAATCAGCCCTGCCCCGGCGCGCGAGCGTTTTCCGCCCATCGCTGTCAATACCGCCAGCGTCAGGAACAGTCCAAGTCCGACCATCCCGAAGGGCACCGTGAATTCTGGAGCTCTGGGCGCCTTCTGAATTGGCAGCAGCCCGGAACGCACGGTCGTTGACACCGTGACGGTCGCAGTCAGGGAGTTTGTTCCATCCAGAGACACAGAAGTTGGGGTGATGCTGCAGGTGGTTGTTTGCGGCACCCCGGTGCAGCTCAGGCTGACCGTTTTGTCGAATCCAGGGGAGGGAATCACGGTAAGTGTATACGTCGCCGGTTGACCCGCCGTTACGGCAACACCGCCCGGAGTAGCGGTCATCCCAAAGTCGATGCCGCTTCCGGAGAATGTCACAACATGAGGGCTTCCCGACGCATTATCCGTGAGCGAGTACGTACCGGTGGCGGGGCCCGCTGCTGTGGGCGCGAAGGATATTTGCGTGCCGCACCTCGCTCCCGCTGCGAGTTGGGTCCCGCAGTTGGTACTGCCGACTGTGAAGGGGCCAGTGTTACTGTATTGCGTTATGTCCAACGTCGCGTTGCCGGTGTTGGTCACGGTTATACTCTGAGTTAGGCTCGTCGTACTGACGGGTTGAGGTCCGAAGGTGAGGGTCGTGGGAGAAAGGTAAGCCACAGGAGCAGGTCCTTTCACAGCATCCCCGATCAAGGTCACCGTTTGGGGGCTGCCGGGAGCATTATCCGAAATCGTCAAGGCCCCGGAGTTCACCCCTGTGGCGGTGGGCTGGAAGGTCACGCTGATGGTGCAGTTCATACCCGCCGCCAGGCTCGCCCCGCATTTAGTGGTATCGGCGAAGCCGCCGATCGTCTGGATTCCCGCAATTGTCATGGAGGCACTGCCATCGTTGGTGAGGGTCACAATTTGCGGACCACTCGTCGTTCCGACCGGTTGGTCGCTGAAGTTCAGAGTGCCGGCGGAGAGCATGGCGTCTGGGCCGACTCCGGTCCCCGTGAGGGAGACCGTATGGGGACTGCCCGGGGAGTTATCACTAACAAAGAGTGATCCGGTTCTCGTCCCATTTAATGTAGGCTTGAAGGCAACCGTGATCTTGCAGCTTGCCCCTGCCGCAAGGCTTGTTCCACATGAGTTGCTTTGAGTAAAGTCACCGCCGGTGGTTATAGACCTGATTGTGGAGGAATCAGCACCAGCGTTGCTCATGGTCACAGTCTGGGTGGGGCCGGTGGTATTCAGGGGCGCGCCCGGGAAAGTCAAACTGCTTGGGGAGAGAGTGATCACAGGAGAAACTCCGTTCCCCGTCAAATTGATGGTCTGAGGGCTGCCCGGCGCGTTGTCGGAGAAGCTTAGCGTCCCAGTGCTTGTGCCTCTCGCCGAAGGCGAGAAAGTGACCCTCAAGGTACATTCCGACGCGCTGGCTACGATGCCGCAGTCGTCCGTCTCCGCAAAGTCGCCCGTGGTTGTAATGCTGCTAGTACTTAGTACCGCGCTGCCCATGTTCCGGACCCGGATCCCCTGCGGCGAACTCGATGTCCCTACACCCTGGTCGGAGAAGGTCAACTGGTTGGGGAAGGGGCTGAACCCCGGTTTACTGGCGGGGCCGACTTCCATGACAAAAGCATTGCTGAGTTTTCCGAAAGTAGGCTGGTAGCTTCCGACGGTGGTGGGAAAATCAGCCGAATTCGTGGTCCCCACGATGTAAGCATTTCCCCCCTTGTCGAGGGCTACCCCGTTGGCGCCATCGTTGCCAGCGCCGCCAAGGTAGGAGGCGAAGGCAAAAGAGGCGCCGCCGGAGGCGATGCGAGCGAGATAGGCATCGTAGGGACTGCTGCTGGAAGGGTTGTAGCCATCGATCGGGTTCACACTGGGAAAATCCGAGGAGGTGGCCGTACCCACGACGTAGGCGTTCCCGGACGAGTCCACGGCAATACCGTTTCCGTAATCGCTGCTGCTGCCTCCGAGGTATGTCGAATACACCAGCGCTGATCCGTTGGCCTTTAACTCGCTCACGAAAGCATTAGTGCTACCCCCCAGCTTGCTTTGGGCTGGACTCATAGTTGGAAAGTCGGCTGAGGAGGTGGATCCAGTGAGATAGATATTTCCAGATCCATCAAGCGCAAGGTCAGCCCCTTGGTCTGCTCCGGTGCCTCCGAGGTAAGTGGAGAACACCAGAGCTGTCCCGGTTGAATTGACTTTGGCGACGAACGCATCATTTCCGCCCCCCAACGCGGCCTGGAGCGGACTGACCGTCGGGAAGTCCGAGGAGTAAGTCGTACCAACTATGACTGCTTCACCCGACGCGTCAACTGCCACGCTCACTCCCAAATCAGTACCGCTCCCGCCCAGGTAGCTTGAATAGACGATGCTCGTTGCGTCTGGACTAAGCTTCGTAATGAAGCCATCTCCGGCGCCTCCGTCGGCGGCTTGGAAGGATCCTGCGTTGACGGGAAAAGTCGTGGAGTACGTCTGGCCTGTGACGTAAGCTTTCCCCGATGAGTCAACCGCAATACCATACCCACTGTTCCCGTAGGTGAAGCCGGAGACCACGACCCCGAGGCCCCCCAAGTAAGTAGAGTAAATCAGAGCGGTCCCGTCAGCGCTGAGCTTGGTTACGAAGGCATCACTCGGCGTGTTGAAAGTGGTCTGCACCACTCCGGCGGTTGTCGGAAAGTCGGTCGAGCTCGTCGTGCCGGTCAGGTAGATCTTACCCGCAGAATCGACGGCAATGGCTGCGCCACTGTCGCTACCTGTACCGCCGATATAAGTGGAAAACAACAGTGCTCCTGCGGGACTTAGTTTCGATACGAAGACGTCGCTTCCGCCGGCGAGTTTGGATTGGAAGACACCTGCCGTGGTGGGAAAATTCGCGGAGGAAGTTGTCCCGACCACATATATGTTGCCGGAAGAATCAACCGTGATCGCAGCTCCTTGGTCGCCTCCGGTTCCGCCAAGAAATGTTGAGTAAGTGAGAACGGGATCGATGGTCAAAGACCGGCTGTGATCGTAAGACCCCACTTTGAAACCCACGATGTCCTTCCCCGGGAATGTGTATTCGGCAAGGACCTCCTGCGTTCCACTCTTGCTGGCTTGATATGCCCGGGGCCTCCTTAGGAGAAGACTGCTGCCATGCACATCCACCACGAGATCACCGGCAGGATTCAGGCGGAGTGCGCTCGCTCCACGCAAGCTCAAGCGGACTCGGCGGGGGTCGGCTCCCGGCGCAAGGATATAGTCATTTTCGAATCTTTGATGATCGCCGTAGTACACCAAATCGACTCCGGGATAGACGTTCTCATACCGGACCCTCGCACAATTGGGGATGTTCGTGAGCCAGCGTTTCGGGTTGTTGCCATGGAAGTAGTTGGACTTGCCCGGTAGCTCCTCGGAGCACAGCACATGCGCGGCCGGATTGGCGTCTGCGAGTTCCAGCCGCAGGACCGACAGGGATCGGGCCTGGGTCCCTGGCCGATTGGCCCAGCTATGCAGGCCACTCAACTTTCGTGGGTCTCTAAGACCCTCGTCTCGGGGGAGCGCCATAACCATTGCTGTCCGCGTCAAGAAAAGGACTGACCCGTTTCCGCGGGCGAGAAACAGAGCGTCTTGGGCGGCTTGTCCTCGGTTCTCTTCGAACCTCAGAGGCATGGCTGCGAATTGTTCCCGGACCTCCCTCCCCGTTGGGATCAAGCTGCGTTGAGGGCTGACCGAATGCACTCCGGTGGTCGGGTTCGACATCAGCGGAAAATGTGTGCGGGCGGCATGCACCCTTTGAAGAACTGGCCCGAAGCTTCCAGCGCGAAGGCCTAGGGTGACCCCCAAAAGCAGAACTGAGGCGACGAGCGCGGCACAGGACCGCCGACTGAAACTTGAGACTAAGATGGCGAGTCGCATTTTCCGCATGGGTTCAGCATCCTTTCTGCTTTCCTTCGACGGGTTGAATGCTTGCTTAACATGCAAAGCGCCAAAAGTCAATTGGCGGTATAACGAGCAAAATACGAAAGTAGGACGGGAGAACCTCAAGCACTCCTTTTTTCTTGACGAAGTTAGCGACCTGGAGCTAGGATGCCAACCGAAGCGTCCTGTTCCGAGGGAAACAATCTATGAGGAAACTGGGGATTCTGACGATCACTTTCTTGCTGTGCTCGGGGCTTCTGAACCTTTTCGCCGGGCAGCCAAAGGCTGCTCCAGAGGGACAGTCTAGCTCCTCGGCCGTCGCAGGCGGGTCCCAGGGCAAGGCTTCCCAGGATGCTCAAGGCTCCACTTTCATCATCGGGCCGACCGACGTTCTGGATATTAGCGTTTGGAAGGAGCAAACCGTTTCACGGAGTGTCCCCGTGCGGCCTGACGGGAAGATTTCTCTTCCGCTCTTGAATGATATTCAAGCAGCAGGACTCAGCCCCATGCAACTCGCGGCAACAATAACCGAGAAACTGAAGAAATTTCTCACCGACCCCCAGGTGACGGTTACCGTAGTTACGATCAACAGCCAGAAGGTCTATTTGGTCGGGGAAGTGAATCGGCCCGGGCCGATCCCCTTGCTTCCGGGGATGACGACTCTACAGGCGCTTTCATCGGCAGGAGGGCTCACGCAATTCGCCGATCAGAAACACGGATACGTTCTTAGGGTTGAAGACGGGAAAGACACTTATTATGCCTTCAGCTATCGTAACCTGCTCCGGGGTGACAAGCGGGGGAACATTGTCTTGAAGTCTGGGGACACAATTGTCGTCCCGTAGTGGTCCGCGTCGATGATGAGGAAAGGCTGGCTCTTCGCCGCATTGTTGTTCTTGTGGTCAGCGTGCGCAGGCACATTCTGGGCAGAGGACGGAAGCGCTCAGCAGCCGAGCACCACAGATCAGCCCGCCAGTTCCACCGCTTCGCAGACTGAGCCTGGCCAAACTCCCGCCCCTGCGCCTGGTCCGGATACCAATCAGCCTCCGTCAACTGCTGGAAGGATGCCTCCTCTATCCGGGGCGCTAACCCTCACGCCAGGAGTTGGGGGAGTGGCTCAGAGCTACTTGTTGCCCTCCTTCGGATGGACAGGGTACGCTGATACAAACCCAACGGGATTCAACCGCTACAACACCCCGCGTACTCAAAGCACCTACAATGGTAGTCTGACCCTGCAGCGGATCGAGAAACATTCTCAGTTCAATCTGAGCTACCAGGGCGGGGCGTCCTGGTACAGCCAGCCCTTTCCGGCTGGAACCCTCGCGGGCATAAAACCTTACAGCTCCTTCCATGAACTGGGACTGTTCGAACAGGTGAGTGCCCGCCGTTGGAAGTTGCTGTTGGGAGATCAGGGCATGTTCATGCCGCAGTCGCCCCTGGGTTTCTCCGGGTTCGGTGGCATGACGAGTTTCGGCGGAGGCCTGGGGGGATCGGTCCTGGCCAACTCCCCCGCGCTAGGTACTGCGTTCAGTCCGGACCAGTCCATTGCGACGGGCCTGTCTCGAAGGTTGGGTAACACGGCGGTGACTCAGATTGAATACGATGTTAGTGCACGGTCCTCCATCACGGCAACGGCTACGTACGGGACGCTGCAGTTTCTCGATCCGGGCTTTCTCAATAGCAGGTATTTGACCATCATGGCAGGCTTTAACCATGCCCTCAGCCCGCGGGACGAAGTGTCGGTGACCTACGCCCATTACTACTTCAAGTTCAGCGGCCCAAACCGGGAGCTTCTCGACCGTGGGTTCGCCATTTCGTACGGTCATCAGATTTCCGGGAGGTTCTCTCTACAGCTTTCTGTCTCCCCATTGCTCACTTTGATTGCCAAGCCTCTCGGCGGCTCAATAACAGAATCCTTTGTGGCGACTTTTGATTCTCTGCAGTTCCGTTCAAGAAAGTGGGATGCGATGCTTTCGTTCGGACGACTCCCGACGGGAGGCTCGGGGATCATTCCTGGGGCGGAAACGGATTTGGCACGAGCTAATCTGGGCCGGCAATTAACTCGTAAGCTCCGAGGCTCGCTGGAGTTCTCGCATGCTTACAGCCGGTCGGCGGTGCAGGAGTCAAGTGTTGCTGTGCGATCGAAATATGAATATTGGGAGGCTGGATTCAGCCTCAGCCGTGAATTAGGACCACACCTCAGTACCTACTTGAACTATTCCGCTCAGCGGCAGATCTCCAATATTCCCTTATGCGTGGGGGGAAATTGCACGACAGTCTTCCTCCGACAGGTCGGAGGAGTAGGTATTAACCTCCACCCGCGACCCATTAAAATTCATTGAATGCGACGCGGGGCACCCTACTCGTCACCGTGCAAACAAATAGCGAAAATCCAGGGGTGGTTGGTCCAGGCGCCCGGAGTTGGAGGGACCTGTGATCAGGGGCGAGCGAGAAGTAGCGACAAGGAAGGCCCGCCTGGTAACTGGTCACTGTTTACTTGCCACTGATCTTCTGGTCGGGGCGCCCGGATTTGAACCGGGGACCTCTTGCGCCCAAGGCAAGCGCGCTACCAGGCTGCGCCACGCCCCGAGAAGTTTAGGTGACAGGGAATAGGACAGGAAGACAAACCCAGCAAGCGCTATTGCCTGGCACATGTTGCCTGCCACCTATCTGCCATTCTGCCAAGCTTCCGAAGTCGTGTCCAGCCCGAATGTAGCGCCGCCCTTTGCAGCGGCAGGCGCTGGTCCCGTGCCTGCGGGGCCGGCGCTAGGTTTCGCAACCGGGCTGCCGAGGAGTCTCCACGCCCAACCAGAGCAGCGCAGCGACCACGGCCAGCAGGGCAGTGAAGGATAGCGCGGCTTCCCACCCTATTCTTGCAGCCAGCCAAGGCGTGGCCAGAGGCGAAATAAGGCCTCCGAGGTTGCTGCCGAAATTCATGACGCCCCCGCCGATGCCGCTACGTGGGCCGGAGAGCTGCGTCATGGTGGCCCAGAAGGGGCCTTCGCTCGATAGCACCAACGCCGTGGAGAGAGTCAGGCAGGCGACGGCCAGAGCAGGACTCTCCGTGCGCGCTCCCCAAGCCAGAAACCCGGCGGATAGCGTAAGCGCAGGTAAGGGGACGCTTCGCCGGCCCCGCAGTAGCGGGATCGCGCCGCCGCGTTTCACGGACCAGTCGGACAGGGCACCTCCCAGCGGAATCACCGCCAAGCTCAGAATCCATGGGAGTGAGGTGACCCAAGCGGCCTTGAGCAGATCGAAGTGGCGGACCTGCACGAGGTAGAGATAAAACCAAAAGACGAAAACATAACCGACATAACCTTGCAGCGTGTAGCTGGCTGCAAGAAACCAGAAACTGCGGAGGCTTAGTGGGGAAGGCCAATCCCTCCCTGCAACGGGCGCAATCTCCTTCGGAGCAGCGTAGGCGCGCGGCGGAGCCTCAACCGCTTCGCGCGGCGCTTGAGCCTTTGCGGTGGCCGGACTGGCGGACTGCTCATGCGTTGCGCCGGGTGGCGCCAGGCCACGCCAGAGCATTCCTACGAGCATCACCAATGCCGCCGTCACCAGAAGCGCGACACGCCAACCCCAATGAAATGAGATAGATCCCAGCAGTACGGGCGTTAGGGCGGAGCCGATGCCGATACTTGCCAGCACGGCGCCGTTGGCTCTGCCTTGCAGGTGCGCCGGGAGGGCCCCGGCGATAGCCCGTCCGCAGGCCGGGTAGGTGGGAGCAGCGAAAATGCCCAGAACGGCACGCACGGCCAGAAGCCCTGGCAGCGCGGCAAAAGTCAATCCCAACCATGGCCAGCCGACTGCCGCTGAGCCGGCGGTAAGAACCGCCCAGCCTCCCAGAAGCGTCAGGAACAGCCGACGGGTGCTCACTCGGTCAGCCAGCCATCCGGAGGGGATTTGAAAGGCGGTGTAGCCGAGCAGAAATGCGCTGAAGACCTCGCCCATCTGGGCTTGTGACAGGCCCAAGTCCGCCATTACGCCCGGGGCCACGAGCGCGATATCCGTTCGGCACATATACCCTGCCGAGGCGACGACCACCAGCAGGGCCACGAAGCGGCGGGGATTGCCAGGCTCAATACATCCCGGAGCGGCAGTGCGTGTCGATGCTTCGCTCATGACAGCTTCTTGTGGAAGAGCAGCTCGGATTGGCCTTCTACGACGTAATCGGGGAATTCAGCTACGCGCTCATACCCCAGCCGGCGGTAGAGCCCTTGCGCGCGATGGTTGAAGGAAGAGACGCAAAGGAAGAGATGACAGCGCCCGGCGTAATACTTCTCCGCAAACTCCACCAGCCGCGTTCCCAGGCCGCGCCCACGCGCGACGTCTTCGACGGCGACGGAGGAGATATAGGGAGAGCCAGCCAGGCCGTAGGGCAGGAGGAGGATGAAGCCCCGGCGCTCACCATCCTGCCAGGCAATGAACAATTCGCTGCCCGGCCGCTGGAGCTTGCTGCGGCAGGCGTCCAGGTCCTGGCGCAGCGTGATCCAGGGTTCGCTGCCGGCCATGAGCCGCGCGCACCATTCGAAGTCGGCCCCCTGTGCGGGCTCAATGCGGACTGATTCCATTACCACCTCAAGCCTCCAGCCTGCCTGCGGCAGGCAGACCGGCGCTCTGGATTCGTGACAAGGCTTGGGAAGGCTACCTGCCCGCGGCCGCATTCTCAATCATTTTCTGCCAGCGCGGCCAAAGCAACGTTTCAGGGCCCGCCGCGGCGGGCGCTACCTGCTTGCAGAAAGGACGAGACCTGGTGCAAACTTGATTCGGAAGTGCCCGCGGGCTGGTGTCCGCCCGGGACTTCAAATCCTGTGGTCCCGATTTTATCGGGATGGTCGGTTCGATTCCGACACACTTCCGCCAATTTTCACTGGCGCGGCCATACGGAAATAGGTGCGCAACGGCTGCGCGTTATGGCGGCGCTCTGTAGGGGAGCGCTCGGCGCTCCCGCGGGCGGGCAGAGCCCGCCCCTACCAGTGCCGGTCCCGCGTCTGCCGGACAATAGGCGTGCCCGCAGGTGTGAGACTGGCGCTAAGGCCTTTCCCAGGAAGATCGGTTTCTGGCGATGTCCAATCGCAAGCCCAAACCGTTTCGCGCTACGAAGGAAGTCAAGCGCCAGGCGCGCCTGCTCGTGGGCACACCTCCTCCGGCACAACTCCACAAGAGCCGGAAGCACAAGTCTCCCAAGCACAAGGGGCGCGAACGGGAGCAGATGGATTCTGAATGATGAATGCTGAATGATGAATGATGAATTCTGAAAAAGGGACCGGATGCAGTTCTATAATTCAGAACTCAGAACTCAGAACTCAGAACTCCTTGTCCCCTGTAACCTGTCCCCTGTAACCTGTCCCCTGTAACCTGTTTATCCAGGCCTGTCCCAAGCCTAGCTTTTCGACCCTCAACCAGGCTTGTATTCGGGAATCTTTTCGGCGGGTTTGAAGAGCGGCTCCGGCGAGGCGGAAGAGGACCGGGCAAGGGATTTGTGGAGTTCGAGCAAATCGGCCTTCGAGAAGCCTTCACTGGAAATTGCGATGTTCCCGTCAGGCTCGATCAAGAAGATGGTGGGAACGTATTTTAAGCCGTACTCTCGCGATAACTTATAAGGGTAGTTGTCCACCAGGATCGGGAAAGTCACGCCGAATTGTTTCGCGAATTGCCGGGCATCACGCGCTTCGTCCTGTACCACTCCCCAGACCTGCGCCTCCTGAGAGCGAAGTTGCTGGTAGATTCTCTCCAGAAACGGGAAGGTGTACTGGCAGGTGGGGCAGGAGACTTTGAAAAATGCAATCAGGACCGGCCCCCGGCCAAGGTTCTCTTTCAGGGAATACTTCCCCCCATTCACGCCCGCCAACTCGAAAGGCGGTGCAGCGTTTCCGGCAATCAACACAGGCACACTCTTCCTTCCCAATAAGCGCGAAATATATTGTACCAAAACGCTCCGCATCGGGGCACGGGTGTGCTGCCTAATCCAAAATCCCTAGTGTCGTGTTACCGGAGAAAGTGGCACAGTCGATGGCCTGTCACCCTGAACGCAGCGAAGGGTCTGTGCATTTCTTTTCTTCGGCAAAATGCGGGGATGCTTCGCTTCGCTCAGCATGACAGCTTGCGCCTGGCGTGTGTCAAGTATTTGCGTAACGCGGCACTAGTCGCCGACCCAGCGGGGGACTAATGGATATGCTTGATCTTCTTCTGCATGTAATCCACCAGCAGGTACTGGCCAAGAGTGTAGGGCGTGGTGAAGTAGGCCTTGCCCCGGCAGATTTCTGTCACCTTCTGAACGAAGTTGACCAAGCCAAAGTCGGAAGCGAGCATAAATGTATTGATCAGGATGCTGTTCCGCCGGCAGCGAGCGACTTCGTGGAGCGT
>Ga0209777_10007086_pt1 | contig 12517 bp, 11 predicted proteins | sample FrelakmetHBP12HB_FD_187147 | JGI IMG/M metagenome (GOLD analysis project Ga0209777, IMG submission 187147) | Freshwater lake sediment microbial communities from the University of Notre Dame, USA, for methane emissions studies -HBP12 HB (SPAdes)... | ecosystem: Environmental > Aquatic >... | reverse complement strand
TGACTGGGATACCACCCCTCAGGTTGTAGCGGTGATATGAGCCACCTCGATGATGATGCTGTCGCTGTCACGACCCGGGGGGCGTCATCATCAATCCCGATGGGTGTAATCTTTGTGCAACAGGTTCACGACAGAGTTCTAGACGGCAAACTCTTTGGAGAGAGGCACTATGTCTGAAATAGAGAACTATCTGAAGTGTACTGAGATTATTGACTGTGATACAGAGTCCATTAAAGAAAAGGCGTTCGAAATAACCAAAGGGCTGAAAACTGACAAGGAGAAGGCAATAGCCCTTTTCTATTTTGTGAGGGACAAAATTAGGCACAACGCCTACACATCACTTTATGAGCGTAACCGCTACAAAGCGAGTTCAACACTTGAAGCAGGCCATGGCATGTGTCAAAACAAGGCGATTCTTCTTGTTGCATTGGCACGAGCCGTAGAAATCCCTGCCCGCCTTGGGTTCGTTGATGTTGAGGACCATCAGTTATCAGAGAGCTTCAAACAGATGATAGGTGGTGTTAACACAATGCCATTCCACGGTTTTGCAGAGTTATACATAGACGGTAGATGGGTTCACGCAAGTCCTGCCTATGATTTGGCCACTTGTCAAAAGAAAGGGTTCATCCCCGTGGAGTTCGATGGTGTTAACGATGCTAAAGATTCTGAGTACACGAAAGCTGGCCAACCACACATGAAGCACATAAAATATCATGGCCCCTATGAAGACTTACCTCTCGATGAGATATACAGTTATTACCGAGAATGGATTACTAAGTTGGGGATGAGGTGGGGTGATTTCAAGGAAGCCTCAGAAGAGATTAGAAAACGCAAGTTACGCAACGAGTAGTCAGGCATTATAGGAGACACCATAGCATTTCGGAAGCTGCCTAAGGTTCAGAGTTTTTGGAGCCAACCACAAGCTTACCTGCACAGAACAACGACACAAAGAAAAAACAACCGGGAATACGAACAAGGAGCGCGAATTCGGATCGAAGGCTTTCTCTAGACAATGCAATCACTGAATTTCAATGTGGCAAATATCCAGAGGTGATCTCCCATCATCTCCGTATACAAGCGCTGTGTTCAGGGTTGAACTTCAAAGCTTAGGCTGTTGAGTGGTGACCAAGAAAAAGGAGGTTTCTCAATGTCAGCATTCGGCTTTACTCAGGAACAGGAGATGCTACGCGAAGAGGCGAGGAAATTCGCCAAGAAGGAGCTTGCTCCCGGGGCCTCGGGACGACTCAAGATGGGGCCAATGGAGCTTCATGAGGCTTTGAAGCCGCTTGACAAGAAGATACTCGAAATGGGATGGTCAGCCCTTAACGTGCCCGCCAAGTATGGTGGGCAACCGATCGATGCTGTGTCCATGGGAATCATTTTTGAGGAGTGTGCTAAGGTAGACCCATATGTGGAGACTGTCGGGGCTATGCAAGCAACAACTGCTCTATTGGAGACTCTGCCTGAGGATGTGCAAGACGAGTGGTTTCCACGTTTGATCAAACGGGAAACTAAGCACGCTTTTGGTTTTACTGAGGCTCAAGCAGGCTCAGATGCAGCTAATGTTCAAACCAGAGCCGTAAGGGACGGGGACGACTACATCATCACTGGCGAAAAGTTCCCTATTCCCTTTGCTATGGTAGCCGATGTGGCCTCTATATCGGTCAGAACCGACCCCAAAGCCGGATTCAAAGGCGTGAGCATGTTTTGGGTGCCTTTGCATCTCCCAGGCATAAGTATAAGACCGCTTCCTTGGATGGGCAATGCCAATTTGGTGCCGAGCGTAGCGAGCTTCGAAGGGGTGCGGGTTCCCACAAGGTATTGCGAGGGCGGAGAAGGCCAGGGCTTCTATATGGTTGTGAACACCCTAGACTGGCTACGTGTAATAACGGCTCTGACATGTCTGTGCAGGGCTCTAGCCTCGCTTGAGGAAGCCATAGCTTGGGCCAAGGAACGCATCGTCTTTGGCCAGCCTATATATAAGTATCAGGGGGTGTCTTTTCTCATCGCTGAGCATGCCACCATGCTCGAAGCAGCGAGATTGTTGTGTTACCGAGTCCTGTCGCTCAAAGACCAGGGTCTTCCGTATATGACAGAGTGCTCCATGGCGAAATGGCTTAGCGTTGAGGTTTCTATCCAAGCTATCAAGGACTGCATGGTGATACTCGGGCATCCAGCATATAGTACAGAACACCCTGTTTCGCAACGGCTTAGAGACGTTGTTGGCTTTCAGATGGGCGATGGCACACCACAAATGCAGAAAATGATTATCGCAAGGATGTTAATAGGCAAATAGGACGTGAGGTCCAGAATGAATACCTCTGGATACAAGAATCACCTAGATCGGTCTGAGTTGCTGGGCTATGGTCAGGAGACAATAACCACTCTACAAAGAGAGGGGGTGATATGATTTATTTCGTATTCATTTGACCTGGGCCGCGAGAATCAGTCGAGATATAAGCTAGACTTGGATCAACTAAAATTGATTTTTTATGGGCAGAAGTTATCCATGCCTGAACGAATCATCAACACTCTACGGAAGTTTGTTCACCATCAAGGCAACCATATCTTCGAAGGCTGATTGATGGGGGGGGGTAACTAATTCCCAGACACTTTCTGATATAAATCCGAATAGACGGCAGAGTCTAATCAGGAGATCGAGAGGGAGGAAGTTCATGGCTACAAAGCGCTTAAAGAAAGTAAAAGCTGTCGACATGGAGTGCTTGATGAGCACCAAGGAGGGTGCGCTCAGCAGAGACCCGGCCATGATTGAGATGCTGGCTGCTTACTTCAAGACCGCGGGTCTGCGCATCAAGACCGATGACGAGATGGTACAGGACTGGAGAGACGCCGGTGTACAGGTGGTTATTCTCTGCCAGACCCACAGAATACTAGGTTTCACCGAATTTGAGCAAATACAGGATAGGCACAACTACATAGGCCAGCTCAAGAAATCCTATCCGGATGTCGTTCTAGGTTTCTGGGTCGGAATTTCTCTCGAATACGGCCTTTGGAAGGCACTAAAAGAGGTTGAGAGATGCATTAAGGATCTGGGAAGTTTCGGCCTCTTCGTCACCGGAATGTATGGAATACCTGCCAATGACAAGACATGGTGGCCTCTCTATGACCTATGCCAAGATGCTGGTGTCCCTATTAAGATCACAGTAGGGGCAACCGCCGGAGGTGCCGGGCAGGGCGGAGGCCAGATCAGCGGAATGGGCATACGCCTTTCGAGTGAGAAACCGATCCCAAACGTGGACGATGTCGCTGCTGCTTTCCCCAACCTGACCATTGTCGGGCACCACTATCCTTTCCCATGGGTCGATGAGATGACGGCGGTGATGATCCACAAGAACAATGTGTACTGCGAGGTGCACGGCTGGCGGCCTAAATATTTTCATGACAACTTCAAAAGAGAGCTGAACACCCGCATCAAAGGTAAAATCATGTTTGGCTCGGACTACCCCTTCTTCCCCTATGATAAGCTATTCACCGATTGGGAGGCGGGGGATTACAAGCCCGAGGTTCTGCAAAATGTATATACAAATACAGCCCGTAAGGTACTCGGGCTGCCAAAATAGAGTGAACTCGGGCACCTGATCTCGATTTTGTCCCCATCAGGGGCTGCGGGGAACTAGCTATCCAGAATAAATAAGATGAATCCATTGAGCTTAAGAGACTGAAATGGATTGCTTTTGCTAGATAAAGCCCATTCTACTGAAGCAAAATAGTACCCAGAGCTTGAAGAAAGAAAGGGAGACTCTAGGCAAGAGCCTAGGGAGAAGACTGAGAAGGTGTCTAAACTCGCCTTTCGTACGATGATGGTTTTCTTCTATATTCTTGATTTCTTATATCCGTATATTAAGAAACGCGTTAAGAAGTTTGGTATAGAAGAGGGCATGACAGTTGTTGACTACGGTTGCGGCCTAGGAAGCTACACAACGGAGATGGCAGAGCTCGTTGGTAGAAAGGGCACTGTATATGCAATAGATATGAACAGGTTAGCGATTGAAGCTGTCGAGAGGAAGATGGCAAAATGTAATCTAAGAAACGTTCGTCTCATATTGGAACCGATGTGGATGAGTGGATACGACAGCACTCTTCCAAATGGACTTGCGGATATAGTATGCGCCCTCGGCAAATTCTCGACTATCAGACAACCAACAGCGTTCTTGGGAGAACTGAGACGAATAATAAAAAATGACGGAACACTGATAATTGACGATAATCACCAGCCTCGGGATGTAACGAAAAAGAAGATACTTGATTCAGAGTTATGGGATATCGTTGAGGAAACATCTGACCATTTAAAATGTAAACCACGAAGATAACGACTTTGCCAGCTTCAAACCAATTCGTTACGAGTACGCTGTACCAGATAAAACGGTCAGGTTGGCACTGTGGGCAGGTCAATCATATTTCTTAGTAGAGCCAAATCTCGCCATTCTCTGGAACCCTATTCTTGCACGTGCCTCAGCCATTAAATTAATAGGGGACGCACTTGAGCATGATACCTATGTACGCGAGGGTCAATTTGACTATTAATAGAGTTCGATATTGCTCCAAATATATATAGGCGATGTGATAGGTATTGCTATATGTTGCTGCCTGAGAACCCAAGATACTCGCTATATCTTACTAGATGGGACAAGGCTTTGACTGCCCTTTCAGGCGTAGGATAGGGGATAAGGTGGTTTTGCACCATCTTCCTATAAACAATCCCGCTCTTCACTTCATCGCTTATCCAGACAGAGAAAAGGATGGGCTTCTTATATTTCTTCATAATCCCCATCGTCACTTCCAGATTCCCTATGTACTCCTCTGCGATGCCCTGTAGTATTTGATCAAGATTAGCTGTGTAATCCCTTTCCCAAGGGGATGTACTCATTAAACCAGCGAAGCCAAAAGGTGTCCATATAGGGCCTGTAATTATTACTGCATCAACATTATCATCTTCCATAAGTGGTAGAAGGCAGGGATAGCTGATATCACCACTGGTGTCGACTGGATTCCCAGGCGACCATCTCCCTGACAGAACAGAGTTCAATTTGTCTATAGTAACCGGTGACAACGGCGGCACGTCTAGACCGCACCTTCTCAAAGCATCAGCTACTATAACCCCAAGGCCACCACCCACAGTTAACACAGCTACTCTTTTCCCCTTTGGCAATGGCTGGCTGAGCAGCGCGAGGGGAACGTCAATGAGATCACTAACCTCCCGAACCCTGATCACCCCAGCTTGAACGAATGCCGAATCGCAAATCTCTTCCGAGCCTGACAGAGCAGCAGTGTGCGAACGACAGGCTGTCGCTCCACAATCCGTACCCCCGACCTTCATTAAAACTATCGGTTTCTTTTTGGAGGTTTCTGCGGCTAATTCTAGAAAACGTCTTCCTTCCTTAAGACCCTCTACATATCCTATTATGAGTTGTGTATCATTATCCTGGCCTAAATACTCAATGTAGTCTTCGAAGTGCAGATCTGCTTCGTTGCCGCTGCTAATATATTTGCTTAACCCCAGACCTGCTTCGTGTGCCATAGCTAAGATCATCAATCCTAGATTCCCACTCTGAGACACAAACGCCATTGGCCCCCTCTCCATTGGTGGTAAGTAAGGTGCAGTGAAAAGATCTGAGAAGGTGTTAACATGTCCAGCGCAGTTGGGACCGACAAAACGTATCCCGCCTCGCTGGGCGATCTCGACCACTTCCCGCTCCAGTTTAGCACCATCGCCCCCGATCTCAGCAAACCCACCTGAGATTACAAGAGCGGTTTTGACTCCCTTCCTGACACAATCCTCCATAGCTGCAGGGAGAGCTTCAGCAGAGACGGTAATCGCGGCGAAGTCCACAGGGCCAGGCACATCAACTATACTATTATAAGCTTTTACTCCGAGCACCTCAGCCTTGTTCTTGTTTATGGGATATACCTGCCTACATTCCTTCGTCAACAGGAGATTAAGGATATCATAGCCCCACTTGCCAGGGATGTTGGAGGCTCCGATTACAGCTACGGAGTGGGGATTGAAGAGGTAGTCAAGGTGCTGAATAAAATTCATACCATTTGTATCGAGTTACCGAAGTCGCCTCTGTAAGGATTCTGCTCTAGAATTATATACGACGCTAGTTTGGAGCGCAAGTCACCTGCTCACCGAAAATCCTGCCCAGGGTAAATACTGGAGCTCAGACCTAGAATACCTATGCTAGAGAATCAACAACTATGATTATCTGATCAGAAGATAAGTAGTCAATATTCTGAATCTACGATGACACCCTAATCCGTATTTCGACTCCTTAAATTAGTTAAAAAAGTGGCCTCCGTCAAATCTATTCGTCTCATAAGGAAGAGAATGGTGCAAGGGAGCCCACATTGAGCCAAAGGAATTGAACATTCCGCTACATTGATGGGGGATTAATATCTTTGGCTATACCAACTGTCAACCGAAGACATATCATTACTACCACATTAAGGGGAGCGTAGAGGCTGGGCTGGTTCTGACCAGTATTGCAATCAAGTCGATTTGGGTAGGCAGGGCCAATTTGCGCACTGCCCAGTACCAGATGCAACATGCGGTCAGACACAGAGTTCTTAAACAGAGTGCGCAACAAAGGGAGGAAGCGCCAATATCTTATTACATAATTGGGACGTGAGGTTAGACGGGGTAATGAAATTTCGCTACTGCGATGAAAAACACGCCAGCGAAGCGCGATACGGCGCAATGATTACGCCACCTGGCTCCTCTGGATAGTCTACGAAGCCTGCTGTTTCATCAACCGGACTTCCACATTACTCAACAAAGAATCTACCCTGCAGTTCTCACTGGTTGCATTCTGGCGTGCTTACGCTCCTATTATTCTCACTGTGAAGTAGATCTTCTCTTACTAACGAATGCTCTTAGTTTTTGTTGGGCGTATTCTGTTTCAAGGCACAACGCCTGTGCTTCAGCTCCAGCCTTCAACTCCGAATCCAAATCGGTTGAAAATGCTCGATAAATGGCGGCCTTTGCTTTTTTCATTGCAAATGGCGAAAAGGCAGCGAGCTTTGATGCCAACTCCATAGTGGCAGCTTCTAAGCAGTCATGGGGAACCACTTTGTTTGCCAGACCTACGCGTTCGGCTGTATATGCATCTATTGGGTCACCAGTAAAGATGAGCTCACATGTCTTAGCAATACCGACAAGTCGAGGTAAGAAATAAGCACCTCCAAAATCTGGAACAAACCCGACTCTAATGAATATTTCTCCAAATGTTGCTTTCTCTGATACTATTCTAATATCACAGGCGCAAGCAATGTCACAGCCTGCACCCAGAGCGGGGCCATTTATTGAACCGATCAAGGGTATCTCTAGGCTCCGCAGCTTACTGGCAACCTGCACTGAATGCCGAAGGTGTTTTATCCTTGTCTCTCTGTCCTTTGCAGTAACCGCAGGGTGAGTTTCAAGATCACCTCCAGCGCTGAAGGCAGCCCCTGCACCGGTAATGATTAGTACCCTCACTTCATCATTATTCATTATTTCATCAATTGCATCGCAAATCTCGTCACAAATCCGATAGCTGAGAGCATTCTTTTTTTCAGGTCGGTTTAACGTCAGAGTTGCGATACAGTCTTCAATCTTTAAGATGACTTCTTTGTATTTCACTGCTTTCTCCTTCCCAAGCTACATTCGTCACCATCCAGAAGGACATCTTGAGCATTTCAGATGCATTGTGATTGTAACCCACACAAGCCATTCTCTGCCTATCACAGCTGTTACAAAGTCCAATAAGTCATGGCTGCTTGCATGAAAGAACGTTTTCAGCGTTCCATTCTTTGCTTAGCTCGATGATGGAACGGTGAATATCTTCACACAAGCTAAATAGTAGCGTATGGTTTCAGTAGAGTCAATGGGGTCGTTATTAACTGGCAAGGCTTTAGTAAACATACATTACCGTTGACAGTCGCTAGCTTTAACCGCTATACTAATTGCAACTAATTAAGCTGGTAGAAAAGGAGGAATGAATGGCCGGCATTACCTCGTTTGGAGCTTACGTACCCCTATGGCGGCTGAGTCGTGAAGCGATCATGAAAGGATTGCGTGGGGAAAAGGCTATCCGCAACTTCGACGAGGATAGCACTACCATGGCCGTAGCTGCCACTATAGATTGTCTCAAAGGACAAAAAAGGGAGGCGGTGGACGCTGTTTTCTTCGCCTCAACCACCGCCCCTTATAAAGAGAAACAGATAGCTACAACCATTGCTGCTGCCTGTGATCTGCGGCGTGACATAACTACGGCTGACTTTTGCAACACTTTGAGGGCGGGGACATCCGCCGTGAAAGCAGCTCTTGACGCAGTAAAAGCTGGGTCGGCAAATGAAGTGCTCGTGGTAGCAGCCGATTGCCGCATGGGATCCCCGGGGACTGAGTTCGAGCAGAACTTCGGCGACGGTGCGGCAGCTTTACTTATCGGAGACAAAGATTGCGTTGCCAGCATAGATGCCTGGCACTCCATATCCAATGAGGCCCACGATTACTGGCGGCTGGATACCGACACTTTCATCCGCTCCTGGGAGGACAGGTTCGTCTTCAATGCTGTCTATTACGACCTGGTGACGCAAAATGTGGCTGCGCTGCTCAAGAAAGTCAATCTCACCACCAAGGATTTTGCCAAAGCTATCGTGCCTCTTCCCAGCCCCAGGGTGCTTGCCGACATATCGAAAAGGCTCGGGTTAGACGCCAAGGCGCAGGTCCAGAACCCTTTGATTGATATTATGGGTCACACCGGTGCCGCTTATGCCCTTATGCTGCTGGTGGCAGCTCTGGAGGAGGCTAAAGAAGGCAACAAATTGCTCCTCAATAACTACGGCAATGGCAGCGATTCCTTTGTAATTCAGGTTACCGATAAGATAAGCAAAAAGGTCGAGGGACGGTGGGGTATGAAGGCCCATCTGGCATCGAAAAAGATGGTAGATGACTATAGAATATATCTGCAATGGCGTGAGCTACTGACGTTCGAGGCGACGCCAACTCCGCCGGGAGGACACATATCTGCCTCTGCTCTGTTCAGAGACCGCGGCCATATTTACCCGTTACATGGACTGAAGTGCAAGTCCTGCGGTGAAGTCCACTTCCCACCACAAAGGGTATGCCCGAAGTGTAGGGCGAAGGACCAATATGATGAGGTAAGGCTATCGGACAAGAGGGGCACGGTCTTTACCTTCAGCGCGGATTACGTTTGTAGTCGCCAGGAGGCGCCCAGGGTGACTGCGATAATAGATTTTGAAGGCGGCGGGCGCATGCCAACTATCATGACCGATAGAGTGCTCGAGGAGATAAAAGTAGGGATGCCGGTGGAGATGAGCTTCAGGAAACTGGTTACTCAGAACGGGTTCCACAACTACTTCTGGAAATCTATGCCGTTAAGGTCTTAGAGTGATAATATAGGAGGGAAAAAGAAATGCCAGGCATTAAAGATAGGGTAGCTGTGGTTGGCATGGGCTGTACGAGGTTTGGAGAGCTCTTCGATAAAAGCGACCAGGACCTCATGGTGGAGTCCTGCCATGCAGCTTTGGAAGATGCAAAGATGGATCTCAAGGAGATTCAAGCAGCCTGGTTGGGCATACAGGGCGCGGAAACAGGGTCCTCTGGGTGCAGGCTGGCCCGGGCCTTGAAAACAGACTATATACCCGTCACCAGAGTGGAGAACTACTGTGCCACGGGTATCGAAGCTTTTAGAGGTGCCTCTTATGCGGTAGCCGCTGGCATATATGATATTGTGCTGGCCTGCGGCGCGGAGAAGCTGAAGGACACGGGGGCTACCGGGCTCACCCAAATGGGTGGTGAGCCACAATTCGGTGCCTGGGTATGGGCGCCGGTCGTGCCACCGGCTAGATTCGCCCTCTCTGCAACAAGGTACTTCCACACCTACGGTTTGACCCCAGAGGAAGGCAAGAGGATGCTGGCCATGATTGCGGTTAAGAATCACCACAATGGCAGCCTGAACCCCAGGGCCCATTTCCAACGGGAGATAACCATAGAACAGGCGATGAATGCTCCTATAATCGCCTGGCCGCTAGGTCTTTTCGATTGCTGTGGGGTAAGCGATGGGTCGGCAGCGGCGATTATCACACGGCCTGAAATCGCCAAGCGTATCAGGGACGACTATCTTGTCGTCAAGGCGCTGGGACTATCCGCTGGCGCGGGAACACAGGGTGTGATGGCCAACGACTACGACTTCATCCATATAGATGAGATTGTACGCGCCGGCAAGCAGGCCTATACCGAGGCTGGCATAAAGAATCCGCGCAAAGAGGTAGACCTCGCCGAAGTACACGACTGCTTTACCATCACCGAGGCCCTTATCTGCGAGGACCTTGGTTTCACTCCCAGAGGCAAGTACAAGGAAGATATAGAAGCAGGCACCTTTGACCTGGGAGGAGAGATAGCGGTCAACCCCGATGGCGGGTTGAAATGTTTCGGGCATCCCATAGGAGCAAGCGGGCTGAGAATGATCTTTGAGTCATATCTCCAGCTTCGGGGCAAGGCGGGACCACGGCAGTTAAAAAACCCGAGAATTGGTGTTGCTCAGAATTATGGAGGCCTGCCCGGCGGTGGGATCTCTGGCATGGCTATCGTAGGAGCTAGGGATTAGTCGCGAAACCAGTGCTTGTCTTATCTGATCTAGAGTTTGCACGGGCACATATGTGCCCGTGCATTTATATTTATTCAAACACGATACAAGCAAGATCAGGGGAATAAGTTGCCGGAGCCAGAATCGGCTAATGCAAGTGAGCCCTAAAGAAATGCTTAAACCGCCTCAAAACCAAGAGAGCCCGCAATCTCGATGACCTGTCCTGTGACATAATATGACTCAGTAGACGCAAGAAATACAATAATGGGCACCACATCCTCTGGTTCGCCCATGCGCTGAAGTGTATTCTTCTTAGCAATCCTCTGGTATGTTTCTTCCCTTATCTTATCTGGCATTGAGTCGGTCATACCTGTCTTGGCGACGGGACATAAAACATTGACACATATCCCATATCGTGCTAATTCTCTTGCGTTAGATTTCGTTAAACCGATAATCCCTGCTTTAGCCGCGCTGTAGTTTGCCTGGCCGATACCACCGTAAATACCTGCAGGGGAGGATATATTGATGATGCGTCCCTTTATGTTGTTTTCGATCATATTCCTGACGGCTGCCTGACTATTCAGGAAAGCCCCCTTCAAGTGTACATTAAGAACTGTATCCCATTGCTCTTCTGTCATCTTAACCATCATGGCAGCCCTGACAACGCCAGCATTGTTGATTAACACATCCACTTTGCCGAATTCCTTAACCGCAGTACTAACCAGCTTTTCTGCCGTCTCTACTGTTCCTACTGCTCCAATGCATGCGACTGCCTTACCCCCTTCACCCTTTATCTCCTCTACTGTTTGGTTAGCCATCTCTAGAACAACATCGTTTACCACGACACAAGCGGCTTCCCTAGCTGCACCTTTAGCATAAGCTTTACCTAAACCTCCACCTGCGCCAGTAACTATCATTACTTCCCCATGCAATCTCTTCATACTGAACAACACCCTCCTAGCAAGCTTAATTCTACCTTGATAGTTCTAATAGTCAGGGCATTACTTGGCTCTGCCCGTTCTGTATTACCCTCTTTTATCCAAGTCCCTAGGCCCCATGGCGGCGTTGAGGTGAGCATTATCAAAGTAAGTTTCAGTAACCTTCGAATGACTGATTGGAACTCGCTCTTTCTGGATGAGAGTATAGGGATCATCCAATTGCGTGTCAAGATAGATATTCCTTATCGGGCGTGTCAGAGACAACTGTTTCTTTGCCTCTCTCGCTAATACCTTCCCCTGAGGCCTCACAGGTCAGTTAATTCGTGGCAAACTCACTCAATTCTATAAAATGACTCGTCGAATTCCGGATTATCTTTATATCTTTTCATGTGCACTAGCTCTGGGCTTTTTCCCATCCAATCCAAGAAGTCATCGGTAAGTTCAATCCCCGCTTCTTTGCATGCCGCAACAAAATCGTCATTTCTTGGCGGACATCCTCTTACTATTACGCAATGATTTATTGCGGGATGATCGCTATTCAGCTTTATCTGACACTGGCCCACAAGCATAGTATGCTTGTGTCCATGAGTAGGTTTTTGTATTTTACCATACAGGATTTCAACATCATCAAAGGTCTTATCTTTATTCTTCGCCGTCAATATTCCCATAACAATGTAATGGTAGAAATCCCCCCCGTATGTGCAAAGCGAATCATCCATTGCCAGAAAGCGGATGCCTTTTACGCCTGCGTTCGCAAAATACGTTGGCATTTCGCCGGATTCATTCTGCTCCAATCTCCACTTGTGCGGTTTAAGCAAGTTGTTAATATTTACTTCTCCTTGAACATTCACATCGCTAAGATCAGTCTTCCGACCATGAGCTTCGGCGGCAAAAGCAATATGAGGAATATCTCTCGGTTCGATGCCCAGCACAGTTGCTCCCACTTTGTCGGCTGAGATAAGGTCTTTAGAG
>Ga0209777_10007085_pt1 | contig 12517 bp, 10 predicted proteins | sample FrelakmetHBP12HB_FD_187147 | JGI IMG/M metagenome (GOLD analysis project Ga0209777, IMG submission 187147) | Freshwater lake sediment microbial communities from the University of Notre Dame, USA, for methane emissions studies -HBP12 HB (SPAdes)... | ecosystem: Environmental > Aquatic >... | reverse complement strand
GAAATCCCCCCGCACGCCTTCGGCGTGGATGATGTCGCCTTGACCCTCGTTTGCGTTTCTCAACCCTGTTCCCAGCGCGGGTCACTTCAACCAAGCACTGCTGGGCACATTCTCGCGAGCGCCGAAGCGGAAAGATGGTGCGGTCGGCCATTTGGTGGGTTGAATTCACGATGGCGGGCAAGCGCATCCGCGAGTCCTCCAAGAGCTCCCGGAAGACAATCGCACGCGAGTACGAGAAACAGCGCCGGCTCGAATTGGAACGGGCTTACGCTGGCATTCCGTCCGAAGAGCCGGCGAGCCGCATTCGCAGCGTCAAAGAGATCCTTGCAACGTACCGGGACGGGTACAAGCTGAGCCACCGTCCGCACTCGATCGCCTCCATGCGTTCCGCATTGAAGAACGTAGAGACACGCCTCGGAGATTGCCTTTTGCCCGACCTGACCGAAGCGCGCATCCGGCAATATGTGGCCGCCCGGAAGGAAGACGGTGTGTCGGGTCGCGCGATCAATGTTGAACTGGGAGAACTCAGCCGCGCCATCGGGAAGCCGTGGCGGACGCTGTGGCCGCATGTGCGGTCCCTGGAGGAAAGGCACGACGTTGGGAGGGCACTGTCCAGCGATGAGAAGCAGCAATTGCTCGTGGCGGCCGACAAATCCAGGTCTCCGAATCTCAAGACCCTCATTCGCGCAGCCCTCCTCACCGGCGCGCGAGCAGGGGAGCTGACCGCTCTGCGGTGGAAGCAGATTGATTTCGAGGTGAAGACGTTCACGGTCGGGAAGGCGAAGACAAAGGCCGGCACTGGCCGGATCATTCCCATGAACGGCGAACTGTTCGCCATCATGTCGGCACACGCTGCCTGGTTCACGAACACTTTTGGGGAGACCGACCCGGAGCACTGCGTATTCCCGTTTGGCTCTCCGCTGCCAAGCGACCCTACCCGACCCACGGTGGAGATCAAGACGGCCTGGAACACGATCCGGACCAATGCCGGAGTGAACTGCCGCTGGCACGACCTGAGGCACACGGCCTGCAGCGACATGAACGAAGGCGGAGTTTCGGAGGCCCTGCAGCTTGCCATCTTCGGGTGGAGCAGCCGCCGGATGGTGGAGCGCTATTCCCACGTCCGGACAGAGGCCCGACGCGAGGCCATGAACTCCCTGTCTCTCAAGCCCCCGGAGAAGCCGGAGAAGGCTGAGGATTCGGTTGGCTCCCCCAAAGAATCCCCCAAAGAAGCAGTCCTGCAGCGCGTCATGTAGTCGCTAAGTTGTGGAGCTGGCGGAGGGAATTGAACCCACGACCCTCTGATTACAAAGCCCACGCGAGCGACTTCTACCATTGACTACAGATTCCTGTAAACGTCTTGCTAACAGCGTCTTACGGTCATTTCCGAGAAGCCTCCGATGCTCCAGATATCTACTGTTTTCTGTGCAGGGTACCCATGAAAGTCCCCATAGTGAATTTACGGGGACGTTTCCTGGTTTGCGTGTATGCGTGCGTGTACATGCCGCACCAACGACGCTGACTACCGGCCGAAGCACCACATCGCGAGGAGAAGCACCCAGCACAGGTCGCTCCTCTCTTGACCACAACCAGTCCTCAACACAATCGCACGTGCCTCTTCTGCGCTCAGTTCACGTCGGAGCATAAGTTCATCCGCCAGGGCTTCCACAGCCGCTCGATTCTCGGGCAGTTTGAACCATTCGCGCGCCATCCTGTACGCGCGATCGAAAAACGTCCGGGGCTTGATAGCGCCAGAGAAGATGCGGCACAACTCTCGAGCCTGCCTTATGTCGCTGCTGTCGCCAACGGTCTTCTCACTGTGGAAGGCTCTCCCGGCTACACTCACGAAGAGCATGGCGGCGATTGCGCGTCGTTTTCTCACCGTCAGCCTGGCAACCACCTTGATTCTTGGGGCTCTGTCGTATTGGACGCGCCCGAAGCTTTCGCGATCGGGCACGATGGAAACCTTGGCGAACGGCTGACGTGTGAGTATGCAAGCTACAGCATGGGCCGCTTCATGCCGTGCCGTGTGTCTGAGATCCTTCGCGTCCAGATCCTTCGCGTCCACTGTCACAGCTCCTCACGAAAAAGGCCAGGCCCCCCGAAGGACCTGGCCCCTGTCATTATGCGACCCGACTACACCGAACAGGCCACGGCCGCGCGTTTCCGCCGCGCGGTTGCCGGGCGGAGGTTCCGCGCCCCCGGGTACCACAAACACCAGAAGGCCGGGAGCGTGTGAAGAGGGTGGCGGGCTGAGATAGCAGAGCCCCCGGGCGGCGCCGGGGGCGTGGTGGCGGGCAGGGGATTGGGTGGAGGGCTCAGGCGTAACCTCGACATTGCGCGGCAGGCCTTGCGGCCGCCGAGTCCAGTCAAGTCAGGTGTTCGACGCTACTTCTTAGGCTTCCACTCTCGCGCCAGCCGCTGAGCCTCGGCGATCTGTTCGCTGGTCATCTGCTCCTCAAGTCTATCGCGCGCCTCGGCGTAGTTCTTCCGCCTGTCGCCAACCGAACGCGAAGCCGCGAGGTTCAGCCACATATGCGCTTGCACGTAATCCTGCGTCACGCCCCGGCCGAATTCGTACATGATGCCGAGGTTGAACTGCGATTCAGCATCGCCCTGCTCAGCGGCCTTCCGGTACCAGCGGACAGCCTCCGCGTAGTCCTGGGTCACGCCCTCGCCCCTTCTGTACTCGGAGGCGAGGAGGTACTGTGCTGAAACGTCGCCCTGCTCAGCGGCCTTCCGGTACCAGCGGACAGCCTCCGCGTAGTCCTGGGTCACGCCCTCGCCTTTGGCGTAAATGATGCCGAGATGGATTTGTGCTCCAGCGTTGCCCTGCTCTGCGGCCTTCCGGCACCACCGCGCAGCTTCGGCGTTGTCCTGGGTCACTCCCCGGCCGTGGGCGTAACTGAGGCCGAGATTGATTTGCGCTTGAGCGTAGCCCTGCTCTGCGGCCTTCCGGTACCACCGCGCAGCTTCGGCGTAGTCCTGCGTCACGCCCTTGCCCTTGGAGTACATGAGGCCGAGATTGAACTGGGATTGAGCGTCGCCCTGCTCAGCGGCCTTGCGGAACCGACGCGCAGCTTCGGCGTAGTCTTGCGCCACGCCCTGGCCGTTCAAATACATGAGGCCAAGATTGGCCTGCGCCCCAGCGTTGCCCTGCTCTGCGGCCTTCCGATACCATCGGACAGCTTCGGCGTCGTCTCGCGCCACGCCCTGGCCTTTGTCATACATGAAGCCGAGATTCAACTGCGCCAAAGCGTTGCCCTGCTCTGCGGCCTTGCGGCACCACCGCGCAGCTTCGGCGCGGTCCTGCCTCACGCCCTGGCCGTTGTCATACATGACGCCGAGCTTGAACTGCGCTTCAGCGTCACCCTTCTTGGCTCGCTCGAACAACGGCTTCAGCGCATCCGAAGCGGGGGCCTTGGTTGCCTGGCCACAGCTGGACGTTATGATGCAGAACGCAGACATCGCGAGTATCAACGCGGTCCTGACCATGCGGGGGACTCTACCACAAACGTCAGAAAGCCGGGAGCGGTGCGAAGAGGGTGGCGGGCTGATGGGATCGCGCACTCTCCGACACGGTTGCCGGGTTCGCCGTTTTGTGGCCGCTGTTGTTTCGCGTGCTGCCCGGCGGCGCACATCACGCCGCGGGTTAGTGGTGCAGAACACGCTGGCAGTCTGCGCCGCAGGCACGGTTCGAAGGATCTTCTCCCGCGCCGAGCGAAGCCGACTGCTCCATCGCCTTGCGGGGGGTGTGTGGACGAGGCGATCAGCGATTTTCCGGGGGCCGTCTTGTGTCATCGGACCCCAGTAGAGGCTCCCGTCAGTCGATCACGGACTTGTCCAAGCACCGAAGCACCACGCTTTTCGGCCTGCCACTTTTCTGCGCCAATCTGGCTTCGGCGTACGCGGGGTCCTTCATCCGCTCGTCGTGGGCCGCTCGAATCGAGACAGCCACGCCTATGACCATCAGGCCGAGTACACTGAGGGCCAGCACCTTGAGAATTCGCCAAGCATGTGCCACGTCCGTCTGGGTTTTGTCCGGGACCGGAGTCCCGCACGCAGCAACTGCGATTCATGCTGCCCTCCGTTGCTTCACCTGGGCGATGCAGCGCTCTTCATCTCACCCGCATCCGGTGTATGTTTACATCCCGAACTGCGGCGCAGTCAAGGCATCGCGCCCTTCATTTCCGGTGTGGCGGTTTGATACCCTGGCGGACGATGACGTGTCCAGCCTGTGGAATCGAGAACCCGCCATCCGCTCAGTATTGCCCCAACTGCGGACGCCGGATGAAGAAGAAGGCGTCGGCGGTCTTAATCGGGTGCTTCGTCGTTGTCGGTATCTGCCTCGTAGCGCTTGTCGCTATCCTCGTCGCGGTGGGTGGCAAGGAAGAAGACCACCCTCAGGCCGACTCTCGGGTGAAAGAGGTCAGAGCAGAGGACCTGCCAAAGGAAGGCTGCCTTCAAGAGTTTTATAAGAAGTTCGCCGTCGTAAAGAACGGCGACGACGGGTGTCCCAAGTGGTATGGCTGTCCTCGCAATTTCCATCGACTCACGATGTCTTGGTATTTGAACGATCCAAAAACGGGTGAAAAACCCAGTGTTACGTGCGATGAGAGCTACGAATTCTGGTCGTCACGAGACATCAAGCAGGGCGAGGAGCTAACAGTGGATTCCAGTACCTACAGCGATCATGCGAAGCCCAAACCCGGTCCCTCGAGGAGTCCCCGAAAGAAGAATCCCAAGTGAGTCGCATAACAGCGGTCGGGAGGGCACCTACTCCCTCCTTCTTCTCACCCGTTCGGTCCGGCGTTTCTTTAGGCGGTCGGCAAGGGTGCGCAACGTTGCATCGAAATTCGCCGTTATCATTTCGCTCGGAAAAGCAATAAGTAACGGGCGCAGTTCGTTGTCCAAGAAATCGCAGCGCGAGACCGCCACGGCTGGGCATTCCTGGTGAGAACAGCCCTTCGCACTAGGAGTCGGGTTCAGGGCCAGCTACGGCGACCGACGAAAACTGCTCGGGGACGGGCACGCGAAGCGTCTGCCTCTTAGGCTTCGTTCAAGTCGGCTGCGGTCGGCCGATGCACACCGCAACACCACTTCGCGTATCACGCCCAATCGCTTAGATGTGCATCCTCCGCCGGAAGGCGAAGCCATAGCTGTTGAGAATAGCCCTGCCCGCCATCGACGCATAGCGAGTGAGAAGGGGATTTCGCGACAGTGATCGCTCACACAGGTCATTCTCTGGATACGGCGAGATGACGTGGAGGACGCTTCACGTGGTTTATTTACGAAGCCGCCTTTGTCACGCGGCGGGCAGGAGCTTTGTCACGCGGCGGGCCGGAGAAGGGAGAGTCTGTCAAGCAAAACGACGGTTTCTGCGGATCGGGGTAAATTCTAACGGGGTGATAGCTTGTGGCGAATCCTCCACAGCTTATTCTGGAGCCGAGAGCGGCCGGCGTAAGAAAGAACCTCGAAGATCAGCGCGCTGCCATCGCCATGCAGTGGGCCGAAACTCTGAGGGAGCAGGCCAGAGAAAGGCAGAGAGAACACAGTGGGACGGCTCCCGGGCAAGCGCAAATCGGCTGGTGGCTCCGGGCAGGCACGCCGCGACGGTCTCGACCACGTCGGGGCCGAGTTTGACATGTTCGCACTCCTGGCGAACGGGAGCGAAAGCGCGCCGCAGAAGGTACGATAGGAACGGATGCTCGAAAGAGAGATCTTCGACCTGCTCGAGAATGTGTCGCATGCTGGGCGGAAGGGGATGTTCGTCCGCACTCTGGTGGATGGCATGCACAGCGAGTTCGCTGGCCCGCTTTCGATGCGCGCGATTGGCGATTTTCGTCGCGAGGGCAGCCGTTATGAACTTGGCTACGTTCGGGGCGACGAGCTTTGGAACCTGCTCGGCGGCGGGTTCACTTTCCGCACGCTCCAGCGACGCCTCTCAGACCAACTGTGGTATATCCAGCGCGGTTTACGGCTCAAGGCGGAGGGGCGGGACGAGTGGTACGACCTGATCCTGATCCCCATCGACCGCGAACTCCGCCACGTTCTGGGTTTGATGGCCAGCTCGATGGCTGGTGAGGAGGGCCAGCAGCGCGAGACCACTTTCCAAGTCCTGGCTCGGCTCATCCGGCTGGCTGTGGACCGCCATCAACAGAGCCAGCGGTTGCAGGAAATCCTGGCGCTGGCACGAGACCAGCAGGTGAGCCTGCTGCAACCGGAACTGCCCGCCTTGCCGGGTTACGAGGTTAGTCGCCTGGCAGTTCCGGCCCAGGAAGTGGGCGGTGATTACCATCAACTGATTCCACTTACGAGCCACCGCTTTGCCGCGGTCGTGGCCGACGCCAAGGGAAAGGGCTTTGAGGCGGCTGTGCTGGTAACCGCCCTGCACGCCGCCCTGCGCGTGGTCAACGCCATGCCGTTCGAGGTCGTTCACAAGGTGCAGTTGATCAACCGCGCCTTAGCTGAGCAGGGCGACCTGCGGAACCTGGTCTCCATGTTTTATGCTGAGCTCGACGATGCAGGCTGGTTGATCTACGTCAACTGCTCTCACCCGGCGGCGATCATCGTCCGCGCCGATGCCGTTGAAGAGTTGAGCGCCGGCGGAATCTTCCTGGGACTGGATCCTTCAAGCGAGTACCGAACCGGCATCTGTGAGCTGCGTTCCGGTGACTTGCTGATCGCGTACACGGACGGGTGGTCCGAGGCTTTCAACGAGCAGGGCGAGGAGTTCGGCGCTGAGCGGCTCAGGGAGGCAGTGCAAGGCCTACACGGCTGGCCGCCCGAAAGTGTCATCCACGCCATCCAAGAAGCATGCGATGCGTTCCGGGGCGACGTTCCCTTGCACGACGATCTTTCTCTTGTAGTCTTTCGGAAGAACTGAGGAAAGGGAAGAACCTCAACTCCCCCCGAAGGCATCCTTGTCGGCGATCCACGGCTTTCTGCGGCGGTTCCGGTTCCCGGCTGGTGGCCCCTGGTAGGCACCTGGGAATGCTCAGTCAATAGATGCGTCCCATTTCTCCCGTTTCCTCAGAGAATGCACGCCGCCTCCGCCCGGGCCTCTCTGATCAGCCGCTGAACGTCTTCGGCATTTACTGGTTCCCTTGGATGGGCGCAGTTGTTGGCGACTACGAACAGGCTGGCGAGATGTGACCTCTTCACGGCTGTGATGACATTTGCCGCAACAAGGGAGTTTAAGACGTCCTCCACGTCTGCTCTCCTTTTGTGTGGCGGGTTTACTGTTATTTTAAGACCGCGAACGTCAGCCACGGTGAATAAATGGCGCTCTAGCGCGATGCGGGCGAGCACGCCGCTCGCCCTTACGAGAACTTCATCGCCCGGGCTTTCGTTGAACAAGAGCTCAGCCCTTTCGAATTCGTCCGCTGCAAGGGAAAAGCTCAATTGAGTAACAATGGGAAGCTCACGTGAGAGGATCTCTTGTTCCAAAGCGAGCACAAGGGACCGCGCTTTCTTGAAAAAGGACGTAAAGAGCCGCACGTGATCGGCATCAACCGGTGGCCCGTCTGGTAAGGCAATCATTCGTTCGATGTCGGTGAACGCCCTCATCGTCCTCCCGCCGCGTTCGATATTGCCTTCGTAACAATCGGTAAACTCCTGGAGACCCGAGAACTGAGCCTGAGCGAGAAGTTCCCTCGCGGCTCGGTACCACTGCTGGCCTTTGATGCTGAACTCCGGCTGCACGCTTTCTCCTGCGAAACGCCTTTCGGCTAGTGCGGCTAGGTCATCGGCCATGGCTTCGACCTGCTTCACGCGCGACTGTACTTGGATAAGCTTGCTCATTGCGGCGAAGTATAACAAGAACCATCGCAAACGCACAGGGGACCCGACCACCCGCTCTGCACGACCGGCGCTGGCGCACGGCCCTGCCCAAGTGTTTCTACGAGAATCCCAAACGGTCTATCCCTGTTGATAACAGCCCTGCTCACCGCCGTTCGCGCCGCGCAACCGGGCGGGAGACGCATCCCATGCTCTGGAGCCGAGCAGCCCAACCAGCGCCTAGAGGCGTTTGACTTCACAACCCTACACTGGCCTGTAACCAATTCAACGACTTACGGACATCAGTGTAGGGTTGTGTAGGGTTGCCCCTATTATCGGCGCTTCGCGCGCGCACGCACGCATATGAATTAATAGGGAAAACCCTCAAACCCTACACAACCCTACACGACCCTACATCCTTCATTCAGTCGGACGGCGTGGCCGGACAGTTTGGCCACGGCGTGCGTATATAGTGATCGAAGCCGTTCTGCAGGCCAGCGCCAAGCGCACCCTCCGGAGGCCAACCGAAAGGAAAGGTGGGATTCTGCCTCAAGTGTCGGGGCACGGGCTTAGGAGCTATCTACTTGATTCGTAGGTACTTCCTGGCCATCTTCGGCGAGCGCGTTACACAATTGCGCCATTTCGCTACTGTCAGGCCTGAAAAATGGTTGCCACTAAGTTGCCACTTGAAAACTCGATGAACTTCCAGGCCATGGCCAAGAGGATCGAACTCTGGCCCGTGGACAAGCTGGTGCCCTACGCCCGCAACCCCCGCACGCACTCCGACTCACAGATCGCCCAGATTGCCGCCAGCATTGCCGAGTTCGGCTTCAACAACCCCGTCCTGGTCGACAGCAACGCCGGAATCATCGCCGGCCACGGCCGCCTGCTGGCCGCCCGTAAGCTGAAGCTCGATCACGTGCCGGTCGTCGTGCTGGACCATCTCACCGAAACCCAGAAGCGGGCCTACATTCTGGCCGACAACAAGCTCGCCGAACTGGCCGGGTGGGACAAGGAAGTGCTCCGCGGCGAGTTGGCGGAACTCAGAGACGCCGATCTCGACCTCGAGATCCTCGGCTTCAGCGACGAGGAGTTGCGTGTTCTGCTCGGCGAGCCCGAGCCGGACGCCGGTTCCTCCGAGGGCGGGACCGACGAGGAGATCCCGGAGGCGCCAGTCGAGCCGGTATCCCGGTCTGGTGACATTTGGCTGATCGGCAACCACCGTCTCGTCTGCGGCGACTGCCGCGACCGCGAGATTCTTGCACGCCTGTTCGAGGGCAACAAGGCGAACCTGGTCATCACTTCGCCGCCATACGCGACACAGCGTGAATATGACCCCGCCAGCGGCTTCAGACCGGTGCCTCCGGATGAGTACAGCGATTGGTTCCGCGACGTGGCGGCCAACATTGCCGCGGTCCTGGCGCCCGACGGCTCCTACTTCCTCAACATCAAGGAGCATGCGGAGGACGGCGAGCGCAGTCTCTACGTGAAGGACCTCGTCCTCGCCCACCGGCGACTGTGGGGATGGCGATTCGTGGACGAGTTCTGCTGGCGGAAGACCGACAACGGCGTGCCCGGCGGATGGAACAACCGCTTCAAGAATGCGTGGGAGCCCGTGTTCCACTTCTGCCGGCAGCCGGAGATCAAGTTTCGGCCGAAGGCGGTCGGCCACGTTTCGGAGGACTGCTTCGATTACTCGACAGACAATCCGACATCCACCTCCGGCAGCGGTTTGCTGGGCACCGGAGCGCGAGGGGCGGCGGCAGGCCTGGCGGGAGCGGACGACGAAGATGGCCGGTTCACCGGCATCGCGCGGCCGAGCAATGTGGTCGAGGTCAAGTCGGAGAGCGGCCAGGGCTCGCACTCGGCTCCGTTCCCGCGGGCGCTGGTCGAGTTCTTCGTCAAGGCGTTCTCGGACTCGGGCGATATCGTCTTCGATCCCTTCCTGGGCAGCGGAACCACAATCGCGGCGGCGCAGGTGCTTGACCGAGTCGGCTACGGCGTCGAGATCAGCCCGGCCTACTGCGACGTGGTCCTGCGCCGGATCGCCCACCTGACAGGAGAGGAACCCATGCTGGCCGGGACGTGGCAACCGTTGCCAGAGGTTGCCACGGAGCGTGGCGTGCCGCAGGAGCAGGTCGAAAACCCCAGGCTTCGGGACTCGCGCCGGAGACAGCACCGCGGAGTGGCGCCCTACTACGGAGGCCGTCGGGAGGCTTCGCGATGACCATGCCGCTTCAGATCGAGCACCGGGCAGTCGAGGACCTGATCCCGTACGCGACAAACCCGCGCACCCACACGCCGGAGCAGGTGGCGCAGATTGCCGCGTCGATTGTTGAGTTCGGCTGGACAAATCCGATTCTAATCGGCGCGGACAACGTGATCATCGCCGGCCACGCTCGATTAGAAGCAGCGCGCAAGCTGCGGCTCGACCAGGTGCCCGTAATCGTCCTTGATCATCTGACCCCGGCCCAGCGCCGCGCGCTGGTGATCGCCGATAACCGGCTGGCGCTTAACGCCGGCTGGGATGAGCAGATGCTCCACCTGGAGATCGAACAACTGCGTGACGACGACTTCGACCTGGACCTGCTCGGCTTCGACGAGGACGAACTGGAGGCGATGCTGGCCGACCCAGGCGAGCCCGTTCAAGGCCTGACGGACGAGGACGAGGTCCCCGCGCCATCCGAGGTCCCCGTCTCCGCGGTCGGCGACGTGTGGGTGCTCGGAAGGCACCGCGTTCTGTGTGGCGACGCCAGGAATCCCTCTGCCCTCGACCGGCTCATGGGCGGCGAAAAGGCCGATCTCGTCTTCACGGATCCTCCCTACAATGTCGACTACGAGGGCTACACCGAGGAGCACCTGAAGATAAAAGGCGACCGGATGTCCGACGTCGAATTCAGGCAGTTCCTGGACGCCGCCTTCCGGTCGTACCGGACGGTCGTCAAGCCCGGCGCCTCCCTCTATGTCTGCCACGCCTCTTCATGTCAGCGCGAGTTCCAGAACGCACTCGAGGCGGCCTGTTTCGAGGTCCGGTGCCAAATCATCTGGGCCAAGAACACCTTCGCCTGGGGATTCGGCCGCTACAAGTTCCAGCACGAGCCGATGTTCTACTGCCATCTGGCCGGCGAGACCGATCCTTGGTACGGCGATAAGTCGCAGTCGACGCTGTGGCAGGAGAAGAAGCCCGCGGCGAACCGGTTGCACCCGACCATGAAACCGGCGGAATTGATCGAGCGGGCACTGCTGAACAGCAGCAAGGCCGGCGACATTGTGGTGGACTTGTTCGGCGGTTCGGGATCGACGCTGATCGGCTGTGAGCGCCGGGGCCGGTACGCCAGGCTCATGGAGATCGATTCCAAGTACGTCGATGTCATTGTGCGGCGGTGGCAGGAGTATGCGGGCAGGCAGGCGGTGCTCGAGGGGGACGGGCGTTCGTTCGAGGAGATCAGCCGGACGCGGATGCAGGCGGTGCCGTGAATCGACCAATGCCATCGCGAGATCGCCGCGGTCCAGGCCCAGATCCGCGCCGGCCATCCCGATCTGCAGGGCCTCTGCCTGGCTCTGGCCGATTGGTCGGCGGAATTGCGGCTGCTGCTTCGAGACTGTGGACAAGAAGAAAGCCGCCGAGGCTCGGCCCCGGCGGCGGGAGGAAATCAGGTTGGCGGGCGTCAGGTTTTGATCGAGTAGGTCCGCTCCCCGTCCTTCCCCTTGGCGGATTCGACGGCCAGCCCCATCTTCTTGCCGAGGGCGCCGCTGATGAAGCCGCGGACGCTGTGGGCCTGCCATCCGGTGGCGTCCATGATCTCCTGGAGCGTGGCCCCGTTGCGCCGCCCGAGCAGCGCCAGGACCTGAGCCTTCTTGCTGCCCTCGCGGGTAGCGGGTTCCTTTTGGGCCTTGGCCTTCTTCTCGGCCTGGGACTTCTTTGCGCCCCTGGCGCGCTTGGCGGCCTTCTCGGCCGGGGTGGTCTGTTTGCTCGCGGCGGCGGCCTGCGTCGCGTCCGGGGCGCCCTGTTCCGCACCGGGGGCCAACGTCTGGACCGCCTGCCAAATGCGCCGCACCGCCTTGCCGCGGTTCTCGAACTTGGTCACCGGCCTCAAGTCCGCGAACGAGGCGACGCCGGCGAAGCTGTTCCAGATCTCGACCAGCCGCGACGCGGGCCACTCGGCCGTTACCTGCCCGAGTTCCTTCTCGCTGACAAAGGCTCGGCCTCCCAGGGCCAGCAACTCCTGGGCCTCCTCCGGCTGCGCGAAGGCGGTGATGTTGTTATCGGTTCCGATTACGAACGTGCTCATTTTGCTCTCCTTGATGGGTCTCATTTGCCAACTTCTTTTTGGCCCCTGGATTCATCACTCCGGTCGCCGGCAAAGGCAAGCGGAAAGTGCGGGCAATCTGAGGAGGGTCGATGGCCCTGGTGAGCGTCCGCCAGTACGCGAAGCATCGTGGTGTCAGCCACACGGCTGTGCAGAAGGCCGTAAAGCAGGGCCGGATCAAGCTGACGGACGGCAGAGTCGACGTGCAGGCCGCGGATCGTGACTGGAGCCGGAACAGCAGCCCGGTAAACGCGCCGAAGCCGCCGGCCAGAACCGTCCCTACCGGCGATGGACCAGCATCCGGCCCTACTTATGCCCAGTCGCGCGCGGTCCGCGAACTCTACCTGGCCCGCCTCGCCAAGATCGAGTTCGAGGAGCGTGCCGCCAAGTTGGTTAGCCGGGATGAAGTCACGGTGGCTGCCTTTACC
>Ga0209777_10007084_pt1 | contig 12519 bp, 6 predicted proteins | sample FrelakmetHBP12HB_FD_187147 | JGI IMG/M metagenome (GOLD analysis project Ga0209777, IMG submission 187147) | Freshwater lake sediment microbial communities from the University of Notre Dame, USA, for methane emissions studies -HBP12 HB (SPAdes)... | ecosystem: Environmental > Aquatic >... | reverse complement strand
AGATTTTCGGGGGTAGGGGTATTGGAAGGTGGTGTGGTATTGTCGGTGTAGTTCTCGTGTCCATTGAGTTGTTATGTCCATGGTTTTTGCTATGCGGTAGATTGATCGTTCTTCTTTGTCCACTTCTCTGATGATCCATCGTATTTTCTGTTGATTCAGCTTCCTCATGGATGCTGAATCATCTATTTTATTTACCAGAAGAAAGTAATTTCGGGAAAAGACAATCTAAAATATTTTATGAAAGATTAATAAACACAATTATGTAAATAAGGTAAAATATCATTTTTGATTGGAGTGGTTATTGAAAAACAACCTTTTTTCACAACGTTATTTTCCCAACTCTCTTTTACACATTACTTGGTCAAGCATTGACACGATTTTAAGATACATGGTTTTTTGTGCGAATCAAATAACACAAAAAAGAAAAAAAATAACGTTTGTTTATTTGGAGAAAAACGATGAAGTCCATGTTGGGCGGCTTGGTTCGTTTCTTTTTAGTAGCATCTCGTTCCATTGATCGTCGGTCAATCGATTGGCCACTGGTTGTTTAAACTCATAATAGCTGAAGACTGGGCCTGCCCCTGCGATAATCCGTCCATCAGGGATTTTATAGGCGACAATTAGGAGGTCGACATAACCGACGCCTTCCTCAAGCACCTGCTGGGGATCGTTAGTATCCGTGTGCACGTCAGCGACTAAGGTGGTTTCTTTTCCCTGTTCATTCACTCCGGTGACGACCGAGTCGAGTTGATCGCCAAAATCACGGATAAAGGCATAGTCTGATGTGTTTAATTCCTTTCCTTCTAACTCTGATTTTGAGATATTGAGCAGTCGACTTAGGATTGATGCAAGGTTATTCAACCTGGTGGTCTCAATTTGATTAAGCACGTGTAATGCGGTCAGACCTGCGGTGGTCATCTTGGTTAGTGCAAGAATCCGATTGTAGAACTCAGGGACTGGTTCGACGTACCCAACAACCGGTTTTTCTTGCATTGGTGTGTGAATTCCTAATGTTTTGGTGTAGCTCTGTTTTGCATACAGGATAGTATCATGGCGTAACTCTGTCCAGGAGGATAACGCGGTTTGGAGTTCTTTGTCTTGCCAGGCTGGAGAACTCATGAAAGTGGGATACCGAGTGTCATATTGTTGGATTAGGGATTTCAGGGTGTAGACCCAGCTGAAGTAGAGATTCCGGTTCCATTCGGTGATATTCAGTGATGAGAAATTCTGCTGAAGGGCGGTCAGCTGCTGTGTATAGTTTTCATAAGCGGTGTCTCCTTCTTTCGTGAGGATTTGGAGTGCTCGTTCTGAGCCGAGAATCGCCATGATATCAAGACCTCGTGGGAGGCATCGTTCGGATATCTTCATAGTAAAGGGGGTGTTATTTCCTGTATATTTCCCGGTCGCAGGGAAGACCAGTTGCTGGAAGATATAGGAATCAGGGATGAACCGTTGGCCCATGAACCGCATTCCTTTAGTTTTCTCCAGGACTTTGTTAAGGTCGTTGACGTTGATGGGTTCATTGACGTTTTTTATGATTATTGCTTCCCCGGTGCCCCCGTAGATTTGTGGGCTGCGGAGGAGAACAAACTGTTTTTTTAGATCAAGGAGTTTAGTGTCATTCCCCAACTCTGTAGCGTTGAAGGAGGAGCCAAACACCGTACGAATGCTGCTGAGGTATTCATAGGGTGTAAGGTCATCTGCAGTCCCAACGAAGAATGATGTAACGCTATACATCCGGGTCCAGAGATCTAGGAGACTTATATTCTGGACAGTCTGGGTAGAGAGATCGATAGCGATTAGACTTGCTTGGATAGTCTGGATCTTAGCGTCTTCCGCGGAAATCAGGTAATCGCAGGATTGACATGCGGGTTCTCCTCCTTTCATGAGAAACGAGATTCGTCCGAGCCACATCATCGCCTTGAAATAGCGTTTCAGGGTCTCAGATTGAGTGTAATGCCCACGAGGGATGTACTGCGTGTAGTCTTCTTTGTAATGGAACAATGGGCTGTCATGGAATTCGTCGTGTGCCTCTATATAGTTACATTCACTAGAGACATCATTGCTCACATATGATGGGATGATAAAATTAATTGTTCGGATGTTCTCTGATCCGTTGTATCCTTCAGTAGGCGTCTGCAAAAGGGAGAATGCGACCGCGAAGAAACCGACATTTCGTCGTGCCGCCTCCTTCAGATCGCCAGTGTAGGACAGATATTCTTGTTGGGAGTAATCAAAGAGTGTTTTACTAAGGTTCAAAAGGGTGTTGAAAAACTCCCGCTCCTCAATGCTTTTGAGAACCTGATCGAATTGGATGTGGTAGAGGTGCAGTAGTGTATCCGTGGTGATGAAGATAGGGATGCTGTTGTTTTTTAAATCAGTGTACGGTTCGGTTATGCTTTTTACATAATCAAAGTATGGTCGAACGACGAACCCGTTCTGTTCCAGAATCCGTTTCTGATCAGAAGTGAGTGAAAAAACCGCATCGATGCTACTGAGGTTAAGCACCTGAGTTAAATCTAAGGGGAGTGTATAGTGGGGGGTACTGGTGTTAAGGGTGAGTTTCTCTGAGGAATAGTACGATGAGAGGGTGTATTTCGGATTATATGCTACTCCGGTGTTTAAGGCCGGGATCGTGATCAGCCCGGTTCGAGGGCTTGTTGATTGTTGCATGCAGCCGGAGAAAAACGTGATACACAACAGACCGATAATTCCAAGGCACAAAATTTTTTTTTGGAAATTCATAGACCACCTCAGGAGTGAATATCTGTCTCTTTATTTAAATACTTAGGGAAAACGTTGAGAAACCCAAATGATGATCACGTTTAATCCCTGAAAATAATGTCCGTAAAGGAGATTTGAACTCTTGAACACCTCTATAAGTTTTAATTATTCAAATAAAAAAATAAGTTTTCAATAGAAAGGATTGATTTTTTGTATAATCTACGATAAGATCAAGATTAATTCATAATAAGTCCTCCCATAGACATGCATTATATCCCATGCAGTGCATATATTAATTTCCTGCTGGATGGTTTTGAACGGATGGTTAATATCACAGGTTGTAGTATCACTCCTTGTTGTTGATACATAATATGTGTTACCTCCTCCTAGTGCATTGTTATGGTAGGAATTATTATATCAATAGCAACGATAAATTGTATAATGAGTCTGGATGTTTTTTCATCAGCACTATTGCTATTTATAGTTGCGACTGGGAATACTGCGTGGTCTGGAGCGTAGCGTAAGACCCGCAGATGAAAAGTCGCATCTCTTTTTTCTTCTATCAAACAATACTTTTTGTCGCACGCGGCAGGCATTTCGCCTGCCCTCTAGATGGTGCTACTGGAGAAAACTTTGTATGGAAAATGTACATAGCGGTAGCTATGAAAAGCCAGCGACTGACACACAAAACAACTGGGTGACGATGATGTTTCCCACCCATAATAGATACCGAAATTTTCGAAAACAAAGCCACATAGACACCTGTATTCAAGTGTTTCGAGACCTGGAACGTTTTGGTTTTGAGTTCGGCGAATTCGGCTTCGCTGAAAACCATGTCCATTTCCAAATCAACATTCCCAAGCGGTATTCCATCCAAAATGCTGAGATCCTCCTCAAGTCCTATACCTCAAGGAAGATGTTTGAGGCGCACCCCCTGGATTTCGCAAGCGCTATCCACGTGGTGGCTTCTGGAGTGGATACGAACACTATGAATCCACTGGGCTGACCAATCTCGAAGAATCATCGGTCTACCTGCGAGATCAGCAACAACATCACAACGTGACGATAATTGATGATCGGCAACAACACCTGACCGCCGAGTGAGATACGGCAACGCCCGATAGGGCTTGCCGAGGAACGAAGGCGGAACGGGATGTCATTCTTGATAAAATACTTGTTTTCAAGTAATAAAAGTGTTATTCCTATCATAAATCCTTTTTCCTGCAAACTATTTTGTATTTTTTTATCCTTCATCACGTTACATAAGATAATAATTAACATCTAGGCCTGATTCATAATTCATTTCTCCCGTAGTTCATCTCTCTGAGCTTGATCGTAGTACATCGTGTTTAAGTTCATTTATTCCAGTTTGTTATTTTTCGGCACCATCCACGATCCATTTTCTTCAGTCATTTCTCTTCTGTAGGGAATTATGAATCAAGCCCTAACATCTTCTTATTTTATTTCAATGTTATAACAAATAAAAAAAACAAAAATAGATAGAAAAGAAAAAGAAGAGAAAGATGGGGACTTTTTAGTATCCCAATAGATGTCGTAGTATCGGGAACGCATGGGGGAACCGCTGGAATAACAACTCCAAGAACTGTACTATCGGCCTGTTAAACGAGTACGGCATTGTTATCGGCAAGGGATCCGACCAGCTGCTTTCCTTACCATAGATGTCTTTGGCTTTCACTTTGATGCTATACGAACCTTTAGTAGACCACGTGTGATCCTTACTAATCGTGACACCGGAGTTGTAGGGTCCAATCCATCCGCTGTTGTTCCCATCGCCCCAATCCCACAGGTAGAACACTTGGTCTCCATCAGGGTCAGTTGTCCTCGTGGTATATGCGTATTGTTGGCGTGTCTTTCCATTTGTTTGTCCTGATGGTGTGTTGGGTTTCACTGGCTCATGGTTCCCTGAGGGCGCCTCATGATTCTGAATCAAGAATGGTTGACTAGAGTCATGTGCTACATCTCCAAAGGAATTGTATGTTACAATCTGAAGTTCGTAATTCCCATCTGGAAGTGTTGTAGAATCCCAATTGTACGTCCCTGTGTTTTGTAATGGATTAGTAGCAAATGAGGACCAAATTTTACCGTTGTCAGTACTATAATAAAGATATATTGGTAGATTCTTGCTGTCCCCAAAAGCATCGCTTATCACCCATTTTACGGTAACTATATCCTTAAGTGTTTCTCCACCCCTTGGATATAATAATGTAATTCCGGGAACTATTATTGTTGCAGCTGTTGTAGTTCGATTTGTTAATCCGCTGGCATCAGTCACAATTAATGTCACATTATATATTCCTTCGTTGTTATAAACATGTTTAACTGTTGGGGTTAGATTAACTGCTCCTTTTCCATCACCGAAATCCCAGGAGTATTGAACAAGTATGCCATCAGGGTCAAAACTCTTTGATCCATCAAAAATAATCTCTTGGCCTACATATCCGTTATATGGGACACCTGCATTAGCAATTGGGTATGCTAAAATACTTGCAGTTGTCTTAGTAGTATTTCTTGCACCATCATTGTCAGTTACTGTCAATACTACGGTATATGTGCCCCATAATTTATAGGTATGAGCTGGATTTATACTCGTATCGGTACTTCCATCCCCAAAGTCCCAATTATAGGATATTATTCTCCCATCCGGGTCATAGCTATTAGAGCCATCAAAAAATATGGTTTCATTTTCCAATTGACGGTAAGGTCCATCAGCATTCGCAACAGGTGCTATATTTGGTTCTGTTGATTTTGTGATAAATACAGATTTTTGTGCTATTCTTGAAAAAGTTCCTCCGTGTATTTTAGTACCTGAAACTGTTACTGTGAAATTATATAATCCTTCCACATCAGTATTACTAAAAATATTAGCGTATAATCCATCGTTTTTCTGTCCATCATTATGTAATCCATCATCATATAACATAAGCTGATGATTTCCGCCTGGGCCTTCAACTTCTGTTGTCACAGTCGCTCCGATAATAGGGGTTGCAACCTCATAAATACTCGTTGAAATTTTCACTTCTTGTCCTGTTAAATATGCATCTCTATCGAGATATAAACCAAGTGATATATTATCATTCGTGGTCCCAAACACCTGAATCGTGTACTCGTCCCCAATGTTTAAACAATTAGTTCCCTGTACTTGTACTGTCCAGTTACCTGAAGCAGGGTTATCGATAATATAGTATTGAGAATCTGAACTAGCGTTATATTTCATATTGGGATTATGAGCAACAACAATTGGGTCAATTCCTGTTCCCATTGGGTCTATTAGTGTTAAATTTAACTTACTGCCACTCCAGTCAATACCATGCCAATCTCCTCCAGGCCAAGTTAACAAAAATTTCACATGATTAATAGTTGAATCTACATGAATAGATTTGTAATCTGTTTCCTGATGATGTACTACGCCATTAGCTGATGAGAGTTGAGAACCATCCGAATTGATAGTCGCGGAATTCTGTCGAAAATCGGAATTCGCTGAGTTAATATATGTTACATTTACGTCAAAGGGACTTTGTGCAGGATTTAAATCAGGCTGATAAACCTCAAGCGTGTATTTATGTAATTGTCTATTTTCGACTATATTTAGAACTGTGGCGTTTTTCCCATCTATCGTCACCTTAAACTGACTCTTATTTGTTAATCCCGAAATAAACTTTCCATCTAAATTGAATACTTGAACTTCAACATTCATTTTGTTCGTAATCCCATTTGGATCAATTACGTTTAAAATTGTCCCGTCAACATAGACACCATGTGACCAGTATCCGTCTTGATGAGGATAATCATAACCGTAATAATAACTACCATAGGTTTGAGAATTATAACCAACACCATCATTATTGTCGTCCAATAGTGAATCCATAGTATGTAACTTATTATTTTCATCAGGTTGGTTATAAATCCAATCAGCCGCATACTTAAACGCTTCCTCGTAGGTATGTCTTCCATTTTCATATAGTAAATCTATGAATTGGTTACCCCAACCAACCATTGCTATTTGATCACATTCTGCAGCAGTCATGATGATTCGATGATCTTGGCTTAAGTCGTGGATAAAACATCCAGAATAGCAGGCACAAATTGCAACGACAATTTGTCCATCATTACCTAGTTGAGCAAGGTCATCCTTAAAATCTGTAGACGAGAGTTCATTATCAGTAGTGTAATCTAGGGAGGGTTCAAAATTACAGGTTAAATAACTATTACCATTATCCTGTATACCATGAGACATGTATAAAATAAATAGCATGTCACCTTTTTTCAATGGTGCAAATGTTCCTAGAACTTTTTTAAAATTGTCTTTTGTTGTATCTTGGATAGAAATCGTATAATCAAATGGATTTAAGTCTACAGTCTTTCCGCCTTCTAACTTTATATTTTTGAGAGTATTCGCCCAACCCTCTGTATCTGTGTTTTTAGTATTTAAAAGATATATATTAGTTCCGGGATAGTGATAGGTGTTTATTAGTAAAGAAGTCAATTCCACTTGAATCTCACAAAATGATTCATAGATACTTTCTGAAGTACCAGGTAAATAACCAGTTTTATCGCAGGTATATGGAGAACCTGCAACAATAACAGCGTATTTATTCCCTGGAGTCATAAAATATTTTGTATTACCTGGTATTTTTAATCCATAACTGTTTGTAGCTACGAATTTAAATTCATATTCAGTACGACTTGTCAATCCTGTAATACCTTTACTGTAGGATGCCACTTGACCGGACCCGGCACTTATATCATTCCAAATAGCGGCTCCTTTTATTCTATAATAAAATTCTACCGGACAGTTTTGACTAGCATAGGTTATTTCACCATTTAATGTTGCTTGGCTATTTGTGACATCAGTAGCATCGTCCGTCTTAACTTTAGGATCCATATCAATAACGCTAACAGTATCTGTTACTGGTTTGGATGCCGCTCCTTTATCATCGTAGACAGTAAAGGTTATGTGATGGGTACCCCCTGATAAAGTAGCTGAGGAAAAGGACCCTTCATTGCTTAATAATTTATCGATATCGGAATACCATTGATATGCTAAGACAGACCCATCTGGATCAGAACCATGGCCTTGGAATTTTATTGGCTGACCTCTGACTACGTTTGTTTTGGGGTCTATCTTATCAATAAATGCTGTTGGTGGAATATTTGGCGGGGGTGGTGGTGGATTATATGAACCGAATATCGCTTCCAAGGTTCCACTCCCACTACTCACCGTCGCCGTTGTCGACTGCGAACTTGGGCTGGTAACCGTCACACACCCTGAAGAAATCCACTTATTAAATGGGTTCCCTCCTGAAGGAAGATTGGCGACAATATTATGCGACCCCGTTACCGCTGGAGTCGTCTGCCCATTCGTATATGACTTCCCATCATACGTGATTGAATACCCAGAAGAAGAAGGATCCGTGTAAAAAATAATTGTTGGTGTAGGTGGACAGTTTGTTGAAAATGTTATATCATCCCCGTAAGTCGTCACACCATTATTGGCAATGGCACGGAAATGATACGGCATACACGTCATCAACCCTGTTAAAGGCTGATTAAAACTCCCCGTAGCTGTTAGTGTATGATGAGTAGTATCTGTTCCATATTCTGTTGTTGGTCCGTATTGGAACCAGACATCACAAGTAGAACAACACCCCAGCGAGTCAAGTTTTCCATTCAACGTCGCGGTCGTATCGCTAACACCCGAAACAGCATTTGTAGTCACTCCTGGATACGAACTGAGAGTAAGTGAACCTGATTCGCTATCATGTTTATCAAGAGATCCTAGTAACCACCAATCGGTTACACGGCCGTACAAACTAAAAGAAATAACATCCCCACAAGCACAATTAACAGTCCACTTCCAAGTCCCACTTAAACGATCTTTTGTATTACGCCCCTGTGTCCCTAGACTAACACCATTTTGATAAACAGTTGCAGAACCCTCCGTCCAATCCCAAGCACAAGGAGCATTTATACTATATGTAACATCAAAAGTCATAGACTCCCCAACACTAGCGATTACTAACCCTGTATAAGTAGTTGGAGTAAGATATATATGATAACCACCATTTCCTGTAACCATTGTATATACATCCCCAAGTGTAAACTCCCAGCTAGTCTTTAACGTACCCTGTGGAGGTACCACCATTATATTTGCATCACCCGAATAATCATGTCCTGATTCTACATAATTTGATTTACCCGCCCCTAAATTCGACTGATCAGGACCATTATTTCCCGGAGCAGCATTAACAGTGCCTAACAAAATACTCAATGGACCAGTTGCAATCATCAGCCCTGTAACAAACACAGTTAAAAAAACATGTTTTTTAATTATCCAATTCTTTTTTTCCATGACTTTACTACCATAAAATAATTTTTTTATCCACAAACTATTTTCCATAATGTATTCCTCCCCTGTCGAAACAGGTTAGTGATTGTTATCCCTTATGTCTATTTAAATTTTTTGAAAAATATATTTGTAACAAATGTAACATAAGATCACGAGACTAATTTCATTTCAACATTACTATAACCCCTTTGACATTGATGAATTACGCCTACGAAAAATAGCTAAACCCCAGGAAAATATATATTAAAGTAGTAGATAAATTTTATTTAATAAAGTACAATTCGATAGAACTCTAAGTTATTCTAAACTGAACGTGATCAACTTGATCAAAATACTGTGTACTATATTCAGAAATACTAATGGTAAAATCCTTACTATATGAACGCGGAAGTCCATAAATATATGCATAAAATAAATAATCACCGTTTTGTAATAAATTATCATTTATATCATAAAGGTCCGCAGTAATCGTTATTGAACGTAATTCAGCATTATTTGTAGCAGTTCCATTAATTACATATTCACGAGAAAAAGCATCTGACGGAATATTATGATAAAAACCAAGTTCGGTATGATATTTAATTGGATATGTATATTTTTCTATTTGCCATCTTGTTGTAATAACAATATCACTTAGTTGTACCACATTTTCTTGTTTATTTGAAGAGTTTGTTGTACATCCACTGAATTCAATACAAACAAGCAGGGTAATGATTCCTATGACTGTTAATTTTATTTTCATAGTCATTATACTCGATAGTTCTATTTTCGCATCGCTTTTCTTCGTTTTAATTCCTCGAGCATCTCTTCTTTAAATTCTGGATGAAGAAAATCAAAAACAGAACGATATTCTTCGATTAATTGTTGGGTTGATTTACCAACAAATTCATATCGTGGATATGTATAAAATGATACACTTATTGTTCGTTTCTCAGCATGTCCTGCTGCTTTTAATAATAATTCTTTTTGTTTTTCAATAGGAAGTTGTTCAATCTTTTTTTTAAAATCAATTGCCTCTTCCTTTTCTCTTTGATATTTTTTAGAATGTATATCGTTTTCAAGTCTTTGAATGAATTTATCTTCTTTTCTATTTCGCATCCAATTTATTATTTGCATCCCCACACCGCATCCATCATTTTATGCATCTTTTTACTTCTATATAAGTCCTTTGTGGTATAAATTCGTATAAAATAGAAAAGGGATTGAAGATTATGTCTATTGTGATTGACCTCATGGCAAAGATAACAATTTCGTTATCCAAAGAAGACGAAAAAATACTTCGAGAAAAAGCAAAGAAAAATTTTAGGTCGATTTCAGGAGAAATATCATACCTTCTGCATAAGATATACAGCTTAGAAAAAGAATAATTTCCTCGTTTTCACACTATATTGTACTGTTCTTTCCACCCATCTTTTACGTTAGATAATTGAGTTATTAATTTAGTGACTTTTGATGGTAATAATCTTTGTAATTCTTTTATTTCTTTTATTGTTTCAATTAAATTATCTTCCTCCAGTAATTCTATTAATTGTTCGTTTGAATAATTCTCATATTGTTCTGTCAACTCAAATTGAACTCCATTAGCATCTACAAATGTTGTAATTATATGTGATATCATTGCTCTAGCCTTTAAACTCCCAATTTTACTATCAATTTTTTTGCAAAATTTATTATATCTTGATATATTCCAAGTAAGAAAATGTTTTCTCTTAGAAAATCTCTCGAATGCACTATCATCAGTAGATATACCATAAGTAAGATTTAATGATCGTGGAAAATCAAATTCTCTTGAATCATAACGATCCAAAACTAACCCTGCAATAGTTGGATTTACGAAATGATTGATGATATCAATAATTACTGGTTGTTCTCTTTCTCGCCTTTTTAATTGATATGAACGAAAGTATAGGATCGCAGTTACTATTCCTACTATAACCCCAATTAAAGTAATGATTTCAAGGTCTGTCATAAATGATACATAGATTAAACGATTATTAAAATGACGGAATGATTCTAGAACCTATTTCAAAACCTCGAATATCTCATAATTCTGCTCACTTCATCAGGATAAGATTATTCGCTGTTTCCTAGTGAAGAAGGTTTTGAAATAGGTTCTAGAAATGAGAAACCTTCTTATGCAGTGTATGGTATGTTATCATGGTGAGAGAATAAATGATACTACAATGGATTACAGATAATCCCACTCTCATTACGGCAATTGCTACTGTAATATTAACAGGTGCTACTATCTATTATGCATGGACAAATCATAAACTATGGATCAATAATGAAAGGCAATCAACAAGACCCCGTAAAGAGGAAGAGATCAAACATATAATAAAACCATTGTTAAAACAATGTGAATTAGAAATATACCATTTAACTGAAAAAAATTATAATTGGTTTTCTAAACGAAATATTTTAGTTGATCTATTTAATACCGATCTTTCTAAACCAGTTATTTTTGATGAATTTATCCAAAAACAAGGAATCAAAAAAAGTATCGAAGAGCATGACATTCTAGGAAGTCGATTAAAAAATCAATATGATGATTTTTATAGTTTTATTAATACTGCTGAATTCCGTTCAAACGTCTCTGGTTGGATTATCGAATTTGATAAAAGCGGAGGTAAAAAAACGGAAAAAGTTGATGAAGGCACAATCAATCACTTTGTTTCCTCAATTATAGATTATAGAGGGTTTTGAAAAACCCCTCATAGAAACCTCTATTTGCCCCTTCATCATTCCTGATACATAAGGAGTGATGATGGTGAGTTTTGACAAATTTATTTTGAAACAGCAGTATCAAAAAGTAAAGGGACTCGGAGATCGTTTAGAACCGATGAAACAACAAATCGATTGGAAACCGTTCATCCCGTTGGTGAAGAGCGTGTTCCATGACAATAAGATCACCGGAGGATGTCCGCATACCGATGAGCTTATTGTCGTACGTTCCATGTTGTTGCAAGCATGGTATGGATTATCTGATCCAGAGCTTGAATTTCAATGTCATGACCGGCTGAGCTTCAGGAACTTCCTGGGGTTTCCAGATCGTATCCCTGATTTTACCACTATCTGGAAGATCAGGGATCGACTCAAGGAATCTGGTGTGGATAAAAAGATCTGGGATGAGTTACAACGGCAGATGAACGTCAAGGGTTATCGGGTGAAGAAAGGGGTGATTCAGGATGCGAGTTTCATTGAAGCTGACCTGGGGAAGAAGCGGTGTCAGCGGGAGAAGAAAGCTCGACGTCAGGGCAAACCAGTGGAGTACACCGAGAAGCAGCTGCAGCATATTGACAAGGATGGTGGGTTCAGTGTGAAACACGGACAGATCCATTATGGGTACAAGTCACACATCAAGATTGATGTTGATCACCATTTGATCCGTGACCTTGAGGTGACAGCTGCGAATCTGCATGACGGTG
>Ga0209777_10007083_pt1 | contig 12519 bp, 9 predicted proteins | sample FrelakmetHBP12HB_FD_187147 | JGI IMG/M metagenome (GOLD analysis project Ga0209777, IMG submission 187147) | Freshwater lake sediment microbial communities from the University of Notre Dame, USA, for methane emissions studies -HBP12 HB (SPAdes)... | ecosystem: Environmental > Aquatic >... | reverse complement strand
GCCGAACCATTCCTCACTGAACCAATAGCGCTCCCCGGTTTTGAGATAGGCGAGCATTTCATCCCGATTCCTCATCTTCTGCCTCCAGTTGATGGGGGTCTCGGGTTTTCCTTCCTCAAAAGTGGGGCCCAATACTTTTACCTTTTTTCCATCAAAAGTTACCTTTTCTTCCATTTGATCAGACACGAGGAACCCTCCTTTCTATAAGTAATTTTATTAACTATTAATTCTTAACTCTAAACTCTTAACTCCTAATTTCTAACTTGTAATCCCAGCCGCCGCTTTGGCAGCCTTTACTGTATTCATCATCAACATCGTAATGGTCATCGGCCCCACTCCGCCGGGGACAGGGGTGATGGCGCTTGCTTTCTCTTTGACCCCATCAAAGTCAACATCCCCGCAGAGTTTCGCCTTTCCCTCAGGAGTCATCCCAATTCGATTAACACCCACATCAATGACCACTGCACCTTCCTTCACCATATCTGCAGTGACCGCTTTAGGCTTTCCAGCGGCCACGATGAGGATGTCCGCCCTCTTGGTATGGAAAGTCATATCTTTAGTACCGGTGTGGCAAATCGTCACCGTTGCATTCGCCCCTTTCTGCTTTTGCAGAAGGATGTTGGCAATGGGTTTTCCAACAATGTTCGATCTCCCCACAACGACGACCTCTGCCCCATCAATCTTCGTACCGGACCGAATTAGAAGTTGCTGGATTCCAGCGGGGGTGCAGGGAAGATAATCCGCCTCACCGATCATCAATTTTCCTACATTGACCGGATGGAACCCATCCACATCCTTTTTCGGATCGATGGCATAAAGGACTTTGGTCTCATTGATATGTTTGGGCAGCGGAAGCTGAACCAGGATACCGTGGATCTTAGGATCCTTATTATATTTATCGATCAATTTGAGCAGTTCCTCTTCCGTAATGGTTGCAGGTTGGTTATCCTGAATTGAATAAAATCCCAAATCCTTGGAGGTCTTCTGTTTTGCCGTCACATAGCTCACCGAAGCAGGGTTTTCGCCCACGAGAATGGTGACCAAACCCGGGACGACATTGTGTTTCTCTTTTAATCGGGCCGTTTCTCGTTTTAACTCCTCTCGAATCTGTTGAGCGATTTCATTACCATTAATTAATTTTGCCGTCATCTTTTTACCTCCCCCTTCCAAAATTTTAAATTTGTTCTAACTTATAACTTATAACGTATAATTCGTCATTGTATATATTTCTCAAAAATTTTTCTGGCGGCTTGAACCGCCTTAGACTCCAGAGGCAGCTGAATGGTCGGTTTGCCTTCGGAATCGTATCGGTAGACTTCTTCATCGACAGGAAGGATTCCTCCCAATTCAAGATTTTGTTTTTTCACTTCCTCATAGATTTGAGGATCAGGGTTACCTTGAACCCGATTGATGACCAATACCTCACGAACGATGCGGAGATCCAGTTCATGGATCAGGTCTCGAATCCGCGAAGCGGTTAAGATACCCCGTTGGCTGGAATCCGAGACGATGAAGAGAAGATCCACATCTCGAGTTGTCAGTCGGCTGAAATGTTCCATTCCTGCTTCATTATCGATCACGATATATTGATAATTCCCAGTTAGAAGATCCAAACATTTTCTTGCTAAGGTATTCGCCGCACAATAACAACCTGGTCCCTCTGGGCGACCCATTGCGATGAGGTCAAATCCTTTGGCTTCAGTCAGAGACTCCTGAACCTTTAATTCAAACCAGATATCTTTGGTCATTCCAACAGGAACATCCTTCTTCATCATCTCACGGGCATCTCCAATGCTGGACCTTACTTTCACGCCCAAGACCTCGTTGAGGTTCGAATTAGAATCCGCATCCACCGCCAGAATCGGGCCCTTCCTTTTATCCAAAAGAAAGCGAATGATCATTCCAGCCAGGGTGGTTTTGCCCGTTCCTCCTTTTCCTGAAACTGCAATCGTAAAGCTCAAGGCCGTCCTTCAACCATCCTCTCCGATCGAATTTCTCCTTTCATCCGATAGACCCTTTTCATCACTTGGGGGAAGGCAGAGACATCGGTGTGGGGGAGAAACATCGCCGCGATGAATTCACTCATAAAAGTGGGGTGGTTGCTCAATTCGAGGTTCGTCATCATCAGGGCGATTCGCTCTGCCTCCTTCAGGAGGTTCTTAGAGAAGGAGAGAAGCCTTGCCCCCAGCAAGGAGCCATTTCCGACAAAAATAAATTTTTCGATATCCAACTCTGGGAGGAGACCAATGAAAATCGCCTTTTCTAAATCGAGATGGCGACCAAATCCACCAGCAATGATTACCTGCTCAAGGTCCTTAAAATCCAATCCGACGCTACTCAATAACACTTTACAGCCGGCATAGATGGCCGCTTTGGTGCGGATCAGATTTTCGATATCGATCTCGGTCAGAACAATGTCCTCATGGATGAGAGTTTCCTCTTTTTGTGCCAGGACATATTCGTAACCGTCTGGTCCTATTCGAACGCGATCCGTGGGGAGGTCTCTTCGGAATTTTCCATTCTGATCAATCATCCCTGTTTCCAAAAACTCTGCTACGGCATCAATCAGGCCCGACCCGCAGATACCGATGGGTTTTGACCTACCAATAGTGAGGATCATCGGTTCATAAGTTCGATTGTTGATGCTGACCTCTTCAATAGCTCCACGTGTGGCCCTCATCCCGAATTTAATCCCTGCGCCTTCAAAGGCAGGACCAGCAGAGCAGGAGACGCTGGCTAGCCAATCCTTATTTCCGAGAACAATCTCTCCATTAGTGCCGATGTCCATGTAAAGGGTGAGGGTCTCCCTTTGAAAAACTCCAGAGCCCAAGATACCCGCCACAATATCTCCCCCCACATAGCTTGCCACCATTGGAAAGATATAAACATGGACATGATCGCCGATATTGATTCCCAAGTGGACGGCCCTCACCGGAGGAATGAAATTGGCTGTTGGGACATAAGGAGTTTCTCGAATATATTTTGGATCAAGTCCTAAAAGGAGTTGGGTCATTGTAGTATTACCAGCAATGACCAGATGGGAGATCAGGGATCGATCAATCTTGCTCATTTGGAGCAATTCTTGGATAATTTTGTTGATGGTGGAGACAACACCTTCCTGTAATTTTTTCAGTCCTCCAGGTCTCTGGGAATAGACAATCCGGGTGATGACATCCTCTCCATAACTGATCTGTGGATTGTAATCCGAGGCTTCAGCTAAGGCGAAGAGGGTGGATCCATCACAAATGCCACCTGGACAGGCATAAACCACGCATCCATTGAGGTCGAGGAGTTGGCCAAAGATGGTTGTCGTTCCGATGTCTATAACAATCGAGTAGTTCTGGTGAGTGTTGTCCCCAGGCTCTACATTGACCAGTTTATAACCTTTTTTTGTCAGAACCAGTGTGGCCGTTGCCTTCCAATCCGATTCACGGAGGATGCGACTCAACTTCATGATCACACGGAAGTCAGCAGAAATCCCTTCAATGCCGTGCTGTCGATCCAGCGCATTAATCAAACGGGTGAGGTCGCTCACATTATCCTTAAGAGTGGGAGGTTCGAGCTCGACATATCTTTTGAATACTGCCGGGTCTACATCCCAGCCTTTAACCAGTTGGTAGATATCTTGAGGAGAGAGGAGGTATTTGTGAGCCCCTCGGTCACCCTTGAGGGCAAGGACAGATTTATCAACCTGTGATTCAATGGGGATCTCGACATCGATATCATCCCGAATCGGTGTCAGGCAGGCAAGACGAAATCCTTGGTCGTATTCCCACTGGGTGAGTTTTGGATGTTTTGGAGAATCAACGACTCCTTTTAGGATTTTAACCTTACACTTTCCACAGGTTGCACTTCCACCGCAGGAAGCATTAATATGAATTCCTGCTTCCATGGCGGCTTGGAGGAGGTTTTCCTCCTCATCCACCAAAATTTTTCTTTCACTGGGTAGGAAAGTTACATTATGCTTCGGCATGAATGATTTAATTATAACCCAGTCCCGCCTCGATTTCGATAGAAGCGGGACTGGGAAATTGTACTAAACGATATGATCAGGAATGGTATCTCTTCTATTAGAAAAGCCCCGTTACTTTGCCAGTATTCACATCAACATCAACCCTTCGATACGCAGGATCAGAACTGGTTCCTGGCATCAAGCTGATGGCCCCTGTCATCGGGCAGAGGAATTTTGCACCGGCAAAGATCAAGACGTCCCGAACCGGAAGTATCCAACCTTTGGGCACCCCCTTGCGGGTTGGGTCGTGTGTCAGACTCAGGTGGGTCTTGACCATCATGGTGGTAAAATCCTTCATTGCTGGATCGGCTTCAAACCGTTTTGCTTTGGCTTCGGCCTCAGGAGTCCAGGAAACGCCATCGGCCCCGTATACTTCCTTGGCAATTGTATCGACCCTTTGCCTGAGTGGCATCTCGAGCGGGTAGAGGAATTTGAAATTTGGTTTGTCCTTGCATGCCTCCATGACTACATCGGCCAGTTCAAGAGCTCCATCGCCACCTTTGAGCCAGTGTTCTGAAACTGCACAACGGGCTCCTGCTTTCTCGGCATACTTGCGGACCATTGCAATTTCGTCCTTGGTGTCGGTATGGAAGGCATTGATACACACCACGGGGCTGATTCCTGATTTTTTGATCACACCAATGAGGTGGGTCATATTGATAATGCCTTTCTCAAGAAGTGCCAGATTTTCCTTCGTATATTCGTCAGGAAGAGGTCGTCCTGCCACAACAGCTGGTCCGCCGCCATGCATCTTCAAAGCCCGGATCGTAGCAGTCAAAATTGAAACATTGGGAACGAGGCCGCTCAACCGTGACTTCACATTCCAGAACTTTTCAAAGCCAATATCCGCGGCAAAACCGCTCTCAGTAATATGGTAATCGAACATTTTTAAGGCAATGCGGTCCCCAATAATGGAGGACTGCCCCACAGCGATGTTGGCAAAAGGGCCGGCGTGAACCAGACAGGGTTGATATTCAGTGGTCATCATCAATGTGGGATTAATCGTATTCCGCATCCAGGCACACATGGCACCTGCCACCTCAAGATCTGTGGTGGTAACGGGTTTGCCCTTCTTATCATAGGCTACGACAATCTTACCGAGCCTCTCACGTAAATCTTTCAGGTCCCGTACGATGGAGAGGATGGCCATGAGTTCTGAACTAACCGTAATGCCGAATTTGGATTGCATGAGAAATCCATCCATCTTGCCCCCAAGACCCATGATAATGTTCCGTAAACCCTGCGCGCAAAAATCCATGACCCAGCCCATCTCGATGTTGGCGGGATCAATATCGAGCCGTTTGAGTTTCCGCTTGGCGAGTTCAGCATCGTCATAATTTCGTTCGTGTTGCATCCGAGCATTCAGAGCAACCAGTGCCAGGTTGTGGGCATTTGTAATATCATTGATGTCACCAGTTAATCCCAAGGAGAATTCAGTCATGGGAATGAGGAGGGCTTTTCCTCCTCCTGCAGCCGTGCCCTTGATATTCATCGTGGGGCCGCCTGAGGGTTGACGAATACAACCACCAACATTTTTTCCCCTTTTTCCGAGTCCTTGCATTAAACCCATGGCAGTCGTTGTTTTTCCTTCTCCCAATGGGGTAGGCGTAATGGCTGTCACCTCAATGTACTTTCCGTCTGACTTACTTTTTAGGCGATCGATAATCTTCATGAAATCGAGTTTGCATAATCTTCCCATTGGGATGATTTCTTCCTTCTTAAGGCCCAATTTCTCTTGCCACTCGGCGACAGTAGGCATAGTTTCTTCGGCTATATCCGCAACCTGCCAATCTGCCAGCTTTCTTGGGTCTGCCTCATTATACTTTTTTGAAATATTGAAACTCATGTTTTTTACTCCCCCTTTCTTTTTCAAATTTTTACTTAACACTCTCTAACTCATCAAATTTTAATGATTTTTATCTTTAAATTGGAAAATCCCCCCTTTCTTTTCAAATGATGTTCGAAAGTGATTTATGGTGTTTTTAAAAGAGATTTTAAAAAATGTTTTCTATGTGATAACAGTCACAATCTCGAATGGGATACTAAAATAATAGGTTTTTTTTGTCAAGGGAAATTTTCTGCAATTTGATGGAAGATTAATGTATAAGAAAATCCTTTGAAATTATTAAACTTTTTTACCATCTGCACATAATCATAGAAACATATAAAATATGGAGGCAAGACACAAAACAAGCCACCATTAAGGAAAAGTGAAAAAATGCATTAAATGTTTGAATATTTTGTTAAATATTGACTTAAATATTTTTTTGGATAATAATATTTTTGATTTAAAAATCTTGGTGATGAAGTTCGCCATTAAATGTCCCCTCCTTTTTCGGGGACTGATAACTTCTACTGGTTTTGCTGGTAGAAGTTTTCTTATTTTAGGGAAGAAAGGAGGTGATGTTATGAAGACAAGGAAAGAATTTCTCGAAGCTGTTATGAAGATGGCGAATTTGAAAGATTTGAAAGAAGCTGATGACGCAGCCAGGGCAGTGATTTCACTTACAAAACTTATCATCGGAGATGAACTGTCCCAGAAGATTGCAGAAGTCTCACCACCTGATCTTCGTCAGGGTTGGGAATCTATCAGGGCTGCACAAGAAGATGTTTTTCAGCGTGATGAACGCTTATTTGAAACTGGGGAGACCGATGAGGAATTAGAAAGAGAAAGGAAATGGAAAATAACCTCTGAAAGTTAATCAGCAGAGGCGATGAAGTTCGCCTTTAACTGTCCTTTTAATGATTCGGGACTGATGACTTCTACTGGGTCGCTGGTAGAAGTTTTTTTATTTTTTAGACCATACTTCGCTAGAAACCGATGGGGGAGGTTCCTTTGTGGTAAACCCCTGCCAAAAAGAGAAAGAGATCGTAGGAAGATCAAAAAAAGAAATTGAACAGTTGAGCCTTTTACTTGAACTCTCAAAAGTCATCCAGTACCTTAAGGAACGTGAGAAGGAAGAGGGAGGGTTCAGTTTCGTCCCTGACCTTTACCCTGATATTGAAGATACTTATTACGCCATGCGGACATTGGGGATGTTGGGTGTCGAGATGGATCGAGAGAGGACAAGGAACTATCTAAGGAGTGTCAATTGGGATGAAGTCGGTTTTCCAAGGATGATTTATATGCTCGGTCACCTCCATCTATCGGTAAATATGGATTTACCTCCTCCGTTGATTAATCTCATCAAAAAAGGCTGGTCGAGGTTTCAAGTTCTCGATGCTCAGTACTTTTCCGACGAGATACAGAAGCTTCTTAATCAGCCCTTGAGGTCGCCATCTTCTCTCTCTCCTTTTCAATTCCATCGTCAGGACAATCTGCAGAGCCTTCGGAAGAAAATGTCAGTGTTAATTAACCGGGGTGTCAACATCGAGAAGCAAGAAATCATTCGATGGGTTCAATTATGTCAGAATGGGGATGGAGGATTTGGGTTTTATCCTGGAACGACCTCCTATATGGAAAACACTTATTGTGCCCTTGAAATTTTATCGAAGCTTAACTCTTCCCCTACGCAGCTTGATCTCTGCCAGAAATATATTCTTGGCTGCCAGACCAAGAGTGGAGGGTTCGGCAGGGCTCCTGCCAGTTTTCCCTTTATAGAGAGCACTTTCCACGCACTGGTGGGGTTGCTCATGTTAGGGAGAATGGAGAAGGAAACCTGAAGGAGTTTTTTATGGTCTTAGCACCGAGAGATACATTCCTCGATCCCTCCCTTGAAACCTTTGAACCTTTACTGAGCCAAATTCTGGAGATCTGCGATCGGTTTCATATCGTCTCACTGAACCGTCAGATCGAAGCCTGTGAAAATCTTCTTCAACAAAATCAACTGATAGATGTAGCTATCCTGGGACAATTTAAGTCCGGGAAAAGTTCTTTCCTCAATAGCCTGATCGGAAAACCCATACTTCCGGTCGGGGTCATCCCTGTAACCACAACGATCACCCGCCTGCAATATGGAAAAAGAGAAAGAGCCATTGTCCGGCATTTTGACGGCCAACAAACTGATGTGGACATTGGAGCGATTGAAGAATTTATCTCGGAGGCCAAAAACCCTGCCAACCAGAAGAATGTAGAAGTGGTTGACCTTGAACATCCCTCCCTGGAGAAGTACGCCGGGCTGCGGCTGGTGGACACCCCGGGCCTGGGGAGTATTTTTAAATACCATATGGAAACCTCGGAAAACTGGCTCCCGGAAGTTGGGTGCGCTTTACTGGCTATCAGCTCGGATCGCCCTCTATCGGAGAACGATCTGCAGCTCATTAGGAATTTACGGGAGCATACCCCCAAAATTGTTCTCCTCCTGACTAAGACCGATCTTTTATCCCAGGAGCAGCAAAAAGAAGTTGTCCATTTTTTCCGGACCGCACTCCGAAAGGAGCTTCACGAGGAATTCCCCGTCTTCCTTTACTCCACTCGCCTGGACACCGAACAATGGAAACAAAGGGTGGAAAACGAAATCTTCCGTCCCCTTTCCATAAACCGGCAGGACGAGTTTAAGAAAATTCTTCAACATAAGGTCCAGTCCCTTGGAAAGGGCTGCTTGGGTTACCTGGAGATTGCATTAAAGACATCCCTGCAGGCTGACTTCGACCGAGAGAAACTCCAGAAACAGATTCTGGATGAAAAGGTAAATTACGAATTAGTCCGTCAAGAAATGACCTCGATTGCACGCGAAAATTCACAGCAAACCCGTGATATCATCCAGAATTACCTGGAAAAATTTCATCAGCCTCACCTTAAGAAAAAGCTGTTGGAGATGTTACTCAAAGAGATGTCTTCGTGGAAAGGCAATCTCTCGAAGCTTACTAACCGGTATGAGAATTGGCTCAAGGAAACCTTAGTCGAAGAGATCAGCCATATCTCAAAGACAGAACATAATCACTTTTTTGGGACTCTTAAGAAAGCCCATGCCAGTTTCTCCAGATCCCTGGAAGCTTTTAGGACCCTTTTGAACCAAAACATTGAGAGGGTGCTTGGACTCCGGCTTGCGGAAGCTGAATGGAAGATCGAGGTAACGGAACCCTATCAGCCAGACATCAGAATAAGCCGGACTTTTGATTTTCATCTGAATTTATTCTGGTTCTTGATTCCCATGTTTATTTTTCGCCGTTTTTTTGAGCGACATTATTTAAATCAGGTTCCGACCATAGTAGTGGTAAACCTCTCCCGTCTGGCCGCCCAGTGGGAAGACCGGATCAACAAAGCCATCGATGGGATGAAGAAACAGGCCCTGAAGTATGTCCAGGATGAACTGGCCACGATCGAGTCCCTTTTGTCCGAAGCCCATGAACAGACTGATGAGATTCGCCGAACGATGGGCGAACTGAAGGGGCAATTAGAGCAATTGAGAACCTAGCTAATCTGGGTTCCCCCATATCTTTCAGAATATTCCCGACTGGTTCCGTGCACCGTCATGGTTGTGAAATAGAGAGGAAAGTACACCGACACATTCCTAAAGGAATTGATGAAGATGGAAGCGGATCAGAAAGAGACTATTTAAGAAGCCCAAAAATGAGAATGGAGAGTATTGCGCCGGAGAGGAGAATATAAAGGAGGTCGATCTTTTTAAGGAGAGCAATGAAAGCCGCTGCTGCGAAAATGATACTCGGAATATCCACAAAGGCTGCTCTTCCAAAATTGTAGAGTACCAGACCAAGCATTCCAATAAATGACCCAAGAATTCCTCGTTCCATGGTCTTTACGATTTCCACTCGCCTCAGTCGATCGTAATGAGGAATGAGAAGAACGAGAATGAAAAAAGAGGAAGAAAAGATTCCGATCGTTGCGATCAAAGCTCCAAAAAATCCAGAGAGTTTGTATCCGATAAAAGTGGCTGTGATCATAATGGGACCGGGGGTGATCTGGCCCAGGGCAATGCCATCTAAAAATTCTTTTGTGGTGAGCCAATGAAAATGATCCACCACTTCATACTGAATCAAAGGAATCATGGTGAATCCACCTCCGAAGGCGAGAGCTCCAATCTTGGAGAGGGTGAGAGAGAGATAAGTGAGTTGGGGATTGATCACATAACAAAGAGCTAATCCCACACAAATGAAAATTGCCAACATTCCAAGAATGCTGTAGTCTCCGCCCTCTTTTGCTCTTAATTTTAGCCCTTCGTCGTAGGATGGGGATTCGAGCTTTCTTCCCTTTGGGCGAAGGAGAAGGGCAAACACTCCAGCCAGAACGAAAATGAGAATGACATTCCATCGGAAGAAGAAGCCGAAGAATGATAGAAATGAGATCAGAATCACTTTCCAATCTCTGAGGATGGACCGACCCAGGGTGATGCAGGCATTAAGCACAATGGCTACCACGATCGCTCCCAATCCTTTAAAAAGGGCTTCGATAAACCAGAGGGCTTGCATTTTAAAATAGATGGTCGAAAGGATAACGAGGATGAGAAAAGCCGGAAGGATAAAAGCCACTGCAGAAATCAGGGCTCCCCAAATTCCTCTGAGCCGATATCCGATGTAAGTCACCAACTGGACCATGGAGGCGCCTGGAATCAGTTGGCAGAGGGCGATTCCTTGAAGAAACTCTTGTTCCTTGAGCCAGCCATATTCTGATACGACCGCCTGCTTGATTTGTCCAGTCATGGCAGGACCGCCATAGGCTGCGGCTCCCAGTTTTAGAAACCTTGTAAAAAGGAGGCTCAAGGGAAGCATTCGTTTTTCATGGAAGGACAAAATCGGATTTACTTTCCCTTAAAAAGAAATTTTTTCAACCCTTTTTTGTCCAGTTTGGAGAGGCCTAATTGTTTCATCCCCCTACCGGTCTTCCAGTAATCGGTCCGATTGATAGTAGAAGCGAGTTGGATTACGGCATCGTGAGTAGGGGTGGGAACTTCCATGAAGTCTCCCAATGTGGAGAGGAGGACCATTCCGTAAGGAACATCTTCGGTCACATAGCGATCTTTTAAATGCTCGGGACCTTTCATTTTGATCCCTGCATAAATCCCATCTTTTCCAAAGGTGGCATCCATGCTAGTATTGAGGATTCGGTAACGACATTCCTCTTCGGTTTCGCCTAAGTTGTAATCCTTAAATTCCAGATTGTCCCAATGGTAAAGTTTGTAACCCAGAGCTTTGCAAATAGAGAGCCTTTCCTGATTGAGAGATTCATAGGTTCTCGCCACGGCAGGGGTCATTGCTTCGGCATAGAGGTAGAATTCACCTTTTGAATGTTCAATTCGTGTGGCGCTGAGCAAAGTAGCGACCGGATGAACAATGGGATTTGGGTTATTGATGGCTGCCTCCAAAACATCCTTGGCGGTGGTGATCATCGGATAAAATTGTTTCAGCTTGGGAATTACCTCTTCTGTCTTTTTTGATGGAAAGACGCCTGTGGGGAGAATCATTGCATTGATGAGTACCGAGACGTGGCCAGGACCTTTGAGCCGGGCACCATAGGGAAGGGTGCAACTTTCAGCGAAGGTAACTTCTCGCTTCACTTTTTTCTGCTTGAAGATGTTTATAAATTCGAGGCTTCCTCCTGAACCAGGCATGAGCACAATGGTTTGTCCATCTTGAACAAAAGGGGCACAGACTTCAGCCATGGCTTTATGCCCGAATGCTGGGGTGATTACAAAGATGACCTCGGCATCTTTTATAGCTTGTTGAATATCGGTCGTGGCAAGGTTCAATTTAGCCACTCCATCAATCGATATCCCCTGGATCTGAATCTCTTTTGTCCGTAAGACTTTTTCAAAAGATTCGGCAAACTGGGGGAGTTCGAAGAAGTTGACTTTAAATCCGGCGAGGGAGAGATTTGCAGCTATGGCATGACCACCATTCCCTCCACCTAATACCGCTATAAGATCTTTCTCCATTCAATGAACCTCCAACTTTTCAATTTTCAATTTTCAATTCTCAATTCTCAATTCTATACTCTAAATTAAAATTACTCCATCTCTGAGAAAAAAACAAGAAGGTTTCTATTCAAAATTTTCTTAAAGAACAGTGAGTGGGTTGAAAATCAGTCAGCGAAATATTATAAATAAGAATTAATAATCTATTGACGGAGCTAAAAAAGAAGGATTAGAATAAGAAATAATTCATTCAAAGGAGGAAGATTTATGAAGATGAAGAGTTTCTTCGCGATCTTTTTGGTGTTAGGTGTGGCTTTAGGAACCAATAGCCTGGTTATGGCAGCAGAGGCTAATCTGAGAGATTACAATGCAGTGATCGTTCAGGATCTTGAAGTTCCCTCTGGGTCGCCAGCCCCTGAATCAGCAGGTATGCAGATGGCCGAGAAGGCGGTTTACCAGATCAAGAGGTATAATGAAAAATATAGCCTCTTTGACACAATTGTTAAAGAAGGGGGGAAGGCGAGTAAAGAGATCCCTTCTGGGAAAAAAGTGCTCATCATAAAAGGGGAAGTTAAAGAGTATACGCCTCCCACTGTGGGGAGGCGTATAGGGCGCTCCTTTATACCAGGGGGTGAGTATACTGGCACGGCTACTTTTGCTGCCCGCTATAAGTTCATCGATAAGGAAAGCGGTAAG
>Ga0209777_10007082_pt1 | contig 12519 bp, 12 predicted proteins | sample FrelakmetHBP12HB_FD_187147 | JGI IMG/M metagenome (GOLD analysis project Ga0209777, IMG submission 187147) | Freshwater lake sediment microbial communities from the University of Notre Dame, USA, for methane emissions studies -HBP12 HB (SPAdes)... | ecosystem: Environmental > Aquatic >... | reverse complement strand
GCAACCGAGCCGCCAAATTGAAATCGTGTACCCCCTCATTGGGCGAGTAAACTCCTTGAAATCAAGGCGTTATAGTCTTGGAATGTTTCCTTAACCGGACAATAGTGATAAAATACGGCAAAATACACTTTCCTTTTGCGAGTAATGCGGCTTAAGGACTCGGCCCGTTTGTCGGGCGGTTCCTTGAACATCCTGTCGAACTGGCCGGTGCCGCCCTCTTTGCAGGAGAGGTACTCGTACAGCTCGTTCGGGGCACCTGGAGCATGTGCATCGGCGTCACGTTTGGAGTGAATGAGCTCATGTCCAAGTATTTCGGCGATGATCATCTCCTTTACCAGCCCCGGCTGGAGCAAATTATTGATGCCAATCGACCTTGCCATCTCTGCGGCCTTCAGCACCAGTTCAATGATCTTGCGGTAGATTTCTCGTGCCACGTCAGAACAATCTCGCTGCTAGTTCTCGCTCCTCAGCGAGGATTCTCTCGTTTGCTGTCGCCACGAAACGCCTGTCCTTCTCGAAGCCAATGAAGTGCCTGCCTAGCCTCCTGCAAACAGCAGGGCATGTTCCAACGCCAACAAACGGGTCCAAGACTAAATCACCCTCGGCAGAGTTCGCCCTGACCAACCTCTCAATCAGTCGTTCGGGTTTCTGAATGGTGTTGAGTGCCTCCCTGTTCACGAGTTCCTTGGACTTGTAGGTGAGCTGTTTAATGTCGCCCCAAACGTCTCCTGGGTTCTTGCCGTTCCCATTGAATTTCGTCTTGCCGTAGGTTCCGTTGGTTACGGAGGGGACTCGCTCACACCTGAGGCGGTGCTCCAACTCAACAAGTTGAGCGACTCGAATATCATCGATGTTGAAGGTCTTGGGCCTGTCTCCCTTGATGAAATAGCAGATTATGTCGTAGTTGTTTGTGTAACTAATTCGCCCCTGAGCGAGGCGGCTCGGCTGGTACCATACGATCTTGGCGCGAAGACTAAGGAATGGCCGGTAATCGATGAAGTCAACACACTCTGGTTTTCCGAATAGATACAGTGCGCCGCCGGGTTTTAGTTTGGCGGCAAAGATACCTATCAGCATTAGATTGAACTCTTGAATGTTGCCGATTTTATCCCATTTATTAGTCGTCACCCCATATGGACCGTCGCAGACGACGAGATCGACGGAACCGTCGTCAACCAGCGGGAACATCTCGAACGCGTCTGCATGATGGATTCGATCGATCTCCAACATTCGCAAGACCACCTCCTTCGTTCAGGCTAACCTCTTTCTACATAATCTCCAAGCGAGCCCGCTATCCAGCTTTTCTTCCAGAAAACACCCCAACGGAATACCCGCGTGGTGAGCCTCTTGTCAACGAGTGACGCCAGTCGCGTCCTCTCCGCCGCCACGCAGTCCATCCGAGCCGGGAACCGGTCCGTCCGAACCCCAAGCGCAAGCGCGGGGCGGCGTCGCGGCCTGCCCGCGGCGCAATCTGTACCGCGACAGCTTTGGAGCGGCTAGTCAGAGCGTGAAGCAGAAGCGATACGACCGCCCGAACCCCGTAGCGAGAGAGCGGGGGTCATGCCGGGCACGCCGAAAACTGACGGGCCGGCCGCTTGCGATTCCGATTCTGATTGACCCGCTTGGACGAAAGCCCAGGGAGAATCATGGCCCCAAGTCTCGCGACTTGCGCCACCCGTCACTCGGCGATCGCGACAATCGACCGGAAATCGGTTTCCCGCAACACGCGGATAGGCTGCCCTTTGGAAATAAGTCGTTCGGCCTCTCTATGTTTGGAACTCTTTTCGTGACCCGTGAGTTTTCGTATATCCTGGTCCCCAACAATCAATAGCGTTGTACCCTTCGTGACGGACCCAGCAACTTGGCATCCAGCGGCCGCGGCCATGTCTGCGGCTTCTCGCCGCAAAAGAGAAAGGGCGCCAGTGAACACTGCAACCTCACCATAAAGTGGGCCTTCAGGATTACCCTCTCTTGTGATTTGATATGACGAGCCAGATCCGCTCATCATTCCAATTGGGCGTTTGACCCTCACGAGCCATTCGTCGAGCGAAAGTCCCGATTCTTTGATTGCATGAACCAGGATTTGGCCCGCAGCGCGGGCATCTTCTAAGGCATTGTGATGATCGAATTGAATGCCAAGTCTTTCAGCTACGTTTGCAAGACCATAGCCGCGTTGTGAAAGGTCAAGCCATGTTCGGCGAACCACACGAGCAGTATCCAGCCACGTGATTTCCGGTTGATCAATTCCGTATTTGGTGAATACGGCGCCAATTGCAATACGATCGAATGCCGTGTGGCTTACTACGAGGGTTTGGACGAGCCGCTGACACAGAGCGGAACTGAGGTCGGGAAACTTCGGGGCACCAGCAACTTTGGATTCATCGATTCCGTGAATCGCAACATTCACGCCATCGAAGTAGTCTTCGGGGTCAACGAGGGATTCCCACGTTTCCGCGAGTTCGCCTTTCGAGAAGCAGGCAAGACCAATTTGGCAGATGCTGGCGAGGTCAGCGTTGGCGGTTTCTACATCGATCGAGATGAAATTCATCGTAACGGTCGCGTTTGATTGCCTAACGCCTCCCCGCTCAGTTGTCTGCCGCAGGCGGGAGCAGAACCCGCGACAAGAGAAGCATCCCCGACGCCCGCGTGCAGGTCAACTGCAGCGGTTGGACAAGTCGTATCCTCCTTCTTCGCCTTCTGTTCTTCAATAAAGCGACGATGACGCTCCTGCGGGTCCTCTACGAGGGTCACGCGCAGTGGCGACAAGCCGGAGACTGTGCGTCCAAAGTCCCGGGCGATATGTTCCAAAGGCTTGGCACACTGACGAGCGCCGTCCGGATCGACCGCATCAGTTCCTTCGAACGACCGAACATCAAGAACGCAGACGGTCGGCGGACAGTCGCGCGTCCCTGCGCGAAACCGACAGGTAATGCGAATCTGCCCATCTCCCAGTGCTTTTTTCAGCCCGCCAAACTGTCCCCAAATCATCTTTCGGGTCTCGCTTGGTCCGAGCGCGGGGATACCGGTCATGAGCGGGCCAGAGATCATCTTCCCGGGTTCGGGCACCTTTTCCGGCTCAAGTCCAAATGCTCTATCGGGAATTGGCTGCGATGCGTCAAAGCGGACATCATTGGCAACTGATCGGCCCACGTTCTGGATGACAAGTTGGAGGACAGTAGGGCGCGACTCATCGTGGATTACTGAGACAATCACGCAAGGATCGGCTTGGGCACGAAGCATCTTGTGTGTCAACCACACGTAAACACCGGTCAGGACCGCGAGTATAACGGTAACCACGAGCGATGACACAGATATGACTAGATCCATAGTCGACCCCAAAGTTGATGCGACCGACCTCCTGCTTACATGGTTTCCAGATAAACCCGCTTTCCGGCTTTGCATCCAAGCAACACTCCGACGGAATACCCGCGTAAAGAGCCTTCTGTCAATGGGCAATGGGGAGGCACAAAGGTGCGAGGCCACGAAGGACGGTGAACCCGCACCGTTCCGGCGCTGCATGATCCCGTAGCGGCGTGGGCTTGCGGCTCATTCGGTTTGATGAACGATTGCAGCGGTGCGTCCGGGACGCACCCTACAGCTCGAAAACCCTCATCCCCGACCCCTCTCGCTGCGAGGCAGAGGGGGAAGTTTGGGCGGGTGCGACGTAACCCGGCACTGAATTAGCCGGGCTACTTTCGGGCGCCCTAACGGGCGGAGTCATAGCGTTGCGTCCGGGACGCACCCTTCAGCTTCGCTCCCTGACGGTCGCGGTACTGTTCGTCACTCGCCACCGGTAACTCGCTTCGGCGCTCATTTTGCGATCAATTTCTTCGAGTCCTCGTAAGGCGTATCGGGGCAAGTGTCCTGCTCGTGCGGCCAGACCACAGTGCCGCCTCGCGGTGGGCCCGTAGCTTGACGCCCCCGTCCGTTCCGCAAGGATAGCACTGGTATGATCCCTCCCTTTGACGAATCCGGCTTCCTCCCACCCGGCGTTCACCGTGCGACCCTCGGCGAGGTCGAGGGGCGCTTCGGTCGCGCGTCCGAGATTCGCCGCGTGCAAATGGACTCGGTACGGTAGATGGTTGAACTCGCCAAGCGCGCCGGCGTCGCGCGCGTCGTCTTGAACGGCAGCTTCGTCACCGATATAATCGAGCCGAATCCCGGCGCGCCGGGATGGATTGCGTTCTCCTGGCACCGTACGGGTTCCCCAGGGACAATGCTGCCGAGGAGGAACTTCGGACCGGCTTGCCATTTCTCGAAATCGCCCTCGTCGGTCCAGAGGACTTTGATGAGCTTGTGAACGTGACTTTCGCCTCCGACCGGTATGGCGCATCCAAGGGAATGATCGAGCTGATCCCATGACCCTGAATAGCGAGCGTGAAGTCAGGAATACGCGAGTGAAACTCGCCCGACTTGTGGCGCGTTGCGACGCCCTTCGCAAAGAAACTGGCGGCGATAAGCATGTCCGCGAACTGACCATGGAATCGCTCAAGCGCCTCATCAATCAGTTCAAAGAAGAGATCGCCCGATACGAAGTCCATCAGCCCGCACGCTCCTGACGCTCGATCGCCCGCCCCTCTCGCTCCTGGCTCGAACGGGACATACTCCTAGTTGTTGGCGCGGTGCTCTTTTTGAGCGCACCCTCGAGTTTAGTTTGTTGGTCCGCGAGCTTGCGCTCGCGGCTCTAATCCGCGCCACCCACGAGCGGTGGCGCTACATGTTTATAGGAAGGACCCTCGCATGGTGGTCGGCGATTCTACGCAGGAAGCGGATTTGTTGGTGATCGGCGGTGGGGCAGGGGATACCACGCGGCGTTGCGCGCGACGGACGGCGCCAACACCGCCTGATTCACCGGTAAGATCATGAGATATCTGCAGACCCCGGCGAAGTTTCTCCTCGGGGATGAGCTTAAAACCGGATGCCCGCAAATCACCCTTGTCATCCGGCTGTGATTTATGTAAACTACGCATAGCTCATTCCAACCGCGGTCTGATGTAGGCCGCATTGCTCCAGACCAGTCGGCAAGAAGCGCCGGTCGGTCATGGAGGCCTTGAATGCGAGTGGTCGTGGAGGTTGTGGTCCGCTTTGCACAATCGGCCGATTCGGAGGGTGATGCTTGGAACGGCGATTCTTCGCTTCAAGAAGCACAACCGTGGCGATCGGCGGCTTTGTGGCCCTTATTGCCGGGCCGTGGATCGCCGCGAGCTTCGCCGGCACGCAGCCTATAGCCTTCGTCAAGACGCCCGTCGGCGTTTCGCAGCCCTCCGGCCACGATATCGCCCGTTCGATACTTGCAGGCAAGTATGTGGACGGTATGCACGTCTTCACGGCTGACCTCGACGGCTCGATAAAAAACGCGCGGTCGATTTCAGAAGGGTTTGCATGTGCGACCGACCCGGCATTCAGCTTCGACGGCGCCCGGCTGCTCTTTGCCGGGAAACGCACGCCTGAAGATCGCTTCGGGGTTTGGGAGTTGCCGATGGGCGGCCCCCAACCGCAACTTGTCGTGAATTGCAGCGCGGACTGCATCAGCCCGAGCTACATGCCCGATGGCCGCATCGTGTACGCCTCTCTGGCGTCGCAGGAATACGAGGAGCACGGCGGCGAGTATTCCTTTTCGCTTTACTCGACCGCACAAGACGGCGAGCCGACACATCTTACGTTCAATCCAAGCAGCGACTTCGACCCACAAGTTTTGCCGGATGGGCGGATTCTGTATTCATCGTGGCAGCATGTGGGGAACAACCACTGGCCCCGCGGCATTGTAGGTCTGATGTTGGTCAACTCCGACGGGACGGGCGTGTATCCGCTGACCGGGTTTCAGAGCGGCATGTGGCTCAAGCGGGCAAATCGGGCGATGGGCAGCGACCGCATCGTTTTCGTCCAATCGGACCGACTGGCCGATTTCGGGGCCGGGGCGCTCGCGGCCACTTCGCTCAACGACGCCGCGGCTGCATACGAAACGCTCGTTCCAGCCGAACGGTTTCAGGTCAGCGGGGTGGCACCGTTGCCGGATGGAAAGCTGCTGTTGTCGGCGCGCCCGACAGACAAATCGCGTCCCACCTTTGGGCTTTACCTGTATGAGGACGGTGCGGTCCGATTGCTCTATGACGATCCCGACAACCATCTGCTGGCCCCGGCGGTAGGTGGCAACACTAAGCGACCGGAGATCTTAATAAGTACTGTTGTGCCCGACACCCCGTTTGGCTACCTGGCCGTCCTTGATTGCTATGAGATCGACCAGGCCGAGCGCGAGCATCTGCGAAAAGGCTCTGTGGCGTCGGTTCGAGTGATCGAGGGCATTCCTCTGCGCCATTCCGGGGCGGACGGGCCTACGTTTTTTTCGGCGCCTGGTCGGGAGGACGAACCGCAGATTCATGCGAACTCGGCGACGGGGTACATTCCGGCACGGATTCTTGGAGAGGTGCCGCCGGCTGAAGACGGGTCCGTCTATCTGAAAGTCCCCGCCGATCGCCCACTTCGCTTGCAGCTCTTGGATCGCGAGGGATTTGCCATTGTTGACGAGCGCTCCTGGTTCTGGGTTCGCCCCAACGAGCGTCGCGTCTGTATTGGTTGCCATGAAAGCCGGGAGCTTGCCCCGCGCAATGCCGTACCACAGGCCGTGCGCCGCGTGCCGACCGATTTGACGGATGCCACAGGCTGGCAAACAGTGTCCTTTCGCAAGGCCATCCAGCCGATACTCAGCTCCACCTGCGCCGTTTCAGGTTGTCACGTTCCCCCTAATCCCACTGCGGGCATGAACCTGACGGCGGATCTCCTCAACGACGGCAAGGACGCGGCTCTCGCCGATCGTTTCGGGCCTGCCTACGCCAACTTGCTCGTGCGACAGGAAAACAAACCCGCGGCGGTCGGCGGCCGGCGCGTGCATCCGGGTGACGCGCGGCGAAGCCCGATGCTGTGGATGCTCTACGGCCGAGCATTGGCGGCGCAGTACAAACCTGCGCCGTTCGACACGCCGATGGTTTCCGCCCATCCGGGACCGATGCTTCCCGGAGCGCAACTGGAACTAATTCGCAAGTGGATTGATCTTGGGGCTTTGTATGACGCCGATCCGCACTTGGGGGCTTGGCCTTACACGATTCCCCAGCCCGGCACGATAGTCATGGAGAAGAAGCCCGATGGCGAATAGCGGAATCCTACATTTTCTCCGGCGACCTGTGCGGGCGCCGAACCTCAGCGGTCGTCTCCTCCTCTTGTGCATTGCGTGCGGCTGGCTGACCATATTGCCGGGGGCCGCGGCATTGGCGGAGCCGCCGCCGACTGATCCCCCGGCCTTTTTCGTCGATGTCACCGCCGCTGCCCAGATCGATTTTGTTGAGACCATCGGCGACAACGACATGACCAATATCGTGGAGTCGGTCGGCGTGGGCTGTGCATTTCTTGATTACGATGGCGACGGCTGGATGGACATCTATCTCGTCAATGGGAGTTGGACGGAGGGACTGTCCGATCCGGAGCTGGACGTCAAGGAGCGCGACAAACTCGCCGCCGCGACCGCCCATCTCTATCGTAACCGCGGCAATGGGACTTTCGAGGACGTGACTGTAAAGGCCGGCGTGGCCCGCAAGGCTTATGGAATGGGCGTTGTGGTGGCGGACTACGACGGTGACGGATTCCCCGACATATACCAGACCAATTACGGTCCCAATTTCCTTTACCACAATAATGGCGATGGAACATTCACCGAAGTGGCCAAGACCGCCGGAGTTGACGACCCCGATTTCAGCGTGGGAGCGGTGTTTTTTGACTACGATCGCGACGGCCGCCTCGACCTATACGTGGGCAACTATGTGACCTACGACCCCAACTACAAGCTCTACTACGCCCCGGATGGTTTTCCGGGTCCTATGGCCTACGCCGGACAACAAGACAGGCTCTTCCACGGCAATCCGGACGGCACCTTCACGGACGTGACGAATAAAGCGGGCATTTCGAGCGAGCCGCACGGACGCGCCATGGGCGTCGGCGCGCTTGACTATGACAATGACGGTTATATGGACATATTCGTCTCCAACGACGCGATGGAGAATTTCCTATGGCATAACAAGCGTGATGGAACGTTTGAAAACCGGGCACTGGAAGCGGGAGTGGCTTTTGGGGAAAACGGCGAGGCCACCGCGGCAATGGGAGTCGAGATTGCCGACTACGATAGTGACGGCTTTTTCGATATTTGCGTTCCGGATATGACTTACTCCTGCCTGTATCACAACGAGGGCCGGGGGTTTTTCTCAGACCACGCGGCCAAGTCGGGCATATCCGCGAGCATGGGGCAGTTCGTCGGTTGGGGCGGCGTTTTCGCCGATTTCGATTTGGACGGCGAACTTGACCTGTATATCAGCACGGGCGACGCCCATCACTTGGAGCCTCACCAGGACGTGCTGTTCCTGGGTGACGGGCACGGCAAGTTCACGGATGTATCAGAATCGGCGGGCGAATGGGCGCGGCAGAAGCGCGTGGGCCGCGGTGTGGCCGGAGCGGATTTCGACAACGACGGTGATATAGACATATTGGTGACCCATCTGAACGATCGTCCGACATTGCTGCGCAACGACACGCCGCGCCGCGGACGACATTGGCTCATGGTGAATCTGGTGGGACGCCCTCCGAACCGAGACGCGATTGGCGCAGTGGTCAAGGCCGAGTTTGACAAGAAAGTGCGAATTCGCCAGCGGCTTTCCGGCGGCGGTTATCTTTCACAACACGATCCGCGCATCCATTTCGGGTTGGGTACAAGTGACAAAGTGGATCGGCTTGAAGTCATCTGGCCGGACGGAACGCGGCACACAATGGAAAACGTTCCCTCCGACCGGCTGATCACAATACGGCAATAGCCGACGGACGACGGAATTCATGTACAAGGTATTAGGGATACCCTATTGCAATGGAATGAGCGGCGGAAGCCGAAGCGTTCCCGCGGTCGTGTCACTAAGTGCCTATCTCAATTTCGAGGCGAGCCGCGGGCGGAATGCAATCCCGGCGCGCCGGGAGCCCGCGCGGACTCACGGAAGTAGCTTTCCGGGATACATTCTAACCTCGATGTTGGCCGGGTTGGCGACCTCCATGGCCGCCGCATCCGACGGCGTTTCTCGATGCGGTCCCAGCGCTCTGTTGGTCGAGCCTGACACCGGCCGGCTTTTGGTCCTCTGCGAAAAAAGCGATAGCATCCTCCGCTTCGACCCGCAGACGGCACAAATCGAAGTCCAGGAGAAGATTGGAAAGAAACCCTTTGCCGCCTGCGCGCATCCTGATCGTAAACGCCTGTTCATCACCTGCCGAGGAGGACAGGAGGTTGACGAACTGGACGCGGTTTCATTACATGTACTTCGCCGATTTCCCCTGCGCGGCGATCCAACGGGAGTTGAGGTTTCCGGCGACGGGCGGCGATTGTTTGTCGGCGTACATTCTCTTGACCAAGTGGCGGTTTTCGAACTGGAAACCGGCGCCGAGCTTAAGAGATTGGCCGTGGGCAACGGCCCAGAGATGCTACGGCGATCGCCGACGGACGGGCGGATTTATGTGACAAACCTGCTTCCAGACGCGCCCCGAATGGACGAGCCGTGTCTCAACGAGGTCACTGTCATAGATGAATCGACGGCGCAGGTCGTTGAGCGCGTTATTCTGGAGAATGCCAACGCGGCCAGGGGGATTGCGTTCACGGCGGATGGGAGGATGGCAATCGCCGCGATCACCAGACCAAAGAACCTCGTTCCCATGGTGCAGGTGGCCAGGGGGTGGATGATAACCAATGGGTTTGCAGTCCTGTTTCCGGAATCGGATCGCCCGCCGTTGCAGTTGCTGATTGATTTGCCCAACTTGGCCTTTGCCGACACATACTCAGTGGCAATGACGCCGGACGACCGTAAGTTCTATTTGACATGCGCCGGGGCCGATGCAGTGGTAGCCGTGAATATGGAGGAGCTTCGGCAGGTGGCCGAAGAAGTGCTTGCGGAGCGTATTCCTCGCCCCGCCGACAACCTTGGTCTATCGCGACGTTATGTCTCCGCGCGGATTCCCGTGGGAACGAATCCGCGTGCGCTCGCGGTAAGCAGCGACGGGCATTGGCTATACGTCGCCAACCGTCTTGACGATTCGATTTCGGTAATTGACACGAACGCGGATCATGTAGTGCGTACTATGGTAATTGGAGAAGCGTCTCCGCCGGACCAGTTGCTGCACGGCGAGCGACTATTCAACAGTGCGGCGCGAACATTTCAGACTCAGTTTTCCTGTGCAAGTTGCCATCCTGACGAAGGTTTCGACGCACTGCAATACGATATGGAGCCAGATGGCGTGGGAACGGCCATCATTGACAACCGCAACATGCGCGCGATTGCCGGCACCGGCCCATTCAAGTGGACGGGTGGGAACCCTGACATCGCCACCCAGTGCGGGGTCCGCACCGCCAAATGGATCGTGCGCACCGGCTGGCTCTCCTCCGCCGAGGTCGTCGATCTGGCGACCTATATTGAGTCGATCGAGGCCGTCGCCAATCCATACCGTTCGCCCGACGGCGTGCTTACCCCGGCGCAGAAACGCGGACGAGTGTTGTTTGAGCGCTCGACCACCAACCGCGGCGAGCCGATCCCGGAAAAAAGCCGATGCAATTACTGTCACCGTGGGCCGAAATTCACCAACGGCGAATCATTCGACGTCGGGACCAAGGCACGGCATGACACAACATCACGTTTTGACACCGCTCATTTGACTAATATTTTCGAGTCCGGTCCGTACCTGCACGATGGACGAGCGCCCACGCTTGAAGAGATTTGGACAAAGTACAACCTCAAGGACGAGCACGGCATCTCCAACGACTGGACCAAGGAGCAGTTGAATGACTTGGTGGAGTACCTGAAAAGCCTATGAAAACTCGAAAAGCCAATCTAAGAGCATGTACAAATAGCCCTCTCCCCCTTGGGGGAGAGGGTTGGGTGAGGGGGAAAAGCCGCGGCGGCTCGGATGTCTCACCCGTACCCCAGCCTTCTCCCTTTAAGGGAGAGGGAGTTGTTGTGCACACCATGAACGTGCGGCCCAAACGAGTTGGTTCATCCGGGATTTCCGGGATGCGCGCGGAGGCCTTTCAGCCTGAAGGGCTGACCGATCATAGCCGTGGGCAACGCCCACGGTTGTCGGCGCCTGTAAACCCCGACCCTGAAAGGGTCGTACCCTGGGCTTTACGGATTATGCGACCATTTTCAGGGTCGAATCTGTATAAGCACGGTAGGGCGTGCTTTGCACGCCGTCTTGTGTTGGCGGGCGGAACCCGCCCTACAAAGGTGCGGCCCAAACGAGTTCCGGCGATCCTGCTGGCATTAGCGGCCGGAATGTTGCCGGCGGCCGACTTCCGTGCAGAGGGCGGTGAACCAACGCCCGAATCGCGCCCCGCTTACTATGACCATTGGGAGTCATTTGGCGTCCCGGACGGCTTGCCCAGCGACAAGGTGTTTTGCATTTACGCCGGCGAAAAGGACGTCTGGGCGGGAACCGACCACGGTCTGGCACGCTATTCCAATGGACAGTGGAAAACATACTCGCGCAAGGACGGACTTGCCCACCCCGCGGTCATGTCCATTGCCGAGGATCACGACACGGGAGATATGTGGATCGGAACGATGGGTGGATTAAATCGCTTTTCGGCCGGACGATTCGACACATTCACCCAATTAAATAGCGGACTAGCGAATGATGTCGTTTATGGCGTTGCGGTTTGGCGCGGCGAGGTATGGGCGGCCACTGCGGCGGGCACCAGCCGCTATCAGCTTGCCGCTGATCGTTGGACGATCTACAATGAGACCAACACTCCGATGCACGAGAGATGGTGCTACGCGGCCGCAAGCTGCGCCGGGAAAATGTACCTCGCAGTTTGGGGCGGCGGTTTGCTGGAATACGATGTCGAACGGGATCGCTGGAGAAGCTACGTCGATCCCGACCATGAGATGGAAGTGGACGTGTTTCGTGACGACGGACTTGTGCACGACGTCGTCTCCGCCGTCGCCTGTGACCAGGCCGACCGAGTGTGGGTTGGGACGTATTTCGGCCTCAGCAGTTATGACGGACGCAAGTGGCGCAATTTCATGGACCACGACAGTCCGTTGGTAAGCAACTTCGTTAATTTTGTCACCACACGCGGGAAGTACGCCTGGATCGGAACTGATAAGGGTCTCAATGCGACGGACCGGGAAAACTGGTGGACATACCGTCGTGACCCCGATACTGGCAAGGGCACGGTCATCTGGCAGCCCGCGGGCGGCGCTGCGGAACAATTCGCCATCGACACGATTTTTCCGCACAATTACGTTTTAGGCATCAGCCTTCGCGAAAAGGATATCTGGCTAGCTACTGAAAAGGGTGTAGGCCGAGGGACGCGCTCGCAAGATGCGGTGAAGACTGTTTCCCCGGAGGCTCATCCGTAGGGCGGGCTCTGCCCGCCAATCAGAGCGTGGAGCGGAAGCGACACGACAGTCCAGCACGTAGGGCGGGCTCCGTCCGCCAGCCCAAAAA
>Ga0209777_10007081_pt1 | contig 12521 bp, 10 predicted proteins | sample FrelakmetHBP12HB_FD_187147 | JGI IMG/M metagenome (GOLD analysis project Ga0209777, IMG submission 187147) | Freshwater lake sediment microbial communities from the University of Notre Dame, USA, for methane emissions studies -HBP12 HB (SPAdes)... | ecosystem: Environmental > Aquatic >... | reverse complement strand
CTGTAGAAGTTGGGTCTAGCATGGCGCACAATAATCGGCTAGCCGTCATTGTAAACTAGTTGGTGCTGCTGAAAGGAGCCTACCATGATACCAAGACTGATTCTCACAGCAAAGCATGAATAAATGAGACCGCTGTGCATACATCACTATCCCTGGCTGGCTAACTAAGGGACAGAGATCTAGAGTATCACTTGCTTTTGTCTCTGGCATCTCCTTCCTTCTACTATAGTCTCCCTGAAGTTAGTCGGGTAAACTCCCTGTCAACCTCTTCCTGGATTTGAGCTATCTGTGCTTTGGTGAGGTGAGAGAACCTCCCCTGTTTCATGAGGTACTCCTCGACAGGCTTCCTCTTCTTAGGTACCTTATTGACCGTCACCTCGCCATTTTCATATTCGTATAACACCACAGCCCCAGTCTCAACTCCAAGTCGGGCAATCTTTATGCCCAACTCAGGATCATACTCCCATCCAGGAGGACAAGGACAGATCACATGGATGAAGGACGGCTTGTTCAGACTCTTTGCCTTCTTGGCCTTTTTCAATAGGTCATCAGGATAGGCTGGGGAAGCAGTTGCAATATAGATATCCCCATGAGCCGCTACGATCTGGGCAATGTTCTTCACTCTCCCCGGCTTGCCTTTTGGTGCTGTCTTGGTCCTGGCTCCGTATGGAGTAGACCCACTACTCTGGATGCCGGTATTCATATAGGCCTGATTATCATAGCAAAGGTAGATTATTCGGTGCCCCCTCTCCAGGGCAGCAGAGAATGTTTGCAGGCCGATGTCAAATATCGCACCATCTCCGGCCACCTCGATCAGATGCGCGTCAATCCCCTTACGTTTCATGGCGACTTCCATGCCGCTTATCGTAGCTCCGGCATTGCTATATGTGTAGAAGAAGGAGGGGATCTTCCATGCGGTCAAAGGAAACAGCGTTGCACACGTCCCGAGGCAACCCCCATTGTGGACAGCCACCGTGTCCTTGCCAAAGACACTCAGAACCTTCCTGATGACGCCGAAACTCAGGCATCCGGCACACGAGGAGCAGCCCTTGCTAAGGCAGCCCTCTCCCACCTCGACCAGCTTCCTCTCCACTTTTCCACCGCTCAGCAGCTTCTGGTAAGTATCATAGCCAGACATGGTTGCTGCCCGCTCGTCGTATGGCATCTTGTACCACTCTACAAACTCGTCCTCCCTATTCATCCAGCTCTCAAACATCTCATCAATGTCCTCGGCACTGATGTCCTTTCCACTGACGATGATGTTGGATATGGCAGCCCGCGATTTCTGAAGAGCTGCCTTCACTTCGATGCAGGCAATTCCATACCGGCTCCCAGGCGAGGGGGCTCGTTCGATCACCAATACCTTCTTGGCATTGAATAGAGCTTCCCTGACTTCGTCCTCGGGGAAGGGCCTGAAAACTCTCAGCTTCAGCAAGCCCACTTTTATTCCTTTCTCCCGATACTCGTCTACCTTCTCCCTAATAATGCTGACCGTACTGCCCATGCTTACCATAATCACATCTGCATCTTCGGTTTTGTATGATTCAACCAGACCGTAATGACGGCCGAACATCTCGGCATACTCTTTGCAAACATCTTTTATTACCTGTCTTGCATTCTCCATTGCCTGGCACTGTTGCATCTTGAACCACGGATACTGTGACATCACTGGTATGCCGCCGGTTATGGGATAGTTGGGGTCGACAAGTACGTGCTTAGGGTTATACTTCGGGAGGAACTTGTCTACCTGCCCCTGTTCAGGAACATCAACCGTCTCGAAGCCGTGGCTCATTCGATGACCTTCAGATATCACCAAGGATGGCAGCAATACCTTTTCGTTCTCGCTGATCTTGTAGGCCATTATCAGAGAATCGACGATCTCTTGTCCATCCTCGGCGAAGAACTGGAGATAGCTTGCATCCCTTTCCGAGAGCGCATCGGAATGATCGCTCAGCAGCCCCTGGGGAATTCCGATTTCGCGGCTGGCAAGAGCCAGGACGACGGGTAGTGCCATTCCTGAGGCTGCCCATAGCATCTCACGCATGAGGGCAAATCCCTGAGAACAAGTACAACTGAAAGTCCTGCATCCCGCCACTGCGGCGCCAGTGCAGATGCCCATGGCGCCCAGCTCAGACTCGGCATTGACTATCTCAGCGTCCAACTCGCCTCGGGTGACCATCTCATAGAGTTCTTCCGAGGCTGGAGTGGCGGGTGTAATGGGATATGCACTTATAACCTCCACCCTTGCTAGCTTGGCACCGTGAGCAATACATTGATTTCCTGAAAGAAACATTTCCATAGTTTATGCCTCACATATGACCATCTGGATTGCCCCTTTAGGACATTCATAGGCACAGATGCCGCATCCTTTGCAATATTCCATGTCTATTTCGATGCGCGGGGTATCTGACGGTGCAGACTTATCTATGTCGAGCCGAACGATACAATCATCGGGGCAGTACTGCGAACAGATTTTACAACCGATGCATTTTGAGTTATCTACAACCGGGTCATGCACTCTCCAAGTTCCGGTCTTGTTGACGAGAGCAATTGTTCCAGCAGCGTGGACATTGGCTCCCCTAATGTATACCTTATCCAACTTTCACCTCTTCATATCCAGCCCTAATTGCCTCAATATTGCGCTGCAGCTTCTCCTCTGAGAATCTTGAGCTAAGTAGCAGACGTGTACCTTTTTCCAAGGATTCCAATGTGACAAGACCAGTAGCGGCGGCAAAGGCTCCCAGCATTACGGTATTGGTAATGGGAACCCCTAGTATCCTCAATGCGATTGAAGTGGCGTTAAGATAGACTGTCGCGTGTGACAGCCCTGGATCGTTGCGTGCGTTGATTATCAGCTTGCCGCCCTCGTTCATACCTGCTTCAACATTGACGATTCGAGTAAGCGCAGGATTCATGACCGTGACAATATCAGGCTTTGCTATGTTTCCACGTTCCGCGATACGCTTGTCTCCTATCCTGGCAAAAGCTTCTACTGGCGCTCCTCTCCTCTCGGCGGCAGGACTCATACAGGACAGGCCAAACTTGCCATCGAATCTGACAGATGCACACAGGATCTGCGCAAACGTTACTGCGCCCTCACCACCTCTTCCGTGTACCCTTACCTTTATCATAACTTTAACACCCCATCGATAATGATGTTAGACCGCCGAGAGTGATCTTGCCCACATAGTATTAGTATAGAATTAGCTTTAGGACCTGTCAATGCTGCGAATTGCCAAGATAGCTTGGCTGCACTATACTATAAACGGCGCATCTATAAGCTCTGATACTTGGATAACCTCAGGATGCAGGTGTATCTGGAGATCTCTTAACTATCGCTAGACTGTGCAAGGACAAGCTATTTACCAAAACTTTAATTGTTGAGAATAAGGAGACATCAAATAAATGCTGAAGCATCTATTTAGTCCTGCTCGAATAGGTTCAATTGAAATCAACAACCGGATTGTAATGTTAGCTATGCACCTTGCCTTTGCAACGGAAGATGGATTCTCTACTGATCGGCTGAAGAACTTCTATATTGAGCGAGCGAAGGGTGGGGCAGGTCTGTTGATTATAGGAATGGCCTATGTTGACATGGCTGGCAAGGGACAGGGTCTATCCCTTGATATCTATGATGACAAGTATATTCCGGGATTAAAGGAAGTGGCCGAAGCCTGCAAAGTTTATGGCAGCAGGGTATTTCTGCAACTCAGCCATCAGGGCGGAACAGCCCTCCCAAAGCTGACCGGGCAACAGCCAGTGTCTTGCTCTGTTATTACTACTCGTAAGAGCGATATGCCACCAAGGGAATTAACTATCGCTGAGATTCACAAAGTTGTTGATAAGTTTGGTGAAGCTGCAAGACGGACTAAAGAAGCATCGTTTGATGGAATTGAGGTAGTTGCTTCCACCAATACTCTGATTAACCAGTTTCTTTCCCCCATCACCAACAAACGTACTGACAAATATGGTGGTGAACTGAAGAACAGGATGAGGTTTTTACTGGAGGTGAATGAGTCTGTTAGAGGCAAAGTAGGCAATGATTACCCGTTATCATACAGGATAGTTGGTGATGAGCTTATGGAAGGGGGAAATGGTTTAGCTGAAGCAGTGCGGATTGCTCGGGAACTGGAGAAGATAGGTGCCGACGCAATAAATGTAAACCTGTCCTGGCATGAAGCACCCGTTCCACAGATAGCAATGTCCGTTCCCAGAGGGGCGTTCACATATACTGCTCGAGCTGTAAAGGAAGCGGTCAATATGCCAGTTATAGCAACTGGCAGAATTAATGATCCAATACTTGCAAATAGGCTGATTGAAGATGGTGTGACCGATTTTGCTGGGATGGGAAGAGCCCTTATTGCCGATCCCGAACTCCCCAACAAAGCCAGAGAGAATCGCTTTGATGATATCAGACCTTGCATAGCTTGCGGCCAGGGTTGTTTTGACGTTGCGATCCTCGACAGACCTGTAACCTGCATGGGTAATACTGCTGTCGGTAGGGAAGATGAGTGCAGAATCACAAAAACGAAGAGGCCCAAAAAGGTCATGGTTGTAGGCGGTGGCCCGGGAGGGATGGAGGCAGCGAGAGTTGCAGCTTTAAGAGGGCATAAGGTGAGTCTGTACGAGAAAAGCCAGAAGCTAGGTGGATGGCTGAATCTTGCCTCCATTATTCCGGGTAGAGAAGAGATTAGCAGCCTAGTGAATTACTTGATCACTCAGCTTAGAAAGCTTGGTGTTGATGTCAGGTTTGGGGTAGAGGTTACAGCAGGTTTGATTAAGGAGGAGAAGCCCGATGTGGTAATAGTCGCCACCGGGTCTAATCCGGTGGTCCCTAACATTCCTGGAGTTGACAGGGATAATACGGTTACTGCAGGGGATGTCTTAACCGGAAACGTGAAGACGGGCAAGAGGGTGGTAATCGTGGGAGGCAGTGGCGTCGGCTGTGATGTAGCAATATACCTGGCAAAAAAAGGGACGGTAGATGCCGAGACATGTTTCTTCCTTGCTGGAGTGGGAGCGGTTGACCTGGACACCATGCTCTCACTGAATAGGAAGGGTACTAAGAATATTACTATTGTAGAAATGCTTCCCAAGCTGGGCCGAGGCATAGGGATTAGCACCAGATGGACCATTATGAGGACACTGAGGGAACTCGGTGTTTCGATGGTCAGCAGTGCCAAAGTTGAGCGAATAACAGATAAGGGAGTCATGGTAAAACTTGATGGTGAAAATAAATTAATTGAAGCAGACACTGTTGTAATCGCTGTTGGTCATAGAAGCAATAATAAACTTTTGGAGGAGCTAAAGGCGAAAGCCCCTGAAGTCTACGGCATTGGAGATTGTGTAGAGCCGAGAACCGCATTGGAAGCAATTCGAGAGGCCTACGACATCGCTATCAGGATTTGACGACATGCGAGTTGTTACTGGAGGATTTGTATGTATAAGAAGAAATTATTGATGCAGGATAAAGCTCTAAAAGAAAAATGGCAGACAAGATTCTCCAAGATCTATGGTGATAGAGAATTCAAAATGGCAACAAGCTCGGGGATACCGGTTAAGCCATTCTATACGGCAAGCGACATTAACGATATTGATTACGAGGATGTGGGAGTACCTGGAGAGTATCCCTACACCAGAGGAATATATCCGGTACACTATCAGTTCCAGCCCTGGATGAATGAGCAGATTCATGGCTATGGTTTGCCTGAGCAAACACGCGAGAGGATGGATGCTCTATCGGAGCAAGGTATGGAGGGGTATTTCGGAGGAAGCGTCCACAATATAGTTAGTGACCTGGCATCAAATGCTGGCTATGATCCAGACGATCCTCGGGCTGAGGCATGGGTTGGCCAGGGTGGGGTGGCAATATATACCGTAGAGGATATGGAAAGGTTAATTCATGACTTGCCTCTGGACAAAACAAACTTTGTCTGGAATATCCAGGACACCTCAATGGCGATGCTTGCGCTGTACATTGTAGCAGCCGAAAGGATGGGTTTCCCAAAGGAGAGACTGCGTGGTAATACTATGAATTCACTCTACCGTCGATGGTGTTGGGATTGTATTGGCTTCCCTCCTGAGAGCGCTTTCAAGTTGATGGTGGAACTCATTGCATATTGCACTCGGGAGATGCCGCAGTGGAATACAACAAACATAAGCGGTTACTGCATGATCGAAGCCGGTGGCAGTCCTGTTCATGAGACAGCGTTCGTTATGGCAACTTCCATTGCCCTCACGGATAAGTGTATACAAGCAGGATTAAACCCGGATGATTTCTTACCCAGGTTTGGCTTTCATATCGCGCAGGGCAACGATTTTCTGGAGAATATTGCCAAGCTACGTGCCATAAGAAGAATGTGGGCCAAGATCAACAAGAACAGATTTAACTGTAGTAATCCCAAGGCTATGCAGGCTAGAATCTTCGTTCAGACCGCGGGCTCGTCATTGACGGCGCAGCAGCCATTAAATAACATAGTAAGAGCTGCTTTTCAGACTTTGGGTGCGATTCTGGGAGGTGCCAATGCCGTGCAAACGGATGCCTACGATGAAGCACTGAGTATACCAACAGAGGAGGCGGCGGTTCTGGCTCTGAGAACCCAGCAAATCGTACGCCATGAAACAAACGTGCCTAATGTCTCCGACCCGTTAGCGGGTTCTTATTATTTGGAATGGCTTACCAACCGTATCGAGAGTGACGCTTCCAACCTGATCCAGAAAATTGATGACATGGGTGGTTACATAAAATGTTGGAATAACGGCTGGCTCAGTGGAGAGCTGCGAAAAAGCGCCTATGAGTGGAGAGAAAAGGTAAATAGCGGTGTTGAGGCTGTGGTCGGCGTGAATAAATATGTGACTGGAGAGAAGCAGAAGGTTCCGGTTTTCAGTGTCGATGAGTCGATAGGGAAAACTTCGGTGGAGCGTATAATAAGGTATCGAAATCAGCGCGATAGCGCCAAGACGAAATCTGCTCTTGCGAACCTGCGGCAGGCGGCAATCAAAATTGATCAGGGCACGGGTGGAGAAGGCTATTTAATGCCAGCGTTAATTGATGCTTTCAGGGCAAAGGCTACTCTAGGAGAAGCAATGGAGGTAATTAAGGCAGTATTTGGTTTTTCTTGTGAGCAGTAAGGAGCTAGAAATGGCTGATACAGGACGGAAAAAGAGGATACTACTGGCTAAGTCACAGATAGATGCTCATGATAGAGGGGTAAGATATATTGCCAGGAAACTCTTAGAGGCTGGGGAGGAAGTGATTTTCATAAGGTATGGAGTGCCAGACGAAATTGTACATGCTGCTTTGCAGGAGGATGTAGATGTAATTGGGATTAGTTTCTCGACGGGTACACCATTGGCTGTTGTTCCAAAGGTAATGAGCTTACTTAAAGAACAAGGCATCAAAGATAAAGTGGTGATAGTTGGGGGTATAGTACCAGATGATATCGTTCCGAAATTAAGAGAGTATGGGGTGGCTGGGATCTTTGGCCCGGGCTCGGCCCCCGCTGATATTATTGATACCATCGAACGGGCAGTCTCAAAGAAGCCTTCAGCTTAAGTGATATCGAGCAATCGAATGATACGGAGGAAAAGGTGATAGATTTTGAATTGCCGGAACAGCACAGAATCCTGCTTGAGACAGTAAGGAGGTTTGCCAGAGAGGAAGTTAAGCCTTTAGCCGAGAAGTTCGACAGATCCCCAACATTTCTGAAGGACGAATTCTTACATATCTATAAAAAAATCGCCGAGTTGGGCTTTTTCGGTGTAATGGTGCCGGAGGAATACGGCGGCGCGGGAGATGGATTTGACGTCCTCGCCTGTTCTATAATCCATGAGGAATTGGCGAAAGTAAGCGCCGGAATAGCCCTTTCTTATTTACCGATGATCGTTGTCGGAGGCGCGATCATAGGCAAGTTCGGTACAGAGGAGCAGAAGAAGAAGTATTTGCCACCGGGGGTAAAGGGTGATATGATTCCATGCTTTTGTGTAACCGAACCGGATGCAGGATCCGACGTAGCGGGTATTAAGACAAGCTTTGTTCGTACCGGAAACAAATACATCATAAACGGTACAAAGCAATTCATTACCAATGCGTCTGTAGCCAGTCTATTCTTCACACTTGCCAAGGACAAGACGACCGGCAAAACCTGGGCTTTTCTGGTCGAGGCAGGCGAAGGGGTTTCTGTTGGGAAAGAATTGGACAAGATGGGATTCCGGGCCTCTCCGACCTCGGAGGTATTCTTCGAGGATTGTCGGGTTCCGTCTGAAAACGTCATCGGAAGAGAGGATAAAGGTGTCCTTCAATCTCTAACTGGAATTGAATTGGAGAGGATCTTCTGTGCCAGTATAAACCTGGGTATTGCACAAGCAGCATTGGAGGAATCAGTTAAATACGCAAAGGAGAGAAAGGCTTTTGGACAGCCGATTGCCGACTTCCAGATGGTTCAGTCCCTTTTAGCAAACATGGCTACGGGAGTGCAAACGGGTAAGAGCATGCTCTACTATGCGATCTGGGATTTTATTAAGAATAAGGATGTAAAGAGAAAATTTCCATCGTTGGCCACTTCAGTTGTTAAATATTATACAGGCAATATGGTTCTTCAGGTTACCTCGGATGCTGTTCAGATTCACGGGGGATACGGTTACATAAAGGATTATCCCGTTGAGCGTTATATGCGCGATGCCAAGTTGTTGCAAATAGGCGGCGGTACATCTCAAATCCAACAGATGATGATTGCGAGGAATCTTCTAACATAGTGGGGAGTCTTGCCTTGGGCAAATGTGAGGTCGAAAAAGGACGTTCCAATTGTGCTATTTCTAGGATTTCTATATTTCTTTAGGCCAAACTATTTGAAAACTGATGGGCATATTGGAAGTGAATAACCTGTTAATAGTGCGGAGATTGCGTGGCTAAGCCTTTTTGAGTAGCCAGGATGCGAAGAGGATAAAATATCACCCCATCATCTTTCTACTAGTGAGTTAGTGAGCTGGCTTGCAGGCCGGCACAGAATTCGAAAGAATGCGAGGAAAATCGGTTATGGAATTCAAGCACATTACTCTTGAGAAAAAAGAGGGGTATGCGAAGATTACCCTGAATCGCCCTGACGTGCTGAATGCACTGAGCTCAGAATTACTGCTGGAAATGCAATTGGCGATACGTGATAGTGAATCCGACGAGGCAGTAAGGGCGGTAGTTATTACCGGTGCAGGTCGAGCGTTCTGTGCGGGCGGAGATCTAGCAGAGCAAAAAAAACTCGGTGGGGATCCTCGTAAAATTGAGGGGTGGCTTGGAATTATTAAGGAATCATTTGCTGTCCTGTACAGGTGTACTAAACCCACAGTAGCTATGGTGAACGGGCTGGCGTTGGCCGGAGGTATTGAACTGATTCAGCTTTGTGACCTTGCAGTTGCTGCTGAGGACGCTAGAATTGGCGACCAGCATATTAATTATGGACTGATGGGCGGTTTTTGCTCTGTGCCGATGTTGCCCAGGATAGTAGGAGCCAAGAAAGGGAAAGAGCTTCTCCTTACTGGTGGTTGGATAACTGGGAAGGAAGCGGAAAGAATTGGCTTGGTAAATAAGGCGGTTCCTGCTGATACGCTGGAGGAAGCAACGAATGAGTTGGTAGGAAGACTGACTAACAAGAGTCTTTTGCTTTTAAAGGTAACAAAGGATCTGGTCAACAAGACACTTGAAATGGACCTGGATAGCGCTGTGGAGATGGGATTCCTGGCCACAGTGCATCTGTTAAAAACGGGAGAAGATGTGAAGGAAGGTTGGGCCGCCTTTTCGGAGAAAAGAAAACCTGTGTGGAAGGGAAGGTGAGCTCACCAGCTCTGGGAGCGGGGACTGGTTGCAGTATGGTCAGTAGAGCGGGTAATTAGAGAGAGGAGATTCTAAGTTGTGAATAACCTGAAAGATAAGGTCGCAATCGTCGGGCTTGGGTGGACGAAATTCAGCAGGAATTCGGGTGTGAGTGTGAAGAATCTGGCGCTCGAATCTTGTAAGAATGCCATTGACGACGCGGGTCTGACGGTGAAAGACGTTGACGGTATTGCGACGTATAATATTGGAGATTCGGTTAGCCCCTATGTTGTGGCAACTGGTTTAGGTCTGCCAGAGCTGAGATGGAATATAGAGTACTTTGCAGGGGCAAATGGCGCTACCTCGACTCTATTGACAGCCGCTTGTGCTGTTATCGGCGGATTAGCTGATACCGTCCTTATCTTCAGAGCTATGAATGGCCGTACAGGCACGCGCTTGGGCGGTGCGGGATTGAGCCTAAATACATCCGGAGTGGAGCAATATTGTGTCCCCTATGGGTTGACTACCTTTCCCCAGGCCGTAGCCATGATTGCCAGGAGACACATGATAAAGTATGGCACCACGAGCCGCCAGATGGGGGCTGTAGCGGTTACGTGCCGGGATAACGCCGCTTTGAACGAAAGGGCTGTGTTACGTTCCCCCTTGAGTATTGAAGACCACCAGAATTCCAAGATGATTGTTGATCCCTTGCGTCTGTACGATTGTTGTCAGGAAACTGATGGGGCCTGTGCAGTATTGATTACTTCAGCGAACAGGGCAAAGGACCTAAGACACACACCTGTTTATTTGATGTCCGGCACCCATGGCGCTGGTTGGCAGTCGGGCGAATTCTTTGGAAAAACAACTGCTTTTTGGCCTGAATGGGACGAATTGTCAGACACATACGCCAAGACAATGGCGCCGGAGCTTTTTGGGAAAGCAGGTATTACCCCAGAAGACGTAGATGTGGCTGAGTTATACGATTGTTTTACAATAGAACCGATAGTGCAACTTGAGGATTTCGGTTTCTGCAAAAAGGGCGAAGGGGGAGCATTTGTTGAATCCGGGGCCATTAAACGGGATGGCCGTTTGCCGATAAACACGCACGGAGGGCTTCTTTCCGAAGGATATATTCACGGGTTTAATCATGTGCTGGAGGCGGCGAGTCAATTACGGGGAGATGCAGACGCCCGCCAGATTAAAGATGCTGAAATTGCTCTTGTCACCGGGTATTGTGGCCCGGTAGCAAATGCCGTAATACTAAGGAGATAAATGAAAAAGAACTCTTCTGGCCATGAAAAACCTTTGCCTCAACCCGATCCAGATTCGCAAATGTTTTGGGAGGGTTGCAAGCAACATAAGCTCCTCGTTCAACGGTGCAAGAAGTGTGGAACACACTGGTTCCCACCCGATTCAATGTGCCATATGTGCCAGTGCAGGGATTATGAGTGGGTAGAGGTAGAAGGTAAAGGTGGGGTCTATAGCTGGATAGTGGTATATTATTCCCCTCATCCCGCCTTTTCACGCGAGGTACCTTACGCGGTCTCATATGTTGAATTGAATGCACCTAAATCGATTCGTATGTGCGGAAATATTGTGAATTGCAAAAACGAAGATATTTATGCCGGTATGCCGGTTGAGGTGGTCTTCGACGATGTGACCCCCGAAGTGACACTCCCCAGGTGGAAGCCGACTAAGTAGCCCAATTCACGATTACGATGACATGATAACCAGAATCGATTGATCATGGGGTATTATTATCTCTTGGAGAGACTAATATAAACATGGAGTCTTGCTTCTTACATGCTCTACCATCTTGAGCAATCGCTCACACGTGGGGAGATGTCTACTATGAGTTTACGCAGACAATATGTAACTTGATTCATAGTAATTTTAAGGAACGATGATGTATGATGTTGCAGTAGTAAAGTATAGCCAACCTTATGAGTCATTAAAGCAGGCTGTCGAGTTATGCGGGGGAATTAGAGATATTACCTCTGGTTCAAAGGTTTGCATCAAACCGAACATAGTATCGTGGTATGAGGACGTAAACTTCCCCAAGTACGGTGTTTTAACCACCTGCCGTCTGATTGAAGACATGGTCAAACTGCTTATGGAGCATGGTGTTACTGACATCAGTATTATTGAAGGTATGGTAGGGTCGGAACAGAAACATAAACCATCAATACTGGAGATGGCTTCCAGAGGCTTGGGTCTTGATCTGCTCAAGAATCGTTACGGTGTCAAAATCATTGATGTTATGAGAGGTTCTTTTACCAAAATTCCTGTAGATGACAAGAATATATCGGTCAACAGCGATATCCTTGAGGCCGATTATGTCGTTAATATACCGGTATTGAAAACCCACACTCAGACCATGGTTTCTCTCGGAATTAAAAACCTAAAAGGATTACTCAACATCGCATCCAGAAAAATGTTTCACAGTTCGGATCAACATATTAATTTGCATTATTACCTCGCAAAATTACCGGAAATAGTTCCGCCCACACTAACGATAATAGATGGCATATATAGCCTGGAACTGGGTCCTATGATAACCGGTAAGGCGCATAGAGCGGATATTATTATCGCCTCTAAAGACCTTATCTCAGCCGACAAAGTGGGAGCAACTGTGCTGGGCATCGAACCGAGAGATATTCCTCATATTGCTTTTGCCGCCGAAGCTCATGGTCGGAAGACTGATCTTAGCGATGTGAAT
>Ga0209777_10007080_pt1 | contig 12521 bp, 13 predicted proteins | sample FrelakmetHBP12HB_FD_187147 | JGI IMG/M metagenome (GOLD analysis project Ga0209777, IMG submission 187147) | Freshwater lake sediment microbial communities from the University of Notre Dame, USA, for methane emissions studies -HBP12 HB (SPAdes)... | ecosystem: Environmental > Aquatic >... | reverse complement strand
GGATCAAGTTCTCGAAGTAGACCTCCTCGATGACCTTGGCGCAGTACATCCCGCAGCTCGGGTACTCCATCTTGTAGACGCACCTGTAGCAGTAGGCATACGGCACGTGGAATACTCCCGGCATTAGCGTTGCAGTGTATCCTTCCCTCTGAACCCACTTGCTCGCGGTCAGCGTCATGGCGCCGTTGGTCCTTCCGTGGAACGCGCCGAGGAAGTCCAAGAAGCACTGCTTGCCAGTCCCTCTCTTGGCGATCTTGATCGCGGACTCGACCGACTCGGCTCCAGTGTTGGAGAAGAACACCATCTTCTTGTTCTTGCCAGGCGCGGTCTTGGCCAATCTCTCGGCGAGTCTGGACTGAAGCGGTTCGTAGAAATCCGTTCCTGCGACGTGCATGTACTTGCCGAGCTGGTCGGTGACGGCAGCGACGACCCTCGGATGCCTCGCGCCGACGTTGAGCACGCCGACCCCAGCATAGAAGTCGAGGTAGGTGTTGCCATCGACATCTTCGATCACGGATCCCTCCGCCTTCTTGAAGACAAGAGGGGCGGTCTTGGTCGCCTTCACTATGTACTCGTTATCCATCGCGACGACCTTCTTGGCCTCCGGACCCGGAGGCTCCACTTTGATGTTCGGAACTTTGGGCATCTTGACTCCCCTGTGGTCAATCGAGAAGCAACGACGCGATAAATCAGTTGTGGAAGAACGGTGGTTTCTGCTCCCGAAATGGGCCGATTTCGAACATGCAGGTACGATAACCGGATAGGAATTGCTGGCCGAGGGGGATTCCAATGTCCAAGCTCGTCCCGCGAGCAATCGATTCACAAATATATGTAATTATATTTATATATTTAATGCCTGAATGCAATTCGATAACCGCTGAACCGCTAGATGGCTGGACGTATCATGGTTTGAGAGGAATCCTACCATACCCGGCTTTGCACATGAACCATGCCATTTGTGTGCAGGTAGTCATCTTGCACATTAATTCTCTACCAGATGAATGCCGGAGATTTAGGGACCAGAGTCCGATACTAGACTAGAGTCGATACATTTTAGTATCTGCAAGGGTGAAAGGGTACTCAGGGTGTGATCTGATGGGGGGTTCTGAATCCAAAGACAGTGACGCATATGTGCTGGCAGAGCTAAAGGAATGTTGGGCAGACTGGCGTCATTACAACAGCATCATTTGGCAATTGCCATCAGTGACTGTCGCTATTGTCGGTGGATTGCTTGGCATCGCTTATACTGCCATTGATGAGCTAGGCCCTAGAACGTTTGTTATATTTCTGGCCGCCTTCTTCGCATTCGTGATGTTACAGGCGCTAAGGAAACATAGGAAGTTCCATGACCTCAGATACGAAGTCATCATGGACATTCTACACAAGAAGATCGACGATAAGATACTTGATCCGATAAGAGGCAATCTCAGCCAACCGCCGACCTTTCGGGCCTACCGGTACTTGCTTGCATCTATGGGACTGTTGGTGTTCGTTACAACGTTTCTTGGCTTCTGGAATCTTCTGAATTGGATAGCAGGTTGATGCAAGATTCGTTGGACCAGGCTTTGGGTGCAAAACCACCATACCCCAAACGTATATAAAGGGGCCACATTTTAGGGGATACCTCCACGATAGAGAGGATGCGGATTTGAAATACACTCGCTTTGAGAGAGCCAGAATCATCGGCGCGCGAGCGCTTCAGATAAGCCTCGGAGCCCCGATACTCGTCGAAGCACCCGAGGACATCATCGACCCGATCTCGATCGCCATTATGGAATATGATAAGGGCGTAGTCCCGATGACAGTCAAGAGAGAAACCTGAGGAGTATCAATGGACGAGGCGACTGATATACAAACGCAGACCGAGCCGGGATCGGGACTACTCATCCCAGAGGACGTCTACCTCACATCTGGAGTACACATCGGCACTCAGCAGAAGAGCGCCGACATGAAGGAGTTCATTTTCAAGGTCAGGACGGACGGGCTCTATGTCCTTGATGTCAAGAAGACCGACGAGAGGATCCGTATCGCGGCGAGGTTCCTCGCGAGGTTCGATCCCACGAAGATACTCATCGTGTCCGCCAGGCAGTACGGCCAGAAGCCCGCGAAGGTCTTCGGCAAGAGCATAGGCGCATTGGTGGTCGCTGGCAGGTTCGTCCCGGGTTCGCTGACCAACCCGATCCTTCCGAAGTTCACCGAGCCGGAGGTGCTTTTCGTCACGGATCCCGCGGCCGACGAGCAAGCGCTCAGGGAAGGCGTGAATGTGGGGATACCTATCGTCGGCATCTGCGACGCCAACAACGAGACGAAGTACGTCGACCTCGTCATACCATCGAACAACAAGGGCAGGCGAGCGCTCGCGACCGTCTACTGGCTCCTGACAAGGGAGGTCCTCAAAGCGAGAGGTCAGCTGGCATCTGACGAGGACTTCAAGATGACCGTCGAGGAGTTCGAGGCATCGCTCTAGTCGTTTGGCCGAAGAAAGGTGTCTCTCCGAAAGGCTATTGCTTATCCATACGCATGCGCCGCCTAGGATGCGTGAGACAATGAGACATCCTACTGTCGCAGGTCAGTTCTATGCCGCCGATGAGACGGGCTTGAGAGGGCAGATCGAGAAATGCTTCATGGACCCTCTCGGGCCAGGGAAGCTGCCCACCCTTATCAAGGGGAGGCGGTCGATACTGGGTGGGGTGGTCCCGCACGCAGGGTACATGTACTCCGGGGCGGTGGCAGCTAACCTGTACGGCCGAATCGCTGAGGACGGCTTTCCCAAGACCTTCATCATCCTCGGACCGAACCATACGGGCAGAGGTTCAGGTCTCGCGGTCAGCACCGACGATTTCCAGACCCCTCTTGGAATCGTGCATGTCGACCGTGAGCTCGCCAAGGCGGTGCGTCGGGATATCGTGGACGAGGACGCGGAGGCGCATCGGTACGAGCACTCGATCGAGGTGCAGCTCCCGTTCCTCCAGTACTTCTCCAATGATTTCAAGCTCGTGCCAATCTGCATGGGCTTCCAGGATTACGATTCTGCGGTCTCATTGGGGAATACAATCAGCAGCGCGATGAAGGGAAAGGATGTGGTCGTAATCGCATCTACTGACATGTCACACTATGTTCCGAGGGAGATCGCGAGGAAGAAGGACACGCTGGTCCTGGATGCGATCAAGGCCATGGATGCGAAGTCGCTCTTCAGGGCAGTCGAGGAGAACAACATCTCCATGTGCGGATACGGTCCGGTCATCGCGATGATGACCGCGTGTTCCGGTGGCACCGCCACAGTGCTCAAGTACGCAACATCTGGGGACGTGACCCCCATGAGCGAAGTGGTGGGCTACGCCGCGGTTGTAATAGGGAAGTGACTTTAAGCCAAGCGTCGCTCCACTGGGCGATGAGACTTCCGAAGCTCACATCCTACGGGATCCTCATAGCCTTCGTGTTCTGCCTCATCTGGTTCGCCCTCGTCACGACCGCTCCTCTCATGGTGCCTTCCCACACGCTTCTTGACCTCACTGGTCGTGTCGGTTACCACGACAACGATGCCCAGTTCGCCAGCCTGTCCCCGTTGCCTCACGCGATCTACTGGATCGGGGACGGGGAGTGCCATCAGATAGCCTCCAGGAGCTACTACATCAACGGGAATCAGATGCCGTTCTGCTCCAGGGACACCGGGTTGTTCCTCGGCCTGGTGATGGGATTCGGAGCGCTACTGTTCGTGCGCTACAAGATTCACCCTGTGCTCGCGCTCATGGGCCTGGTCCCCATCGGGATTGACGGCGGGCTGCAGTTCGTAACCAGCTACACTTCGAACAACCCCCTCCGACTGGCCACGGGTATCATGGCCGGGATAGTGTGCGCGATGCTCCTGGCCCATTTCATATTCGCCCTCAACGACGACAAGCCTAGACCGAAGCCCGCACCCACCCTGCCAGAACCGGCGAAGAGCGGGGTCTGAGGTCGTTTCTCCGCCCGAAGGGTCAAAAATAGAGAATGTTAAATAATATGACCCGCCCATTCAGTATGCAGTGGAAGGGATGGGCACTGGCAAGCGTAGCTCTCTCTTCTCCCTAGCGGAAAGGTGCAATATGACAAGCGCAGGTGGGACTACTAGGAATTGTGTGCAGTGTGGTAGATCGATAGCCTTCGACGCGAACGTGTGTCCGTACTGCGGGCACGACTTCCGGGCCGTCATGGCCGGCCCGACAGCGGTAGCGGTTCCGCACGAGAAGGGCATGCTATCAATCGTCGGTGGGATCATGATCTTGATCTCGGGCATAATCGGGTTGGCAATAGGTGGGCTCTTCCTAGCGATAAATGTGAGCAGCCTGAACGATTATGGGTTCGGGAGCGTGACGGACACCGTCACCAACATCCTGCGAGTATGCGGGGCGATATTCATCATCCTGGGCATAATCGCACTGATCGGAGGGGCCTTCGGGGTAATGCGCAAGCACTTCGGCCTGGTAATCCTCGGTGGAGTGTTGGGCCTTATGGCGACACTTCCGTTCGTATTCCTTGGGTACCTGGCTATATTGCCCGTGCTGCCCCTGGTCGGCTTGATCCTGGTCGGCGTCGCGAAGAAGGACTTCGACTGAGCATCCTCGGAGCTCGCTCAAATCCCTGAAACCCCTTCCTTCTCTTCATTTATGTTGTCACGATGGCAATCATTTTCAACGCTCACCTCCATATCGCTCGGGGGCCGGGATACCGGCTGACAAGAGGAGATGTAATCGATGCAATCTTCAAGTGCCCAAAGTGCGAGGAACTGCGTATCCTGCGGAAGATCCTTCTCGTGGGACGCCAACGTCTGCCCGTATTGTGGTCATGACTACCGTGTTCCGACGATGATGCCACAGCAGAAGAAGAAGGAATCAGGAACGCCCGTCGCAGGCGGTGTGCTGGTGCTGATCGGTGGACTGCTCTATCTAGGCGCTGGAGGGGTGGCCATGGCTGGCAGCTCCTTCATAGGACTAGCAGGAGGAGTGGTCTGCGGTGCGGTCGTGCTGGTCCTGGGGATCATCGGCATCCTCGGCGGCATATTCGCCATCGAGAGGAAGAACTTCGCGATCGCCCTGATAGGCGGGATATTCACCATCCCGACCATCCTTGGACTGATCGGGATGATCCTGATCGCGGTGTCGAGAGAGGAGTTCAAGAGCTGAACGATCCAGCTCGCCCAAACCATTTCTCCTTGTGCCTCTATCTCAGATCCTCTTCATCATGCCTAGCTCTGGCTCGTATATCTCTCCCTTGTCCAGCAGCTTGGCGATGATCTCCTCGAGCCGGACCTTGTCGATCTTCTTCGCCTTGGCGGCCTCCACGATCTTGTCCCAGGGCGTCCCCCGTGCGCCCGAATCGAGCGATTCCATGAGCTTGAGCACGGCGTCCTCCTCGTCCGTACCGACTCCGACCTCGTGGAGTTCCTGCTCCTTCGTCTCGTGCGGCTCCCCCTTAGGGGCGGCCCTCGCCTTCTTCGACGCCGATGAAGATCTCTCTGTCGGAGGCCTCTCCTTCGTCTCGGGCAGGATGGACCTCAGCGCGTCCCTGACGGCGCCCCTGAAGCGGTCCGTGTCGATATCCTTGTAAAATCCTATCGCCCGGACCACGCCGTCTGCAAGGTTCTCAGGATAGCCCAGCTTCATCAGGCCAGCGACCGTGGGCTGGGGCATGTTCAGACCCTCCTCGACGGCCTCGATCCTGAGCAGCGTGCTCTTCGCGGTCTCCAGGACCCAGTAGTCCCTCGCCTCGGCGTCCACCTCGCGGATCCGCTCGGGTCTGATGCTGAGGTACTTGACGCCCTCCTCGGGCGTGTAGGCCCTGCTCTTGCCGACCACGGCCGCGAACGCCGGTGGGGATATCTTGGACAGGGACATGGCAGCTGAGGGCTGGTACTCGCCTGCGGACACGTAGAACGTGCCAGTGGGGTCGGTTATCCTCGCCCGGTATCTCTGCTTCCCCTCCTCGCCTATGTCCTCGATGTCCGTGACCACTCCGATGACGAGCATACGGTTCACTTTGGCGCCGAGAGGTGTGACGATGTATGAAACTGGCTTCTCGCCCTCCCCGGAATGCTCCAGCACGGAGGAGTTGTATTCCTCTGCGAAGACCCTCCAGGCCACTTCACGGACGTTCATTCCTGCGCCTCCAGCTCCACCAGGACCCTCTCGGCCTCCTCCTTCACGTCCATCTTGGCCATCTGGGCGTCCTTCACGATCATGGAGAGGCCGTACTGGTCCGCAGTGATGGATCCAGATGCGGACACGAGCTTGAGCGTGAGAGAGTCGTCCATCGCGTCCTTGACGATGTCGAAGTTCATCGACTCCTTAGCCTTCTGCATCGACTCGTCCAATGTGATGTTCATCAGCTTCTCTGTCAGCTCGCGGTTCATGACGACGCCGACCGCCCCGCTGCCGTCATCGAGCATGGCCTTTATCCTCAGGTCCGGGAACCCCTCAACCCGTCCGTGTATCTTGCAAGTGCCTTTCTGGAGCGCGCGCTTGCACTCCGGGCAGCGCATTATGAGCCCGGATCCTTCCCTGATCTCCACGAGCACGCCCCGGATAGTGACATCGGACGCACCTCCCCTGGCAGCGATCTCGGAGACCATGCTGATGCCGGTCTGCTGCAGCTCCTCCGCCGACGGGAAGTCCTCCATGACCTTCGTGAGGTCGGCACGGTCGTCGAACGTTAGCTGAGGGATGCCGCGCCACGCCTTCACGGTGGCCTTGGATATCCTGACGACATCGCCCGGTTTGAGCTTGAAATCCGACCAGGCGCTGAACTGGGCCTTCCCCGTCTCGTCAGCGATGATGCCGGACCAGACATTCTTCGGCTGCCCTTGAACGATGACCTCGCGCGTTTCGACCGACAGGATGCGTCCCTTGATCTCAACGAAGCCCATCGATTCCCTGAGCTGGCTCACGGTCACGATCTTCGGAGGTCCTTGGGCGATCTGGATGTCCCCGATGACGGAAGGGTCTTCCTTCTTTATCGAGACCCTGTTCCCGAAGTTCACCTGGACCCTGCCCTGGTACTCCTTCGTGTACGCCCCGCGCACGGAGATCACCTCACCCCTCTGAAGCGTGAGGTCCTCGATCTCCCATGCCGTGTATGGCAGAGTGGTGGTCTCATCGCCCAGGAACCCGTAGATGATGCTCTTCTTCTCGCCCTTGACCGTGATTTCCTTGGTGTTCGCCGATAGGATCTTCGCGACGAAGTCCGCGTTCGGGTCGCTCGGCCTCAGTTCCGCCAGCTTTCTCTGGAAACCAGCCGAGAACCCGCTCGTGTCCCCTCCGTGCTTCTTGACTATGGTCCTCTTGGCCACCGGTATGCTGAGCTTGTAGACATCTACGTATTTCTGAAGCTCCTCAGCTATCTGTTCATCCGCCAACTTGCCCCCGAGCGCCCTGGAGATCTCTTCGATGTGGGGCGCTAGCTTCTCAATTTCCATTATAACCCACTCCGCAGCCGTTTCCCTTCTGTGCTGCTTGTCTGGCAACAACCGCACAGGATATAAATGGATGCGCTACGGGCAGGCGAAAGTAGGCTCAGGTCCGGTAAGGCTCTTCGCCCTTGGAGAACTTCCTGATTCGCTTCATGTCCCAGACGAGCAGGACGATCTTCTCCTTCCCCATGACGAACTGGATGCCCTCGCAGGCCTCCCGCATGGCCTGGATCGCCTGAGAGTGGATATCGTCCGGCACGGACCATTGGAGCGAATAGGTCCTCGATTCGTAGTCCTCTATGAGTTTCGTGACATCGACCGGCCTTTCCAGAGCGACTATCAGTTTCTCAGAGTCGGGAGGGAGTAGCTCAGGCAGTTCCCTTTCATGCACCCCCGGGTGATGGAGCTCGAACCCGAGCTGCCTGCATGCCTCGTCGTACAACTTGCGGATTTCCTCGGCAGGAGATTCCTCTTTCATGAATCCCACGGAGACGAAGCTGTCCGTCGTCACTCTCGCGATCTCCGCGAGGGCACACTTCCATCTCTTGATCAGGTGCAGCACATGAACGCTTATCGCCTGCGCGAAGACGCGGTCCCTGAAAGGCAGGGCACACAGGTCCGCTTCGAACAGGCCCTCGACGTTCTTCTCCCCCGCCTTTCCGAGCATCCTGGCCGAGATGTCAACGCCGACGATGCTGAAACCCCTTGATTGCAGCGGCCCGGCAAACCGTCCCGTGCCCACGCCCGCTTCGAGGATCCGCTTCTCCTTGTCGAGCGCTCCTGAGATCGCCTCGATGACAGCGTTCCAGGTCTCGTCCGGGTACGACCTGGTCGAGTCGAACTTGTCCGCTACCCGGTCGAAAGACAATGAGTCCGTCATTTGAAGCAGTCCATCTGATGCCTTTCATGGATAACTCAGTTGCGGCGCCGTGACGAAGCTGGAGAAAGGATTATCCTCCTATCCCGCGATACACCCGCCAGTCGTGGGGAGGAAGATTAGCTTGAAATTGAGCAAGATGCAGGTTGCGTTATGTGCGTTGATCGCAGTGGTTCTGGCCTTGCCTGTCGGAGTCCTGGGCGGAGGGTCCGGTGGGAAGACGAATCAGGTCAAGGAATGGACCCTGATGATGTACTGGGATGCGGACAACAGCCTCGAGTTCACGACCGAGTTCGCTATGTCCAATTGGGAGAAGAGTCTGAGCACGAATGCGAACGTGAACATCGTCGCGCTGATTGATCTCAAATCCGTCGATGGCACATGGATATATGATTTCGAGGGTGGTGCGAGGAAGCTGGTCGCAACATGGCCTGAGATGAACACCTCGGATCCATTGGTGCTCGAGAAGTTCATCCAGTTCTCCATGGATAAGTTCCCGGCGAAGAAGACCATGCTCGACCTCCAGGACCATGGGTACTCGTGGAGGGGCGTATGCGAGGACGAGACCAATGGGGACACGCTGATGTCTGTTCACCAGATCGCCAAGGCCTTGAAGGACATCAAGGATTCGAACAAGGGCAGGGGAGTGGACATAGTCTCGTGCGACGCTTGCAACATGGCCTCGGTAGAGATGGCCTACGAGCTGAGGAATGTCGCGCCGATCCTCCTCGCCTCGGAGACCACGGTGCCATACGACGGGTTCCCGTACCAGATGTTCATCACCCAGCTGATGGCCAACCCGGGGATGACCCCGACGCAGCTGTCGACTTTGATCGTGCATGACTATGTCATCTACTACGCCTCGAAGTGGGACTACGAGCACATCTACAACTACGCGCAGGACTTCGCCACGATGTCCGCCTTCGATCTGTCCAAGACCGCGGCCATGGGCCCCGCCTTCGACAAGATGACGGCGCTGCTGGAGCCCCTGATCCCGACGCATATGAAGCAGGTTCAGGCTGCGAGAGGGTACGCCCTCGTCGGAACCTGGACCAACATGGCGGGCTACGAGTGGACCCCGGATGCGTGGACTTTCTTCGATGGATTGAGAGGCATTGATGGGGCGCTCGATGTATCTATCTCTGAGTGGGAGGCGACCTTCAGCGCCGCGCTTCTGGCTGAGGACCACAGCGCGAAGTATGGGAACAGCGTGCACGGCCTGAACATCAACTTCCCACCGTCGCTCGCGCAGTACAACTGCGCAGGCTACATCTGGGAGAGGCAGTTCGTGTACACGCAGGTCGGGCTCGACCTCATCGCCGAGTCGTCCTGGAACGACTGCCTCATGGCCTACTACGGCTCCTCGAAGTGAATCTCCAGGATGGAGCCATCAAAACCCTTTTCCATTCCTTCTTCTGTCTTATCCTTCGAAGATCCTTCGAATTCGCCTCAATCACCTGCCGGTTGTTCCGAGTTATGGCAAGTTGCGTATGAAGAAACTCTGAGCTCGTTTCTTGTCGATGCCAGAGGAGAATGGGAGCAGGCTAATTATATCGGACAGCGGTTGCTACATCGTGTCATAGGGGGAACCAATAGATGACAACCGAGTTCGAGCTCTACGTCCCAGGAACGTCTAGGAATCTGTTAGATGCTGTGTCCGTGCTCTCAGAGCACAACATCAATCTCGACACCATTGCCGCTCGGAGGGTCGGGGACAAGTATGTCTTGAGGTTCGTCACCGCCCTCGAGGAGGAATGCAGGCGGACGTTCATGAAGGCAGACCTGCACTTCAAGGAGAGGAAGGTCCTCGTGATAGAGATGGAGGACAAACCCGGGGAGTGGCTAAATGCGGTCAATCTGATCACGAAGGGCGGAGTCGAGCTCGAGGGCTCCTATCTTCTCGGACAGAAAGGAGCCAAGGTGAGATACGTCTTCGTGGTCGACGATTACGCGAAGGCGAAGACGGTGGCTTGTCAGATCGCTGAATGCTCTCACGACTGACCGACTTCCCGATTCTGCGTGCTCGGATTGTCTGAAGCTACGAGTCCGCAGCCTGCTCGAGATCGCTTGAGCTGGACAGTTGCTTCGAAAGAATCGATGGCCGCTTATTGGGTGAAGGTCTCGCCCTTCTCGTACTTCTCCCTGATGTGCTTCAGGACTATCTCGCGGTCCCGTCTCAAGTGAGACTCGTACCAGACCTTGATCACGTCGCCGAGGACCTCGTGGTACTTCTTCTCCTCGAACTTGGCCACAGGGAGGTCGAGTAGCGCGTACTGGGTGAAAATCCTCTTCCATCCCGCGTACTTGTAGTAGTGCTCACCCTCGCAGAACTCGAACACCATCCTGAAGTGCATCTGGCTCTCGACGCTGTAGTACCAGGCCTTCAGCGAATCCCCGACCCTGCCCTGGGTCCTGTCAGTGAGCGCGCCGTTGTCCAGTTCCCCGAACGGATAATCCGGTTTGAAGCTCCATTGCTCCGGGAAGACCACGAATTGCGCAGGGAACGTCGGTGACTGCGGGTCTGGGACCATCGAGAAATGCACGTTGATCTTGTTGAACCTTATCCAGATCCTGAAGAGGTCCTCGACCAGCGACCTGTTGATCACGTCCTTCTGCGTGCTCTGCTCAGCTAGATTGTCTGTGATCTGCACGGTCTTCTTCTCCAGCTCCTCGTCGAGCTGGGTGAACCAATCTGAATCTTCCTTCCCTTCGGGCTTCGGCATAGTACATCCCAGTAAAAGGGGATGAGATTACACGAATATAAGCCTTTGGTATTTATTTGAATCGTCTTTTAATTTTCTGGCTCCGCCCATTTTCAGCCTTGTCGACGTGCGCGCGCGGGATGGCTTCCCACAGCAACCTAGATGTAACAAAAACACCTGACGTTTGATCGCATGGGCTCCATCTGGGACGAGTTGATGGGTTTCCTGACCACGCACACGGAAGACCCTGCGACCTACCTCTTCACGCTCTTCGTGTTCTCCATAGGAGCGGCCATCATACTCCCTATCCCAGTGGAAACCGCTCTCGTACTGGCCCCCGAGAAGATGCTCTTCATCATACCCGCGTTAGTGCTGGGTCTGGGGAAAGGGGTCGGGGCGATCGCCGTGTTCTTCATCGGAGAGAAAGTCGAACAGACGGTCCTTCGGTTCGGCAAGTGGGGCTGGTTTAAGTGGCTCCTGGACAAGAGCGAGGGGTTCGTGCGGAGGTATGGGTATTTCGCGCTCTTTGTCATACTTGCAATCCCGTTCATGCTGGATACGGTACCGCTCTACATCTTCTCCGTGCTGAACAAGGAGGGGAAGCTCATGGAGCTTCGCTGGTTCGTGCTCGTGAACGTCCTGGCAGGGACCACTCGTGCGTCGGTCATCCTCATCGCCTTCCGCTACTTCGGTCTCACGCTCTTTTGAGGGCCTGGCTCTAGATTGGAGGATGCAAGGCTGCGGAGACGCAAGGATGTCTTGCCGGCCCGGACTCCCGAGCGCGACAATCCCGTCTCGCTTTAGGCGGGCGAGTGAGCATCAAGTGATCTTCTGGACCATCATTATCTGCAGGAGTTGGGAATCCGTGTCCAGCTCGAACACCTTGTGCGGGATTGAGGTCATTCTCATTTTCAGGATGTTCAGGAAATAGCGGATCCTTTCGGACGATTGGTCAACATTGATATCAATCACGGCGTCGAAATCATGTGCCATGACGTCGAACAGGTCTTCCCTCACTCCTGCTGGGAACGTGTGGAGGTTCAGCGTCTCGTATGCGCGCAGATCCGCGAAGGCCCTCCTTCCCCATCGCATCACCTCGATCGCGCTCTTGGAGGTTAGGGCCCCAGCGACGTTCTCGCAGACTGTCCTCAAGTTCTTGAGGCTGCTCAGCCTCTCGACGGCCGTCGATAGACCGTTCTGAAGCTTCCCCTCATCATCCATGTTCGTCACGGAGATGATCTTCTCCTGGATAGCCGGATCCACGCCCATCGTCGAAGTCCTTGGATGCATCGAGTAACAATCCAGAAGCACGAGCTGATCGTTTGCGATCTGTTCCAGGACATCGAGCCCCTGGTGCCTAAAGCCGTTGATCACGGTCGCCGCCGGCCTGGAAAGGCAGCAGTACATCGCTGGATGACCCTGCTTGAGTCCCTCAGCGATGAATTGTTGCTGAAAGTGTTCGGTGGCGTTGCATGGCACTGCCCGGAGAGCTATCGTG
>Ga0209777_10007079_pt1 | contig 12521 bp, 21 predicted proteins | sample FrelakmetHBP12HB_FD_187147 | JGI IMG/M metagenome (GOLD analysis project Ga0209777, IMG submission 187147) | Freshwater lake sediment microbial communities from the University of Notre Dame, USA, for methane emissions studies -HBP12 HB (SPAdes)... | ecosystem: Environmental > Aquatic >... | reverse complement strand
GCGTACTCAAAAGAGGGACCAATGGGAAGGGGAGAATGTGGTTCACCGAGGACTTCGCGAAGAGCGAGTACGGAAGGAAGCTCGGTCTGGTATGAGCATTGAGGACTACCTCGCGTTCGACAGCCTCTTCTTCCCGCTAATGGGCTTCTGCGTCTACTTCGACCCAGAGGGTGCTGAGTGGGAAGAGGACGACGAGGAGGAGGACTAAGCCTTTAAATCGTAATGCGCATTACATAGTGGGCTCGGCGGGTCCCTCCAGAGGTCTAATCCGCCTTCGTGCATTCACCCGCCTGGGTCCCTTCGCTCAAACGTTTAATTAACTCGCAGTGCGTATCACAAGCCTATGAACCGAAGCTCAGGCTTTCGAGGGGGAGTATTTCTTGTCAATATTTTATAATTTTGCCAGCCTCTCGCCCTTCTCCAAGTTCTTAATGTAGCCAATCGTGCTTTCGAACCTTCGGTGGAAGGTCAAGTCGTGCATTGCCCTTGGATCGTCACGATACACCACTGCCATTCGGCTGAAGTTTATGTGGCGCAAGGCGTGCAACCAGAGCCTGTCGTCCAGGCTCCTCAGAATCTGGTAGGCTCTAGGCTGGTTAATGTGGTCGGCTGAACTTAGGCGACTGGGTGCAAACAGGTAGTCGCTGTCCCCCAATCCCTGAAGGTAGTCTATAACGTAATGCGAGAGAAGCTGTCCGCTCGGTCCCTCTGTGCTGTAGCTGGGCTGAATCTCCTCGTAGTATTTTGTCTTGTAGTGAACGATCTTGCCGTCCTTCCTCATTTTGTAATTGCCGTGCCTCTCTATGCTGAACGTCCCCTTGCGCTCAGTCCTCCAGGACTTCTCATTTTGACACCTGAACGTCACTATTTTGAAGTTCTCAGGTAAGACAAAGTCGCTCTTTTTCAGCGACAGGATCTCCATAATCCTTCTCCCAGTCAGGTAAAGCAACGCGACGAGGCACTGGTCCCTTTTGTTGGTGCTTTTCCTTATGATTTGGTCTACCTCTTCTGGCTCTAATATCGGTATCAAAGCCTTGTTCCTGCGCGTAATGCGACCCTCTGCCTTCGTTTTCCTATTGACCAATGCTAAACTAACCGCCTTTTACTAATACTAATCATTATTTGTATTACTAACTGCCAAATCCCGCCCCTTTCGGGGGTTTTGCGCCCCCTAGTGCCGATCCCTGTTCTAATTAGATAATGCTGTTTGCACACACATATTTTTGCCATTTTACGCAATTCCCCCGACTTTCTCCAACTTTTGTGCCAACTTTGACCGAATCGTGTACGATCTCTGCTTGCTCAGTTGCGTGTGTAGCCTGTCGAGGCAGACGCTTGCCAAGCTGTCAACATTCATTTCTCCAGAGGGCTTTCTTTCAATTTCTGCTATGAATGGAATGAGGTTATCACAAATTTCAACGTCCGTCAGCCTCTTCGCCCTGGCGTCCTGTAGCTTCTCCCTTGCCGACACATTAGCCTCCTCGACCCTGAGCCTCTTGATCCTCTCCATTCGGACCCTGTTCACTTGGCACAGCCTGAAACCGTCCTCGACCCACCTGTCACGCTTATTCCAATCAGGTTTGAGCAGACCGCTAAACTGGCACTGGAGGCACGTGGGAGACTTGCACTTGTCGTAGTCTGGGATTTTAAGATATAATTTCCCGAGCTTCTTCGGGAACTTGTTGGGCATGAACTTGTTGTGCGTAGTCTTATACACGCTACTGATTCCTCTCGATTCGACTGTTATCCTGAAAGTCACCAGATTATTCCTTATCAGATTGTCTAAAAGTTCCGCATTTATCGCAATGAATATTATGACAAGCTGTTTGAACCTCACGCTGGTTAGTTGCTCCATTAGCAGTTTCTGGGCGTCCTCGTACCACCGACGGGAACCAGCGATATAGGCTGACTCGTCAACTATGATAACCTGTTTAGGCTTCAGCGGGGATTCGTCACTTATCAACTCCAAGAATTGGGATCGACTCCAGACTATCTGCAATTCTGGTGAAAACGAGTGATCCACGATTTGAGCGAGAGCCAGAGCGGTCCAGGATTTCGAACTGCCAGCTTCGCCTGTAACTAAAATTACGCAAGCCTTGTTCTGGTTTATCTTCTCGAACAGTTGATCCATAATGTTGAGGGAGAACCTTCCTCCCTGTAGGAACGTTGCCCCGTGATATTGCACAACTCTTATGCCGTCCTCAAGTTCCTTAACTAATTCTGCTCCTTTTATCTCCTCGTCATTCTGGTACTCTATTTCCTTCTGATTCTCATAGTACTCTGGGGGAGGTCTGTAGAACTCGTCAAGCTCGTCCTGCGAGGGAAGCTCCTTCCTGATACTCAAGTGAACCATTCCTCAAGGCTCTTTATCTCCGATTCCTCCGCCTCCCTGATCCTCCTAGCGATCTCCGCCCTGGACTTCGGCAGAGGGTACACGAAGTGCCTGTCCCTCTCGTCGTAGAGCTTCCCGTACACGACCTGCCCCGCTATCTCCTTCCTGACGGCGATCTTCGGCACAACGTCGTGCCCCGCTATCACGCTGGGGCTTATGCCCCCTGGATCGTACACGATTCTGCGGAAATTGCCATTCACAGCCACCACTATCCTAGTGGTCATTCAAATCGCCTCGCCCTCCAGTGCCTCCCCTGCTTCCTGCTCCTCGGCCAGGACGGGGGTTTCGGGTATCGGGGGCATTATCCTGTTGAGCAAGTCGTACAGCCCGTACTTCGAGCCAGTTGACTTGTCACCTTCAATGATTTTGTCTAGGTACATTTTGACTGTTTCAATAGTCTGCTTCGGTATCTCAACTTCCTTCTCCTTGGTGTCGCCTATCTGAAATGTCATAGTCTCCGTGCGGTAGTGGAAACCCGCGCTTTCCAGCTCGCCCATTATCACATTCAAAAGCGATCTGTAATCTACGTACTCCGACTTCACCAATATCGGCGAAGTGTCCTTCCCGTTCGAGTCCTTCAGCGGGCGTTCGGGAGTTCCCTGCCTTATGTTGCACCAGAAGGTGTAGACGTAATCCTCTTTCGTCATTTTGTACTCCTTGATCCTCCTGGTCACGGCTGACTTGACTTTTCCTGGGCACATTTGGAAAACCGCGTCAACGCACTGGTCGAAGGACTCGCCGTTGCCCAGCACGGTCTGGTTGACGCGCTCTATCGCTTTGAAGAGGAGGACAGTCGAGGTCAAGACCTCTCGGCTCTCTGCCTGCGGGAGGCTCTGCTGTTGATACGTTTTGTAGGACATTACGCCTCATTCAGCTCCTTTCTCTTGTCTTCCTTCCAGTCCCTGTCGGAAATGTTCCGCTGTAGCCAGCTCGGCTTGCTCGCCTCGATCTCCGACTCGACGTTGACTCCTCCCCCGCGTGAAGCCACCTGCATTCTGATTAGGTCCCTACGTCCACGTCCCCCGACTGACACGTTCATATTCAAAACTTCGTTTCTTACCACCTCGAATGTGGTGCTTCCCCGTAATGCTCGAATCTTGCAGTACAGCATTGGCATAATCAACTGTCTGTCCAGCACTCCAAGTCTCCTAATGTCCATGCTCCCTACATTAAGATCAGCTTGGTCGCTTCCTAGCTGTGGCCCGAGATTGGATTCGACCCCGCCCTGCATGTCGCTTGGGGGTGGTTCTTCACTCAACGTAGTCGCAGGCTCCTTCCAAATATCGCTCCAGTGCTTCCAGTACCCTGGTCAGGTCGTAAAGCGGCACGTCCTCGAACTCGTACCCGATCCTTACCAAATGGGTGTGTATGACCGCCTTGTAAATGTCGTGCTTCGGCAGATCGTTGTTGCTTGCTTCCTCGTACTGCTCCAGTGTCGCGAGGAACTTCTTGCTGAAGTCCCCGTCCTCCCCGATCAGCCTAAGCGTCTCCCTGAACTCGGGCATTATTACGGGGACTCCGTTCATTACCTGTATGAGCTTGTACCGCTCTGGAATCGGAATGTTCTTGCTCAAACCTTATCCGCCTTCACGAAAATCTTCTTCTGCCTCTCTCGATACCTCTGAGACGCTTCCCGCGCCGAAACGTGGTACTGATCCACATACTGGACCTTTGCGCCTTTCTTCCTGAGAACAAAGGGACACGTTGTCTCTTTGTCAAGTATTGTTGTTTCGTTGCTCAAGAATTATCGTATGTAAGTTATGTTAGCGAGAATTTAATCGTTCCGTTCTCCAAAACTTACCCATTTAGGACATCCTGAATGGTGTTTGGTTCCTGATTCACAGAGCCGACTTGCATCACAGTTGCCTCAGTAGCGGTCAACTCTCCACAGGCGTTTAGTGTCTCTGTCGAACTGACAGCGACAGCCTCTAAATTTTTAGAAGCATTTAAATCTCTATCCATAATGTTTCCACAGATTGGACAGGCGTAGGTGCGATCCGAAAGTTCCATTTCTTTCATGTTACCACAGATCGAGCATTTCTTGGTAGACGGGAACCACTTATCGGCAACCACTATACTCGATCCGTACCACTTTGCCTTGTATTGTAGTTGCCTTCTAAATTCTCCGAAACTTGCGTCTGCCAGACTCTTAGCCAGCTTGTGGTTCTTCATCATTCCAGACACGTTCAAATCCTCGATCACGACAACCGACTTGGTTTTCGCCAGTTGAGTAGTGATCTTTTGGATAGCATCACCACGAATGCTTGCTATCCTGTCGTGAATGTTGGCTACCTTCTGTCTCGCCTTATTCCTGTTTCTACTACCTTTCTTCTTTCTGCTCAGGCTCCTTTGAAGCCTTGCTAACTTTCTCTCGTTGCGTCTGAGTGCTTTGGGATTATCAAATACGCTACCATCACTTGCCGTAGCCAGATGGTTTATGCCGAGATCGACACCGACTATCGATCCGTTATTATCTGGAACTTTAATTTCCTCTCTCACCAATACAGACACAAACCACCTACCAGCTTTCTCGGAAACGGTTGCTGATAATATGTGCTGATCTGTTGGTAGGTAGTTCTTCTCTTTGAGTCTGATTTCACCGATTCTTGGTATCTGGATTCTATCAGTATCGACTTGTATGTTATATGAGAAAGTAAAAGAGCCAGCACCATTTTTCTTGGATTTGAATGTCGGGTGTCCAGAAACGCCTTTGAAAAATCGTTGATATGCTGTTTCCAAGTCTCTAAGTGCCTCTTGTGGACAGCATTTAGAAACATCCATCATCCACGGAAACTCAGTTCTTTTAATGGAATTTAACTCTCTCCGCAGGGCGAGACATGTAGAGGACTTGCCTGTTTGCTCGAACTGATCCTGTCTCTTGGCAAGCCCCCAGTTGTAGGCGAAACGGGCTACACCAGCAGACTTTAACAATAGTGTCCTCTGGACGTTGTTAGGAGCTAACTCGGTCTTATATGCCCTCATCCTTCGTAGCCTCCAACGCTCTCATAGCTCTATTCTTTGCGGCTCTCTTTCCGTACAGTCTGGCACAGAAGCTGGTCAGAACGTCTATCATATCCTGCACTAAATCGTCTTTACACTCAGTTTCATTAACAATCTCTATTCTCCGATTTGAAGCCTTTAGTACAGCCTCTATGTATTCTGATCCGAACCGTGCTAACCTGTCACGATGCTCGACCACTATGATAGAGATTGAGGGATTTTCTAAGATTTTGATTAGTTTTTTCCTGTGTCCGTTGAGTCCAGAGCCGATCTCTGAAACCTCTTGCACTACATGGAGTCCTTTTGTGGTTGCATATTCTCTCAATCTCTGAAGCTGTCGGGCTAAGTCCTCATTCTGATCAGATGAGGATACTCTGGCATAGAGAGCCACATTATTAGTGATAGTTGGTAGTTCGTGGACAAGAATTGTACCTGTCGGAAGCTGTTGTGTGGGTAGTGGGAAGTTGCCTGATTGGTATAACCTATAGGCGGTCTTGTAGCTTACTCCATTCTTTCTTGCCCAATCAGCCAGCTTCATGTCTTATCTGTCCATAGATGGGTATATATGCTTATAAATGTTTGCATCTGTTGAAGCCCTACCAGACAGCAGGACCTTAGTTGGATATGCAGAAATATTTGAATATTCCAACGTTGGAATATGTAGAAAATCCTGAAACCTTTATGTACATAACGCAGATTACGGCTTCGACATGTGGGAGCATGTAATCGGCTTATCATATGATAAGCCTTCAACTGAACATGAAACCTTTGTCGCAACAACGCAGATTGCGGCTTCCAATATTGGAAGGTTGCAGAAGAACCTGAAACCTCCCCCATGGGGGAGAATTAATACCGAGGTTTGGGAATGCCATATCGCTTTGGACGAATCAAAGGGGATAGGTGAATGTGTATTCATTTATGAACGCCACTTTTGCCCCTGATCAGCCCCTTGTGTGTGGAACGTGCTACATTCTGAGTAACCTCTCTTAGGAAAAAAAATATAAAATATTTTATATAAAGAAGGTACAGGGAAATAGCGCACGTTCCACACGTTAAAAAACTTTGAAAGTTAGGCGGACTTTGCGCCACTGAGCCAGTTTACCATGTCCCTTTCCGCGCCACTCTCAGCAAGCAGGGGCTCAGCCCCGCCCTTCTTCTCCTTTGGCTCCCGCCTTACTTTCAGTATCCCCTTGTAGTTGTACGTCCTGTTCGGCTCGGTTCCCGAATACCACCGTGCGATAACGTCCCTGTAGTTCTTGGCGATCAGCCTGCCGACGTGTATGCCCTGAAGATCGTATGTCGGCAGGTTATGCTCTATGCAGTAGTCGTGCAAATCCCTGTTAAATTCGTCTACTGGATAGAGTCCGTCTGGGTTCAGTATCACGTAGTCGTCGTTCACTATGAATGAGGCAAGCGGGTTGCTGAAGCTCGTGGGAGACTTTGTCGCAGTTGCCGAGTACTATTTCGCTTATGGTGGATTGGAAAAGATAAGCATCGGAGGCACTGAAAGCAAAGTTCAAGGGTTCTATCAGGAGTATCTTTCGACACGCTTGTTCATAGTGTAATAGTTAGTTCAATTAGTAAAGTTCGTGAGTCGTTTGAGTATCCTCTTTGATTTCATATGCCGTTTATAAACGCCAACAAAGGTGCCAGCAACGGGATTACACTGCCAATCGACTAAGTGAGCGTGCTAAGGAAACGGCTAAAATCTGTAGAAGAATTTAAAAAATAATCTTGCGTGTAGACGCTAATATTTATAAACTCACATATCTAAATATGTTGTAGGTGTAATCCATGCTGTCTAAGTACAGGTATGTTGGCATCGCTGTCTTCGATGCAACCAACAAGTACGGCCTGTTGCAGTGCAACAGTCTCAGGTGGCACATGAGGCGGGACATCATGTGCAACATCGAGGACACGCTGAAAATGATCGAGAGCGAGAAGATCAAGCCGTATGACATCATTGAGGTCGAGACGCACCTGCTCAGGGATTTTTCTGCGCACCCAGAATATTTGGTACACATGCAGCGCGTCCCAGATTCTGAGAAGGATGACTATGACGTTGAGAGGTTTAGGGAGGAGTTCACGGTTCCTACGCAGATTGAGCTCACGAACATTCTGGTTCATTAAGGAAAAATCATAATATTTATAAATAAGATTTAGCGCAAAAAACCAGTTCAGCAAAACCAAAATATTTATAAATATTTGCCATTTTTGCCTGTTTTTATGCCCTGTTTAGGTAGGTATTCGCACTCTCCTATACTACCTAGTACAAGGGTGCGAATAGCTACCTAATTAGGGGTAAAGTTTGCCACTTTTTGGCACTTTTTGGAAGTCGCTGATCTAAATATTATTTTGAAAGTTATTTTAACCCAATTATTTTTTGCATACCAAATACATTAGAGGCTTCCTTAGTAATTGTGAACTTGCTAGGATGACTGTCTATGGCATTGGTAAGCAATTCCCTTGCTGTCTCTGGTCGTGTGGTGTTGTATATGCCACAGATTAGCAGAACCAATTCCCCCTGCTTGGTCACCCCATTCTTTCTCAAATATCCTTCCAGCCACACGTCTACGGGATCTGGCACGTCACGCAACCTGTAATCCTTATCGATATAGATGTGGCTCAGTGTCGTCTCCCTCATAATCCAGTCTGGGATCGCACCGAAAACATAGATAGCCACCTCATGCAAGAAAGGCCTAATCCTGTGGATCTCCTGATAGGTTTCTGCATCGTTGAAGAACTTGGAGAAGGATTCAAGCTCTGGGTCTTGCCACTCGTAGCCTTCCCCCTCAACCTTTTTGCTCTCTATGCTCTTTGGTGATCTCAGGTAGAACTCTTCGAATTTTTCCAAAATGTTGTCTGGCGGCAGACAGTAAGTCCCAATCAGGAAAAGTATGTCACAGAACTGCAGCCTGTTACTACCACGAATATTGCCAAAGTGGGCAGACTCTGTCACATTCACCCCATTCATACCGAGAGCATCAAAGTACTTGTCAACGCAGTCTAACCAAGTGATTATCCCCACCTTCTTTCTCTGAACTGGCCTCGTAATTACTGCGATCCTCTTTGCTAGGGTTTCTATCTCCTGCCTTATTGTTTGGTGTGTAAAGACTCTTGGGATAGCGTGCATATCATGAACTTGGTAGAGATACCAGAGAAAGTTTGCTTCCGTCGGATAGTCTACCGCAAGCACTTGTATGGCTATTTCTCTGCCTTCCATAGTTTCTGCTACTTTGTCAATCAAGACGGACATGTCTATTGCGTCCACTATGGTGATCTTGCAGCGCGTGTTCTTGCAGTGCAAGATTATGTCTCTCAGGTAGGGTAGAGCAAATTCCTTTCTATGCCCCACTTTAGTTATTACAGTCAACCAGTTGATAATATCATAAGGGTTGATGAATAGAACACCGTTATCTGGCTTGGTGCCGTTGTTCTGGCAGGTTGAGATGTAGTTAGCTATGTTCCCAATCAATTCTCTGTTTGTGTATGCATCTGCATAATCCATTATGGTTTCGTTTGGCATGATAATTCCGTATTTTAACAGGGCTTGTTGCCAGTTCTCCATGCTTGCCCAGCTTGGTAGATCGTGGGTAAGTAGTGTAGCATCGTCCACTATCATTTCCTTTGGGTGCCACGCTTTCACAAGTTTGGTGGTTAGAAAGTGAATTGGTCCTATGACGAATTTCTCCTTGGTCTTAAACTGTGCATGATAGGGGCAGGTTTTGTGGTTCTCATCGCATAGCCGACATACTATAGCGGGGGCGGCCTTGTTTTCAATTAGATACATGATAAATTCGTCAGTCCAATAACGTGGACAGTAACCGAGGTAAGCACCCTCAGAATCGAATGAGGCTAGGCCCCGCCACCTACAAAGCATGATCCCCTTCTCATGCGCCCGCTTTTCGATCTCGTCGAGTATTTCATTTGAGTGGCTTAGGTAAATTGTTTTGATATCCTTGCCTTCGCGGGCTTGGTATTCCTTACTATCCAGAACATACTCGCTTTTCCCAAGTCCGGGCGGTCCAGTTAGAAGGTTTAGAACCCTTTTTTTGTGCTTAGCCTTTCTAATTACTTTTGGTGAAATGGGTTCTGACTGCGGTTGTTCCCCTGGTTGCTCAAGATCAAAGTTCTCCTCCTCTGGTGGCAGATCTGGTGGCGGTGTTCCAGGCAGAGGACCAAATAACTCTTCTTCGTCTGGTGGTTGGTCTGCCTTCCCTTCGGAGGACATTGGCTAGTCCTCCTCTTTGATGGGGATTGTAACATAGTATCTGTACATGTTACGGCCGTAGTTGCGATCTGGCTCTGGTGGGTAATAAAATAGCTTAAACCCGTAAGCCAACTCAATGGTTTTGAGTAGCTTATCGGCGTCTTGCTTGGGTCCAATGATCCTAAGCAGTATCCGCTTCTTGTTGCTTTCCATAGTTTGTGACACCCAATTCTTGGATTGATTTTCTGATTTCCCTCTGCTTCCTGCGCAGCTCTGTGATATTTATGTCCATGACTTCCAGTATTTTTAAAACGTGCTGAATGTCTTGTTGATCCATTGCTACTGTGCCTCTGCAAGCCTCTCCCTGACCTTCGCCTCGAACTCTGGCGAGAACCAAGCCGTTTTCTTGGTGTACGTGACGGTCCTTTCCTGATCGGTTACTAGTCCCAGATCCTTCAGCTTCCTGTAGTTGAAGCTGTCAACGAGCTGGACCTTCTCCCCCGTGCCGTTCCTATAGCCAGTAATGACTCCCTTCTCCAAGCATATTCTGAGTTTGGGCAGAAGTCTAGTCAACAGTTCTCCTACGGGGTCGGGTGGCAACAGCTTCCTGAGATTTGCGAGTTCTGACCTTAGCTTGTTGTTCTCTGACCTGAGCCTGCCGATCTCAATGTCCTTCAGGTCAGTCTTTGGCTCCGTGACGAATTCCTTAGCCTTTGGCGGTGCGATCTGGGCGAGGTATTTTTCCTTCTCAATGAAGTACTTGCACCCACCGTCTTCGATTGACGGTGCTAAACCCTTACTGCACTCATTGGGCTTGGTCTGCCTAATGCATGTCTCGCAGAGGACTTTGTCACTACTCAATTCGAGCCAAGCTCCTTGCGCTCTTCGTCCCACTGCCTGAGCGTTTCTTCTGGGACTGTTTCTGTGTTCTCGAACACGGCTTCCTCGCAGCCCTTCTGGTCCTCCTTCTCGTGTTCCTTCAGCCACTTCTGGCGGTAGTAGTATCTCTTCCTGCTTTCCCTGTGGCTGACGTGGTACTTGTCGTTGAATCTGACGGGGATCCCCTTCTTACGAAGTGCGTACTCTGGCGGTAAACTGTCTGACACGCTTAAAACCTTCTGAACGTAGCATATACACGCCAGTTTAAAACGATTATCACATTGCTAAGAGCAGTTTATTCCTAATTTATGCATAAATCAGGTTGCTGAGTGTAAGTATTTATAAATATTATGATTGTCAATGTACGAAGCTGTCTCTGATCTCCCGCTCCTCCCTCTGTTTTTGGTGTAGATCAAAAGGCAACGAAGCCAGGGCGAGGGAGTACAAGAAGTACTGGGCTGACGGGCACGAGAGGTGTTTCGAATGGGACAAGATACTCGACCAGTTCCTGGCAAGCGGGAAGAAGCTCGCAAGGGTCGAGGTGCTAGGGAAGAGTGCCTACTATGTCAGGCAACAGCTCAACAGGCGCATTGCGAAGAGGGGTCTGGGTGCGAAGTCCTGCACTGGGTGCGGGGTGGTCTACCTCCAAGGCAACTGAAGCATAATATTTATAAATATTTATGTTTTTCCGCCAGTTAATGTTTTAAGCAAGACCACTGATCCTGTGCCGATAACACATTGGTAAAGATCAAGAAGGTTCCGAAGAGGCTCGGCAAGAGCATTGAGTTCGGGGGTCGCAGGTACAGGCTGGTCGGCGTCACTGCTGGGAGAGACAGGGTCGCGAAGAGCGTGAAAACAGCCCACAGGCTGGAGCAGAAGACCAGGGTCGTCGCCGTCAAGAGGGGAGACTACTACCCGACTCGCCCCACGGGGAGGATCACGCAGGCGTACAGGAAGGGGTACGCCCTGTACGTCTCAGATTAGAGGTAAGACAAAATGTCGCACTTCGGTGACGCATACATTGGTGGCTCTCGGGGAGCCTACATACCAAAGTCCCTGACGGCTTCGGGAAGGAAGCGTCCAGTCAGGCACGCAGTCAGGTCGCACGTGAAGGAAAACGGCACTCACATTCACGCGTACATGAGGGGCAACGGCTTCTACCCACAGCCACAACTGAAGAGGGACATTCCCAAGTACCTCGCAGGCGCGACCGTCTACGACGACGACACGAAGCTGGGCGTGAAGGCGTGGACTGTCAACTTCAAATATTCTGACAGGAGGGGCGACGGCGAGTCCGTGCTGGTCATTAGCGACAGCTACCAGAAGGCACTGAACCAGTCCTACGAGAACAGGCTCCAGAAGACCCGCAAGCCGATAGAGGTGGACATAGTCGATCCACCGCTTTCGACTGTCATTGGGTTCCTGAGAACTGGCACGCTTACGAAGGAACAGCAGTTGGAGAACAAGTTCGCACTATCGGAGGCGGGACACGGCGCGAAGGAAGCCCTGAAGGGGTTCGCCCACGGTCAAATGGAGGAGGGCAGGAGGAAGTTCGGCGAGCTTGTCCACGGCGGGGACATTGACAGGTTGCTGAAGTTATCATACGACACCAAGAACCCAGTGGCAATGACGAGGGCTAGGGCGGAGCTGAAGCGCAAGTACCCAGAAGTCTACAGCCACGCGGACTTTGCGCCACAGAGGATCGTGACCGAGTCGCACGAGGGGAAGTCCTATGCTGACGAGGTCAGGGAGCGCAAGGAGGCTGAGGACAAGAAGGAAGCCGAGAGGAAGGCGAGGCGGGAGAAGTTCTTCCCAACAAAAGCCAATCAACACACAGCTTCCAAGACCAATGAACGTCGAGATTCAGGGTCCAGAAGGCACTATGAGGATCGAAGCCAAGTCGCAACCCGAGCAGAAGAACCTAGTCGATCTCATTGACACCGAGAGGGAAAGACAGCTCAGGGGAATGCGGGGGAACAACAAGTGAACTCTCTGTGGGGCGCGGACGCGGGGCGGAACCCCTGGAACCTACGAAGGCAC
>Ga0209777_10007078_pt1 | contig 12522 bp, 8 predicted proteins | sample FrelakmetHBP12HB_FD_187147 | JGI IMG/M metagenome (GOLD analysis project Ga0209777, IMG submission 187147) | Freshwater lake sediment microbial communities from the University of Notre Dame, USA, for methane emissions studies -HBP12 HB (SPAdes)... | ecosystem: Environmental > Aquatic >... | reverse complement strand
CCAGCCGTGCCACACCCCGCAATCTGGAGCGGGCGCACGTAACTGAGGCTTTACGATGCGTGAAATGCCCTAGAAAAGCCCCTTGTCCCGCCGCCGGTCGATGACGCGCTTGGCCTTGCCGGCGGAGCGCTCGAGCGTCTGGGGCGTAACGAGTTCCACGTTCACGCGGATGCCCGTGATGGACTGTATCTCGCGGTCGATGCGGTCCCGCAGCGTCTGCATCTCGGTCATCCTGTCCGAGAAATCCTGGGCGCGCATCTCCACCTTCACCGTGACCTCGTCGAGCGCCCCGGGCCGATCGACCTCGATCAGGTAATGCGGGGCCGTGCCTTCGACGCGCAGCAGGGCCTCCTCGATCTGCGTCGGGAACACGTTCACGCCGCGGATGATGAGCATGTCGTCGGTGCGGCCGATGACGCGGCTCATCCGCGCGCCCGTCCGCCCGCAGGGGCACCGCCCGGAATCGAGCGACGCGATGTCGCGCGTCCGATACCGGATGACCGGGAACGCCTCTTTCGTGAGCGACGTAAAGACCAGTTCCCCCATCTCGCCTTCCGGGACCGGCTCGAGGGTCTTCGGGTCGAGGCACTCGACGATGAAATGGTCTTCCTGGATGTGCATGCCCAGGCGGGCGGCGCACTCGCCGCTGACGCCCGGGCCGATTACCTCCGAAAGGCCGTAGTTGTTGAACGCCAGGAGGCCGAACTCGCGCTCGATCTCGACGCGCATGTCCTCGGTCCACGGCTCGCCTCCGAAGTGGGCAAACTGAAGGCCCAGGCTGCGCGGGTCGATCCCCCCGGCCCGCGCGGTCTCGGCGATCTGCAGCGAGTAACTCGGCGTCCCCACCAGCACCTGGGGCTTTAAGTCCTGGATGAGCATGATGTGGCGGGGCGTGTTGCCGGATGCCGCCGGCACGATGGCCGCGCCTACCTTCTCGATCCCGTAATGCAGCCCGAAGCCGCCCGTAAACAGCCCGTACCCGAACGTGATGTGCACGAGGTGCTCCGGCCTGAGGCCCCCGGCCACGAGGAACCGCGCGCAGAGGTTCGCCCACCGCTCGCGGTCGCCCCGCGTGTACGCGACGAACGTCGGCTTGCCGGTCGTCCCGGAGGAACCGTGGATGCGCACGATCTTCTCGCGCGGCACGGCCAGGAACCCCAGCGGGTAGTGCTGCCGCAGGTCTTCCTTGGTCGTCAGGGGCAGGCGGCGCAGGTCGTCGAGCGACTTGATGGAGCGCGGCGTGACGCCGCCGCGGGCGAAGGCCTCCTTGTAGAAAGGCACTTGGGCCACGCGGGCGACGGTCCGGCGGAGGCGCCGGAGCTGGAGGGCCTGGCGCTCGCGGCGCGGCATTTTCTCGGCCGGGTCCCAGATGCGGTTTTCAAACGGGAACTTGGGCATCGCGCGACCTCACGATCCTGTTATGACTTACTTCGACGCGCGGCCGAAAAGGTCGACGCCGCCGATAACGTTGACGCCTTTGGCCTGGAGGAGCTTGATGGCGGCGTCCGGGTCCTCGAAGCGGAAGACCAGGATGGCCTTGTCCTTCGCGCCGAACGTAAAGGCATACATATATTCCAGGTTAACGCCGGCCTGCTCGACGATCTCGAGGACCCGCTCCAAGCCGCCGGGGCGGTCCTCGACCTCGATGGCGATGACCTCGGTCACGTTGACGACGCAGCCGGCCGCCTCCAGCGCCTTCTTGGCCTCCTGCCAGTCGCGCAGCACGAGGCGCAGGATGCCGAACTGGCGCGTGTCGGCCAGCGACAGCGTCAGGATGTTGATGCCCGCCTTGGCGAGGGCCTTGCAGGGGACGCTCAGGCGGCCGGGCTTGTTTTCGAGGAATACCGAAAGCTGTTTGATCTTCATGGCAATTCCTTTCCGAAGCGCCGTGAAACATCAGGCCATGTTCCGTTGATCCAGGACGCGTTTCGCCTTGCCCTGGCTGCGTTCAATGGTGTGCGGCTCGACGAGGCGCACGTCGGCCCGGATGCCGACGGTGTTCTCGATGGCGTGCACGATGCGCGCCTGGAGCGCCTCGAGGGACCGGATCTTGTCGGTGAAGAACTCCGCTGTGACCTCGACCTGCACTTCCATCTGGTCGAGGCCCTTCTGGCGCGTCAGCACGATCTGGTAATGCGGCAGGGTGCCCTCGACGGCCAGCATCGCCGCCTCGACCTGGGAGGGGAACACGTTGACGCCGCGGATGATGAACATGTCGTCGCTGCGGCGGCCGATGCGCCGGATGCGGCGGATCGTCCGCCCGCACGGGCACGGCTCGGCGGCCAGCGAGGTGATGTCGCGCGTGCGGTAGCGGATCATCGGCATCGCCTTCTTCGAGAGCGTGGTGAGCACCAGTTCGCCCTCGGCGCCGTCGGGCAGGACCTCGCCCGACTGCGGGTCGATGATCTCCGGGTAGAAGTGGTCCTCGAAGATGTGGAGGCCGTCCTGGTGCCGGCACTCGACGGCGACGCCCGGGCCGATGATCTCCGAAAGGCCGTAGATGTCGTAGGCCTTGAGGCTGGAGCCGGCCTCGATGCGCCGGCGCATCTGCTGGGTCCACGGCTCGGCGCCGAAGACGCCGGCCCTGAGGGGAAGCTTCTTGATGTCGACGCCCAGTTCGCCGGCCCGCTCCATCAGGTGCAGGAAGTACGAGGGCGTGCAGCAGATGGCCGTGACGCCGAAGTCCTTCAGGACCATGATCTGGCGGTCGGTGTTGCCGCCCGAGATCGGGATGACCGTTGCGCCGAGGCCCTCGCCGCCGTAGTGTGCCCCGAGGCCGCCCGTGAAGAGGCCGTAGCCGTAGGCGTTCTGGATGATGTCGCCCTTGTGCAGGCCGCACGCCGCGAACGAGCGGACCATTACGCTGGTCCATACGTCGATGTCTTCTTGCGTGTAGGCCACGACGATGGGCTTGCCCGTCGTGCCGCTGGAGGCGTGCAGGCGCACCACCTCCTGCATCGGGCTGGCGAAGAGGCCGAAGGGATAGGTGTCCCTCAGGTCGGCCTTGACCGTAAAGGGGAGCTTGCGAAGGTCCTCCAACGACCGCAGCGCCCCTGGCGCGAGGCCGCGGGCGTTCATCCGCTCCCGAAAGAGCGGCACGTTCTCGTAGGCCCTCCCGACGATGCCCTGGAGACGCCGAAGCTGCAGGTCCCGCAGCTGCGCGACCGGCAGATAGTCCGGCGCGCTGGCGGGATGGAACCCGCCGGGTGAATCGTTCCACTGCTCGACCATGGAAATGCCCCCTTCTTGCCGATGCGGCCCGTGGCCGCATGCGTGTCCGTCGCCTGTCACCATTATATCTGGGGGTGCCACGGCTGCGCCTTGTGCAGCCGTGGTCGCCGTCAGGGACCCACGGCTGCAAACTGCGCAGCCGTGGCACCCTTGTATTCACGTCAAATTTTGGCGGCGGCCCGGCCAAGGGCGAAGGCCGCCAGGTTCACGTCGTGCAATCTCTCCGGCAGGCCCGCCCTGACGGCGGCCAGCCAGTGCTCTTCGCCAATCGCCAGGTGCTTGCTGAGCGCGCCCAGCAGCGCGACGTTGGCGCTGCGGCGGTTGGGCAACGTATTCTCGTCGATGGCGTCGGGGGAAATCAAGACGCCGCCGGCCCTGAGTTGCGGCCGGTTGATCTCCACCTGGTCCGGCGCCAGGACCAGCAGGAAGTCGGCCTCGCCCGGCGGTACCATGGGGCTGAAGACCTCGCGGCCGTACCGCACGTCGCTGGAGACCGATCCGCCGCGCTGGCTCATGCCGTGGATTTCGCTCTTCTTGACGTCGTGGCCCGCGCGGAAGGCGGCGTCGGCCAGGATGTCGGACGCCGTGATGACGCCCTGGCCGCCCAGCCCCGCGACGATGATGTTGACCACGTCATTGGCCATCGCTCAGCCGCCCTCCGAGGCCCGCGCCAGGGCCAGGTCGCGCTTGGCCGCCAGCAGGCACGGCCGCCGGACGATGATAAGCGAAAGCTGCGGCCGGGCGAGCGCATCGGCCAGGAGTTGCTCGAACCCGGGGCGGTCTTTCGCCGGGTCAATCACATGTACATTCTTGATGCCGAGCGCGCGGCCGAGGTCCTCGAAGACCAGGCGGCCCGTCGGCTTGTGGTCCAGGGTGCAGCCGGTGCCGGGATGCTCCTGGAGGCCAGTCATAGCCGTCGTCCCGTTGTCGAGAATCAGGACCACGTGGCCGGTGGGCGGCGGATTGTAAATCATCTCCACCAGGCCCGTGATGCCGCCGTGGACAAACGTCGAGTCGCCGATGACGCTCACCACCTTCTTCGCCTCGGCCTCGGGCAGCACGTGCCTGAGGCCCAGCCCGACGCCGATGCTCGCGCCCATGCAGACGCACGAGTCCATCGCCTCGAAGGGCGGCAGGACGCCCAGCGTGTAGCATCCGATGTCGCCGGCCACGATGCACCCCATCTTGCCGAGCGTCTCGAACGTGATGCGGTGCGGGCAACCCACGCACAGTTGCGGCGGCTTGCCGCGCGGCAGCGGGGCTTCCGGCGACGTGTCGCCCGCCAGGATCCGCCGCACGCGCCCGACGTTGAGTTCGCCGAAGCGGTACATCTCGGCCTTGCCCTCGACGGCAATGCCGGCGGCGCGGATGGCGTCCACCATGTACGGGTCGCCTTCTTCGATGACGACGCAGGGCCGGACGCTTGCGGCAAACGTGCGGATCGCCTCGATGGGCAGCGGGTGCGTCAGGCCGAGCTTCAGGAAGCTCGCCCCCGGGGCCGCCTCGCGGGCGTGGGCGTACGAGATGCCCGCCGTGATGATGCCGAGCGAACGGTCGCCCTCGATCCGGCGCACGAGCGGCGCCGTCTCGCCCCATGCGGCAAGCTCGGCGAGCTTGTCGCGCAGGCGCTTGTGTGCCGGGCGGGCGTAGGCGGGGATCATCACGCGGCCGGCAACATCGCGCTCAAAATGCGGCGTCGCGGCCGGCCCGGCGAGCTCGTGCGCCTGGACGGGCGTGAGCGAGTGGCAGACCCGCGTGGTCATCCGCAGCATGACCGGCAGCTTCCATCGCTCGGAGAGGCGGACGGCCTCGGCCAGGAAATCGTAGGCCTCCTGAGAGTCCGACGGCTCGAGCATCGGCACGCCTGCCGCGACGGCGTACCGCCGGTTGTCCTGCTCGTTCTGGCTGGAGGCCATGCCGGGATCGTCGGCCGAGACAACGACCAGCGCCCCGGTGACCCCCGTGTAGGCGGCCGTAAAGAGCGGGTCGGCGGCGACGTTCAGGCCGACGTGCTTCATCGTCACCAGGGCCCGCGCGCCGCCGTAGGCCGCGCCGAGGCCGACCTCCAGGGCCACCTTCTCGTTCGGGGCCCACTGCGCACGGCCGCCCAGCAGGGAGAATTCCTCGAGGATTTCGGTCGAAGGCGTGCCGGGGTATCCGGTCCCCAGGGCCACGCCCAGGCCGCGCGCCGCAAGGGCGACCGCCTGGTTGCCGCTCAAGAGCTTCCGGTCCGGTGCGTTCATGGGTCGTTATTTTTATCACGGCCGCGCGGCAACTTCAAGCGCCGTTCTTGCGAGGCGTCCGCGCTCGTGCAGCGTCCGCCAAGCCAGGCGAGCTTTCGTGGGCCTTGCGGCCGTAGACCCGCTCGTAGGCCCGGCAGAACGGGCACACGCGGGTCTCGACTTTTCCCACAAGCCAGAACGCCATGCCGCGCTGCCTGCGGCGGGCCCGGCGGCACAGGATGCAGCCGGCGCACACCCTGGCCATCCAACGGTCGCGGTCGGTGATAGTTGCAGCGTTCACTGCGATCTCCCCACTTCTAGCGAAAGGCGCGGCTACGGGCTCGGGAACGTAGTATGCGCAGCGGGTACGGAGACCCGCCGCGCAAAGCTGTGCTGCTGCGCGGCCCGGCCTGCTCCGCCTGTCACGGCCCCTTTTCAATCAGCAGAACCGGGCGCAAGATGCCGCCGAGGAACAGTTCCGTGATCTTCGAGTGGTCCACGCGCAAGGCGACGACGTTGCGACCGGGGCGGACGGCCTCCGAGATGTCCACCTCGAACGGCGCCCGCGGCCGGGCCTGGCCCTCGCGGGAAGGCTGAGCCGGCGGCGCGGCTACGGCGATGCGTTTGCCGTTAACGTACACCTCGCTCCATCCGTCCACCTCGGCGAAGAAGAGCGAGAGTTTGCCGGCCCCTTGCGGCACATCAAGCGCAGTACGGTACCAGAGGACCGTCGTCCGGTCGAGCCCCTGGGCGTCGAGCGTCTTGGAGTACGTTGCGGCCCTGGCCCAGCGGGAATCGTCGAAGTCGGCCTCGTGGTATCGCAGGTCCGCGCCATGCCCCTGCGGGTCGTGCGTCATACGCCACTCATCGGGCAGAACCGCCAGCACTTTGTTCGGCGGCGCGGTCGCTGCGGCGCCCGCCGCCACAATCTTGCCGAGGAACCGCTCCAGGTACGCCGTGGCGTACTCGCGGTTGGCGTAGCCCTTGTCGGCGAGGCCCCTGATGCGGGCGAGCGTGGCGTCGAAAGTCGCCTGGGCCTGTGCGAAGTCGCCCTTGGCCATCGCATCGCACATCCGGCGGTACTCGATCGCGCTGGCCAGGCCCTCGGCGTGCAGGGCCACGCGCTCGGCGTACGCCTTGTCCGGCGCGGCGGCCTCGGCGGCGCGCGCGAGGGCGGCCCGGCACTGCCCGAGAAATTCGGGCGTGTAAATCTGCTGGAGGCCGTAGAAGCCGCCGCTGTGGCACTTCAGGCGCTCTTGGGCAGCGTCGATCCCCATCCAGTACGCCTTCATGTGCGGCCCGGCGGGGCCGAAGAACTTCGACCAGTAGTCCTCCATGACGGCGTCGGCGTCGGCCTTGGGGTCGTACGCCAGGCGCACGCCCAGGTAGATGTGCGGCCCGTAGATGTGCCAGTTGGAGAGGACCTCCATCGTCATCGCCGAGAGGCCCCGCCCTTTCAGGTACGGGAAATCCTTCTTGCAGGCCGTGAACTTGAAGAAAGGCAGCGTGCCGTCGGCCAGATTATACATGTAGTTATAATAGCCCAACTTGTCGGCCAGTTTCGCCCAGCCGCTTATCATCTCGACCTGCTGGAGGCGGCTCGGGCAATCGGGGTTGCCGATCTCGTGCAGGCGGCAGTACCGGATGGGGGCCATGAACGCCAGGAGGTTCGGCGCGAGGCGCCGCCCCAGCGCGGGCGGCTGCGTGTAATCGGCGTAGCAGTAGAAACTCAGGATCGATTGCGGGTACTCTTTCGCCACCTGCCGCCCGACGTCGTCGAAGAAGTCCGCGTACCGCTTCGAGACCGACACCATACCGGACGACGGTTCGATCACGTTGGGATCGTCCTGCGCCTTGCACGCGGCGCACTGGCAGTAGCCCGTCCCGTCGGTGGGCGAAAGCGACGGGTTCGCCTGACCGGCGCGGATCGCCTCGATGACGCGCTCGGCAAAATACTTCCGAAGCTCCGGGTTCGACGTGCACAGCCACTCACTGGGCCGGCGCTGGCCGTCCTTGCCCATCGCGAAGAACTCGGGATGCTGGCTGAAGAGGTCCTGCTTGACGTACCGCCCCCACGCGTGGCTGTGGCCAATCTCCTCTCCGCCGGCGCCGTTCCACGCCTTCCAGAGGGCCGCGCCCCAGGACGGCCCCTTCGGGTTGCGATACAAGAGGCCCGGCCGCTCCGTGATAGTCATCGGCGCGACCGAGAGCGTGGCCGCGCGCGGGTAAACCTCGCCGAGCGGCCCGTCCATGAAGTACCTGCACCCCAGGGCCTCGAGGAACCGGCAGACGGCCTTGAGCGTTGCGGCGTCGCTCTGGCCGGCGATGAGGACGCGCCGCTCGTCGACCACGATGCGCACGCCCTCGCGCGTGGGGCTCTCGATGTCGTCCAGTTTCAGCCCCGCCGCGGCGGCCGCCTTGCCCACGTAAATCGCCGGACCGCCCGCGGGGGCCTCCGTCGCCACGGGCGGCCGCACGTTGGTGATCTTCTCGATCCAGTCGACGAGGAGTTTTGCGGCGGCCTCCTCGCCCGCGGCCTCGCGGCGGACGGCAGCCTTTTTCCCCGGCCGCGCTTTCGGCGTCTCGGCGACCTCCGGCCCACTCGCCGCCACGACCGTGGCCACGGCCTTGCCGTCCTTGACGATCTCCACAGCACCCGCCCCGGCCGTTAGCGAGAGCAGCAGCGCCGCGGCCGGAAGGACCATAGATAACAGGATTGTCCAGCGTCCGCGGTAGTGCATGGCGTGCTCCACCAGTAGGATGAGTTCACGGAAGGATATTTCTATCACGGCCGAGGCGACACTTCAATCGGCGTTCTTGTCCGGGCGCGCAGCAAGCGGGTTACGTTGGCGACCGGCCAAGTATGCTCCGAGCGACCAGAAAAGTGGTACCTCGCTTCGGCCATTGGCTTGAAAAGGTACCCCCAAGGGGAGTCGAACTGCTCACGGCAACCAGTGTAATGACAAGCACTTACAGAATCAAGCATCCGAAGGCGGTGCAAAAACAGGTGCATTTTCGGCCGATTCCGGGCCGTCCGCCCCGGTCCCTGGCCCTGCCGCTGACCCCGATCTTGCCGCCGTGGCCCGCGCGTGGCCGACGCTGCCGGAAGCCCTACGGGCGGGCATCGTGGCAATGGTCAAGGCGGCGGGAGAGACGCCAGCGAAGTAACGCCGCACGCGGGGCCGGACGCCACACTGCTTACGATGACGCCCCGCGGCGACGGCGGAGCAGCGCCAGGCCGCCCATGGCCAACAGGAAAACGGTGGCGGGCTCGGGAACGGCATAACTCGCTCCGCTGTCAGTCGAGATCAGCACCGTCGGGTCGTCCGGCCAGAAATACATGTGGGAGGTCTGCGAAACGTCCACGATCGCCCAACTCGCCGACGTCCCGTTGTCATCAGTTTGCGCCTCAACTTTGACGTTCAGATCATTGACAATCGTGAACTTCGTTCCCACCTGAAACTGGCCCTCCCAGTCCAACCGAGAACCGCTTGATCCTGGAGTCCACGAATAGTAATCGTAGTAGTCGTATAGTAGGGTGCCGCTACCCCAGAGGTTCACCGTGTCATCCATATATACATGGCCCCAAGTGCCGAACTGCGGTGCGGGCCCATCCAAGACCAGTTGTGCGTGAAGCAAAACCGAAGTGCCCGCGGGGTGTGCTGTGGTGGGTACGATGGTGAGTTCATCCTGGAATGATACATCACCACCAGCATTGTCTAGGCCCGTGTCGGTGTAATCTCCTCCGTTCGAGGCCGCATGGGCGGCGGCGTAAAGGTGCAGGTTGCCGAGGCCGGCGCAGGCGCTCGCGGTTATGCTCGCGCTGGCACTCCCGTCATCTGAGGTTATGGCCGCTGTTTGACGTTGCAGATTAGCCTGCTCTTGTGGGCTCTGCGGCGTTACAGTCAACACGCTGTTGAGGTCCGGTCCAGCATTGTAGGCGCCCCACCAGTGTTTAATCGACGTGTGCCCATAATAGCTTGCGGTCAGACTCGGGGCCGCGTGCGTCGCGGAGGCCGAAGCACAAATCGCAAGGGCCGCCAGAGCAACCGCCACCCTCTTGTTAAGTAGCGTAGCCGGCATGAGCGCAACTCCTTCTTGGTGAAAGTGCATTCTGTCTCTGTGACAACCGATTTCAAGGATGCAACGTTTCTTGCCCCAAGCCTCCGCCGGCCTGCGCATACAAAAAGCGAGGCCGTGCTTTGCGCACAACCCCGCTTGGTCTTCCTACACAGCCTTCCCACGCAAGGATAGCACAGGTAAGGCCCCGCGTCAAACCGGGCAGTAAAATAATTCGCGGAAGGCCTCCGGGGGACCCCAACCTGTTGTGAGTTCAGGGCTTATACAGCCCCAGTGGCCGATGCGAGGCCGCCCGCTGACCCCGACTTGGCGGCCGTGGTGACGGCTTGGCCCCGCCTGCCCGAAGCACTCAGGGCGGGCATCGTTGCGATGGTCAAGGCGGCGGGTGAGACGCCAGCGAAGTAACGCCGCACGCGGGACCGAACGCCGAAAGCCGCGCCCCTGCCGCAAGGCTCTCGGCGCATGCGGCCGACAATCAACACCCAAGCCTTTGTCGCCTGCCGGGCGGCGTGGCGGGCATCCTGGCGCGTCTGGCGGGCCTTGTGGCTCGGGTAAGTGACCTTATCGAACGAGCGCGGGAGATCGGAAAGGGCAGCGGGGAACAAAGCGGTTGCGCTTACCGTATGTATCTCTCTCGGCCCTTGCGATAGAGTACTTGTGAAACTTTTCACAGCCCCAAGGGTTCAAGAGACTACCGTAAGCCCTTTATTCACAAGCACTTACGGCAACGGGCGCGCCGCCGGGTGTCAACATCAAGCCTCAAGGCCCCGGCCCCGGCAGGCATGACCCCCAAGCCCCCCGTCTGCGTATTAACAGTAACCCCTGCGCGCATTTTGCGGAAAAAGCGTATCGCGTGACCCCCTGCCTTCAGTTACCTGCGCCGCCGGGCCAGCAAGAGCCCGCCCAAGGCGGGCCCCTACGTCACGAGTTTACCCTCCGAGGCCCTCTTGCGTCGAAGGACCTGACCCCCCGACGATTGGCTTTGCCAGGCGGCGTTTGCGAAGGTAGACGCCAAGCCCGCCGCACCCAGCAAACAAGCCCAGCATCGTCACCGGCTCGGGAACAGGGGCGGTCTCGGGGGTCGCATAGATGTCCACTACATTACTGAAGGCGTTGGGGCCCGGGGACCCGCCGGCGAAGAGGGCGTAATTCCCAACCGAGGTTGCAGCCAAGACGTCCCTAGACTGTGAGAGGGTGGTCGTAGACCACTGGCCCGTGTCGGCATCGAAGATGTCCACGATGTTGCTGGCGCCGCCATCCCATCCGCCGCCAAAGAAGGCATAACTGCCGGCCGCGGTTGCCCCCATCCATGCCGCGGCATGCGTGAGTGTGGCCGTTGTCCATTGGCCTGTCGCGGCATTGAAGATGTCCACTGTGTTGCTCGGGACGCCGCTTTTATCGAGGCCGCCGGCGAAGAGGGCGTAATTGCCGACCGAGGTCGCGGCCAGCACCGCCCGAGCCTTTGAGAGGGTGGCTGTAGACCAATGGCCCGTGTCGGCATCGAAGATGTCCACCACGTTGCTTTGACTGGTATCGTTGCCGCCGCCGCCAAAGAGGGCGTAGTGCCCGGCCGAGGTGGCGGCCAAATAATAGCGCGCCTGCGAGAGTGCGGCCGTAGTCCACTGGCCTGTGCCGGCATTGAAGATGTCCACGACGTTGCTCATGGCGGTGCTGTCTCTGCCGCCGGCGAAGAGGGCGAAGTTCCCTACGGAGGTCGCCGCCAGGAAGCCCCGCTCCTGGGAGAGCGCGGTCGTAGTCCACTGGCCTGTGCCGGCATTGAAGATGTCCACGGTGTTGACGTACTGGTCGTCGTAATGCCCGCCTCCGAACAGGGCGTAACCGCCAACCGACGTGGCAGCTAAACTTTCTCTTGCCACAGAGAGATTGGCCGTCGTCCATTTGCCTGTTCCGGCATTGTAGATATCCACGGTGTCATAAGGGTAACTGACTATCGACCCGCCCCCGAAGAGGGCGTAATTGCCGACCGAGGTCGCAGCGAGAGTCGCCCGTTCCTGCGTAAGCGTGGCGGTGGTGTGGTCAATGTCCACAGCCAGCAAACCCTGGGACCACCCCAGGGCCACCAACGCCGCGAACACCATCAGACTGTTCCTAGCGGTTCCACATCGACTTAACGCGTTCTTTTTTTTCTCCTTTACCTCCGAGACCAAGAGCGCCGCCCTCGTCACGCCTCTTACGCTGATCATCGCCCATCTCCTTTCATGCCATGCGGTTACCCAAGAAAATGGGCGCTCTCCGACACTCCCCCGGAGATCGCCCAAACGTTACAGATTCGGATTGTCTTTGCTGAGGACGGGGTGCGGCCTTTCACTCCCGAAAGCGACCTGGCCCGGCTGCTCTCCAGGGATGGAATTATACATCCCAAAACCGTCAGATGCAAATTTTTCTCCCGCCGGGCATCCGTTGACGGTCTGGACGGGCCGCGCTGGAACAAAAACCCCGCTTGTGGCGGGGTTTCCGGAGAATCTGGTACCCCCAAGGGGATTCGAACACCCTGTCTTCGGGCAGAGAACCCGATGTCCTAGGCCGCTAGACGATGGGGGCAGCCGCGCGGGGGGCTACTTATTCATTTCGGCCCCGAATTTTCGCGTCTCGTCGGAGACCTCCTTGGGAGAGGAGGTCGACGGTATCGCTTCCTGCTTTTCGATGCCTTCGAGCCGCTGGGCGATCTTGGCCAGGAGCTCGCGGGCCAGGGCGTCGTCGCTCCCGACCTCGACCCACACGGGCGTGGGCGCCCCGCCGCGCTCCGACCCATAGACGCGGGAGCGCGGGACGTCGACGGGGTTACCCTCGTACCCGCCGGACTGAGAGATGGCGATGGCGGCGTTTGTGCCTTCGCGTTCCAGGATCACGGCCGCGCTGGCGTCGATGGCCAGGCCGCTGCGAGACAGTTCGAGCGTGACCGTGCGTCGCCAGCGTCCGCCCGCCCCGCGGATGTCGGCGAGCGTGCCGCTGCAGGGCCGGAGATCGG
>Ga0209777_10007077_pt1 | contig 12522 bp, 13 predicted proteins | sample FrelakmetHBP12HB_FD_187147 | JGI IMG/M metagenome (GOLD analysis project Ga0209777, IMG submission 187147) | Freshwater lake sediment microbial communities from the University of Notre Dame, USA, for methane emissions studies -HBP12 HB (SPAdes)... | ecosystem: Environmental > Aquatic >... | reverse complement strand
CCCTGCTCGCTCTCTGGACAGAGCCCGCGAATTCTGGAGGCAGCACGGCAGAAGTGAAAAGTGGATACAGCAGCGGATGATGGGGCAGGAAACCCGCAATAAGCTGACCGATTACTGGAAAGACCATGAAATAACAAAAGAAGAGGAATACGCGATTCTGACCAACATTATCCATCAAGAATGGTCTGATATAACAGTACAAGATACAAGAGCATAAAAAAATGAAGGGGTTGCAAACGCAAAACCTGCGTGATCACATGAGCGAGGCCGAGCTGATTTTTACCGCTCTTGCCGAGCTATCTACCCGGCAGATAGCCGAAAGCATCGATGCTACCGGAATGGATGAGAATAAGGAAGCCGGTAAAAAAGGCGGCGGCATTGCAAAAAAGGCACGACTGGAATTAGAGGCTAAGTCCGGGAAAAAAGTGGTTACTGGCGAGAGCTTTCTATTGCCGGCTCCTAAGAAACCAAAAAAGTAACGGACAGAATTGATTAATGAGTGGCGAGTGGTGAGTGGCGAGTAAAAAAGAGAGGAGCATTATCATGAAAAAAACATCGGGTAGGCTTGCATTTCTTTGTTGCACAGTTATTTTTCTGTGTGCATTGGCAGGATGTAATAACAGCTTCACCGTGACGCTGGATAATGACAGCTACACGGCCGGAGACAATGGAACTGCAACGCTCAACAATAAGAGTCCTGTTACAGCATATCTGCCGGGCTGCAGCCAGTTCTCCTATGAAAAGCTGGTTGACGGCCAATGGACAGACCAGGGGCCCGCCGTAGTCTGCGTGTGGGAGGGTAATGTTATTCCCGTTGCTCCGGCAGGTTCATACGTCTCGGCGTTTACTGCAAAAGACGCCGGCACCTGGCGGCTCCGATACCTGGTTGCTTTCGGCTGCACCGAAGGCAAACCCATGAGCGAGGCGAACTGCCAGGCACAGATTAACATCTATTCTCAGGAGTTTCAGGTGGCAGGGGGCGCGCAGGACACCGGGTGCGTGGAATCAGGCGGAACTGTAAGCACGGCGAACTGCTGCCAGAGCAGCGGCGATTTTCCCAATACGTGCCTGATCGGCGCCTGCGGGTGCGCGCCCGAGTACAGCCATGAAGTATCTGTATGCGTATGCCCTGATGGTACGTGCTTTGACGGCACAGCGTGCGTGAACCGGGCAGTTCAATGAAGTAACGAGTAACGAGTGCTGAGTAACGAGTAATGAGTAGAGCGTTTGGGGTAGCGAAGTTCGGAGTAATGAGTAACGAATACTGAGTGATAACTACACAGAAAGATTAGCTTTGGGCGGCCATAATTTTTCTCTTTCAACTCTTCTCTCAATTACAGATTCTGATACACCAAAAACCCTGCAGAGCTGCGGGGAAACTCTGGATAACACAGCATCAGGGTCTTTATTCAAATAGGCAATTAAATTCTTATCCGCTTTTAACGCCCCATACGCTTCCCCAATTGCAGCGCCAAGTTTATCAGAAGGCACTAACAAACGACCTGCAAATTCATTAGATTAAAATGGACAGCGCCCTTTATGCCCCATCGGGTTGCATAAGATGTTTGTAGATACAAGTTTTGATTTTGGAATAAAATTATGAATTCAAAGTATATATATTTACCATAAGTATAGTTTTACTCATGCTGTGGGTGAGATTACGAATTGTATTGATACCTTGTCTTCCTTCCTATATGCTTTGCCTTCAGTTAAAGGATTCTATTGATTCAATAAATCTCTGGGGGGTTCTTATGAAATGGTTGAGCATCGCCTTACTTTCCCTTATCACCGGATATGCAACAGTGCGCTATCTCATCTCATCCCCTTTGGATATGTCCCTGTATGGTACTCTTGCACTTGGTTGTTTCTTTATTTCACTATGGTTGCTGTTTCGCAAAGCCAAGACTTCAAGACGCATTACGGCGATAGGACTGATGATCATATGCTTTATCGGCGGTTACCTTGTCACCTGCTCTGTTTTACTAAAGCCCAAAAACCAAAAAAACGACTTTAGTATTTCAGCGAAGCCGACCGCAGCCCAGGGCTACACTGCAGTTATATACTTTACCCATGGAGAGCCGAGAACCTATGAGGGTTCATTTGAAGCGTGGTTAGAAGCGATTGACGAGATGGATAAAACAGGGGTTCCTTTTGTCCCGCTGCCTTTCAGGCCATTCTTTTTCAAAAAAGTCCGCGATGAATATTTTAAGGTCGGCGGAAGTTTTCATAACACTATTCACGCCAGAATGATGGATAAGCTGCAGGAGGAATACCGCAAAAAGATAGATAAAAATGCTAGATTTTATCTTTCCTTTTCTGATGACACACCGCATCCGGATGAAATGGCTGCGAAAGCTATAAACGATGGTGCCGGCAAGATAATTTTACTTCATGTCTGGCTCACAGACTCAGTTTATTGCGACCATGGCAGAAAAATGATTGAGGCGTTGCATCCGGAAAAGCACGGCGTGAAGATGTGCGTTACTGATACGCTTTGGAACTCATCACCTATGAAGCATATGATAGTTGACCGTGTAAACAGAGCGATTGGTTCAGAAAGCAAGGCCGGTGTCGGCATACTGTTAGTGGCTCATGGCCAGCCGGATTCATGGGACAAAATATTCAAAAAACAACCTGTACAGGAAAATATTTTTAGACAGGAAACCAAAAAGCTCCTTATAGCAGAGGGATACAAAGAGCAAAATATCGTACTGGCATACCTGGAGTTTAAACAGCCTGCTATCAAGGAAGCGGTTAGGAGTCTTTTACAGAAGGGTGTCAAAAATATATTGGTGTCACCAGTTAATATAAGTGCAGAAAGCATGCACAGTGAACATGAAATCCCATCACTTGTTGACGAGGCAGGTATTCCCCCAAATGTCGTGACGGTTCATCTGGGGGCGTGGAACGATGATCAACATGTTATTGATTCACTGCTTGATAAATTAGCAGCATGCCGGTGAACACAGGGGCTATAGTATCTTTTTCTTAATAAATTTCCACGCCACTAAAAGTACCGCAATGATGTTGATGCTTGTGATGAGTCTTTGGCTCTATCACTTATGGTTACCAGAACAAGTCTGCAATAAATTTAGGCTTACTCACATCTCTCTCTGCTGATGCAAATCTAAAGTTTTTTTCCTTTAATGCTCACCACAAGATGTTGATTTTTGTCCCTGCTTCTGTCCACTTTTCTGTGAACCGCTACAAATACGGTTTTGTGGTTCGCAACCCGCCGGCTTTTCTCCTTCAGGGCTTCAAGGCCACCTTCTTCATAGGCTTTCATTACCCTGTAGAATGTATCCCGTCTGTATCCCGTTATGCGGCAGGCTTAAGAGACATCAAAAGCTGAATACTCAATTATTACGCAGCACTAAAAAAATAACCTTAAAAAATACCTTGACAATAAAATATTTTCATCTATTTTGGCTTCAAAGCCAGTTTTTTGAAACAGTTATGAAAAAAGATAAACAACAGATGATTATCAAAGCCGCTATAAGGATTTTTAGCCGTAAAGGGTATCAGTATGCAATCATTGGAGAAATTGCCAAGGATGCGGGTGTCTCAAAAGGGTTGGTTCATTTCTACTTTGAAAATAAGCTAGATTTATTGTTGTCGGTGATCCTGTTTTTATCCAAGACAATAAACGAGATGATTCAACAGAAATGTTCTCTTAGTAAGGACCCTTTTGTAAAATTACACATGATGGCTCAGATCTTCCAGGATCTGGTGCGGCAGAATGAAAATCTTTACTGGGGCCATATTTTATCAGAAAGACTGCCAGACATAGAAGAAATCAAGAGCAAAAAGTTAAAAAAAAAGTATTCTGAAATTTTGGATGAGACTAAAAAAATGAAAGGTTTATTTGATGATATAATTCACCAGGGACAGCGTCAGGGACTCATCGATTCTTCTCTTAAACCTCAAATGATTGGGCAGATTATTAGAGGTGCCGGCCAGAGGCTTTATGCTGATTTGGAGCTTAAACAAAAAGGTAATAAACATGTGGGATATACAGAAGAAGATGTTACTAGCGCAATCCATGCATTATTAGATAAATTCAGAGGGCCTAAAATACGTTCCTGAAATACTTTACTGATACCCATTATTATTTAACATTATAAACAGACTGCTTTTAGAATGGTTGTCGTTGGACATATTAAATTCTATATTATAATTTTATTGGCTTTGAATCCAGAATCAGGGAGGAGCTATGGCGGCATTAGAGACTATTAAAATTATGTTGATTCTTATAACGATCATTCTAATGGGGGGATATACCCTTTATAAATATAAAAATAGACGCATAAAACCGGACTGCTTCGAGGTATACAAAACCCAAGATACAGTGCCAATTGGAAAGGTTGGCGTTTTTGTCACTGCACTCATAATGCCACCAAGCCATGACAATGTTTTTTGGTACAATGTAAGTAAAAAGATATTCAATACCATTATTCCTTGGCCATTTCGAATTTTAGCTGAACAAGATAACGGTATTGCACTTTGTGATCCAATTAAATTCTACGAATTTGAGGAATTTACGCCCACAAAGCTTGTAGACCCTAATGGTAATGATTGTTATTTGGACGGAGAGCCCTACATAAATAAATATAAGAGGGGCGAAGTGGTTTGGGTGCCCCCAGCAAAAATGATACATAAAGACAATGGCTACTTCCTCTACAAGAAAAAGAAAGGCGGCATGCCCTCTCTTGTAGGCAAATTTATTAATAAATCACGGATCTGGTATTATGACAAAGGTCTTGTCCAGAAAAAAATTCCGCACTGGGAAGAAACATTCAAAATTATACATGGTGCCATTGATAGGATCAAAACAAAATATGGAAATATTGAGTGGCTGGCAGCATCCAGCATTTACTCTCATGATATGAAAACAAAACTCTATAATCTATTGGATGCTGGGTGCGATACTATTATTCTTGCTGCCCCCATACCAATATATTCACACTTTGAAGAATTTAATTCTAGTTTTTACCATTGTTTTGAATACATTCATGAATGGGAAAATGAACATCCTGGCAAAAAAATAAAGGTAATTATGGCGCCGCAGATTGGCAATTTCAAATCCCTGCGGAAGTCTTATCTCGCCATGCTCAAAGACAGGTTGGATATGCTACCGGAAAAAAGTAGTGTAACTGTTGCAGTAACTGTTCACGGTATGCCGTGGGATGCTTTTAAATGGGAAGCGTGGATTGAACTCGCACCTGTTTATCGCGATAAGCTTTTTGAAGAGATGCAGGAACTGCTCACACAGTACAAATTCAGCCGTAAAAATATGGTGATCTGCCAAGATGAGTTTGCAGATCATATATGGGACCCTCAGAAAAAATACCTTTCGACAAACCGTGCCTACTGGAATGCAATAAATGACGGGTATGACTACGTTATTGGTATTCCCATAGAGTTTCTCGCAGAAAATACTGATTCTATGTTTCACCATGCTTTGAAAAATTATGATGGTTTTGACGATTATGTTCTTTACACTAAATTAGATTATCCTAATTGGTCAATTCCATTTACTGTGCAATTTCAGCAACGAGGCACCACAGTTATTTATAATGGTGTGCCTGTTGGTAAATATCAAAAATATGTAATTGATGCATTTTATGAATCTATTGACTCTATTTTAAAACAGAAATAAATTGAATATCAAAATTGAATTCTACCCTTTGTTTTATAAATGAAATGTGGTCAAAGATTTAGTAATAAATTGTATCTATATCGTGAAAGGAATGCATATGATAATTTTGGGCTTTTTAGGTAGTCCAAGGGTTAACGGGAGATGTAGTCGATTATTGCAAAAGTCACTCGAAGGAGCTGAAAACGAGGGCGCTCAAACAAAAAGATATGACTTAATAAAATTAAATATTATGCAATGTTGCGGTTGTCTTGAATGTATATTTAAAAACCATGAATTACCTATTGGAAGATGTTCTCTTCATGATGATATGGAATCTATATTAAAAGAATATATGCAAGCGGATGGTTATGTTTTTGCAAGCCCTGTATATGATGGTTATATAACCGCTTTAATGAAAAAATTTCTTGAGCGAAAATTCGCTCTCGGATACAGGGCGCAGGAGGATTATGGGAAAATATGTGCTCCGCGGTCACCTGCAAATTTTAAAAAAATGGCTTCCATGATTGTTACTGGTAATTGTGCAGATGAATACAGAGAAGTTATGGGTGATCCATGTTTTGAGGCAATGGGGGGACATTTAATCATAGAACAGGTGGTAACAGTTGATAGATTTTATGTTGGGGGTATAGAAAACATGACGCAAGAGATCTTCGAAGAAAAACTTGCTACAGCATATCAGTTAGGGGCACGACTGGTTAATGAAATTATCAAAGCTAAAGAGAGTGCCTAAGTGCTTCGATTCGCAAATACGGTGACGTATGGGATCCAAAGAAATACCTTGCAATGCTCACTCAGCACTAAGTTCTGAGTGAGTAAATTCGACACCGAATTTATGAATCGAAGGACTAAGTATCAAAAATATTTCAAGGGAGTTAAGCAATACAACAAAGCAAATTGACTGGAGCGTATTTGAGTAGGGGGTTAGTTGAAATGGAGAATCTGCTGCAGGAGACAAACAAAGCAGCAAAGTGAAAGCAGGAGAAAAATTGATATGGACGATTTATATACCAAAGTGCTCGAAAAAATTGAAAACGATTTAGTCCTTGAACCTATTCAATTACCAAAAGAACTTGGTAAGATCAGCTACCCACTAAATATGTTACAGATGAGATGCTCTAATTGGCGTTCAGAACGTATTAATAAAATGTACTGTATGCGATTAAAACTCTTACTACCATCTCTTGACATTTTAGGTATTACCATATATCCGTCACCAGCGTATGATGTTCCCTTATTTTTATTTGATCTATCTTGCACACATAAAAAAATTGTTACCTATATAAATGTTTTCAAAATAGCTGATGATCCTGAGTATGTATGTAAATATATCGACCCGTTCACCACGGTACGAGAAAAATACAAACATCTCACTGCCAAACCTGTGCCCGCGTGGTTGGAGACCTATCAATCAACGTGTACCATTTATACACATCCCGCAAGAGACAATCTTAACATTGTAAAATCATGTGTGCTGGACTATCTTGAGGTGTATCTACATTTATTAACCTCAGCGGAAAAAGTTAATAGTTTTGACCGTCAACAGCAGATTTTGAGGTTTCACGAACAGTTTAAATACGATCTAGCTACAAAAGACGGGGCTCAAAAAATGCTCGCAAAGGTTATTGGCAAAAAAAAAGCAGCGCGTATATACAATGAAGTACTTGTTTAGTGATAAAATAAGAATTTTGCGGGGAGACAGTCACGTTTATCGGCAAGAGGAGGGGGCAAACCCGCATAGCATATACTATTAGCTCCATTCAAAGAATGTCTTGACAACAGGGCCGTATGTAGTAGATTGTAATACAGGAGGTAAGCCATGAGATCGGTATTATCAATCAGCCTGCCGGAAAAGATAACTGCGGCCCTTAATGAATACGCAAAGGCCACCGGCAGGAATAAAAGCGATATCGTGAAGGAATCCATCAGTCTGTATCTCTGGGAAATGCGCTATCGTGGCACGCGCAAGCGTCTGACCGCCAAAGCAAAAAAGGCCGGTGTCGTTTCAGAAGATGATGTGTTCAAGGCTGTATCGTGAAGGCGGTTTTCGATACCAATGTTCTCATAGCCGCATTTCTCACCGAAGGCATTTGCGCGAAACTTCTCCTGCGAGCCCGCAGAAAACAGTTCCATCTCATTACCTGCCCTTTTATCCTTCAGGAGTTCGAACGCGTTCTTAAAAAGAAATTCTCCGCCGCGAACGATGACGTGCATGATGCGCGGGAGCTGATTGCCGAGGCTGCGCAGCGCGTGGTCCAACCGGAGCAGGCCGTAACCGGGGTATGTTCTGATGCTGATGATGGCAACATCCTTGCTTGCGTGCTGGCGGCAGGGGCGGATTACCTGGTAACCGGAGACGCGAATTTGCTCAAACTCAAAACATTCAGGGGTACTCTGATTATCACGCCGCGAGCGTTTGAATTACTGTTTGATGATTAGAAACAGGCGCAAAGCGCCGTGCTGAGCGCTGAGCTAAAAAAAGAGGCGAAAAGTTTAATTCATCTTTTCGCCTCTTGACCTATTCACCTATCTTCATTCCATGTTTTGTTATTTACTCTGTGCCTTTGTGCCTGTTGCCTTTCCTTGTTACTTATACTCGTAAAACCCTCTCCCCGTTTTTCTCCCCAGGTGCCCTACTTCCACCAGTTACCAGCAGCGGACAGGGCCGGTCTGTTACCGTTATGGGGGATTTACCCATCTCGAGTGCCAGGCGTTTGGAAAATAGGGGAAAATAGGGACAGCGACCGTTTTACAAGACACTAGTTTACGTTGAGGGTTATCGAATACCGATGCGGCCCCTCTTCAAGAGAGGCTAATAAGCCACTCATTACGACAATAAAACCGTTATCATAGAAACGTGAACTGAGTATTATGGAGCTGGGGGTAACGCCAACAACAGCCCCATATTTTGTTTGTATCACGAGCGGGTTGTACCCTCCCACCTGCATAACGCCAAACAGTTCTCCGTGGGTATCGGTTTTGCTTACCGTGACAGACAAATTTCCGCTTCCGTAAATCACCACCGGGATTATCATGATAGCCGGGTATAACTCGGAGTCAACAGTATAGGTTTTTGACTGCCCGATCCACATGACTGCCAACGCAGCAGTTATTGGCCCGGCAGACACTTGCTCGACCTCTGCTGACCAAACAATCCCCGGTGTGATAATGCACATCAGAAGCAGTACCGGCAGTACCCGCCGTATGGTTTCTGTTTTATAGATTCTCTTCATAAATTATAACTCCTCTCCTGATCTACGCCACTGCCAGGGAAACATTGCTGCAACAACTTCCCTGAATTGTTTAAAGTTCTGCGGTTTTCAATCAGCGTTAAAAACTGAGTCCGACGTTATACCCATATGGCGGAGCTTCGGGAGAAAAGAGAATACCGGTAATAACAAAGCCAAAGACCGCTCCGTCGTCCAAACTGGGGATCGCAGAGCTGACCCGCATCGACACCGGAGTAATACCAAAGTTGAAGGCAGCGGTTGGCACACCGGGAAAAAACTGATACATGTAAACGATTTCCCCCGTGGTATTGGTTCTGGACATGCTTGCATTGAAAGTTCCGCTCCCGCTCCCCTTCAGAATTACCGGTATAATCTGAAGAGATAACGATGAATCCAGGCCGGCACTCACCGAGGTTGATTGATTCTTCAGGAGAACTACAAAATCAAAATCCACGTTTGATGTTTCAATTTTAGACACATCATCATCGCCTGCTGCAAAACCAGTCGAGCTGCATACAGGGAATAATAATAACAAGGCAATCACGCAACAGCTAACACATAATTTTTTCATACATTCCCTCCTGTTTGAGCATGGTTAATATATAACATATTATGCTTTCCCCTATAGTTTCTTATTGCAGCTGCCCAGCTTAATGAAAAAAAGGTGCGGGAGTTTGTTCGGGTAGCTGGCATAAAAAAACGTGTTGGTCAGCCTTGGAGCCTTAATATCCAATAACTTCAGCCATGTCAATAAGTTTTTTATATAAAATTCACTATTTTTCAAGCCATATTCTAAGCCATTGAAAAACCATCTCTGTGTAAGCACTGTGGTGACCGGCAGGATTTTTTGTATTTTCTTGTATTATCCTTTATGCTTATTGTATATAACAATTCCAAAAATGAAAATAAATGACATGCACGGTACTGACATAATGCAGGGTAATCATGAGACTAAACTTTCGGGCGCCGCACGAGAGACTCAGCCTGAATGTTCGCGGGAATCATCTGTGCCGGGTGTTTCATCAGCGGCATTTTTGGTTTTAATCTGTTTTAGTCTTCTGGCATTCTTACTCTATGCAAACTCTTTGAAAAATGAGTTTGTCTTTGATGACATTCCGCTTATTGTAAAAAACTACCAGCTACGGCAACTGGCCAATATTCCCGAGTTGCTGGGGCTGGGCACAACCGGCAGTTATTATCGGCCCCTGCGAATTGTGTCCTATGCTATCGATTATCATTTCTTTAAGCTAAACCCGCAGGGCTACCATCTATCAAACATCCTCCTGCATAGCATCACTGCCTGGCTTGTTTTTCTTACGCTGTACAGTCTTTCTAATAATTACACCATTGCCCTTGCAGCATCACTGCTGTTCATAGTCCACCCCATTCAGACTGACAGCGTCACCTATCTTGCCGGGAGGCGGGATATTCTGTCATCGCTTTTTTACCTTCTGGGCTTTTACTTATTTATCAGGTATCGAAAAAAACCGACGGTTTTATTGCTGTCAGCAATTTTTTTATCCTATGCGCTCGCCGTTTCTTCCAAGGAAATGGCGGTTACGTTGCCGGCGCTGTGCTTTGTGTATGACTTTATGGAAAGTTATGCAGCCCTGCCAAAAACAAAAACCGGCACGCATGATCATCTGCTCAAAAAAATTGTTGTCTGCATGCTGCAGCTGTGGAATAGGCGGGTCTTTTTTTATTACAACCTGCTGCTGGGGGCCGCTGCTTTTACCTATTATAAGGTAGCAGTTATGCCTCCATCGCTCCACCCCGGGTACTATGGAGGGACATGGGCAACCAACTTCCTGACCGTGTCACGAATCATTATGTACTATCTGAAACTCATGCTCTTTCCCATTACCCTGAATGCGGATTATTCTTATAATGCTTTTCCGCTCACCACGTATCTGCTCGATTTTAAAGCATGGGCATCAGTACTTGCCCTCTGCGTAATTTTCTGGGCTGGTATAAAAGCGTTCCGCTACAACCGGATAATTACATTTTCCCTTGCATGGTTTTTTATCACCCTGCTTCCTGTTTGTCATATTATTCCCCATCATGAGCTCATGGCAGAGCACTACCTGTATCTCCCGTCAATCGGATTGTTTTTTCTGGCAGGGATAACCCTGTATACGTGGTGCAGGCAGAAACATCCGTATATCTTTTTCCTGATTGCCGGGCTGCTCATGGTGATTTTTTCGGTGCGCACCGTGGACCGCAACCGGGACTGGAAAAATGCACTCACGCTCTGGGAAAAAACGGTAAAAACTGCACCTGACTGTGCACGGGCATTGAGCAATATCGGGGTAGAATATTACAAAATTGGGGAGTACGACAAGGCAAAGGAAAGCTATATAAAGTCGCTTATACTGAAGCCGGACTTTCCTGATCCGTATCATAACCTTGGAAATATGCTTGCGGATAAAAAACTGTTCGATCTTGCAATAAAATGCTACCAAAAGGCATTTTCCTTATGTCGTCCAGGTGATGGCAAGGAAATACTGAACAGCTGTGGCATTGCATGCAGAAGCCTGGGAGACCTGAAAAATGCAAAATGGCTATTTTTCTTGGCACTGAAGTGTGACCCCCCGTATGCAGAGGCCCACAGTAATCTGGGCACCGTCCTCCTCGCAGAAGGGAACCATGACCAGGCGCTGGCTGAGCTGAACAAGGCGGTCAAAATTGACCCGGATGTGCCTGAGTATCACAATAATCTGGGCACTGTTTTCCGTAAGACCGGCCTTCCCGCAAAAGCAGAACAAGAGTTTCGGGAAGCCATCCGGCTTAACCCGGACTTTATGGAAGCGCACAACAATCTCGGCAATGTATTAAAAGACCAGGGCCGGTACCGCGAAGCCATTGATGAATTCAGGCGCTGCATAGAACTCAAGCCTGACAGTGCAGAAGTATTTACCAATCTGGGGATTGTCTTTCGCAAGGCTGAATTTACCCGCGAGGCTATTGACGCATTTAACCAGGCACTTGAGCTAAAACCCTCACTGGCACTACCTCACCTGCAACTTGCGCTTATGTATCTCTCCAGTGAAAAGGATAATGAGAAGGCTTTGTTTCATTTAAAAAAGACTCTTGAGCTGGACCCGTCCTTACCGCAGGCTGATTCAATCAGGACAAAGATTGCAGAGCTGGAGGGGAACTGAGGCAGATAAAACAGAGCCACGCTGCAGAATTGTGCAGAGTGGCTTCTCCATGACCAGATTATAATTATTTTTTTACGCCTCTTCGCCTTTTGTTCTCTTGTGCCCTTGGCCTTTTAACCTGCCTGCCCGCCGTAGCTTTGATAGCGAAGGCGGGTTGCCTTTCCTTGTTACTTATACTCGTAAAACCCTCTCCCCGTTTTTCTCCCCAGGTGCCCTACTTCCACCAGGCTTACCAGCAGCGGACAGGGCCGGTATTTCGGCTCCTTGAACCCGTCGTAGAGCGCCTGCTGCATAGAGAGCACGACGTCAAGCCCGATGAAGTCCGCCAGTTCCAGCGGCCCCATGGGGTGGTTCATGCCGAGTTTGAGTGCCATATCAATCTCTTCCCTGGTTGACACACCCTCATACAGGCAGAAAATTGCCTCATTGATAAGCGTTTGAATCAGGCGGCTGGTAACAAAACAGGGCCGGTCAG
>Ga0209777_10007076_pt1 | contig 12522 bp, 7 predicted proteins | sample FrelakmetHBP12HB_FD_187147 | JGI IMG/M metagenome (GOLD analysis project Ga0209777, IMG submission 187147) | Freshwater lake sediment microbial communities from the University of Notre Dame, USA, for methane emissions studies -HBP12 HB (SPAdes)... | ecosystem: Environmental > Aquatic >... | reverse complement strand
GGTCTAATTCACGAAAAACCTCAAATAATGCAAAAGTTCTTACAGTATTATCCTGAAGAACAGTCATTATTACTAAATTATTCTCGTATTGCAGGTAACATCATAAACGTATCAAACGATAAAATGTATGTTTACTATGATGGCGCAATGCAACGTTTAGTTACAACTGGAGCTGATGTAGCTGGTTCTGTAGCTGGTGCTAATATTACAATTACATTAAGTTCAGATGATTTTGATAACGGTAATCCTGCTACTGGGTTATCTTATTTGAGACAAGATGCTATTGTGTTAATTCCTACACAATATACTACCCTACCTAATGACATTTCACCAAAAGGATTTAAGGTATATAGTATAAGTGGAAATAGTTTTGTATTAAGACCACTTGGATTGTATGGTATTGCATCAACTGGATTACCTGCTGGAACTCATCTTATAGTTGCTGGGACATCTTATGGACGTGGACAAGGTCAACCTAATTCATTAGTAGACCGTGAATACGAAGATAGTTTCCATACAGTTATTGTAAAAGAAACAATGACTGCTGATGGTGGTGTTGCTGCAATTAGATTATGGAGAGATGAACTTGAAAATGGTGGTGGAAACACATTTTTACGTGGTACAGCAAAAACTAACTTTCGTATGGATGCTGCAATTGAATATCAATTGTGGTTAGGTCAACTAAATGAAAATAGTGTAACAAGTCAAAATGTACAAAGCGGTTCTCCAACACAAATCAAAGGAACAAAAGGTATTATACCTCATCTTGAAACAGATGGTATGCTGCTTCCTTATTATAATGATGCTTATGCTCTTTCTGACTTAGAATCTATTAAAACTATGTTTGAAAGCCAAATGGTAACAGAACGTAGAGCAAGGGCTTTTGTCGGTCCCGGATATATGAGAAGATTTGAGCGTGCAGGTGTTCAGTATTTGAAAGACAATTCAACTGCTACTGACCTTACAAAAAACATGGAACAAATTGGTTACCCTTTGCGTACCGTTTATTCTAATGGTTTATATATTGACTTTGTAGAAATGGGCGCATGGAGTAATCCTGTATCTTATGGTGCTGCTGGTTATCCATTCCAAGACTTAGCTGTATTTATGCCAAACTCTCAGGGTGCTGCAAAAATCAAAGGTGGTTTAACTACTGAAGAAGTTACTCTTAACAACTTTACTTTAGGCTATCTTAACAACAATGGTGAAAACAGAACACGTGTTTTCCGTGCTGAAGACGGTATGACTGGAAGAGAAGTTGTAGCAGTAAATCAATATGATAGAGCTAATTTCTATTTGTTATCTGAATTTATGGTTATGTTAGTTCATAAAAACCAAATGATTCTTTCAACAAATAAAGGCAATATAGCTCCGGGTGCTTAATAATTTAAAAAAAACAAATATGAAAAAGATAGTAATTTTATTTTGTATTATAGTAGTTTGTATTTCGGTACAGGCTAGTCCAACGTTTCCTGTGTCTAAGAAAATTAAGTATTGGACAAGTATTACTGATAATGGTGGAAATATAATTCCTATTCAAGGTGGCTCTTATGGTACATATAATCCATTGTATTTAGATACTTTGGGTAGTGCTGACACTTTGGTAGTTATTTTCCCACTACACTACCCTACTCTTACTCAGAATGGTTCTAATAGTGCTAACATTCCTTATTCTACAAATACATTTCCTTATATAGTAGAAAGTTGGAAAAGTACTGGTACTCACGATACCGCTAATGTTACAGTAACATATTGGCAGAGTTTAGATGGTACGGTAAGTGCTAATGCTGTAAATTACAATTGGTTTCAAGTTACCGCTGGAGCATCACCAAGTGCGTATTCAAAAACAGAAGCTGTTCGTAAGATAGACCAAGCTTATTTTGAAACAGATTTTGCACGTACTATAGTTTGGTTTAATGCTAGGTATTTAGCAATTAGATACATAAGTGCTACAAAATCAGGTTTTAAAATGTGCCCTAAGGTTACTTTAAGAAATAACGTACATTAATAATAAAGGGGGTGAAATTCCCCCTTTTTAAAATATAAAAATATGCTATACGTAGACGGATTACCATTAAACATGGTACAAGACCCAAGTAATTATAACGAATTTGAAAAAGAGTTCGCCGAAGCAAAAAAAGAAATCAATAAAATGAAGTTTCCGCTTATATTTATGCAGAAACGACATGTTGATAAACAGAAAGACCAAGAACGAATTAGAAAATACGGTAATCATTATTTGACTACTGTTATTACATATCACTCTAAATCTAACTCAAATAATGGGCAGGTTACGTGGACTTTTTCACCAACCCAACCAGAAAAAAAAGATGGTAAATCTATCTTTGGTAAAAACAATGAAATCGTTCCTTCTGGAGGTTTGATTGTAACTAAAAATGAAATAGACAAAGCATTTTATCTTCTTTATAAATCATTAGATTTTAAAGTTGGTTACATTATACTTGACGATAAAGAAAAAATTGCAGCAGAAAAGGTAAATGAAGAAAGAGCTATTGTTGATGCAAAAGCATTACTATACGGTTCTAATACATTGCTTGTTTCAAATAAACTTAAAACACTTGGACGTGCTTACGGAATTGTTGGGGTATCTAATTTGTCTGACGATGAAATAAGAGTTCAGTTGGACTTATTGTTAGCTAATAAGTATAAACAAGATAAACAAGTTTATATTCAATTTGTTAGAGATGCTAATTTATCTCAGGATTTAAAAATTAGGTCTATCATACAGCAAGCTATTGAACAAAGAGTAACTTCATTAACTTTTGGAGAAAACTTTGCATGGGTAACCAGACCGGAAGACCCAAAGAAAATAATTTATAATTTTCTACATGAAGACTTTGGACGAGAAATGTCAGTATTAGTTGATTTTTTCAAGTCGGAAGGAACTGAAATTTATGATAAGATTTTAGCCAGCCTAGGTGTAGACGAAGATGTTCCAGTTGATTTTAGCTTAAAAGGTAAGGATGAGGCTTTATATAAAGCTCAAATTAAACAATACGCTAAGAAAAATGGTATAAAAGTTTATCCTACAAAGAAGTTTGAGGAAGTAGAATCAGAAGTAAAACAACATTTAGAAAATAAAGAGTCCCTTAACTAGGGATTCTTTTATATTTATATTATGAAATACAGAATTACAGATAAGCAAAAAATATTAGAAAAAAGCGATAAAAATTTAAATACATATCAAGCTCAACTATTTTGGGTAGAAACATTAGAAAAATATCCTCATAAAATATGTGTTCAAGCATCAGGAAAGGGAATAGAAGTGCTTAACAACTATAATATAGGAGATGAATTTGAAATGGAGTTAAATATTGCATCAAGAGAATATAATGAAAAGATATACCATACTATAACACTTAAAAACATAAGTTAATGTCAGCAACGGTTCAATTATCGCTAGTACCAACATTCAATTTGCGAATTGACCCACCAATATTATCGGTATTAGATAACACAGATTATTCTACAATAAATCCTTCTTATTCTTCAATAAAAGGAATATTAGAAGTTATAGCTCCTAATAATCTGGTAATTTATAGAAACATAAATTATGAATTTCCAGATTTTACTATTTCTACAAAGACAAAATCAGGAATAATACTTCCAAGAGATAGTAGAGGAAATGTAATACAAGGTGTTTATAGTATATTTTTTCAAGTTTTAGTTGATGGGGTATATCATTACAATAACTATACATTTAATTATACATATACAAGAGTAATACCAAGTTTAGAATTAACAGTAGACGGATATAACTCAACATTCACAAGTTTAGATAACACAAATTACGGAGCTTATACCATAAACACAATAACTAGAACTCATTCGGTAACACCGCCGTCAGGTTCTCCACTTTCCACACAAACAAAAGGATTAAATACAGGCGTTGCAGATACTATATTTTATTCACCAAATATTTGGTCAGGAATATGGGTTTCATCTATAAATGCTAATGTTGACTATTTAATAAATTCTATTATAGTTAAAGATACTATTGTAGATACAATAAGCATACCTGCGTATAATATAAACATGGATACCGTAAATACATGGTATTCTATATATTATAACGGTTATATAAATGATGGCAATAAAAAAACAAAAGCTGAAAAAGCAATCATAATAAATGATGTAAATTCTTTATTAGAACAATATCGTTTTAATGTAGATTACGTGCATTATCTTTTAGCTTATGAAAATGCTTACCAAATAGTTCAATTGTTAAATCCTACCTTAACAGGAACACAAGAAATAGTACCATTTATAAATCCCGGAGGAGGTGGTCAACCCCCAATAGACGATAAGTGGAGTAGAATATCAAGCGTACTATCACCAAGAGTAATAACAGATAAGTTTGCAATTAATGCTACATCTACAATTGGAAGCGAAATAGCTAACTTTAATGGTATTGTTAGAATATTAGGATTAAATTTAGGAGACGGTTCTGGTTCTGAATCAATTACAGTAGACACAAATGGCAATTTAGTTTTTAAAGATGCGGTAACTGGTCAAAAAACATTAGCTGAATTAATTGATGGCGGGTGGAATCCATCTAAAAAAACTTTATTAGAAACATACACTCAATCTGAATCAAATTTAGCTAGTGCTGTTTCTTTAAAACATTCGGCTGTAACTTTAGCATCAAATAGTGTATTGACATTATCAGGTCAAATTATAGATATAAAAGTAGCTAATATATCTCAAAGTGGTTATTTACGTTATCAAGATTTTATTACGTTTAATAATAAACAAGACAGCAATGCAATATTAACGTCATTAGCTGGGTTGACTTTTACATCAGGTGATATAATTTATTCTACAGGTGGAAGTAATTTTGCAGTATTACATAAAGGTTCGACTGGTCAAATTTTAACAATAGGAGCAAATTATCCTTATTGGCAAACAATAAATACAGGAATTTCAGGTTCTAACAAGCAGGTAATATTTAATGACGGTGGTAGCGCATATAGTGGCTCTAATGATTTAACATTTGATAAGACAACAGGATTATTTTACGCAAAATTTCTTTCAAGTAACTCAATAACATTCCCCGGTGTCTCTAATAATATAAATTGGGACGGAACAAATTTAAATATTCAGGCTAATGGTAATACAATTTCACTTCAAAGTAATGGAGTAAGATTGACTGGTATCCCTTATTATTCATCTGAGCCAACTTTAAATAACGATATGCAATTAGTCTACAAAAAATATGTAGATTCTAAGTTGTCAGGTAATTATATAAATGGTATAATAAAGGATATAACAGGAAATATTTATTTAGGTGGAACAACAGATGGAACGAGTATTAATGTAACAGGTTCTTCTTCTTTTCACTTTGAAACAATAAAAGCGGTAACAAGCAATAATGTTAAAAATTATTTAGATATATCAGGATTAAATAGTTCTATATTAGAAATAGGGCAAACAACAAACTATTCATTAGGGATAAAATCAACTTCTTTACAGATATTACAATCAGGAGTTCAAATTAATTACTCAGATAGTTATAGTAGCCAATCAGCTCAAATAAATTTTGGATTTGGTGGTATTTATTATAAATCTGATTATTCTGTAATTAACAATAATATTAACAATGATTTATGGATTCCCAATAATAAATACATAAAAACATTAATTCAAACTCCAACTGATAATATATTAAAATATGATTTAGTAAATAAATATTACAGACCTTATGTAGATACAGAATCAACAAATAATGTATTCTATACAGGAGCAACGTTACCGACATCTAATAGTGTATTAAATTATGGTGGTTATTTGTTAGCCACTAAACTATTAACACCACAAGGAGAGGCTATAACAACGACAACTCCTGAATTTCAAATAAACGTAACAGCTCCAAACGATAGAGATGTTATGGTTTATGACGGAGCTACTGGTAATATTATAAATACTCCAATATCTACTTTATTGCCACAAACGCAAGTATGCCCACAAGGAATTACTTATATTAATTTAGGCTCAAGTAGTTCAAAGGTTGGTTACAACGTGATGTATACAGCAGTAAGAGGCGTAAGTAGAATTATAATGGATACGGTTAGAATGTTAAATAATGGCAGTACTGTAACGCCTCCATTGTCATCTGGGTTAATATCTTTACCTAATAATGGAACAGAAGATTGTGGTATAACATTAAATTCTAGGATATATTCCGGTCAAGTTCAATTAATTATAACAGTTGACACATCTGATTTAACAAATGTGGTATTTAAATATTGGTTATGGACATTATAAATATAATATGAAACGTATAAAATTAATACTACTACTTATTTTTGTTGCTTTAGTTATTAAAGCGATAGACCCTCAATGGGTAAGAGTATCCCAATTTTTAAAAGTAACTCCTTATGTATGGAGTACAGATTCATTGCGAAGTAAAAAATTAACTATTGATAATCTAACTTCATTTCCTGCAATGACAGGTACAGGTATAATATCAAAATCAGATTCATTATGGTATTATAATGGGACAACATGGATAAATATAAATAGAGCAAATAATACATTATTTACAGGGTATGGATTAATTCAATCAAATAATATATTAAAAGTTGATACGTCAAAAATATCAACATTAAGAGCATTAAAAGATTCAATTGCTATAATGAAAAATATAGATAAAGCTAAAATAAACAAATATGATACAAATGTTTATGTAGTTACAATTAAAAGATTAACAGATTCTATAAATTTAAAAATATCAATAAAAGATAGTAATATATATGCTACACCTTTATATGTAAAAAATACAATACACGATAGTATTAAAAATATACCTAGACTTAGCGCACCATACGGGAATGGTTTGTATATACAAGATAATAAAATACTTTGGGATGGTTATTTTACTGATGGTACTGATGCGTATTCAAGGATTACGCAAACCGATGGTGTTAATATGGCAAATATAGTAGTTGAAAGTAGAAATTATATACATAATTCACCCGGATTAAGATTAGGAGCAGGTAATAATGACAGAAGTTTTACATTTCAAATGGATACTACAGGAGTATTTTTTAGTGGTGATACAATAAAAACAAATAATTGGACTGGAAGATATATACCGAATATAGACTATGTTAAATCACTAATACATGATAGTATTAGTGATATAAATATTGATACAACAAAAACACCATTATTAGGTCATTTAGGCACACAGTTCGATTTGAGTAAAAAAGCAAATAAAGCTGACACAAATATATATATAAAAACCATTTATGCTTTTAAAACTGATACAATAAATAAATGGTTAGGTAAAAACAACACTGCACAAAACAGCTTATTGTTTAAAGGCAAAGATACAAGTTACTTTGAAACTTTGTGGAAATTTAAAAGAGATACATTTAATTATTTACAATCAAAAAGCCTAACAACGGCTCAGTTAAACAGAAAGCAAAATAAGCTTATTGGAAGTCAATCTATTAAATTAGATGGTGATAGTGTTGCGCTGGGTGATACTATTTATAAAGAAATGACTTATTATCTTAGCAAAATTGGGTATGTATATAATCAATATTTAGTAAAAAATAAAAACAGTGGGGGTAATCAATATTTAGAAGTTAATGGTATTATTAATGGAATAAATACAACAGCACAATCGAGTAGCATTAATGGGCGAAACTTAAAAGGTACAGTATTAGGTAATAATTCAAGCAATTTAGAACTTATTAATAATGGGATTATAGGAGCTTCAAACATTATAATGAACAACGTAACTAACGATACCTCTGTTATAATTAAAAAAAATGGTGTAAATAAAATGGTTATCAGGGCATCTGGTAATATTTACACGCCTACTGACACTTTTGCTTCTCAAGATTATGTTAGAAAACATGGTGGAGGTGGTGGTTCGGGTACAGTTACTAGTATAACCGCTGGAACTGGTTTGAGTGGAGGAACTATAACCAATTATGGTACTATACAATTAGATACTAATTATATAAAACTAATTAAAGGGAATAGTAACCTGTTTACAGGCTATCAGTCAGGATATAATAATACATCGGGAAATCACAATTTGTTTACAGGGGCATATTCTGGATATTATAATACGACAGGGTATGCGAATACTTTTAGTGGGGATGCTTCTGGGAACAAGAATACAACGGGATACGGTAATTCGTTTTATGGTAGTAGTTCTGGTTTTAAAAATACAACAGGCACTAATAATAGCTTTACTGCTAACCAATCGGGACAATTAAATACAACCGGAAGTAATAATACGTTTAATGGAGGGCAGGCTGGATACGGAAATACAACTGGTTCTAATAATCTGGCATTAGGCTATAAGGCAGGGCTTAATAACGGCAATTTATCTAATAGAGGGTACTTAAATGTATTGGATAATAGCGATTTATCTGGAGACACCACGAAAAGCCCAATATATTTTTATCAAAATTCTACTACATCAAATTCAAGAATTTACCTAAACGGTAAAACCGTATTGCCATATCAAGATTATTCTAAATCGGATAGCAACAACGTTGCGATTACATACGGTAAAGCAAAAACTATTGTAGGAGGTAGCTCTATTGATACAATTAATAAAATAGGAACAAAGTATGATTTGAGTAAAAAAGCTAACATTTCTTCACCTACGTTTACCGGAACTGTATCAGGAATAACTGCCGCAATGGTTGGGCTAAGTAATGTAACAAATGAAAAACAACTTACAAAAGCTGATACAGGATTAAGAACTAAGGTTATAACAAGAAAATTTGCTGATTCAACTTATGCGAAAATAGGTAGTGGTGGTATTTATACTTTTTCAACTGGTTTAACTAATAATTCTAGTACTATAACTAATAATTTATCGACTGGTGTTTCTGGCACTCAGACATTAATAGGAAGTACAACTGATGCAAATCCAGCTTTATCAATAAAAGGAACAACATATAACGCAACAACAACAAATAAAGCTATTAATTTCTTAGTTGGAAACAATGGTGGTACAGAGGCAATGACTATTTTAAATAATGGTAAAATAGGGATTGGAACTAACAATCCTGCAAAAAAACTAGAAATAGTAAATAATGGTAATTTTGATTCGGATTTACAAATATCCAATACAGGAACTGGCACATCTTCTAGGTCTATTTTATGGTTAGGCGAGGACAATGGTTCTAAAAATATGGGTTTTGCTTATAATAATAATTCATATACATTAGGTACTGGTTTTGAATCTCTGGCGGCAAATAGGGCAGTGTGGTATGCTCAAGGAACAGGTGGTATTGGAATAATAGCTTATCAAAATGCTCCCATTACATTTTATACTAAAGGCTATGGGTCAGGTAATGAGCGGTTGCGTATAATAGGCGATGGTAATGTAGGAATTGCAAATGCTACACCTCAATTTATATTAGATGTAAACGGAAATACTAGAATAAGTGCTGCTGGAAATTTGTATTTTGGTGGTACGATAACTAGTGCATCAGATTATATTTCAGGCATTTCGGCAACTAGTACAACAACAACTTTTCAGCCTCGTATTGATGGTTATTTTGATTTTATAAATGCTGCTAATACTAAGAAACCTTTAAGAATAAACACGACTGCAAACAGAATTGAGTTACAGGGTGGTTTACTAATAAATAAAGATTCTTTAGGAAGAACAACAAGTAAAATATGGGCATTAGTTCAAGACACAACAACAGGAATAATAAAAAGACAATTGTTGCCAACAGGAATAAGTTTAGGCTGTATATTAACATCTGACACTGGATTGCGTACTAAAGTAATTACTCGTAAGTTTTCAGATTCAATTTATATTAAGAAAGCAGATACATTAGCAAGTGCTTATAAAATATTAACATTTTCTGATACTGCAACAACAACAAAAAACGGGGCGTTAACCCCTTATATTAGAGCAAAAGCTTTGACAGGAAATACTTATACCTTTTCTGGTGGCTTAACAAATACAGCGAATACGGTTACAAATGATTTACTAACTGCAACCGCTGGAAGTAAGACTATAATAGGAGGTACAGGTATTAATGATACGGTAATCGTAAAACCCACAACAGGTAACGGCACAGCAACAAAACAAGCTATTAATTTCTTAGTAGGTAATAACGGAGCAACAAAGGCAATGACTATTTTAAACAGTGGTAAAATAGGAATTGGAACAGGGTCTCCAACTAGAAAACTAGAAATAATTAACAACGGAAACTTTGATTGTGACTTACAATTATTTAATAATGGTACAGGTACAGCATCAAGGTCTATTTTATGGTTAGGAGAAGATTATTCTACTAAAAATATGGGTTTTGCTTACTTTAATAATTCATATACATTAGGTACTGGTTTTGAATCTCTGGCGGCAAATAGGGCAGTGTGGTATGCTCAAGGAACAGGTGGTATGGGGATTATAGCATCTCAAAATGCCCCCATAGTTGTATACACAAATGGTTTTGGCACAGCTAGTGAGCGATTGCGTGTAACCGGAACTGGTAATGTAGGAATTGCAAATGCTACACCTCAATGCCAATTAGACATAAATGGAAATACTAGGATAAGTGGTTCAAATACTTTATATTTTGGTGGTACAACATCTAGTGGTTCTGATTATATTTCTAGTATATCTTCAACAGGAACGACAACAACATTTAAACCTCGCGTTGATGGGACAAGTGCTTTTGATTTTGTTAACACAGCAGGGACTGGACATGCTTTAATTATTAATACATCAACTTTAGAATATACTCATGGAGGTGGGGTTAATCATAAATTTACGGCACTTTCTGGAAATCAAACTTTAGATGGAACTTATTACTTTGTTACAGCAACTGGAAATATTACAATAACTCTACCAACAGCAACAAGTATAACAGGTAGAGAATATATAATAAAGAAAATAGATTCAGGAACGACAACAACAATTAATACGACAAGTTCTCAAACAATGGATGGACAGTTAACAATAACATTAAATCAACAATATACAACATTTCATTTTATCTCAGATGGTTCAAATTGGTTAGTTTATTAAAAATTTAAAATTATGGCATATATACCCTCACCTTTAACTTACTTACAAGCAGTTGCACACGGTGATGTAACTGGAAAATCTGTATTTACAAAAATCGGTTATACACCTACGTGTAATGCAACAGAAAGTGATGTATGGTCAAATGCTGGGGTGTTTTCATTTATGAGTGCAGCCGCAGGTCTTGAAGTTGTTTCAAGCGATAATACACAAGATGTAGGAAATTCAAACAAATCAGGAACATCAACAGGGGGTTCGGTAACAACGCTAATAGATAGCGGAGCGACCTTTACTAGTGCTACCGCAGTAGCTATTGGTGATTGTGTTTTACTTGATAAGTCAGGTACAACACCCGAATGGGGTTATGTTACATCAGTTGATTCAGCAACACAATTAACTATAAGTAATGGTTTTAGTTCAGGTGGGACGGGTTCAGGGCGTGCTTATGTAGTAATAAGTAGAGCAGCAAAGACAGGGGCAATGGCAATTAAAATAGACTATTTAACAAGTGCTTATGCTCAGAAATATGAAATAGTCATATTAAACGGTACAAGTGCTGTAGCGACTATAAATACAGACATTTTTAGAATTAACTCATTTCGAATGATTGCATCAGGTTCAACAAATGTATCTAAAGGTTCATTAACTATTCGAGGATTAAGTGCAGGAACAACATACAGTTTTATTACAGCAGGTTATACAAGAGCAAGAAATAGTGCTTACACAGTCCCGGCAGGTAAAACATTATATGCAACATCATTAAATGCAGGTGCAGTTTACGCAACCGGAACTCAGTATGCAAGGATATATTTACGTGCTAATATAGAACCGTATACAATGTTGTTAACAAATTCAATATTTTATCCATTTGGGGAAACAATGGCAGCAAATTCAAGTGAAGAGTTAAAGTTTGACTTGCCTATTAAGTTTCCTGCAAAAACAGATATTAAAGTTAGTTGTATTGGCACAGCATCAACAGCAATAAATACAGTATTAAGAGGTTGGTTAGAATAATAAATAATAAATAATAAAATGAAAAAGATAGTATTAGTTTTAGTTTTAACAGCATTTTTTGTAAGTGCTTATTCGCAGAATAGAAAACCTTTAAAAGGTACGTATTTTGAAATCGTTTCAGATACAAGTTTACATATTTATACAGAAGAGGGTATTTTGTCATTGAAGACTTTTCCGACAGTATTTTATTGGGGTGAAGTTGATTCAACTCTAAAAATAAACACTTCTAAATTAGATATGGTTGGTACTTGCGATTTAACATTTAAGTTTAAATTATATTGGGATTATTACAGTTATTGGAATTGGTACAATCCATATAGGTTAAAAAACGAACCAACATTTACCATAAAGAATGTTGATTTATCTAATAGTTTTGCTATTGTTGATTCGTTTGATACATGGGTAATTAGAGGTGTTTCTGAACATTTTAAAATAAATAAAAATAAAATTATTATATTTTCTTATTAGTT
>Ga0209777_10007075_pt1 | contig 12528 bp, 10 predicted proteins | sample FrelakmetHBP12HB_FD_187147 | JGI IMG/M metagenome (GOLD analysis project Ga0209777, IMG submission 187147) | Freshwater lake sediment microbial communities from the University of Notre Dame, USA, for methane emissions studies -HBP12 HB (SPAdes)... | ecosystem: Environmental > Aquatic >... | reverse complement strand
GATCTCGCCGGTTATCTCGCGAACCCGGTAGTTCCAGCTATCGGCGACGTAGAGGTTCCCTGCCGAGTCGGTCGCAAGGCCGGATGGATAGCTCAGTGCGGCGGCCGCGGCAGGGCCCCCGTCCCCTGAGAAATCGGGCGTGCCGGTGCCCGCCAAAGTCGAAATGGTTCCGGCCGGCGCCACTTTACGGATGCGGCAGTTTCCCGTGTCTGCGATATAGAGGTTTCCCTGGGCATCCACAGCCACGTCGCGCGGGAACGATAACTGCGCGGCCGTCGCGGCTCCGCCATCTCCGGAGAACCCCTCTTGCCCCGTTCCGGCGACCGTCGTGATCACGCCATCAGCGATCTTGCGCACACGGTGGTTCCGGCTGTCGGCCAGGTACGTGTTCCCGCGCGCATCGACCGCCACGCCGTACACCGTGTCGATTTGTGCCGATGTGGCCGGGCCGTTGTCCCCGGAAGAACCGGGGGCGCCGTTGCCCGCGGTGGTGGTGACGGTCTGGGCGAAGCCGGGCCCCACCACCAGGAGCCCCGCGATCATGAAGTAAGGAATGGTGACTCTCATCAAGGGCTGCTCTCCTCCGCGCCGTCCCGAACTGCCGAAGCGCCATTATAGTTCAACACTACTGTCCGGCTATAACTCGAACAGATTCAACTGGTTAGCGAAATCGGGTAAATCATCCTGGGGGTCGGGTGGCTGAAGTGCCTGTAAAATGGGCGTTTTCTCGAAAAGCGTCACGCTGAGAATCTGTAGAATTTCAAGAACCCGTGCCAGGCTACGCTGTCCCCACTTCTTCACACTTCTTCAGGCTGGCCGCCGCCGGTAACTCGCACGCCTCGACCCGAGTTTGGAAAAACCGGTCGAAAAATCGGTCAGCCTGAACCGCGCGATTCTTCCGGCCGTCATGTCCGCTCTGCGAACAGCGCCAGGTGGTCTCTGACGGTCGCGGGCGGGTTCCTTCCTGCGCCGTCAAATAGTGGCAGCCCCATCCTGGGCCTCGAATAAATCGCTCAGTTCAGGCTGACCCGTTTTGCAGACCCGTTTTGCACAGGGAAGCAGAGTCTTGAATTGACGGCTAAACGCTTGGCTTTGTGGTGAGCGCGGAAGGAATCGAACCTTCAACCTACTGATTAAGAGTCCGAGTGGTAACGTGTCCATGGCGCGTTGCCCCGTCCGCTATCTATCACATACCGTCCGCTGGATCCGCTGCTCTCCATAGCTTCGGTTCCCAGTTGCTACCAGAGTTGCTACCACCGCGCCATTCGTGCGCTCGCGGTCGCCGAAGGTCGCTCGGCCTGCAATCGAGGCACGGGGGTGCAGGCCGCGAGAAGACCGGGCTTCAGAATGGATCGGGTCTCCGTGCGCGGGCAAAAACAAAAATAGAAAGATCAAATGAACTGGAAATCTGCGGACGTTGGTCCGCACTTCGAACTCGTCCCGAATCGGTGTTGAAACGCTCGCGGCTGGCGCGGAATAGTCCACACTTGGACTGACCGAGAGGGAGTGAGTAGTCCCGCTGCGGTACGAGGCCGTTCTCAGCGGCCAAGGACGTCACTATGGCTGTACAGCAGGCCCACAACGGGAAGAAGATGACAGACGCATTTCTTTAAGACGCACATGCGCTGCCGGGTTCGACCCGCGGGACGGACTGGCGCGGCGGTCTACGGCGGGGCGATTGGGCCGGCGGGCGAATTGACGGCGCTGAAGTACGCCGCGGAGGGCCCGGGGCACCAGTGGTACAACGAGACGAGGACGTTCGCCGTGCGCGCGGATGATCGCCAACGGCGTGGCCGACACCGGCTATACGACGCCGCAGACGGTTGAGAGACCGGGACAGACACCAGCGTCCACGCGCTGCGCTTGGGACGCGGGTGTCAGTCCCCGCTAATCCGGGACCTTCTGTGGGGGAGACCCGCACAGACAGCTCCGTCCACGCGCTTAAGACGGAGTTGTCAGACGTCGTGCGCGTTCGGACCCACGCGCAGCGTCCCGTCGCGATGGCGCCGGGTCAAGCGTCCGGCGCAGCGTCAGAGTTGACGTCGAACCACTCGGGCCGGAACTCGAGTCTGCGCTTCTGCCGGATCGAGACATTCGAGGCGAGCGTGATCACTGAGTCTGCGAGGGCCACTTCGCCGCTGCAGCGGGGCTGTCCCTGGCCGGGGCGCCGGATGAGCCACGCCAGGTGCTCCTGCTCCTCCCGATAACCGCGGCTGGCCAGGGTGTCGGGCGTGCCTGCGTCCGCCGCCCAGCGCACGGTGGAAGTGGACGTTGCCACGGGCTGCCCGATTCTGCGCTCGGCCCAGGTGATCCTGGTATCGCGCAGCGCCTTTTCCTTCATCAGGTAGACGTCGCGCTCGCCGATGATGGCGAGGGTGCCGCGAGTACCCATCACCTGCTCGCCGTAGGAATCCGCCTCATTGGTGGTGATGGAGGAATAGGTCACCACGATGTCGCGGGGGAACTCGTAGGTGAGGAAGACGTGGTCCTCCACTTCACGCCCATCGGTGAAGAATGAGTTCACACCCACGCCGGAGACGGCGAGCGGATGCACGGGCTTGCGGGAGCGGCCGGCCTCGCCGGCTCCGAAGATTGAGCCGAGGAGGATGCCGCAGGCGTCGAGCTGATGGCTGCCCAACTCCGCCATCAGGCCCGCGCTGGTGCGCGCGGAGAGACGCCACCGCACGAGTTCCTCGAGACTCTTGTAGCCGTAGCGCGTGAAATCGACGCGCTCATCCTCGGGCGGCACAGCCTTGTGCCAGCCGTCGTAGCGGCCCGTCTCGGAGCCGGGCTTTCCGCCCTCGGTCTGGTTGCGGTGCCAGAAGGCGCGGATGTGACGGACGTCGCCGATGATATCTTTCTGGCCGACGACGTCAAACGCATTCGCATAGAGGTAGCTGTAGTGCCGCTGGTGGCCGATGGCGAGCAGCTTTCCGGTCCTGCGAGCCGCACGCACCATGTGCTTGCACGCGCCGACGGTCCTGGCCATGAGCTTCTCGCAGAGCACGTGCTTGCCTTTTTCCATGGCTTCAATGCTCGCGGCGGCGTGGGCGTGGAGCGGCAGCGCGATGAGCACCATTTCGATGTCGTCGCGGTCGAGCAGGCGGTGATAGTCTTCCACGAGTTCAACCTTGCGAGCGGAGGCGCCGTACTTGGCTTCAAAAGCCATGCGAGCCTTCTTCTGATTGCTTGGCCGGATGTCGGAGAAGGCGACAAAGCGCACGAAGTCGGGGTTGCTCGAGTTGATGTGGGCGCGGCCCTGGTCGCCCGCCCCGATGAGGGCGGCGCGCACCGGGTTGCCCTTCATCGCTTCGTAGCCCCAGTAAAAGGCGGTGACTGCCGGGAGGCCGGCCAGGCCTGCCATCATCTGGCGCCGCGTGAGTCCGAGGGCGTCGTGGAAATTGTCCCGTCCTACCTGCCGTTGCATTTCGTTGAGGATCATGACTTAGCTCCTTTCGGTGGTCTCGGCCCCGCGTTCAGACGGCCACTGGGGCGGTTTCGGCGGCCGGGGCGCCGCGTCTCCGCCTGCGAACGAGCGGCCAAAGAAACATGTCGAGTCCCGCCCAGAGGCCCGTGGGCATGGCCGCCAGCACCAGCGCCGCGGTCATCTCGATGAGGTTGCGGTCAACGTAGAGGTAGTGCCCGCCCATGGTTGCCGCGGGCAGGCCCGGCCACGGCGGCGATACGAAATAGAAGACCGCAAGCTGCGCCGCGGCCGCAGCCGCCGCTACGGGCGTCAAAAGGCCTAGGATGAGGCACAAGCCGATGGCCGTGAGCCCCCACTTGATGAGCCAATCGATGAACGCCGTCTGCGCGGGCGGGCGCGGGGGCGGGCCCGCCTTCATCTGCTCGATGGTGGCCAGCGCTTGCGCTTCCGAGGCCAGAGCGGCAATGGGCTCATTCACGACTGCCAGAAGCTCGGCGGCGATGGCGTCCAGCCGTTTTCGGTCGGCAGCCAGCCGCTCCTCGGAATATGGCGCGGTGGTCTGCCCTGCATCGCGGCGAACCCGTTCAAGCAACTGGCGGTAGGTCTCAATGCGCGTGCGGAACGAGGGGTCGTCGAGCGCTGCCCCAACGGCAGCGCGCAGCCGGTCGCGTCTTGCGGCCAGTCTCGTCCGTTGCTCGAACGTGAAGGGGCAGCCGCGCGATTCGAAATGGCGCAGGATGCGGCTGTAGCTCTCTTCGATACGCTGTGCGGTGGAGTCCTTAGCGAGCCGCGCGAGCCCGTCCGCATCCGGAGCCAGGCCGCGAAAGAGTGGGCGAAACGGACCCGCGGCCGAGAGCAGGTATTCCTCGGAGGTGAAATAGCGCTTGCCGTCGGTCTCCGCAGCCAGTTTCAGAACGTCCTCGTGGATGTAGTGCCAGTCCGGCGCGACGATTTCCGCCGCTTCAGGCCGGCGGAGGTCTTCCGCCACGGCCTCTGCCAGGCAGTCACGCACCTGTCCGAGCCGGCTCTTCTGCTCCTCGCTGAGCTGGTTGTCGCGCGATTTGAAGTAACGGACGACGTCGTCGTACCACTGGTCGATGCGCGCCTGCGCGGCCTGAGGCGTGGGCCGGTCGGGTGCGTTCAGGTAGTCGCGGAGTTGCGCCGCGGAAGCTTGCAGAAACTCGCGGGAAGCGAACTGCTGTCCCGCCGCGCCGTCGTCAGATGCGATCTTCCAGACGCCTTCGTAAAGAAAATGCCAGCCGACCACGATGCGAAGAATCACGAGAAGCACTTTGCCTGTCCGATTCATTGCCAACCTCCTGTTTCGTCTGCGCGGCCGCGCGAGGGGGACTGAGCGCACCGCCCCGAAGCGCAGCGCAGTGGGCAGCGCCGCTCTGTCCCCTCTCGCACTTGTTCCGCGCCGCCATCCGGCTCCTCCAGCGCGGCGTTGCCGATGACGACCACTCGCGCGTCGATGGGCACGTTGCGGCGGCCGGCCGGATGCGTCACGAGAATGGCGCCTATTTCCGGGTGTTCGCGGCAGTGCGCGCGGGCACCCTCGATGCCGAGGACGAAGAAGGCCGTCGAGAGCGCATCCGCTTCCGCCGCCGAGGGAGCCAGCACGGTGGCGCTCACCAGGTGCTCGGGGGGCCATCCGGTGCGCGGGTCGATGATGTGGCCGAAGCGCCGGCCTTGGTGCTCGAAGAACTGGTGGACAGCTCCCGAAGTGGCGAGCGCCCGGTGCCTTAGCAGTAGCGTGGCGAGCGTCTGCCCAGGCCGGTGGGGGTCTCCGATGGCGATCTTCCACCCGCGCGACTCCCCGGGAGGCGGGCCGAAAGCGAGAATGCTGCTCTGCCCGCCCTCGAGCAGAACGGGGATGTCGCCTGCGAGGCGGCGGATGGCGGCGAGCGCCCGGTCGAGCGCAAAACCTTTACCGAGGCTGCCGGGATTGATTTCGAGACCGTCCCGCAGAAACGAAACGCTCCGGGCTGAGGGATCGAGCGCGACGTGCCGCATGCCGCTCGCCTCGAGCGCCGCAGCAATCTCCTCCGGCTCCGGGAGCCGCGGGCGGCCTTGTGTAAAGCCCCAGGCCCGAACGAGGGTGCCGGCGGCGGGGTCGAAGGCGCCCGCCGTACCACGCCAGAGGCGCTGGGCCACGTTGAGAAACTCGAATACCTCCGCGTCTACCTCTACCGGTGCGGCTGCCGCCCGCCGGTTCACTTCCGCGAGATCGCTGTCATCGAGAAAGATGGAGAGCTTTCGCTCGAGGCGGCCGATTTCATCGAGGGCGGCGCAGCCCGCGTCCACCGCCCGGCGGACGCGACCCGGGAAGGTGATGGAGAACTCGCAGGCCATGGCGCGGCGCGCGATCGTGACCTCGGCCATCCGGGTTGCGGGGTGGAGGGCGCGGTGCCGGAAGGGAAGCGCCGGCCGCCGGGTTCTCCGGAAGCTGAAGAAATCGCGGCGCGTGGCCGCATGCGCCCCGGCGGAGTCTGCATCGACGGATCTGCTGGCCTGCATCACGGCCACAGCATAAAGTTGCGGACGTTCCCCGGCTAGGCTCGTAACGGTTGCGAACGGCGGGCGAACGCCTGGAAGAGCGGCGGCCTGGAGGAGCGTTCCCGTGGAACACAATAACGGTTCGTAACGTCTGAAATGCTGTGTTAAGGTATCGGCTATGACGTCTTCAGGCGGGCCCCCACGGTTCCCGGAGCCCGCAGGCGGAGCCCTCGAAGCCCGGCAGAAGGAAGCGGTCCGCCGCGAACTCGACCGCATTCTGGCCGGCGCGGAGTTCCGGGGCACCCGGCGCTCGCAGGAGTTCCTGCGCTACATCGTCGTCCAAGCGCTCGAGGGGCGCGGTGACCTGCTGAAGGAGCGTCTCATCGGCATCGAGGTCTTCGAGCGCGACGCGGACTACCATACGGGCGACGACTCCATCGTGCGCGTCAAGGCCAACGAGGTGAGGAAGCGGCTCGCACAATACTACCGCGAGGCGGGACCGGGCGTCCAGGTGGAGATTGAACTCCCAGCCGGCTCTTACATGCCGGAGTTCCGGTTCCTGTCCGGCGCGGCGGCCGAGGGCGCGCCGCCACTTTCGGAGGATGCCCCCACCAGCGCGGGGACCCAGCAGGCGCCGGTCGCGAGAGGCGCTCGGGAGCCTCGTCGCGCCCGGAAGGCAGCGCAAATCGCGATCGCTGGTGTCCTGCTGGTGGCAGCAGCGGCGGCGTGTTGGGTGGCTCTTGTGCCGAAGCCCGACGTACTGGACCAGTTCTGGCAGCCGTTTGAGCGCGGCGCGCGCCCTGTCCTGCTCTGCGTGGCACATCCGGTGGTCTACTCGCTGCGCAGGGACCTGCGGACGAACACGCCGCCCATGATCCCCGCCGAGGCGCTCCGCCGGGACCCCGACCACTTTGTCGGCGTGGGGGACGCGCTCACGATGGCGCAACTCTCCGGCTATCTGGCGCGTAAAGGCAAAGCTGTCCAGCTCCGCATCGGAACTGATACGTCCTTCAGCGACCTGCGCGACTCCCCCGCTGTCCTGATCGGCGCCTTTACGAATCAGTGGACGATGGAGATCACCAAGGATTTGCGGTTCACCTTCGAGGTGGAAAACGGAAAGCCGTTCGTAAAGGATCAGCTCGCGCCCGGCCACCGCTGGGAGCAGGCTGACACGAGCCCGCCGTCGGACTTCGTCATCATCTCGCGCGTGTTCGCTTCGAAGACGGGAGAACCGGTGGTGATTGCCGCCGGACTCGGGCATTTCGGAACGCAGGTGGCGGGCGAATTCCTGACCAACCCGGTATACCTGCAGGAAGGGCTGCGCGGTGCGCCCGCCGAATGGCCGACGCGGAACATTCAATTCGTGCTCCGCGCCGAGGTGATCGGCCGGGGCACGTCGCCGCCAACGACGCTGGCCACACATTTCTGGTAGGCAGGGCGGGCGTCCGTGCGCGACGAAGCCCGGTAAGCGGCTAGCGCTTGCGCAGTTCTGCTTCGCGCTGCCTGTCGTCGGCGGCGCCCCGCAAATCGCCGACGGCTTCTCTGGCGCGCGCGCGATTCAGGTAGGCCTGGGCGAAACGAGGGTTGTTCTTGATGGCCGCGTCGTAATCGGCCAAGGCCCTGCGAAACTGCTTGCGGCGGAAATAGACGCCACCGCGCCCGTTCAAGGCAGACGCCAGGTCGGGCTTCAATTCCAGGGCCCGCTGGAAATCGAACAACGCGTTCCGCTCCCGGTGGAGGCGAACCAGGCAGACGCCCCGTGCAGCAAAGGCGAGGGCCATATCCGGGGCGAGGCGAATAGCCTCCGAATAATTCTGGATGGCTACCTCATTGTGCTCCAGGTTCTGGTGGGCCACTCCCCGGCTGTAGTAGGCCGGAGCGAAATTAGGTCGGAGGCCGATGGCTCTCGTAAAGGATTGAATGGCGTCGGGATAGTCCTTGCTCCTCATCTGCTCATGGCCGCGCTGAATGGCTGTCTCAAACGGCGTCAGATGAGTGCCGGCCCTGCGCACGGGCGGCGGGGGCAGCAGTTCCGCCTCTTGCTCTGGTTCGGGAGGCTCTGCAGGCTTCAGAGCTACGGGTGGAGGCGGCTGAGGTTCTGGCAGGGCAACGGCTTCCTCCTTTCGTTCAGGTGGCTCTGCAGGCTTCGGAGCTACGCGTGGAGGCGTCGGATCGGCATTGGGGGGCTGAGGCTTTGGCGGGGCGACCGTGCGCGGGGCTGCCGGCTCGCGAGTGGGGACCGGCGTCGCGGTCGCGGGCCTGACGGCAGCAACTTGATCGGGTGGCTGTGCGATGCGATTCCACGGCTTCCAGACGGCCAGAGCACCGCATACCCCCAGTAGTGCGACTGCAGCCAGCACAGCCGACCGGGAACGCTTCGCAGGCGCCGCAGGTTTGGGAACGGCTATCACCGGCTGGGTTGACTGGGCCACCACCGCGGGAGCCGGGTCTACCGAAGTTGTGGGTGCGTCGGAGAAAGCCTGCGCAAGCGCGCCGACGAACTCGCAACAATTGGTGAAACGTTCGGAAGGTGTCTTGGCAAGGGCTCTCGCCAGAACGGCGTCCACCCCTCGGGGAAGGGCGGCATTTCTCGTGCTTGGCGGCTGCGGCGCCTCGTTGACGATCTTGTAGGTCAGGGTGGCGATGGTATTGGGACCGAACAGCGTACTGCCGGTCATCATCTGGTACGCCACCACGGCGAGAGCGAATTGATCCGCCCGCCCGTCGACCGTTTCGCCGCGGATTTGTTCCGGCGCCATGTACTCGACGGTTCCCATGACCATGCCGGTAGGCGTACTGGTGCGTGTATCGCTGATCCGTGCGATGCCGAAATCCATGATCTTAGCGGTTCCGGCGGCGTCGATCATGACGTTGGCCGGCTTGATGTCGCGATGGATCACGCCGCGAGCGTGAGTATAGTCCAGTGCGTCCGCCATCTGGCGCAGCACCTCGAGGGTCATTGCCGAGTCGGGCAGAGGATTGGTCTTGAGCAGCGCCGACAGGCTGCCGCCTTCCACGTACTCCATCACCACATAGGCCCGTCCGCCGTCTTCGAAAACGTCATGGACGCTTACGATGTTGGGATGTTTGAGCAAGGCCGCAGCGCGGGCATCACGCAGCAAACGGTTGTGCAGAAATTCGCGTTCTGCGGGATCGTCTACTCCGAGGTCCACCGTCTTAACCGCCACCTGACGGTTCAGCATCGGGTCCGAGGCAAGGTAAACCACACCCATGGCGCCTCGTCCCAGTTGCCCCACCACCGTGTATCTGCCAAACGTCTGGCTCATAGTCCGTCCCGATCGATTATGCCGGGGCCTCAACAGGAGTTTCCGTATGATATCGCACTCAGCTTTGTCTCGCCGGAGAGACCGGGACAGACACCAGCGTCCACGCGCTGCGCTCGGGACGCGGTTGTCACTCCCCGCTAATCCGGGTTCCAGAATGGGACGGAGGGGAGAAGGGCGCATGATATCATTCCAGGTCGAGGAGAACCTGTGAGACCGACTCTTAAATTGCTGGAACGCGAGTTGATCGAGAAGATTCTCGCCGAGGCGCGGCACATCCTGGCGACGCTCGGCGTGGAGATCCATAACCAGGGTGTGCTCGCCATGCTCGCCGGCCACGGCGCTGAAATGGACCAACGGAAGTCGCGTGCCCGCCTCCCCGAAGAGATGGTCGACCGCGCTCTCGAAACCGTGCCGCGGTCCTTCAAGCTGTTCGACGTCCCCGGCAACGAGACGCACGACTTCAGCGGCGACAATGTCTATTTCACGCCCGGCTCGGCGGCCATCAACATCCTGGACGGTGCGACCGGAGAAATGCGCAAGCCGGACACCGCCGACTATGTCAGCTATGTGAAGCTCACCAGCGGACTCCGGCATATCGCAGCCCAAAGCACGGCCTTCATTCCCGCCGATGTGCCTGAGCAGATCTCCGACAGCTACCGCCTCTACCTGAGCCTGTTGTATGGCGAGAAGCCGGTGGTCACGGGCGCCTTCACCATTGAGGGCTTTGACATCATGCGCGACCTCCAACTCGCCGTTCGCGGCAGCGCCGAGGCGTTGCGGGAAAAGCCGCTGACAGTCTTCTCCTGCTGCCCTACAGCGCCTCTCAAGTGGAGTGACGTCACCAGCCAGAACCTGGTGGATTGCGCGCGCTGGTCGATTCCCGTCGAGTTCATCTCGATGCCTCTCTCCGGATTCGTCGCGCCCGTGACTCTTGTTGGAAGCCTGGTGCAACAGACGGCCGAGACCCTGAGCGGCGTGGTGATCAGCCAGCTCACAAAGCCGGGCCACCCGATCCTGTACGGCGGCTCCCCGGCGATCTTCGATGTGCGCTACGAGACGACACCCATGGGCGCCATCGAAACCATGATGCTCAACTGCGCCAACAGCGAGATCGGCAAGTACCTGGGGATTCCCACGCAGGGCTACATCGCTCTCAGCGACGCCAAGCAACTGGACTCGCAGGCGGGCCTGGAATCGGCCATGGGCGCAACCCTGGCGGCGCTGTCGGGGATCAACAGCATCTCGGGGCCGGGCATGCTCGACTTCGAAAGCTGCCAGAGCCTGGAGAAGCTGGTGGTCGATAACGAGATCTGCGGCATGACCTTCCGCCTGTTGCAGGGGATCGAGCCGCGGGAGGACTTCCCGGCGCTCCCCATTTTCCAGGAATTGCTCGCAGAAAAACACCTGCTGATCTCCGACCATACGCGACGCCACCTGCGGCAGGAGATCCTCTTCCCCGGGCCGGTGATCGACCGCGCCAACCGGCATCGATGGCTCAAGGGAGGCAAGGTAACGCTTCGGGAGCGAGCCGCGCGTGAGGTTTCACGGCTGGTCGCGGCATACGTGCCATCACGGCTGGCGGACGAAAAGAAGTCGGAGCTGACGCGCCTGATGGAAGGCCAGGCCCGGCGCCACGGGATGGCGGAGCTGCCGGCAAGAACGTAGCGAGCGGGGTATCTAAGAAGGGGCCCGATCATCTCAGAGTCGGAGACGGCGGCGACGCGGCTGAGAGTGCCGGGGTGAGTGCAGCTGTATGACGGCCACAGGCTTGCCTGTATGTCTTTTGGGGGGCGGGGCAGACGCCTCGTCTGCGAGCCGACCCCCCAGGTCGGCTCTCTCTTGTCCTGCACGCGCGCTCAGCCGTCGTCGCGGGTGCCGATGGCTTTGTCGAGCAGGAGCCGGAACTGCTGGCTCTTCTCCTCGACGCGCCGGCGCAACTGGTCGAAGTCACGCTCGAGGCTGCGCAGGCGGTCGGCCAGATGCAGGCAGGCGAGGACGGCGACCCGGAGAGAGTCGCCGCTCGCGGAGCGGGCCGCGATCGCGTTCATCAACTGGTCAACGCTATCGGCCAGCTCCTGCACGTCGCGCTCGTTGCCCGAGGTGCGGAGCGTATAGTTCTGATGAAGAATCGTGACTTGGACGGTTTGCTTTTCGTCCACGGGATAGCCCCGCTCAGGCGGCGCCGAGCGAATCGATCTGGCTCAGCAGCTTTTCAATGCGGCCGCGGACCTGGCGGCGCTCGGCGCGCAGGCCTTCGAGCTCCTGAGAGAGCTGGGCGGCTTGCTCGCGGGCCGCGGCGGCCTCGCGGATGGCGGCGTCGCGCCCGGCGACGACCGCTTCTTTCTCGCGGCGGAGGCGCGTCACCAGCTCGATCGCCTGGTGGATGCGCTCTTCGAGAGTTCCCAGAGAATCGATCTGCTCTTCGAGCAGTTCCATAAACTACCCCTTCGCGAGCGCGGCCTTCGACTGCTCGACCAGCAGCCGGAACCCGGCTTCGTCATCGGCGGCAATGAGCGCGAGCATCTTCCGGTTCAGATCGATGCCGCCCTTCTTGAGCCCGGCGATGAACTTGCTGTAGGAGATGTCTGACTGGCGGCACGCGGCATTGATGCGAATGATCCACAGCGCGCGGAAGTCCCGTTTCTTCTGCCGGCGGCCGACGTATGCGTACACGCCCGCCTTCTCGACGGCTTCCTGGGCGGCGCGGTTCAGCTTGCTCTTGGTGAGAAAATATCCGGATGCGGCCTTCAGCGTCTTCGAGCGGTATGCGCGGCGCTTCGGCCCTCGTTTGACTCTCGGCACGTTTGCCTCCTTGGGTGGTTACCGCCGCCGGCCTCGAAAGGCCGCGGCTCCGGGGCGGACCGGGTACGTGCCCCGCACTCCGTCCGCGCCCAGGCTCGCTGTCCTAGTAGGGCAGCATCTCTCTTACGCCGGCTGCGTCGGCCTTATCCACCACCACGCCCTGCTTGAGGGAGCGCTTCCGCTTCCTCGTCTTGCTGGTGAGGATATGGCGCGCATATGCGTGATGGCGAACGATTTTGCCGGTTCCGGTTTTCTTGAAGCGCTTGGACGCGCCCCGGTGCGACTTCAGTTTCGGCATGCTGATCTTTCCTGGATTCCTACAGACAGAACTCTACCGCCGTCAGTCGTGGAACCTCCACAGTATAGCAGGGGGCGCGGTAGCGTCGCCACCGGCGGGGGTGCGCGACTTGAAAGTGGCGAGACTCCGAATTCCGAAGGAAAACGCGGGTATCTGAGCGTAGTGGTACGCAAGGACGCTACACCAGCCCGGAGGGCGACAGAGAGTAGCCCATG